>BNJU01001773.1_pt1 | contig 164056 bp, 210 predicted proteins | sample 8539281 | NCBI WGS metagenome assembly BNJU01 (sample SAMD00202456, study PRJDB9452) | human saliva metagenome | isolation source: human saliva | place: Japan | reverse complement strand
AATTGCAACGCCACGTAGTTGATGGCATCGTTGTCGATAACGAGATTACGATTCTTGTTGTTTTCCTTTTCAACGAGGGCTTTCAAAAATGGCGATACGCGTTTCCAAATCTGGATTTTTCCATGGTCGCCACATAGCCCGCTTGGAATCTAGAACGCAAGCGTTCTTCGAATCGATCCATGTCGTTTGGCATGGTATCGCTGGTGAGGACGATTTGCTTGTTATTGTCCAATAATTCATTGAAGGTGTTGAAAAACTCTGTTTTCGTGCCCTCTTTATTTTCCAAGAACTGAATATCATCGATGAGCAATACGTCGATGTTGCGGAACGTATTGCGGAACAACTCTCCTTGCCGCTTTCGTATGGATTCAATAAATAAATTCATGAACTTTTCGCTTGTTGTGCACATTACCTTGAGATTGGGATATCTTTCAACGATGGCATTGCCGATGGCGTGCATCAAATGCGTTTTACCGAGGCCCGATGGACCGTAAATAAAAAGCGGATTATAATCACCACCAGGATGTTCCGACACATTTTGGGCTGCTCCAAAAGGAATGCGGTTTGCATTGCCTGTAATATAATTATCAAATCGATACCCACTGTTGAGCTGTGATGATGACAAATCGATAGGAATATCCGTAGATTGCAACGTTTGCACCATTTGTGGCTGCTCTACAGGAAACATCGGTTCATCTGGAATTAACTCGTCCACCTCTTTACGCTGGATATACACAGGATCTGCGTACACCGGTGTGTAAAATTCCTCTTGATATGGAATCTCCTGCTTTTGCAGGTTTTAGAGATTTTTTTATCGATGTTGTCCGCGTCATTTACCACCGTATTTTCTATAGTGCTCGCACTAGTATTTTCTGCAGTATTCTCTGTGAAAGTATCTGCTACCTGCGGTGCTGTTGGAACATCATCCTTTTGTGGAAACAGATCCAATAAAACCATATTTAATTCTTTGCCCGTCACTTGCTTGATGGCATCTGTTAACAACTTACTTACCGTTTGCTGAGATTCGATGACACTTTTTATAAAAACTCTGCATAACCCCAATGTGTATAGAATTATTATCTATACTCATCGGTATGAGAGAAGTACTCAAACTTGAATAAATCGCAGGCGGCAGTGTTTGTTTTGCTACTTGTAATATACGTTCCCATATATCATTAATATCAGCTGCTTGCATTTTGTTCCTCTTGTGTATAACTTTTACTAAAAAAATGTGTATAACTTTCGTTATTATGTGCATAACTTATTCTAAAACTGTGGAAAAAAACCACAAATGCCTGTGAATAACCTGTGCACAACTTGTGAATAAGAGAAAATAAAATTCCTTCCAACCTTATAAATACTGAGTTTATACTATTCACAGGTCAAAAGAGAAAAAAATGTGGATAACTTTTTCTAAACTATCCGAAAAACTTATAAAAAAATATATTTTTTTACTAATTTCAATTATGATTGTACCAAAAAAATGAGGAAGATTGTCATTCAATCTGTGGATAACTTTATGGAATTTGTTTATTTTCGTATTTTTGCGTAGGTCGGTAAGGTTATCATTTTTTTACTCCACCGGCCGGGTCTGTCTTCGCCCTACGGGCTCCGCAGGGCCAAAGTCGCAAAAAAATGATAACCTCACCTCTTTTGATCAAAAATAGTCAAAATAAACAAATTTCATATGAGAATGGGGAAAAATAGAACAGGCGTGTACTAATTCAAAAATAGGTATGTGTATAGGGTGTTTTGAAAAAAATAGAACAGGCGTGTACTAATTCAAAAATAGGTATGTGTATAGGGTGTTCCGAAAAAAAGAACAGGCGTGTACTAATTCAAAATGGGTATGTGTATATAGTGTTGTGAAAAAAAGAACAGGCGTGTAGTAATTCGAAATAGGTATGTGTATAGGGTGTTCCGGAAAAATAGAACAGGCGTGTACTAATTCAAAAATAGGTATGTGTATAGGGTGTTTTGAAAAAAATAGAACAGAGCGTGTACTAATTTAAAATAGGTATGTGTATAGAGGTGTGCCGAAAAAATAGAACAGGCGTGTACTAATTCAGAAATAGGTATGTATATAGGGTGTTGTGGAAAAATAGAACAGGCGTGTACTAATTCGAAAATAGGTATGTGTATAGGGTGTACCGAAAAATAGAACAGGCCTGTTCTATTTCAAAAAGAAGTAGTATGTATGTTGCTCTAAAAATAGTAGATTCTGTCTTCCCCGCTAAGGGAAGGTGCGCGCAATCTGTTTCAATAAAAAAACAGGAGTTGATCTATAAGGTTCAGATAAAAAGATATGGTGTCTTGATAAGATGTGAATGGTATAATTTGTTTGGCTAATTTATGAATATTGTTTAATGATGGCTGCCTAATATTTTTGCAGCGACTTTGGCCCTGCGGAGGCCGTAGGCCGGAGTCAGACCCGGCCGGTGGAGCGAGAAAATATTAGGCAGTCATCATACTAAATGTAGTAATATTACTGGCAAACAAATTACATTTGTAGATTTTAATCGAAACACCATATCTTTTTATATAAATATATAGAAAACCCTGTTTTTTTATTGACAGATTTGCGTTTTTCCCTCTATAATTACCCTGTTATGGTATAAGTAAAAACAAATATATAACGAGGAGGTGTTTTTACTAATGAAACGTACATATCAACCAAATACTCTTTGGAGAAAAACGTACCCATGGTTTCCGTGAACGCATAGAAAACTATCGGTGGCCGTCTCGTATTAAAAAGAAGACGTGCTAAAGGCAGAAAACGCTTATCTGCATAATATAATGGCTCAGCAAGAGCTTTCAGAAAACTTGGCGCTCTTGCCAAGTTTTTCTATTCTATAGGACTCGGACGATACAATGGATTACCGCTTAGATAAAACGAGACGTATTATAAACAATAATGAATATCGCCTTGTGTATAAGCATGGTAAGTACGAGGTAGGGACGCCTATGCGTATTATATCGTATGCCTGTAGCAAAGCAAAAAGACTCGTATCGGATTTGTGACGGGTAAAAAGGTGGGTTGTGCGGTTGAACGCAATCAGAGCACGTCGCCTTATGAAAGAGGTATATCGCCTCAATCAGCATCAAATTCGCGAAGGGTATCATATTGTTATCGTTGGACGTGGCCCTCTGAAGGACGCAACCTATGAACGAGCGGAAAAGGAAATACTGTACTTATTGCGTAAAAGCAAGCTCTTAGTATAATCCTATATAGGGACCACAAGCATGGACAGCGCTATGCTTTTGGTCCTATTCACGTATTATAAGGTATATGGATTTGGTGGAAATGTCTTAGATACATACGCTAATCCAATCATGGTGAATTCTATGAAAAAAATACATGTATAACTGTATTAAATTGTATAAAACGAGGGATTACCTTTGTTTTTATGGCTCGTTATTCGCTTCTATCAGATTGCCATTTCCCCTCTCAAACCGGGATGTTGCCGATATTATCCCACTTGTTCCGCATATACTCTGCAGGCCATTGAAAAATATGGTCCTTTGAAAGGTAGCTGGCTTGGGCTAAAACGCATTTTGCGTTGTCATCCATTCCACAAGGGCGGGTATGATCCCGTTCCTTAATTTGGTATTTGGTGAAAGCTAAGACTAGTTACAACTTTCACAATTGACATTAGTCTGAGCGAGCACAGTTTTGGAAATATCTGAGCATCTGTATGGATGAAATTTAGACCATACCATAACGATATATGGATGCGCGAAGGAACCCAATTTCGACCTGCACTCGAAGGAGAAACAATGGAAATTTTTAACTATTTAGTTGAATTTATGCGCACACTTGTGACATATGCTTTCAACTTCACTGACATGGTCGGCTTCCCAAGCTATGGGGTGGCTATTATCATCATTACTGTCATTATTAAAAGCGATTTTAGCGCCGTTGACAGTAAAACAAATTAAATCTATGAAAGCAATGCAAGAGTTACAACCTCGCATGAAAGAGCTTCAAGAAAAAAATACAAAAAAACGACCCTCAACGTTTACAAGCTGAGATGGGCGCTATGTACAAAGAAATGGGCGTAAACCCATTGGCTGGCTGCTTGCCTTTATTGGTGCAAATGCCGTTCTTGATTGCTATTTTCTACGCATTGCAAGGATATCCTACAATCCTGAATTCGAACATTTCTTATGGCTTCCTAGCCTTGGCGAAAGCAGATCCATACTACATTTTGCCAGTATTGAGTGCTTTGTCACATGGCTTATGTCCCGACAAACTGGTATGGGTGCTAGTGGTGCCGCTGCACAACAACAAAAGATTATGCAAATCTTTATGCCATTGTTCATCGGTTACATTTCCTTGAACTTCCCATCTGGTCTTGTTATTTACTGGATTGTATCCAATGTGTTCCAATTGGTGCAACAACATTTCATTTACAAAGGCTTAGAAGCTAATAAATAGGAGGCACTATGGAATTTATCGATGTATCTGCTAAAACGATTGAAGATGCCATCGCTAAAGGGGTTGCAGAACTTTCTATAGATGGCCGTGAATTGGTAGAAACAAAGGTTATTGAACAACCTTCTAATGGTTTTTTAGGTATTGGCCGTAAACCAGCTGTGGTTCGTTTGTTCTATACAACGGTATCAGCTGCGGCTACGGAAGAAGAAAAAGAAGTCATCGCTGAGACTTCTGATGCTGTATCGGATGCGCCTGTTGCGACTGATGAACGCGATGTGGCTGAATCTGTTGATGATTCACCGGTATCTGTGAAAGCTAAACAAGAGCTTTCAAAAGAAACACAACAAATCATCGCAGAAAAAGGTAAGGAATTCCTTGAAAAGATGTTCGGTCAAATGGGCCTTATCGTGATGATTGAAAAGATGTTTACCAGTGATAAAATTACGTTCCAAGTACATGGTGAAGACCTTGGTATCTTGATTGGTAAACACGGTCAAACCCTTGATGCTATCCAATATTTAACGAATTTGGTGGCTCACAAAGAGGTGTCTGGCCATTGTCACATCGTGGTGGATGTGGAAAATTACCGCGCTCGTCGTGAAGAAACGTTGATCAATCTTGCAAAACGCCTTGCAGCTAAGGTAAAACGTAACCGTCAAAAGGTTTCCTTAGAACCTATGAATGCATTTGAACGCAAAATTATTCATACCGCGTTGCATGATGATAAACACATCGTCACAGAATCCGCTGGTGATGAACCATTCCGCCATATCGTGATTTCATATAAGAAATAATGACAGTAATGCCTGTATTCCGAGAACCTCCACCGGCCGGGTCTGACTCCGGCCTACGGCCTTCGCAGGGCCAAAGTCGGTTTCGGAATACTGGCATCACTTTTCTAATTTCTAATATAGGTACGGTGGAGGTTATCGGAATGCCATCGTTATCGCAATCAATAAGTTATGGTGAAAGCTAACTTAAGGTAATCTTCGCATGGGTAAGATTGGTTTAGTTTAACTTTCACAGGCGAAGAAATTAAAGATATTCGAAGTACGGAGATTTTTATGTATATAGATGATACAATAGCGGCCATTGCGACGCCGCCCGGCATCGGCGGGGTTGGTATTATTCGGGTCAGCGGCAAGGATAGTTTTCCTATTGTAAATAGCCTGTTCAAGAGCGTAGGCACCGTTCCTTTGATGGACCGCCAAAACAGAACGATTCAATACGGAACCATTGTGGATCCAGCGACGAACAAGACCATCGACGAGGTTCTTGTGTTATTAATGAAAGGCCCTCATTCTTACACCGCAGAAGACGTGGTAGAAATTCAGTGTCATGGCGGTATTGTACCGGTTCGACAAATTCTAAAATTGCTCGTCAATCACGATGTGCGCATGGCCGAGGCTGGCGAATTTACGAAGCGCGCCTTTATGAACGGACGTATAGACCTCACCCAAGCGGAGGCGATCATTGATATTATTGAAGCAAAAACAGAGGACTCCCTTTCTCTCGCTGTATCGCAGCTGGACGGCACTGTTTCGTCCTTTGTAAAAGATGTGCGTGAACAGCTCATCGCCATGATTGCTCATTTAGAGGTAACTATCGACTATCCTGAAGAGGATATCGAAGATGTAACGAGCCAAGAGGTTCGTGAGCAGCTAGAGCCTATTTTGAAAGCTATGGACGATCTGTTGTCTACAGCGAACACAGGCCGCCTTATTCGTGATGGTATTACAACGGTTATCGTAGGCCGTCCAAATGCGGGTAAATCGAGTCTTATGAACGCTCTCTTGCGCGAAAATCGCGCTATTGTAACGGATATTCCGGGGACGACACGGGATAGTATTGAAGAATATATGACCGTAGAAGGCATTTCATTGCGCCTCATCGATACGGCAGGTATTCGAGACACACAAGATACGGTAGAAGCCCTCGGCGTGGAGCGTGCTCGCGATTATATCAACAAAGCAGACATCGTGCTCTGCGTTATCGACGGGTCTACTCCATTAACCCCTGAAGAAATCGAAATTTTGACCTCTGTGAGCGGTTTGAACACCATCGTACTCCTCAATAAGTCCGATGTGGCACAAGTCGTTACAGACGAAAATATCGAAGAACACGGAACATTTACAGCCATCGAGCGCATCAGTGCCAAAGACGGCGAAGGATCTGCAGTTCTCTCCAAATGGGTGCAAGAACTCGTCTATGGCGGTCGCGTAAAACAAGACAACAGCGCCATGATTAGTAACGTGCGCCACATCAGCCTCATGGAACAAGCAAAGGCTCAAGTCGAACAAGCCCTCTCCTCCATCGACATGGGCATGCCAGTAGACTTTGTCGCTACCGATTTGCGCAGCGCCTGGGAACTACTAGGCGACATCACGGGCGATACCATCCGTGAAAGTATGATCGACGAATTGTTTAATAGATTTTGTTTAGGTAAATAATGGCAAATGAGGACTTCAAAAAGTCTCCACCGGGGGTCGACTGGCTGCTCAGCAAAAAATACGACTTTGACCATGGCCTCACTGCGAAGGTCCCGAAGTAGTCGTTTTTGAAAGTCCTCATTTGCCTCTAGAAGAAAAAACTCGGCCTTTGGCCTCGTATTTTTAGAAAATATAAACTTTCAAAAATAGTAATAAATATAAGGAATTCAATAGATATGTATACTGTAGATAATTATGATGTCATCGTCATCGGTGGCGGTCATGCTGGTTGTGAGGCGGCCTCGCCTGCGCCCGCATGGGTCATCGCACGTTGATGGCGACCATCAGTTTGGATAATATTGCACTTATGCCGTGCAACCCCTGCCGTTGGCGGTCCCTGGTAAAAAGCCATCTTGTGTATGAGCTCGATGCGTTGGGCGGTCAAATGGGTATCAATGCGGATGCTACGGCCATTCAAATGCGTATGCTCAACATGGGTAAAGGCCCTGCCGTGCATTCCTTGCGCTGCCAATCGGATAAAATTAAATACCAACATTTGATGAAACATACCTTGGAAAATACGGATAATCTCAATGTTAAGCAAATCATGGTTACGGAGCTCAAGGTTGAGGATGGCAAGGTAACGGGCATAGTTACTGAGCTTGGCGAATTCTATGGCGCTAAGGCTGTCATTCTTTGTACAGGGACCTATTTGAAAGGTAAAATCCTCATCGGCGATATCGACTATGTAGGTGGCCCAAATGGGCAACGGGTAGCGGAACATTTTTCTCAATCCCTACTAGATAATGGCGTTGAATTGATGCGCTTTAAGACTGGCACGCCAGCCCGCGTAGATAAACGGACGCTTAATATTGAAAATATGGCCGTTCAAGAAGGCGATGCACATCATCATGCCTTTTCCTTTATGGACGAATGGATCAACCGCAACGAAGATGTGTGCTGGTTGACGTATACGAATAAGGAAACGCATGAGATTATTAAAGCAATATTCATCGTGCTCCTATGTACAGCGGTAAAATTGAAGGTGTTGGCCCGCGCTACTGCCCTTCCATCGAAGATAAGGTGGTGCGCTTTGCCGATAAAGAACGCCATCAATTATTCGTAGAACCAGAAGGAACGGGCACAAATGAAATGTATGTACAAGGCATGAGTACATCCCCTTCCTATGGACGTACAATACGCATTCCTTCGCACCATTCCTGGTCTTGAAAACGTCGAAATCATGCGTCCTGCCTATGCTATTGAATACGATTGCTTGAACCCAACACAATTGACGCCAGCCCTTCAAGTAAAACATATTGAAGGCCTCTACTCTGCTGGTCAAGCTAATGGTACATCTGGCTATGAAGAAGCGGCTGCACAAGGCCTCATGGCTGGTATTAATGCTGCTTTATGGCTTGAAGGTAAGGAACCTTTCATCCTTGCTCGCTCCGAAGCATACATTGGCGTTCTCATCGATGATCTCGTAACAAAAGGTACCAACGAACCGTACCGCATGATGACAAGTCGCAGTGAATACCGTCTATTGCTTCGTCAAGACAATGCGGACATGCGCCTTACCGAAAAAGGTCGTGAAATCGGCCTTGTGAAAGACGATCGTTGGGCTAAATTTACAGCTAAAAAAGCGGCCATCGAAGAAGGCATGGAATTGTTGCGCAACACACCTGTCAATCCGTCCAAGGAAACGCAAGCCTTGCTTGAAAGCTTGGGCACAGCCCCTATCAAAACAGGCATCCACGCATATGATTTGGTAAAACGTAACGAACTCTCCTATGCTACCGTAGCTGATGCATTCGATTTGAAACGCTTTACACCTGACGTAGAAGAAGCTATGGATATTGCCATTACCTATGAAGGTTACATCAAAAAGCAAATGGAACAAGTTGAGAAGGTTCGCAAACTGGAAGAAAAAATTCTTCCAAAAGAATGGGATTATACAGAAATTAAAGGTATTTCCCTTGAAGCGCAACAAAGCTCAACAAAATTCGCCCTCACTCCATCGGTCAAGCCAGCCGCATCTCTGGCGTATCCCCGGCGGACGTGTCTGTTCTGTTGATTCAACTAGAACAATATAATAGAAGCAAATAAATATGTGAAAATATAGAAAAAAGCTAGCTAATCGTTTGATTAACTAGCTTTTTCTGTTATAAGGCTTCCCTCTCTTGATGTTCATCGACTTCACGACCTTGACTCATATAATCTGGGATAAATAAGGATAGCCCAAGTTTAAATAAGAACCACATACATTTTTTTGTTTTCATGGGTATCACCTCCTATTGATTGTAGTGTATCTATAAATGATACCATTAGCAAGCTTTTATTTTTTTATAAATATAAAAGTGAGTATATACGTAAAAGTTTGTATATTTATATGAATATTTATAAAATATATATTATTCTACTAGTAAAATATGTACACTAGAGAAATACACTAAGTGTACATTCAGAATAGACAAAAACAATTTATATGTGAAGAAAAAGTTCATAGTGATAAATTATAGATAAACAGTAAAAATTTAAAAAGGTAGAAATAAGATATATAAATTTGGAAAAAGGATGTGTTAGAAGGTTAACAAAAATAGGTTTACAATTATGAGGCGGTTTAGATGATATAAGATTTTTATGCGTACCTCCTCTTTTTGCACTTTTTATCTATATAATAAATGAGAATATATTGAGAATATGGTATAATAGATACAAATATGACTCTTATATTTCGTTTGTATGCTCTTTTTTAAGTGCTTTGTATATAATTTATCCTAGAAGTACATAAACAGGTCTTACAGCGCGAATAAATGAATTTTATCGTGAATTACATACATATAGTTAGGAGCACCGATGAAAGAAAAATATGATGTGCCTATCGCTAGTGAATCTGAGTTTGTAGAATATATGCTTTCACAAATGGCAGCATTTGGATTGCCATGCACACAGCAGCAAGCAAAAGATTTCTACGTGTACTATGCACGCATGATTGAAACAAATAAATATCTTAACCTCACCGGTATTACGGATATGAAAGAAGTCGTGGTTAAGCACATGATTGATTCTCTATCTTGTTATGATCCGAAAATTATCAAATCTGGATCCTCCATTATCGATGTCGGAACCGGTGCTGGTTTCCCTGGCATTCCATTGGCTATCTATGATAGAACCTTGCACGTGACCTTGTTTGACTCCCTCAAGAAACGGCTTACCTTTCTTGAGTCCGTTATCGACGAATTGCAATTGACGAACTGTAAGACCTTGCATGGACGCGCTGAGGATTTGAGTCATCAGGACTATCGTGAAAGCTTTGATATCGCCACAAGCCGTGCCGTTGCAAGATTACCAATCCTATTAGAATGGACTGTGCCTTATGTTAAACAAGGCGGCTATGTTATCGCCTTAAAAGGCGCTATCTACGAAGAAGAAGTCGGCGAATCTGATAAAGCCCTTAGTACACTAAAAGCATCCATTGAAGATGTAAGAACCGTGACCTTACCGACATTGGATGATAAACGAGCTATCGTGTACATTAAGAAAAACAGGAAAAACACCTGGGAAATATCCGAGAAAACCAAAAGAAATCAAGGATAAACCGTTATAAAATATGACCATCCTCATAAAAACGATACGCTACTACGCTTCGCAAAAAGCCCCGAAATCGTTTTTGGAATGTCTACTCTGCCTATCAACAAAAGCCTCCGCAGAGCCAAAAGTCGTTTTTTTGAAAGGTGTTTTTTTAGATTAAACTATATATTATAGGTAACAATAAATAGGAAAAAGATTGTAGCATATTAATACTAACGGCTATATCGGAAAACAAAACAGGAACAAATCAATTTTGATTTGTTCCCTGTTCTTTTAAACTTGCATATTCTTGATTACGTGTATGTTTTATAGACTAAAAAAAGGAATGTCCTTCCAAAACCGACTTTACGCTCACTGTGGATTTCGTTTCACGAAATCTTATGTTCGCGACTAAGTGATGTGTGGACCCCATGCGTCGCTACGCTCCTCTGTTGCCTCACACCCTACTTATGGCCCTTTCTTTAAGACTTGTATATTATTTATCATGTGTATATTTGATTACAGAAAAAAAGTACCCAACAGCTTTCCAAAAATGACTTCGGGTCCCGCTTTAGCGCGATAGCGTGTCATTTTTGGGAGGCTGTTGGGAGCACTTTTGCTGTTATTTAAGATTTACACGTGATCAATAATATGCAAAGTCGTATCTATATCATTAAGCGGCATGATATGTACGCCTGCAGCGATTTTTTTGATTTGTTCCAGTGTTTCGATAGCGATTTCTGTACCCGCTTCTTTTCCGCCTTTTTCTACGCGGTCTAGAATGTCTTGGGTAAGGTTGATTCCAGGTACTTTTTCATGAAGGTATGTTGCCATTTTAAAGCTTTTAAGAGGAATCAAACCAAGCATAATAGGTACATTGAATTCAGACATTTTGTCGATATAGCGTTTAGCTTGTTCTAAATCATAGATTGGTTGTGTTTGCACGAAATGGGCACCATTTTTGATTTTAGCAGCTAGTTTTTGACGTTCGATTTCTAAATCTGGTGCACCGGGATTACCTGTAGCGCCAATGTAGAAGTTCGTAGGTTCATCGAGGTCGTTACCTGCTAAATCTTTACCGCTGTTCAATGTTTTAGCAATATTTAGTAAGCCCATGCAGTCCACTTCAAATACGGATTGTGCAAATGGGTGGTCGCCATGGTCCGGCTTATCGCCTGTTAGTGTCAAAATGTTATTAACACCAAGTGCTGCAGCACCGAGCAGTTCGGATTGTAAGCCTATGATGTTGCGGTCACGGCATGTGAGGTGGAAAATCGTTTCGATGCCTTCATTATGTTGCAATAAATAGGACAAGGAAATAGGGCTCATGCGCATTTTAGACATAGGGCTGTCCGCAATGTTTATGGCGTCAACCTTGTCTTTTAGGCGCGCTGCTTGTTCAAAAACCTTTTGGGCAGAACTGCTTTTAGGTGGGTCCAATTCAACGGTGATGGTGAACTGGCCTTTTTGGTGTTTCTCACGTAATGTCATCATATACCTCTTATCTATTCTATGTATGGTGAAAGCCTCATATGCGTTATGTGAGCATTATTTTAGACTTTCACCATGAGTATTACCTATATTATATGCCTAGATTAGCCATTATTTCAAAGTTTCAAAGAAATCGTTCGCGTGGTTTACAGCCGCGATGCCGTCCTTGGCGTAAATATCTGCGCCCGCTTGGTCAGCGTAATCTTGGGATACTACGGCGCCACCAACCATGACCTTCGTTTTAAGGCCGGCTGCACGAATAGCAGCGATGGTATTGTCGATTTGAGGCATTGTGGTCGTCATCAAGGAACAAATGCCTACGAGGGCCGCCTTGTTGTCCTTAATGGCTTGTACGATGACCTCAGGGTCAACATCCTTGCCGAGATCGACGATTTTATAACCATTGTTTTCGAGCAATGCAGCTACGATATTCTTGCCTAAATCGTGAATATCGCCCTTAACAGTAGCTACAACAACGGTTCCTTTATCTAAACTGTCGCTGGCCGGAATGATTTCTTTGATAGTGTTGAAAGCAGCTTGCATCGTTTCTGCAGCGAGCATAACTTGTGGCAAGAATAATTTACCAGAACCGAATTTGTCCCCTACTACGTTCATGGCTTCTGAAAGCCCTTTTTTTGTAATATCCAATGGATCCATGCCGTCAGCTAATGCTTTTTTTACAAGATCAACAATGGCTTCCTTTTCGCCTTGTTCTACACAAGCGCGGATATTAGCTAATGGATCGTTGCTATCAAAGGATGCTTTATCTGGACCTTTTGGCGCCGCATTGCCTGGTGCTGTAGTTTCATCTTCGTAACCATATTCTTTTATGAATTCTGCAGAACCTGGGTCCCAACCAAGTAATGTGGTGCTTGATACAAATGCTTTTTTAGCTGCGTAGTTAAGCGGATTCATGATTGGTGTGGTCAAACCGGATGCAAGGGCCATTGTTAGAAATTGACCGTTTAGATACGGACGTTGTGGCATGCCGAAGGAAATATTGGATAAGCCCATAACAGTTGGGAAACCGAATTTTTCTTTATATAAACGCAATGTGCTAAGCGTTTGTCGTGCACTATCTTCGCCGCTGGCAAGTGTTAATACCAATGGGTCAAGCAAGAGGTCGTGCGGTTGTAAACCATAGCCATATGCGCGATTTACGATGCTTTCAGCCAAAGCAACGCGATCCTCAGCCTTTTTCAGGCAAATCGCCACTGCAGATTGGCAAGCAAAGTAATGCAGCGCCATAGCGTTTAGCCAATGGCATAACGTGTGTATGGACTCTTCTTCTCCATTTACAGAGTTGATAAGTGCACGGCCAGGATAGTTTTTAAGGGCTACCTCCATGGCTTTAGGATCCAAGGTGTCGATGGATAATGGCGTTTCTACAAGCATGGACAATTCGAAGATGGCTTTTTCCATCAAAGGTGTTTGATCCATACCGGCTACCCCCATATTCACATCGAGGATATCTGCACCTGCTTCTACTTGGTCTAAGGCATCGCGTTTTACACGAATGAAAGAACCATCCCGTAGTTCTTGAGCGAGCACCTTTACGGCCTGTTGGATTGATACGTTCACCGATAATCAATGGTTTTACATTATGACCTAATTCGATTAATTTTGTACGGCTTGTAATCACCGTTTTAGGTTCAATATGAGCGCGTTCCTTAGGCGTATGTGCTTTTACAGCATCAGAAATCGATTGAATATGCGCTGGTGTTGTACCGCAGCAGCCACCTACATAACTTGCACCGGCATCAACGATTGGAATCATCAATGGGCCCATGTCTTCTGCTGAAAGCGGAAATACCGTTTGCTTGTTAATGAGTTGTGGCATACCTGCGTTTGGTTGGCAGATGATTGGTAAATTAGTAACACTAGCGATTTTTTCGATAAGTGGTGTGATTTGTTCAGGTCCAAGAGAACAGTTAATACCGATGATATCGGCCCCCATTGCCTCTACGATAGTTGTGGCAACCTCTGGAGGTGTACCAGTGATGGTACGACCGTCTTCACTGAAATGAAAAATTGACAGATAATTTGTACATCTTCTTTAGTCTTACCTGCTGCTTCACGAGCATCCAAAGATGCTAATAGAGCGGCACGCATTTCTTGTACGTCGATAATCGTTTCGATAATGATGAAATCAACGCCACCTTCAATCAAAGCCTCTGCTTGTTCTCTATATGTATCATAAATAGAATCAAAGCTCATATTGCCCAATGGTTGTAAAAAACGTCCTGTAGGGCCCATAGAACCGGCTACACGAGCGGATGGCTTGAACTCTGCAATTGCTTCTTTGGCAACCTTTACAGCTGCTATATTTATTTCTTTTACACGATCTTGTAAATCGTAATCTTCTAATTTAAGGCCGCATGCGCCAAATGTATTAGTAGTAATTACATCACTACCATGTTGTAAATATTGTGCGTGGATATTTTTTACCACTTCTGGTCGTTCCACGTTAAATAATTCTGGGCAATAGCCCTCTTCTAGGCCTGCTGCTTGGAGCATTGTACCCATAGCGCCGTCAAAAATGTACATGTGAATCATCCTTTATATATAATAGATGCAATTATTGATATATGAACTCTGTGATGTCAGCCCGCCCTAAAGTATGTAAACATTAGAGTTGTGAATGAACATTTCTTTCTCGCTCCACCGGCCGGGTCTGTCTACGCCCTTCGGGCTCCGCAGGGCCAAAGTCGCTGCGAAAGTAATGTTCATTCACAATTATCTTTATATACTCTTCTGTGCGGGCTTTCAATCCCCTTGTTCATCATAACAATTGCATCTTTTCGATATCATCAATAGATTGTTTCACGTGAAACATTTTTGATTGCACATGGGTACAATGGTACAGATGTACAAGGTAATGTTTCACGTGAAACATCGTGTGTTAAAAATTTATTCTGTTGGTTGTGCTTTCATAGCTATACCAGATGTTTCGGCTGTTGTTTTGCTTGTTTCTGGTTTTGTAGCCGCTGCTTTTTCTGGAAGTTTTCTTGATTGGCAATCTTTTTGTGAGCAAGAGCTACAACCGCGTTTTGTTGTCAAGCATTGATCTCCTGGCATCAAACCGATAATAGCTGTTACGGATTTTCTTGGAAATAATAAGAAGTTTTCTGTAACTTGTAGACCGATTTGTTCGGTTTTGATGATTTTACCAAGCTGTGGTTGAATTTCTAAAGGCCAGTTGCCATAGCCTGGGCTGAAACGCCATGTAGGTGCATAACCTTGTTTCTTAGCAATGTTATTGATTACCTCGTTAACTTGGTCAGCCACTTGTTCAACTGCAGTTGTTGCAGCCGCATCTAGTAAGAGACCTACTGTGTAGTTGCCTTGTTTGAATAGCTGTTCGCTACGTCTTTCAACATCTTCGCCGACCGTAACACCTAGCACATACACCTTTGTTGATTTTTCAAGATGTTTTTCAATGATGGATCCTTCAATTTTGAGCGGCGGATTACTTAGGATAACTTTGTTTTCCGCATCGTAATCATATTCTTGGTAGACACCTTTTGGTGTCGCTAATAATTGGATTTCTTTACAAGCTTCGTCGACGAATTTCTGGAAAATCTTCGGCATGACGAAGTCCTGCATATCGCTTTACTTCATCCTTGTTGATGACGGGAAGCATTCCGTTATAAATGGGCATGTGAAACGCCTCCTTTAAAAATAAAATAGATTGTATGGTTAAAATGTTAAACCTATTAAAATACTGTCTTTTATAAGTATAAATATATCTATATATACTGTAAAGGCTATAGCTTCATATAATTTATTAAGGTGCGTCCATAGAAAAAAGTTATATGTAAATATTTTATACCTAATGGTGTAAATCTATTTAGTAATGATACATAATCAAATAAATTTATAAGCTGGTATATCGTGTTAGTGAATATATGTTTTTTTGAAATGTTTCACGTGAAACATTCTTATTTGTTTTAGATTTTATTTGAAAAATGATGGTCACACCTATAAAGTTCTATTTCTTTTGCGTGCCCTATGTTATAATGAAATGAAATATTTTTGAACGTAAAGTTGAGGTGAATTTTGTGGGCAAAGTAATAGCGATTACTAATCAAAAAGGCGGTGTAGGCAAGACTACAACATCTGTTAATCTCAGTGCTTGTTTAGCTGATGCAGGCAAAAAGGTGTTATTAATAGATTTGGATCCGCAGGGTAATGCTAGTTCTGGATTAGGCATTGAAAAAGATGATTTGGAATTATGTGTTCACGATGTGTTGATAGATGGCGAAGACATTGCTAATGTTATTCAACCTACAATGCTTAAAAGCTTTTTGTAGCGCCTGCAACGATTCAATTGGCTGGTGCTGAGGTAGAATTAGTAGGGATTGTTTCACGTGAAACAATTTTGAAAAAAGCCATCGCTTCTGTACGCGATGAGTATGATTTTATCATCATTGATTGCCCGCCATCTCTTGGTTTGCTAACATTGAATGCTTTCACAGCGGCTGACAGTGTTTTGATTCCAATTCAAACTGAATTTTATGCCTTGGAAGGTGTTAGTCAACTTGTTAAGACGATTACAATCGTGCAACAAACATCTAATAAAGACCTTGTAATTGAAGGTGTGTTACTCACTATGTTTGATGGACGTACTAATTTGTCTGTCCAAGTGGCAGATGAGGTAAAATCGTTCTTTGGTACTAAGGTGTATAAAACAATTATTCCTCGAAATGTTCGCCTCAGTGAAGCACCAAGTTATGGGGAACCGATTATTGTGTATGATCCGAAATCAAAGGGTGCGGCTGTTTACACTAAATTAGCTAAAGAGGTTATTCGAGATTCTAAGAAAACGAAATAATTGGTATAGAATAGACTAAATAAATATAATTATGTAATGTAAGCACAAACTGTATATTGGTTTGTGCTGCATTTTATATATGCGGTGTGAAAGTACTAATAGATTGGGGTTAATTATGGCGATGAAGCAGAAAAAGGAACGAAAAACATTAGCAGCAATGATGGGAGAACAGTCCATAGAGACGGCTTTACCTGAACGTGAAGTTCACGAGTTGCCTATAGGGGATGTAATTCCTAATGAGGATCAACCACGTAAGAATTTTGATGAACAAAGTTTAGCTACTTTGGCTGAGTCCATTAAGAATCTAGGCATTTTTCAACCAATCGTCGTTCGCAAGCAAAAGGATAAATACCAAATCGTAGCCGGTGAGCGCCGCTATCGTGCTGCATTGATGGTGGGCCTAGAAACAGTACCTGTAGTTGTAAAAAATTATAATACAGAGGAAATGACAGAAGTCGCTTTGGTAGAAAATCTCCAACGTGAAGGCTTGGATCCTATTGAAGAAGCTTTGGCGTATCAAGGTTTGATGAATACGTATAAGCAAACTCAGGAGATGATTTCTGCACGCCTTGGACGTAGCCGTTCATATATTGCCAATATGATGCGCCTTTTGAAATTAGCCGCATCTGTTCAAAAGGATTTGATTGAAGGCGATTTAACTGTTGGTCAAGCTCGACCTTTATTGGCTTTACGTAGTGCAGCGCAACAAGTAGAAGCAGCAGAGCGCATCAAAGAGGGCGAGTTAAGCGCTCGTCAAGCAGAGCAGCTCGTGAAAGCAATGATGTCTAAAAAGACTAAGTCTAAAGACACTACAGAGCCACATGATACAGCTGAGGTTCGCGCATTGGTAGATCGTTTAAAATTGAGCCTAGGTTCTCCAGTATCTATTAAATTTAGAGCTGGTAAGAAGGTACAAGGTAAAATTGAAATTGCCTTTAGCTCTGAAACTGAATTAGAACGTCTTATTGCGTATATGGATGCTCAGGAGAGCACAGATGATGAAGAAACAATGGAGTTTCGCGTATAATGGAACAAACACCAAAGGCGAACCGCGTACACATCGGCTTTTTTGGACGTTGTAATGCGGGTAAGTCGACCTTAATTAATATGCTAACGGATCAACCAGTATCCCTCGTGTCTGAGGTGGCAGGTACTACGACCGATCCTGTTAGCAAATCTATGGAAATATTGCCTCTAGGCCCTGTGGTCATTACCGATACGGCGGGTATTGACGATACATCGGAACTGGGCGCTCTTCGCATTGAAAAATCCGAAGAAATTATCAAAAAAATCAATCTCGCTGTCTATGTGTTGCGTAATGATGAAGCGCCCACTGCTGATGATATGATGTGGCTTAATAAGTTGAAACAAAACAATGTGCCTGTCGCATTATTCATCAATGAAATTAACGCTTTTGATAGTGAAAGCACTCATGATAACGATAGCAATGGTAATGATACTAATCCAAATTATGTAGATGCGTATCCTGATTTATCTGCTATTGCCACTGTCGTAGGCTCTACGGATTTTACATCGAATCGCGATCGTCTTACATTGCTCGATTTGCTAGGAGGGTTAACACCGCTCGATGTAGAAGGCGAGCAATCTCTATTACAAGGGTTAGTTGATCCAGGGGATACTATCATTTTGGTATGTCCTATTGATTCGGCGGCGCCAAAGGGTCGTCTAATCTTGCCTCAGGTTCAGACAATTCGTGAGATTTTGGACCATAAAGGCCTTGCCTTGGTATGCCAAACAGAAGAGCTACCGACCATGCTCAATAAGCTTTCACAAAAACCAAAACTCGTTATCACCGATTCGCAAGCCTTTGAAGCGGTGAATGCGTTGACGCCTGCGGATATTCCATTAACATCATTTTCCATCTTAATGGCTCGGTTCAAGGGAAAATTGCAGGATTTAGTAACGGGGGTGAAAGCCCTTAACAACTTGAAACCTGGTGCGCGTGTGCTCATCAGTGAGGGCTGCACACATCGTCGCCAATGCGATGATATTGGAACCGTTAAAATTCCGATGTGGCTCAAAAAGAAGGGGCATACGGATTTACAGCTTGAATTTACCAGCGGTGGCGCGTTCCCTAAGGATGTGAGCGGTTATGATCTTATCATCCATTGCGGGGCTTGTATGTTGACGCGTCGCGAGGTGTTACGGCGCATTGATTGTGCCGTTGTGCAAGGTACGCCTATTGTGAATTATGGTGTACTTATTGCGTCATTACATGGTATACTAGAACGTGCTATTAGTCCGTTTATGGACGAATTAGATAGAAAGGGTTTTGAATGTTAGAATCTATACAACCCTATATCGGTGTATTAGGATGCGTATTAGCCGTTATTTTATTGGTATATTGCATTATCCTACACATTAGATTAGGGAGCTTAACGAAGAAGTTCAATTTCTTTATGCAAGGTGAAAATGGGGCTAGCCTAGAACGTAAACTTTCAGTAGAAATCACTGAAATTCGCGAGGCCGCAAAGGGATTGCAGGATATGATTGAGGAACAAACTCAAATTCGCAATATTCAAGGCAACACATTGCAAAAAATCGGCTTTAAGAAGTATAATGCATTTGATAATATCGGCAACGATTTGTCCTTTGCCCTTACATTGCTTGACGGCAATAATAATGGGGTTTGCATTTCCAGTATCTATGGCCGAAATGACTCTCGTATTTTCAGTAAACCAATTGTGAAAGGTAAAAGTCTCGTTAATCTTTCACAAGAGGAATTAGAAAGTTTAAATGAAGCGCTTGGGGAACGTACGAATGAGGAAGCGTTAGCGAGCGTTATCCATTCTCAATAGGCAAATCGCCTTATCGTGTTCATATAGAGCGCACATGCATGATGAGTTGAGAAATGATTAAAAAGTAAGGAAGGCATTTTTGAAAGTACCAAGTATTTTTGAGTTCTGTAGTGTCTCAGAATGGTGATAATTGCACCATTACATTGAGTCATAAACAAGCGAAGATTGTAGCCGTAGTGGCTGTAATCTTATTTGTAGCAGCACTTGTTTTATCCATTTGGGGCATTGCACGACAAGCAGAAATCGTTCAATTGCGTCAACAAACACAATTGCAAACAGAACAATTAAAACTGTTACAACAAAAAAACAGAAGTGTTGGATAAGAAAAATCCAAAAACTTAAATCAAATTAGTGAAGAAAAACAAACAAATGTTGAAGGGTGCTGAGTCCGGCACACCATCTCAAGGTGGTAGCGATGGCTCTGACCCAAAGCAGGAAGCCGCTAGCGATGAGACTAGTCCCACGCTAAGTGCGGCGCAACTTTCAGCAAGACTATCTAAATTAGATAAGGATGCACAAAAAAATTATTGGTTAGCTTCTACACGATGCGAAACATTTTGCGCGATGGTGGGGCTCAAGACATCGCTGCATTGCAACAATTGAACTACACCACAGGTTCTGGTGGATATACGAATAGTACAACGCCAAGCATCTGGCCAAGTAAGGGTGTTATTACATCCCCATATGGCACTCGTGTCGATCCTGTGACCGGTGCTGCTAGCGCATTCCACGAAGGTGTCGATATCGCTGACGATTACGGCACACCTATCGTTGCTACTGCAGCGGGTACCGTAACATTTGCAGGCTACACCGAAGGCGGTTATGGTAACCTCGTAGAAATCGATCATGGCAACGGATTTGTGACTCGCTATGGCCACAATAGCGCTGTTCTCGTTACACCGGGCATGACCGTAAAACAAGGCCAAGTCATCGCCCTTATGGGTAGTACTGGTAAAAGTACTGGCGCACACGTACACTACGAAGTACGGATTAATGGGTCCGCGGTAGATCCAATGGTATTTTTGCCAATTAGTAATTAAATATGCTATGTGAAAGGGAGTGTCCTCCAAAAACAACACGCTACTGCGCTTGCGCGGAGCCCGAAGTTGTTTTTGGAGGACACTCCTTTTCTACGCTATATATTAATTAGGCTTATAGGACAAAAAGTGTGTGTGAAAACCCTTATGACACTAGTAAATATCTAGTGTTATAAGGGTTTAATCTTTTTCTGAAGAAGTTTGAGGGTGGACAAAAAGTGTGGGTGAAAACTTCAGTTAACCCTTGTAATTACTGACTAAAATGAGGTTATATCTTCCTATATATAAACAAATATGGAGGAAGAGTTTATGCGACAAATAAAATGTCCTGATTGTAATGAAACATGTATTAAACATGGTGTTTTAAAATCTGGTTCTCAGCGTTGGTTTTAGTGGAAGAAGTACATGATGTGGTATATCTTGATGGAATTTACTTAGCTAGAAATTTATGTGTTTTGATTTGTTGCAATGATACTCATGTTCTAGGATGGTATGTCTGTCGTTATGAACATGCTAGAGCTTGGCAGTGTTTAATGGAACGGATTGCCGAACCTAAAGTCGTTGTGTCTGATGGTGCTAATGGTTTGCCTAAAGCATTACGTAAAGTTTGGCCTCATAGCAGTCACCAAAGATGCCTGTTTCACATTTTTTGTCAGGTTAGACGATATACGACAAGTAGACCTAAAACGTTAGCTGGGAAAGACCTTTATAGTCTTGCCAAAGCTTTATTTAATGTGAAAACAATGGATCAAGCCTTTGTATGGATTAATGAGCTTTCAGCGTGGCGAATGACATATTCTGATTTTTTACGAGAAATGACGATTGATGAATTCGGAAATAAACGCTCTACACATGAGCGTTTGCTTAAAGCTGAATCATCATTATGGCGCCTAATTAGGCAACAAACTTTATTTACATTTTTGGAATGCATTGATATTACAATACCTACAACAAATAATCGTATTGAAGGTGGAGTAAATGCTCAACTAAGAAGTATGTTACGGGCTCATAGGGGCCTTTCACTTGAAAGAAGACTAAAAGCGGTCTATTGGTGGTGCTATATGCACTCACCAAGACCGCTTTCTATTTCAGATATATTAAATTGTATGCCTACAGATGAATCGATTGCTGCTATCTACAAACGGTTATCTAGTTATTGCCAAATAGATTGTTCCATCCCTCAATGGGGGGATGCTCCTGTTTGGAATGAGCTACATATGTCTACAGATTTTCCAACTTATTGGGATTAGTCACACACACTTTTTGTCCTATAACCCATTAATTACTAAACTGGCGAGAGTGGGGAAGCCACTGTTCTTACGCGGAGCCCGAAATCATTTTCCGGAGGGGTCTATCTTTTTTCTATCTAAATTTAGTTGACTAATTGGCATAAAATACCATTGCACAATTTAGGATAAAGAAGTGTACGAGATTGGCTTATATATGCCTTATAAAAAATTAGAACAGGCGTGTTCTAATTCTGAGTACCTAATATATGTGCCCTAAAAAATAGAACAGGCGTGTACTAATTCTGGGGACCTAGTATATGTGTCTTAAACAATAGAACAGGCGTGTACTAATTCTGGGGACCTAGTATATGTGTTTTAAAATAGAACAGGCGTGTACTAATTCTGAGGATTTAGTATATGTGTCTTAAACAATAGAACAGGCGTGTACTAATTCTGGGGACCTAGTATATGTGTTTAAACAATAGAACAGGCGTGTACTAATTCTGAGGATCTAGTATATGGGTCTTAAAAAATAGAACAGGTCTGTTCTATTTTTGAGACCCATTATAAGGAACCTATGTAACAAGTATTCATTACATTTCTTCCCAAACGGCTGGGTTGGTAGTAATTCATATACCATAATTGGTACATGTTTATATACTGATGGTATAGATATCACATGTGGGATAATCCTTTTGGGTTGATACTAATATCTATTGGATATTGTATTGGTGTCTATTATTTTATAAGCATACATTATTGAAGTGCTAGATAGTAATATGATGATGGGGTTCTAAATCCGACTTTGGCCCTGCGAAGGCCGAAGGCCGTAGTCAGACCTGGCCGGTGGAGGATTTAGGGCCCCATCATCATCTTGTTTGGCACCAATGTGTAGGTAATATAATTAATGGATCAATAGATATTATTATCTTATGCATAATTAGGATTGTCTTTCATGTGATATCTATTCCTTTTCGTCTATAAATATTGTACAATTATGGTATATGAACGGAGGTATATCTATGAAGGCCTATGTACAAGTTTATACCGGCGAAGGCAAGGGTAAAACGACGGCTGCTATCGGCCTCGCTATACGAGCTATAGGCGCTGGCAAAAAGGTTCTATTTTTACAGTTTATGAAGTCTAAAGTGTATAGTGAACATAATATTTTACCGACCCTCAAAAATATTACATTAGAAACTGTAGGTAAACCGTTTTTTATCATCAAGGAAGGCATGAAGAGCAAGGATGAGCTCGCCAAATGGGGTGATGAGGTGGTTGTATTTGAATCGGGAAATCCGCCTAAGGATTATGTAGCGCTTATTGAAAAGGGCTATGAACGCGCGTTAGAGGCTGTATCTAGCGGCGACTATGATTTGGTGGTTCTCGACGAATATAACATGGCTTTGTTCTTTGAACTCATTGATTGGAAAAAAACGGAGGCTCTATTAGAGGCTCGTAATCCGGAAACCGAAGTGGTGTTTACGGGGCGCGGGGCACCGCAAGAACTTCTTGATGTGGCCGATCTTGTGACGGAAATGAAGGAAGTTAAGCATTATTACATGCAAGGTGTAATGGCTCGCAAGGGCATTGAAAATTAGAGTATACTTTCACAAATCCCATAACCTAAGGAGGTGATGTGGTTGAGTATAGTCGCTATTGTGGCACTCGTCGTAGTGCTTCTCATCGTAGCGCTGATCATGATTATCCTACTAACGCCAATCACATATAGCATCGAATGGAACGGCAGGACGCCGTACCGCGTAGAACTGTCAGTCAAATGGCTGTGGCGCGTATTGTCGCTGCATCTCGCATATTTTCAGGGCAAACCTTTTTTTTTAAACAACTTTATCTATTAGGTATGCAGAAAATAGGCCCTGTGAAAGAATACGACGAATGGATTCAACAACGGGTTGATGACGAATATCAGAAGGCTGTTGACGAATTTGAAAATGATCCGATGGCTGCGCAGGCGGAAGCGATGATGAAAGCCATGCAAGGTGATGGCCAGGGCGGTACTGAACCGACTGAGCCGACGACCGTTGGTGCTTCTGGTGAAAGCCTAGATGCTTCGCGCAGTGCAGGGCAAACATCAGATGCACAAGGTAAACAGGTTCGCGTTGAACGTGTTGATACATCTAAGGATGATAATAAGGGTGCTGAAGCGCGGGCTGCACAATATGATTCAATTCGCGATAACCCGACGATGAAACCTGATGATGAAGTGGTGGAAAAGGTCACTTTCAATAGTGATGGCACCGTAAAAGAGAAGGTATTTACGAAAATAGACGGCTTGAAAGATAGCGTAAAATCGCGCTTTCAAAAACCAGATCCTAATGATCCGGTGGCTAGCTTTAAATCGAAATCCCGACCTTTTGGTTCATGAAACATGTGACGAATACGGAATTGTGGCGTCAATTGTTGCTTGTTTCTAAGCGGTGTTATGACCATTCTAAACCACGAGATATCGCTGTAGAAGGGCGTATCGGCATCGGTGATCCTTTTAAGGGCGGCGTGCTTGCTTCGATGTTGTACAGCATCTGGCCTGAACAGGCTGAACATATCGAGATTGATTATTTGAATTGGCATTTAGAAGGTAGCGGCCACATTAAAGGGCGCATTATTCTAGGCGCGTTGGCATGGCACGGCACGCGATTCGTGCTTTCACAACCAATGCGTGCACTCATAGCTGAAACGGGCAAGGTCGTTTGGGTTAAGCGCAAAGAAAAGAAAGAATTAGAACGATTGAAAGCGGAACAAGCCGCTAACGCATAGTTGACATCAGTGGAGGTACTACGATGGAGAACAGTAACGTAAAAGAAAATTTAGAAGTCCTTTTTGAGAAGTTCAAAAATATGATTAAGGTGGAAACTGTAGTAGGTGAAGCGGTGCAAATCGGCGATACTACATTGGTTCCATTTGTGGACGTAACATTTGGTTTCGGCACTGGCACAAACCATAACACATCTGGCAAGAACCATGAATGTGGCGGCGGTGGCGGCGGCGCTCGCATGGAACCAAGCGCTGTGCTCGTGATCAAAGGCGAACGCATCGAGTTATTCAACATTAAAGGCAATCCTTACAGCAATAGCTTTGATCGCCTTATCGGCTTGGTGCCTGACCTCGTGTCCAAATTGAAATCCGATAAATACATCTATCTTAATGACGAACAATAATAGATAGTAAATTTTTAATAAGGGTTCATGATGAATTCATGGGCCCTTATTATTATTTAATAGTATACAATTTAATTATTAGATGCTATATCTCATCTATGATTTTTTTGAGGGTTTTTACTTGTGAAAGCAAGTTAGATTTGATATAGTAAAAATAGTGCATTACATGTTTGTGTAATGAAACTTTACTGTTCAGGAGGATCTCAAATGAAATTAACTAAAAAATTGACAACATTGGCTATTGTTGGTGCTATCTCCGCTACCACTGCTGTGGCAAGCGCTGCTAACATTGGTTTGGTGCAAATGAGTCAAGTTGTAAATAGCTATCCTGGTTACGGTGCACTCGATATGAAAATGCAACAAGTAGATGCACAATACCGTCCACAAATTGAAAAGAAAATGCAAGAAATTGACAAAATTAAAGATCAAGCTCAAGCAGAAGCAGAATTCAATAAATCCGTAGCTCCATTGTTACAAAAAGAAAATGACGAAGTGAATAAAATTGCACAACCTATGATGCAAAACATTCACAACGCTATCGAATCCGTTCGCGTTGAAAAGAAAATGGACGTTGTATTAGACGACCCATACACAATCCGCGCAGCTGATGCAAATAGTAACGTTGAAAATATTACAGATGAAGTAATTAAACGTCTAAAAAAATAATATCTTATCTAGCGTTTTAACGTGTGGTAAAAGGGATACCCCTCTGAAAGCCTCCACCGGCCGGGTCTGTTCCTTCGGAACAGGGCCAAAGTCGTTTTCAGAGGGGTATCCCTTTTTTCGTTAATCTCTTTGGATAAAATATTATTTTTTTAGACTATATGGGAAAAGGAGCAAGTCGTTTTTTTCGAGAGGAGGCTGTTTTTCCTCTATCAGAGATAGATATTATTTTTTTAGACTAAGGAGCAGGGCCGACGCAGGGTGTGAGCTAACAGAGGAGCGTAGCGACGTATGGGAGCCACACATCGCTAATCCAGATGCGTAAGATTTTCCTAAGGAAAATCCACAGCATCTGGGAAAGTCGTTTTAGGAGGGTGTCTTTTTTTCGTTAATCTCTTTGAATAAAATATTATTTTTTTAGACTAAGGAACAGGGGGGACGCAGGGTGTTTTGTGTTGGTTTGTTATGGTATGATTTAGTTGTAATTGAGGGCGGCGAAGGAGGTTTTGTAGATGTCTTTTATGCAGGTTTGTTGGAGTTTGATGCGGTATCCGCGGTCTAAGGGGATTCCGTATATTATGGAGAATGGTACGTTTGATCAAGCGCTAGTTTTTATGTTGCGTTTGTTTGGCATTATGCTTGGTTTGTCGGTGGTGGAAAATGGTATCATATTTTTTATCACGCCTGCGACCATGCTAGATACGATTGTATCGGTTTTAGGCTTTGTTTTTGCCTTGATTTTCTTAAAAGGGCTTTGGTTGGTATTGGCCCATTTTTATGTGAAAGCCACTAGTAATCGTGATCTTATGTTTAAGGATACGTTCATGGCCGTTTCGTATGCGATGGCCTTTGATTTACCTATAACTGTATTGTCCTTACTCGGTGCGGTACTTGTTATTATATTGAGTCTTGCTGGAGCAGGTATGATTGCGTTTGGTGTTCAATTTATTTTAGGCCTCATTACGTTTGTATTGGCCTTATATTATATACTTTGTTCACTTGGATTATACCGCCAAATGTTAAAGACCACATCAATGCATATTATTATCATTGCTATTGTATATACTGTACTTTTAATAAGTGCATCTATGATGTTACGAGTATAGGTGAAAGTTATTTCATAAATATTAAACAATACAATACGTGAAAGCAAAAAAACGAGCTTAGAATGAATCCAGGCTCGTTTTATTTTATGTGCTAAATGGGCAGATAAAGAATTTAGTATTTTATTTAGTCAATCGATAGCTCATGTCGAGGAGCATTTTTATTCTTTCAGTAGGCACAGAGCCATCCAAAGAAACGGTTAGCCAATTGGCCTTATTCATATGATAGGCTGCGTATATGCCTGGTTCCTTACGAAAGGCACCAATCATGGTGGGCTCGCATTTGATGTTTAACACATCGATAGGCCGAATGTTTGACCATCCTAATTTATCGGTAGTAATATTCATGACTAGGGCGAACCATTTATGATTACTTTGATGGCGGTACACCTTGTAATGCGGGAACTGCGTCCAAGGCGTATTGGTGGTAGTATCCTCAAATTGATTGTGAATATAGGTTTCTAAATCTTCGCGTGTCATGTAAATCCTTCTTTCTCTCTTACATAATTAGTATATTCTCTTATGAAAGCAACTGCAAGCGATAATAATATATTCTATAGAAATACAGTTATGAAATTAAGATATTAGGACTAAGAATGTAAAAAAACACCTATATATGGTAATAGTTACTGTTTTATATAACTTACCACTTATAGGTGTTTTTTAATATATAGACACTAAGGAGAGGAGGAGGTCATATCTATATAATCTTATTCAGGTTTATGAACGAGGTTTACGATGAATTCGCTATCTTCAACAAGCGTTGCTTGAATGTAGTTATCGCCATTAAATTCGAGAACTTCACCCGGTACGAGTACATGTTCTTCTGTTTCGTTAAGGAATACTTGAACTGTGCCCTTAACAACAGTAAAGATAACATTGGCTTCAGGATGATTATGTTTTTCTACCTTTTCACCTGCTTTGCCACCTTTTTTTACGATTACGTAGTTAGAGCCTTGGAATAATAAACCTAGATCTTTTTTTACTGTGCCTGCCATGATGCTGCACCTCCTATATTTGAAAGTATATGAGTAATGATTTACCTTATGGTTCTATTATAACTGATATTTCTTATCAATTCTGTGTCTATAGCTACACTTTTATAAGGAATTTTAAAATAGAACAGGCCTGTACTATTTTTAAGACACATATACTAGGTCCCTAGAAATAGAACACGCCTGTTCTATTTTTTTAGACGCATATATTAGGTGCCTGGAAATAAACAGGCCTGTACTATTTTTTTTAGACACATATACTAGATCTCCAGAAATAGAACACGCCTGTTTTAATTTTTTAGACGCATATATTAGGTGCCTGGAAATAGAACACGCCTGTTCTAATTTTTTAGGCACATATATTGGATCATTAGAAATAAAAAACGCGAGCGTAAAATTTTACGCCCGCGCTTTCGTTCGTTTTTTGCACGTTTTCGCCCATTTTCAGTCGTTTTTCGTCTGGTTTTCGTCCGTTTTAGCGAACGAAATGGTATTTATTTTTTAGCGATTGTATATAATCGTGTGCCATTGTCTTCGGTGGTGATAAGCTCGAATTCAGGATCGATAGCTTTCACAAAGGCCTCGAACCATGTTTGGTATGCGAGCATCATGAATTTAGGGTCTACGCCTGCAGTGCGCCAGTAGCTAGCTTGTAATCGGTGGTCGCCGACCCATGTGAAACGGTTAGCGCTGTCCTCAACGATTTGGTCGCCGCCGTCGCAAGGCATGCCGTTTACATAGAAGTTTTGAAGGGCGTTGTAGATGGCCGGCGCCGTATGTTCTTCGAGGCTATCCTGAGCCACAACGCCGCATGCTTGACCTTGTACAGCGAAGGCATCGAGAATAGCGGTTACTACGTGAATAGCATTTTCATCAGCATTTGTATCGAGCATGTCTTTGATGAAAGCCGCTTCGCGGACGGATGCTATGTTGATTTGGTTGGAGAGCCAACCGTGAATGTTGTTGTGGTCGATAATGTTTTCCAATGGAATGCTAGGGTTAATTGGTTCGCCGTATGTATCTACGGAGATGGAATGTAATTCCTCAGCAAGATCGTCTACGACCTTTGTCGTTTTTTCAAGAATTAAGTTTTCACGCTCTACGAGCAATTGGATTTTGCGGTATAACCAGTAGTGAATGTGGCCTAAAAATGCGGACATGTGAAACTCCTTTATATTAATTATGCACCTTTGCGGGCAGTTTCTAGTTTGTTAAGTAAATCATACACATTGACGCCGTGGATTTCAGCGGCTTGCCATAGTGGTTCCATCGTAGAGGATGGACAACCGAGGCAACCCATGCCGATGCTTTGTAGTACAGGTACTGTATTTGGATAGATGTCCACGATATCGCGGATGATTGTATCCGGTGTAATTGGTTGACCTGGTTCAAGGCGTGGCGTCTCAACCTCTGGATCATTGCCGTGACCTGGCAAGTTAACAATAGGTTCTGCTGCTTTTCGCTTCTGTAGGAGCCCTTCAAGGTCGCCTAGTACAGCTTCTTTGAAAGCCTCTAAGCCGATGCGGTCGATGAATTCACCCATTCGTTCGATTTGTGCATTTGCTTTGTAATATTCGATGATGCGGTCCACAAGTGCAAGGACTTCTTTTTCTGTTGTTACCTCTGCAATGAGGTCGCCAATGCGTGGATGCGCACCGCCGCTGCCGCCGCGTAGACGCTCCGACCCTCAACAGAACCGATAACGCCAACGTCCTTCATGCGGCTTTCAGTACAAGAATTAATGCAGCCGGACACGCCGATTTTCATCTTGCTAGGCATTTCTTGGGACAAATATTTGCGTTCCAATTGCATGCCAAGATGCACGCTGTCTTGTTTAGCCCGTTTACAGAACGTTGTGCCTGGGCAAATCTTGACGCTGCGCACGCGGTTGGACACCATGTACGCCGGCTCCATGCCGAGTATGTCCCACGCTGCGTCTACGTCCTCAGCTTTCAAATTCGTAATCATAATGCGTTGGCTGCCAGTTAGTTTAAGAACAGCGCCAAATTTGTTTGCCACATCAATATTTTTTTGCAATTGATCTGGTTGAATAAAAACCCGCTGGAATGCGCGGTGTAATAGCATAACGGCGTTGGCCGTTTTTAATTCGTTGTAAATTTCCTGCGATTTGAGCCATTGTAATCCCCTCTAAATTGTAATGAACTACTTATATTCTATCATATATTTTCACTGTGAAAGTCTCTATTAGCACATGCTAGAGATGATGCGTTTCGACGGTGATGTACGTCCAAACGATACATGTTCTAGAGAGCTAGTAAGAGATCGTTATGAAATGATTGTTATCATCATTTCAAATTACATATACTAGTATAATTCATTTTACAATAAAAATAATGTGTCCCAAGCTACAAAAAAACGCAAAAAAATTTTTTGACCCTGTTTCACGTGAAACTAAATACAAAAAGTACGGCCCTAAACCTTGATTTGGGGTCGTTTTTTTCATGGGGAAAAAAATATTATTCCTCTTTTTGAAACGAATTTGCTTTGTCACGAGCCTCCTTTTGGAATGTATATAGGTGAAAGGAGGTGATCAGATGGCTGAACTAAAACGCACAAAGTTAGTGTTACGTTTTAATATCGGTACGGAAGAAAAACCGAAGTACAAAGACGTCACTTTCACACGCGTCGCTGAAGAAGCTACTGATGATGCGGTCAAAATCGTCGGCACTGCATTGGCTGGTCTTTATGAGAACACCATTGCTGACGTAATACGCGTCAACGAAGTATCCCTTGGTCATTAATGTGTTTTCACTCATAATAGTTAGCACATAATGGCTGCGTGAAGGTTCGTAGTAATCCAAACCCTGTGGACCTATCGCGATCATTCCCATCCTTATGTATATGAATTAGAAAGGAGTGCCCAACATGGCTGATAAACGTGTGGTATATCTTAAATTTGCTACAGTCGATGGTAAAAGCGCATCGATCACAATTAGTGGACCTCGCACTGGCCTTACTTTGGAGCAAGCTAAAACGGCAGCTAATGCGCTAGTAGCGAACAAGGTAATCTTAGGCTCTGGCGACGCTCCATTGGCAAGCTTTACCTCTGCCAGTGAAGTATCTACGCAAAGTAAAGATTTGCAATAAAACAACATATCGCTAATGCATAGATAATTCTATCCCATCTGTGCTTAGCACAACTATCGCTGTTATGCGATGAATATCTTATCTCTGGTCATATGATAGCCTCGGAACCTGTCATATGACGCCTCCCAGCGGGCCGCTCTTCGGAGTGGCCCGTTTTGTTGTATAATGAATCTAGAATTATCTTGATGTAGGAGGAACGATGAAGGTTCTATACGATACAATTTTGAAAGCAACTTATACAGGCCGTCCCAATCGTTTTGTGGTGACCTTAGATCTTAATGGTGAAAGCGTACTTGCCCATTTACCAAATCCAGGTCGTATGTGGGAATTGTTATTTACAGGTGTTACGATGTATATCGTGCCTCATGATAAGCCGGATGCGAAGACGAAGTACCGCGTTGTAGGCATTGAGCGCGACGGTGTGGTTATTATGCTCGATACGAACTACAGCAATGATGTGGCTCAGCATTTGATTGAAAACAAACTCATTCCTGGTTGGGAACAATGGCGCGTTGTACGGCGTGAATATACGGTAAAACTACATGGGGCGACATCACGCTTTGATTTACTCCTCACTAACGACGATGGTGAAGAATTCCTGTTAGAGGTTAAATCCTGCACCTTGTTCTCCAAGACTGGTGCCATGTTTCCGATGCTATTACAGAACGGGGACGCAAGCATTTATTGCACTTACGGGAACTTCAGGATGAGGGATACCATACGGGCGTGCTATTCCTTGTACAATGGGACCAAGCTCAATGGTTCTTGCCAGACTACCATACGGATTTAGAATTTGCCACGACCTTTAAAGAAGTGGCACCATTCCTCGACTGGAAAGCCGTTGCTGTGGCGTGGGATGAGACTTTCACAATGCCTACTGTGACACGCGCTTGTACCTATCCGAGCTATGTTCTCGACAGCGAAGCGCACGATAGCGGCGTATACATCATGGTGATGCACCTTGACCATGAACTAGATCTCGAAATCGGATCTAAGGGCATGATGCATTTTAATGCAGGATATTACATGTATGTCGGCTCCGCCAAGGCGAACCTTACGAAACGCATTGAGCGCCATAAGAGAAAACGCAAGAAAATGCATTGGCACCTCGACTACTTCCGCGGCCATTGCGAAATGATAGCGGCCGTGCCTATTCGTACGAGCGGACTACCCCTTGAAAGCTGGAGCCTTACTCATGAACCATACCTATCCATGCCGAGCATGCCAGATCCCGATGTAGACGTGAGCGTCGAATGTGCTTTGGCTGATGCAGTACGCGCCATTGCCGAATGGGACGTGCCAAAATTTGGCTGCTCTGACTGTGATTGCACGAGCCATTTGTTTGGTATGACTGAAAATCCAATACATAATAAGGCCTTTATGGACGTGGTAGAAGAATTTAGGATGAACCAGCTAGATTCCATAATTGTTGAGAATTAATAAAGTAGCATATTTGAGATGTGTTAGTAGTTATTTCCAAAAATGGAAACAACTGCTGATGATATGATAAAAGGACGTGTAAATCAATTTGATTTGCACGTCCTTTATAGGTATTGAATTTGTGTAATTTATTATTCTATATTTTAATTTACCTATTAGGTAAATTTCTATTTACAACTTGTTACAAAGGAGTATAATAGAATTAACCTAATAGGTAAATTATTATAGATGGCCATTTATATTGTATCTAGTCTCGTTAGATAGAGAGTCGGTGAGGCTAGAAGACTACCATTAGCCAAGGAGATACGCATATGAAAATTTATAGGAGTAAGACCTTTATAGCGATTCCACCAGGCATGACTATTAAAGAAGTTTTTAGAAAAATAGACATATGACTCAAAAAGAGTTGGCTTCTCGTATGGATATGAGTGAGAAACATATTAGTAAATTGATTAATGGTGAAGTACCTCTAACACAGGATGTAGCGTTACGTCTAGAACGTGTATTTGGCGTAGATGCAAGTTTCTGGAATGGCTTAGAAGTCTGGATATAGAGAAAAATACTAAAGGTAGAGTATGAAAAATTCTATTGATGAGGAAATAAATTTTGCCAAGCCTTTTGGGTATGCTAAATTGGCTCGGTTGGGCATTGTACCAGAAACTAAAAAGAAAGCGGAACAAGTTAATAATTTACAAAAAGTTTTTTTGAGGTAGCATCTTTGAAAAACTGTGGCTGATGAAATGGTTATGCCTTTGGTATATGAGAATATAAAGGATATGGATAAAGCAAAACAGAGTGCTATTTATACATTGGTACAAATTACAAAAGGTGAATCTCGATTTGTGGAGGTAAATCCTTATGATTGTGAATTACTTAAAGCCTTTATTCCTCAAATAAAAGAACTTTCACAAGAATCTTTGACTGTGGCTAAAGAGCCACTTAAAAGATATGCTAGCGGCATCTGGTGTTATTATTGTATATTTGCCTATCATTGATGATATAACATCCACATGTATTACGTATTCTAAAGGGAACTCCATTGTATTGGGAATACCAGCAGATGATAATAAGGATTTTTGGCGCTTATTAGATGAAGCTTTAAAAGGTTTGGTAGAGCGAGATCATCCTCATACGAGTCGTAAATATCGAAATAATGATCCTGTGACCGTAGTGAATTATTAAAAGGGAGAATAGGATATAACTAAGGCTAAGTATAATTGTCGGAGGGAATTATATGAAATCTTTAGAAAAATGCGATTACCGGAAATGTTATTGTATATCAAGCAGAGAATGAGTCTGTTTCACCAATGTGTTATATAAAGATGAAACATTCTGGATGACTCAAAAAGGATATGTCGAAATTATTTGATGTTAATCCACAAGCTATATCAAAGCATTTAAGCAATATTTATGCTGAAGGAGAGTTAGAAAAATTGGAACTTGTTCCAAAAATGGAACAAGTTCAAATAGAAGGCTTACGTACTGTAAAGAGGCTTACGGATTTTTTTATAATCTCGATGCCATCATTGCGGTAGGGTATCGTGTAAACAGTAAAAAAGCAACTCAATTCCGTATATGGGCTACGGGCGTATTGCGTGAATATATTATAAAGGGTTTTGCCCTTGATGATGATATGCTAAAAAATGGACGCGCATTTGGCCAAGATTATTTTAAAGAGTTATTACGGAGAGTCCGTTCAATTCGTGCTAGTGAACGTCGTATATATCAACAAGTGACAGATATATTTGCAGCGTGTGCAATCGATTATGATGCACAATCACCTATAACTAGAGATTTTTTTGGAACGATACAGAATAAGTTTCATTATGCTATAACTGGTCAAACTGCTGCAGAAATCATTCATAGTCATGCGGATGCTACAAAGAATCATATGGGATTGACTACTTGGGAATCTGGACCGGAAGGACGGATTTATAAAAAGGATGTAATTGTAGCAAAAAATTATTTATCCATTGAAGAGATTGAACAATTAGAGCGAACTATATCTTCGTTTTTTGATTATATAGAGCGTATTATCGAACGACGTGAAACATTTACTATGAAAGCCTTTATTGAAAGTGTTGATAAGTTTTTAGACTTTAATGAGTATCATATCCTAACAAACAAGGGTAATATTTCTATGACACAGGCTCAAAAAGAAAGCTGTTAGTGAATATAAAGTGTTTAATACGCATCAGAAGGTAATTTCTGATTTTGATAAGTTTGTAAAAGAACATAGTTAAATTGTATCCAGATAATGGCTGAAATCTTGGGTAAGTGAAATTTTTGAATTCTGATTATCCATATGTATCTCCTCTCTGTACATTCTATTTATAAAAATTCCATAGAATATAGAATAATGAATAAAAAAACAAAAATTATTGTAACAAGGATAGATATTTTTTTAAATAGGTAATTACTATTGTGCAGGTATTCAATTCATAGTCGGATATTAGATTTATATTCATAATTGTGTTTAGGGATTATAATCCATAAACGGATAAAAAAATATTGGTGAATTGGGATTGTAATCCTTAAACTCGTTAAAATTGTGCGGAATTGGGATTATAATCCCTAAATATATGGGGAGAGATAAAAATTTGTAAGTGTTAGAGTATGCTTTCACTAAAAAAATCCTGATAACAATAGCGCTAAACCCACAAAAATGCTATAATAATATGATGAATTGTAATCAGTGTTAGTAAAATGAGGTGAGATTGTGGCAGACCAACAATGGTCCCACGGGAATATTCATCCCGTTCAGATTGATAAAGAAATGAAGAACGCCTATATCGATTATGCGATGTCCGTAATCGTAATGCGTGCTCTTCCTGATGTGCGCGATGGCTTGAAACCAGTACATCGTCGTATTTTGTACGCGATGCACGAAACAGGCATGACGCCAAATAAACCGTACAAGAAATCCGCTCGTATCGTCGGTGACGTACTTGGTAAATATCATCCACATGGTGATAGATCCGTTTACGACGCAACGGTTCGTTTGGCGCAAGATTTCAATACGCGCTACCTCTTGGTAGACGGCCACGGTAACTTTGGTTCCATCGACGGCGATAGTGCCGCTGCGATGCGTTATACCGAAGTACGTATGGCGAAAATTACGCAAGAAATGCTCGCTGATATCGACAAGGAAACTGTTGATTTCATGCCGAACTATGATGAAAGCTTGCAAGAACCTACAGTATTGCCAGCGAAGATCCCAAATCTTCTCATCAATGGTTCTAGCGGTATCGCCGTAGGGATGGCGACCAATATTCCGCCGCACAACCTTAATGAAGTATGTAATGGTCTTGAAATGCTCATCGATAATCCAGATGTAACTGTGGATGAATTGATGACGCAAATCAAAGGTCCGGACTTCCCAACTGGGGCGCTCATTTTGGGCCGGGAAGGCATTAAAAAAGCGTACTCCACAGGTCGTGGCAGCGTAAAAATGCGCGCTCGTGCAACCATTGAAGAAATGGCGAAGGGCAAGCATAAAATCGTAGTGACTGAGATCCCATACCAAGTTAACAAGGCTCGCGTTATCGAAACGATTGCAAACTTGAGCCGTGACAAGGTAATTGATGGCATCACAGCACTTCGCGACGAATCTGACCGTCAAGGTATGCGCATCGTTATCGAATTGCGCGCTGACGTGCAACCAGATATCGTTCTTAACAAATTATATAAACACACTCAACTTCAAGAATCTTTTGGCGTGATTATGCTAGCCCTCGTGGATGGTCATCCTCGCGTATTGAATTTGAAAGAAGTATTGGGTTACTACTTAGATCATCGCCTCGATGTTATCGTACGCCGTACTCAATTCGAGCTTAACAAAGCAGAAGCGCGTGCTCACATCTTGGAAGGCTGTTGATCGCCCTCGACCACATCGATGAAGTTATCGCTACAATTCGCAGTTCCCAAACTGACGAAATTGCACGTAACGCATTGATGCAAAAATTCGGGCTTTCAGAAAAACAAGCGGTTGCCATCCTCGATATGCGTCTACGCCGTTTAACAGGCTTGGAACGCGAAAAAATCGAAGAAGAATACAAGGAATTGTTGGCATTGATCGAAGATTTGAAAGCTATCTTGGCTAGCGAAGCGCGTCAACGTCAAATCATCAAAGACGAACTAGAAGATATGAAGAAGAAATACGGCGACCCTCGTCGTTCTGAAATCACAATCGACACGTCCGACCTTGATGTAGAAGACCTCATCGCTGACGAAGAAATGGTTATTACCTTGACGAAACAAGGTTATATCAAACGCATGAACGCGAACGTATATCGCAACCAACATAAAGGCGGCGCTGGCGTTATCGGCATGAAGACGAAGGAAGACGATTATGTAACGCAAATTATGCATGTTCGTACGCATAATACATTGTTGTTCTTCACGTCCACTGGCCGTACCTATCGCCTCAAAGCATACGAAGTGCCAGAAGCAGGTTCCCGTAACTCTCGTGGTACCGCTATGGTTAATGTATTGCCACTTGCGGTAGGCGAATCCGTTACGACTATGATCGACCTCGAACGCATCCATGAAAATGTAAACTTATTCATGGTTACTGAGTTCGGTGTTGTGAAACGTACGGCTATCGAAGAGTACCGCAATATCCGTCGTTCCGGCCTCAATGCGATTAATCTTGACGAAGGGGACCGCTTGATTTGTGTTATCGTAACGACAGGCAACCAAGATATCTTGATTGGTACGAAACTTGGCATGGCCATCCGTTGCAATGAAGAAGACGTTCGTCTCATGAAACGCGCGGCTCATGGCGTTCGTGGTATCAAGTTGAAAACTGGCGACGTTGTTGTAGGCGCTGGTGTTCTTGATTCTGATGAAAGCGAAGCACAAGTGTTCACCATTTCCGAAGAGGGTTATGGTAAACGCAACGAAGCGGATGCGTACAATGTACAAACGCGGCGGCATCGGTACAAAGAACTTCCGCATTAACGACAAAACCGGCGATGTAGTAGCCGTTGAAGTCGTTCACAATGATGACGAAGTGATGCTCATTTCCGAACAAGGCAAAATTATTCGCTTTAACATGAATGACATTGCTGTGAAAAAAGGCAAAGCCATTTCTGGTGTGAAAACACAAAATCTCGACGAAGGTGATAAGGTAGCTAGTATTGCGGTAATCCCTGCATCTGAAATCGAAAGCGAAGATTAATATCGTACATGTCATATAGATTTATTTGTACTCTATATACAAAGTAACGAAAATATACTATATCTAACATAGATATGCACAATTGGCGATCACCTAAGTGGTCGCCACTCGTGTTATACAGGATGTGCATTTGTCCTGTATCTTAGGCCCTGCTATTGTGTAGGGGCCGAACTACAAGCATGCCCATATATAGTTAAATGAATAAAGGATTGAATAGGAGAGAATGATGAAAAAATGGTTAGCGGCCATTATGGCAGCAGGATGCATATTTTTCGGTGGCTTTGGCGTAGCTAATGCTGCTGATTGGTATTACGTTGATGCGGATACAGACGATTCCGCATGGTTTATCGACAACTCATCTGTGTTTAAAACAGATTCTATGGCTCGTATCTTGGTGAAAGCCAACAATGTAGAGGGTTATACCTATATCTACACCGTTGAAATTAACCGCCCAGATAGCACATGGACAGAAGTCAACGCAACCGTGTATAGCCAATCTGGCGTACCTTTGTTGAGCAGTAATGAAAAACAAAAACCTGTGAAAATTGAGAAAGATACAATAGGGGCAGAAGTAATGCAGGCCCTTTGGGGAAAATAATTTAATATAGATGTGTGGAACTCAATTCTCTGAATAGTATTCGTGATACGTACGTTTAGGAGTTGATGGGTCTGAAAAAGCCTCCACCGGCCGGGTCTGATTCCGGCCTATGGCCTCCGCAGGGCCAAAGTCGTTTTTTCGAACCCATCAATCCCTTTTCGAATTCATCACTTATACAAATTCAGAGAATTGAGTTCTTTTTATCTACAAAATTATTTTCTCTAAAGGGCTGGAGAAGGGATATATTAGGGGTTATATAATATAGTTTTGAGTAAATAGAATTGTATATGATAGAATAGAGATATAATATTTTTTTGGGGATATAAGGAGTTGCGTATTATGAAAAAGTTAGTTGTATTCGTTTTTTTAGTCTGTTTATGTTATTTTCTATGCCATCTGCAGAAGCTACGAATTGGTATTATGTAGGTGCTGCGAGTAATAGTCAAACTTTTTATTGATAATAGTTCAGTTAGAAAGAATGCTAATTGGGCTCAACTTTGGGCGAGAATAAACCATCTTGATGGATCATATGATATAATGTTAATCCGTATAAACCGGCCTAGCCGAATGATGGCAATTCTTTCAAGTATAGAGTATGATTCTTATGGAAATGTTATTGATTCAAATTCATATTCTAGTAGTCCAACAGAAATTATTCCTAGTAGTATGGGAGAAGGAATTTTAGAATTAATTTGGTAAAAAATAGTTTTCATATAAAGTACATTTAGGTATACTATTATAAAGTAATAAATATTATTTTATACGAGGTGAAATATATGAAAAAAATTACTAGGTACATGTTTAGCTGCTGCTGCAATTTGCGCATGCGGTTTTGGTTCTGCTAGTGCTGTTAACTGGCAAGTATTTGGTCAAGATAGTGCTGGTATTACTTGGTCCATCGATCAAGATAGCGTTCAAAAAAGCGATAAAACTGCAACTGTTATGATCAAAGCTCAAGATTCTGAAGGTTATCACTTCATCGCAACTGAAGAATTCAACCACAAAAAGAAAACTGTAAAAGACCAAAAGGTTGTATTGTATAACCCACAAGGTTACGCAGAACGCGAAGATAAAGTTGATGGCAAAGACCGTCCAGTTGTTGCTGGTTCCCCATCCGAAGCAGTTTATAACTTCTTATGGCCACAACAAGCAAAACAAGGTAAAAAATAATATACACCTTATACGACAAAGCAGCTCGAATGAGCTGCTTTTTTGTGCTTTTAGAGAAGAAGTGAGTTTGAGTTATAGGACAAAACGTGTGGGTGAAAACCGTTGTAACGCTAGTTAACATCTGGTCTGATGAGGTATGTATCTTCTTTGCTGATTTAGTATAACGTAATATAGTATATCGTAATATACTATATCGTGTTATACTAAACGCCAATTCCTACTATCCTAGTTCGTTGATGAATGGCCTCCTTATTTGTTATGCTAGTAATATAAGAGAAATTAAAACTTTCACAATAGGTATGATTATACAGAACGAGGAGGTCCTCATGTCCCAATTTGAATTTATCGACAAACGCGTGCCGATTGCGCTCGACAACCCGTCCATTTACCACGATATTTCGAAGTGTAAGAATTGCACCTTGTGCCGTCGCGCTTGCGCCGATGTGATGAGCGTGCTCGATTATTACGACCTCGAGGCGACTGGCGATGTGCCGGTGTGCATCCACTGCGGTCAATGTGCGGCTGCCTGTCCATTCGATTCCATGCATGCGAAATCCGAGCTTGATAAGGTGAAAGCGGCCATTGCCGACCCAGACAAGATTGTTGTTATCCAAACGGCGCCGGCTGTGCGCGTGTCCATCGGTGAAGGATTTGGCTTTGAACCAGGCACATTCTTAGAAGGCAAAATGGTAAGTGCCCTTCGCAAACTCGGCGCTGATTACGTAGTTGATACGAACTTTGGCGCGGACTTGACCATCATGGAAGAAGCGTCCGAGCTCGTGGACCGCTTGAAAAATGGCGGTACCATCCCTCAATTCACATCTTGCTGCCCTGCATGGGTGCGCTTTGCGGAAATCTATTTCCCTGAACTCATTCCGAACTTGTCTAGCACCCGTTCTTGCATCGCCATGGAAGCGGCTATGATCAAGACGTACTTTGCTGAGAAAAAGGGCATCAATCCTGCGAACATCGTGTCCGTCAGCGTTAACCCTTGTACGGCGAAGAAGGCCGAAACTAAGCGTGTTGAGGAAAATGCGGCGGCTCGTTATTACGATGATGAAAGCCTCGGCATGGATACGGATATTTCCATTACCACACGCGAATTCATTCGTTGGCTCAACGACGAAGGTGTTGATTTTGAAAGCCTAGAAGATTCTCAGTTTCGATGATTTAATCGGCATGGAAACTGGTGCGTCCATCATCTTCGGTAATACGGGCGGCGTTATGGAAGCAGCTATGCGTACAGCGTACAAGCTCATCACTGATAAAGAGCCACCTCCATATGCATTGACTCACCTCGAAGACGTTCGCGGTATGAACGGCGTAAAAGAAGCGACCGTACAACTTGGCGATGACGTAACATTGTCCGTTGCTGTTGTACACGGCGGCAAAAATACCCGTGATTTCCTCAACGCTTTGAAAGAAAACGGCAAACACTATGACTTTATCGAAGTTATGGCTTGCCCAGGCGGTTGTATCGGTGGCGGTGGTCAACCACGCACCAAATTACCACAAGCCGTTAAAACAAAAGAAGCCCGCATCGGCGGACTTTACAAAGCTGATGAAGAATACAAATACGTGGCATCCTATGAAAGCCCTGAAATCCAAGAACTATACAAAAACTTCTTGGGCGAACCACTAGGACACAAAGCTCACGAACTATTACATACACACTTCACAGACCGTAGTGCACAACTAGGGGACCGCAAAGACGTGGTGCCTGAAACATGCCCTACATCACCTAAATACAAAGGGTAATTAGAGCTAGACCCCTATCAGCCCCTCAAAGCCGACACGCTACTGCACTTACGCGAGCCCGGAAAGTCGTTTTGAGGGCCCATAGGGGTCTTTTCTATACGTTTGCATGGAGGTGATGTAGGGCATGTTTCTAGAGAAAAAAAAGTCGGGTCGTTCTTTCGGAACAGGGCCAAAGTCGTTTTTTAGGTTCCCCTGGGAGCTTTCTCTATGTACGTTTGTGGTTTAGGTGATGTTAGGGCATTGTTTTGCATTTATACGGTACGGAATTTACACGTTTGTGATTGTATACTTGTCTTAAGGATGGTATTGTTATTTTGAATGGACCGAGTTGTATATACAAGGTTTGGTTAGGGTAGAGGTTAGTAAGGGGATTAAGAGTTATGATTGATGAACGGGTTGTGGAGAATAATATTTTTAGTTTTGCGACGAATGAGTTGTCGCAGGATGCCTTTATTTGTTGGTGTTTAAATTGGATTAATATGCCTGTTCGCGACGATAATGCAAGCGGACGCCAGTTTGGATTTCGATTTTTATCTCGTTTCTTGAACGGGGGCTATGATGTATCTGGTGTTAATCAGATATATATTTTTAGGCAGTTACTTAATATTGATGTGCTTGTATTAGTTCCAGCATTACAGATAGCCATAATTATTGAAGATAAAACATCATCGCAGGAGCATGGCAATCAGATCAATCGGTATAAATACTTGCTTTCAAAAACATTTGAATCAAATCAATACAATGGATTAGATATATATCAACATCTTTCAAATGATAAAAAGGAACAACAGAAAAAACGTGATGAGACTGCTTGCTGGGGAGCGGTGAATAGTATTCGATGGGCGTTACGAGATGAACCGGGAGACTTTGATTTGTCAAAGTATACGATTCATACGGCATATTTGAAGACGGATTGGTTCAATGATGATGACTGGAATACGGTTCGAGAACTGGAGAAGGATCCAAAGGTTAATACCTATGTGGATGGGCCAGAGTTTTTGTCCTTGTTATTATCTTGTCATGAGTGGAATAATCCAATTTTAATGAGTTTTGTAGATTATTTGAGCTCTAAAATTAGAGCTACTATAGAGCATAGCTGTTTTTGGGAGATACTATAAGGATATTGATGAGCATATTCGTTTTTATATCCAAGATACTGCGATTGCCCAACGGAGATTTTTGCAGACTGTATTTAATCAGCCAAATCATGAAGCACCATTTATGACGGACTTGAAACAACACGTTGAGAATATTGACGATTCATATGTATATGGTCGCATAGACGATGCGTCTCAAACTCATACGATTCAGCATGGTAGCAGCTTTGGTACACCTTGGTCGTTTGATGCACTTTTTGGACACGTTCTCTAGACCGAACTGTTGATGCCGATTATTGGGGCTTTCAAAATACAAATGAGGATAATTTAACCGTTAAACCATATATGTTTTGGCGTGTTGATAAAATTAAAGAAGGCCCAGTTTTGAGTTTACGTTACTATACGTGGTGGGAAAAGGGCGCTGGTGATAATGGTGAAAGCAATACCTGCTCATATAAAACACGTGTGTATAATTATATTAAAGAGCATATATTATCATTAGAGAAGATTTCTGCTAAATTGGAGGGCTATTAATGAGTTATATATAGTTGTACAGCTGATATGGGAGATATATGCTCTGAAGGTAATTTATATAAGCAATATGAAAACACTCTATTGCAATTTAAATTACATAAGATACTAATTGATTGGAATGATGAGGATAAACGGACAAAATTTATATCCTTAATACGTGAATTTAAATGCAAACATTTGACGTAGGAGATAAAAAAAGAGTAGAATGGGACCTTGTGCGTAAAGGGGAGTTGAAATAGGGGTGAAATAGTAGAGATTTCATGATGTATGAGAAATAGTAGTTAGCACTTATAACTTTTAGGGATAGTAATAGTATAGATTATAAAAAGATTTGTATCGCTTGTTGATATGTACCCTTTTTATTGGATACCCAGTAAAGGAGGTACATATCATAATCTAAGGTAGAGCTTTTTAATAGTATAAAAATTAAGAAAAAGCAGTATTACTTATATAATCATTTCCTTAATTGTTGAAAAATAGCAAAAAGTATAGTAGGGTTAGATAATATTTAGGGAGTTCAAAAAAAGTAGATGAATAGAAAATGAATTAAATTATTGACGTAAAAATATATAAACCCTTATAATAGCTATATCTTAAGAAAAAAATCATTTTCTTCCAGTATTTACCTATATCCATAGGCCTTGTGGATCAAATGGGAGCGAGTTTTGACCGTTTACGGTATGAGGTTTTCCAAAACCTATTTTTAAGCCCCATGAATACTGGCTTTGTAAGGCCTGCTGTTGCAACAGTACTTACCGTTTACGTCATATATCAATTGAATAACAATAAAACCCGAGTGAAATGTTAAATCACTTGGGTTTTTGCTTTTTAATTCAATTGAATATGTTTGTTAATAGCTACCATAATTATATTTTTGTTAATATTGCTGAAAAAGTAGTAGATATAGTTAAAATATGAATAAGACCACTAGCCTTTTGGTGCTAGTGGTCTTGTATATTTTTGATATTAGTATGCTTTGTTGTAGAAGTTAGATGTATAACCAGCACTTGAACCATAGAATCTTAAGTTATAAGCAAGATAGAATGCCATTTCACCTGCTGGCATGGTAATACCTGTTTCAGCCCAGCTTCCATCTGGATCTAAGTATCTCCAATCACTAGCAAATAAGTTACGTTCTACATACATATCACGTGTATTCCAGTTATATAGATAGCGTTTTGTCATAACTGAATTAATAGCTGTATTGCCTCTATCTGCATTGCTTACAGATACGATATTAACAGCAATAATATAATGAGGTGGTGCATATTTTTGAACATTAAGCGAACTGCGATCTAGGTACCAAGCTGTACCCATATGACCATCTACAAGGATAAAATTAGGATCGCCATTTAGGTGTACAGGGTAATTAGCACTTGCAGTACTGAATCCGCCAAAAATAAAGCAGCAAAATGCCACCATTAAAAATAAAAACTTCTTCATAGAAACCTCCTTGAAATAATTTTAAATTCTATTCTACTTCTTTTTGACAGTTGTACACTTCCATTTTATTGATAAGTCAGAGCTAGTACTCATAAATTTCTATACAAGTATAACTCTGATTCATCATTATAGAACTTTAATGGAGGAATATGGATTCTAATATAACACCAATGATAGCAACTAACACGACGATACCTGTAGATTGTGTCGTATCTGCAAGATTATATTGGCGCTTGATATCTTCTGTTACAGGAATAAAGCCTGGATGATAGCCATATTGGTTTGGTTCTTTATTTCCTTCAGATGCCATTAATATAACAAACCAGATAGGGCCTACCAGAGGAATTAGGTTAATGAATATATAGCCTCCAGACTTATTAATATCATGAAGTCTACGTACAGCGACCCCTAATCCTGGACAGATAGCTGCAAGACCTAAAATTATTACTAGTGCTACACCTAATGTTTCTGAAATTACAGTTAGGAAAGATAATATACCAGAGATAAGATACATTACTGCAGCAAATCTCCAATATTCTCCTCGACTTGCACGGCCCTCGAATCTAGCATATTTAGTGGTGAAACACTGTTTCAAGTTCTCAATCATACCCAAATCTAGTTTTTCTATATCTGTTAAAGGGCGTAGATTTTGTGGTTGACCATAACCGTTAAATTGTTGTTGCCCTTGATACATTTGTTGTGCGCCATAAGCTTGTTGATTTGTATTGTATTGTTGTTGTGGTGTTGGAGGTACTTGTTGCTGTGGTTGGACAGGAGGTACCTGTTGTTGTGCTTGTGTAGGTGGCACTTGTTGTGGTTGTACGGGTTGTTGTACTGATTGAGGTTGTGGTTGTTGTGTCGTATCTACACTATCCCCTTTAGCGCCACAGTAGGCACAGAATTTAGAGCCCTCTTGCCATTCTTTTCCACAATTAGAACAAAATTTCATAACACTCATCCTTTCAAAAGGTAGCCCAATATCCCTAGTATGGGCTGAAACTATTTATAATATATTTTTATATTCTACTAAATAAATGTATATTAACTGTAATTGATTATAAATAATTTTGAAAAATAACGTATAAACTTTCATGAAATTTAAATGAAGATTTGTGAAGCGGTTAATTTACTTATTCCGATAAGTGTATTAGAATGTGAAATGACAGATGAATTAAAAATGAATTTTATGCTATAGGGGGATATACAATTATGAATGGCATAAAGAGGAGTGCTCTTATTGGATCGTTATTAGCAGGTGTACTAGTAAGTGCTGGCTGTGGGGAAGGTCATTTGGGTATAACCATCAATTCTGATGGTAGTGTTGATGCTCGTGACCAGCTGGTCATTAATCAATCATCGCAACGGATTATGAATCTTGTAGGTCAGAATTTTAATGACTTAAGTGAGAAGGAAAAGAAAAATGGTTACAATGTAACTGAAAATCAAGGTGGTTTTACAGCAACAAAACATTTTAACTCGTTAGAAGATTTAGTTAGTGGTGGTGCTGATTTATATAATCCAGATGAAAATCATGGTGGAGTTCGTGTTAAACATGGTTTTTTATATGATAGTTACTCCTTTGACCTCTATAAAAAAGGTGAGACCATGAAGCTCCCTACATCAAGCACTCAGACTAGTTATTCAAGTCTTTATAGTAGTCCTTATCAACGCGATATGGAACAAATCAATCAGATGATGAATTCAGCGATGCAAAGTGCTGTTGAAAGTGCAAAACTCGATTATATTCTTAATTTGCCGTATAAACCAATTAGTAGTAATGCAGATTCTGTCAGTAATGATGGTAAACAATTAACATGGGATTTGAAAAAAGCTTTCATAAATGGCAAGGATCTTTCTATTAAAACTGATTTCCGTGTATATCATGAACGTAATATCATGATTGTTTCGATTGGTGCGGGGATTATATTGTTACTTGGAATTGGTCTGGTAATCGCCGGGGTTCTTATTAAAGATAAACGGGATTTGAAACGTGCATTTTTAATTAGTGGCATCGTTTGTATTGTTGGTTCATGTATTGCTGGTGGGTATATTGGTTACAAGATATATAAGCCAGAAGTACTTGATACATCATATCGAATCGTTGCTAGTAAAGCTACGGATTCGTCTGGGAATAAATTAACAGATACATTAAAAGCAGAGGAACAAACTAAGCAAAATAGTACGGATGATGTTCAAGCTATTTTAACGAAACATAATGTAACACGAAAATTATTGGCTTGCTCGAATTTTGATGATAATGGCTTTATCGCACTCATTGAAGAAAAGGGTGGAAACAGCATAGTTGTTTATAACAAAGAGTTAGATTATCTAGCTTCTGTAGGTTCCAATGATTACGATTACGTTATGAAGCAATTTGGGAAAGCTTCGAAATATGGAGATCCAAAAAATTTCGATCCAGCCATGTTTATTCTATTCTTACCACATTGGGATCATTCGTCTTTAGATGCCAAATTAGGTAAATGGGATAAGGATACACAATTAATTCCAGTATATGTGCTATATCATGAAGATGAATCCGGTACGATTCGAGTGGATAAATACTATTCTGCAGAGACTATAAAACCTAGTCATTATCAATCTCAGATTAATGATGATCGTGTTAAGAAGATTCTTGATACATTGATGTCTCATTATAAGAGTTTAAAGACGGATGCAATAAAGAAAGGTGTTAAGTAATTATATTAGTAATCAAGGGAAGGAGTTCTTATTTTATGAATAGTAAATCAAAGTTTATGTTAGGTGTAGTTTTTAGTGCGTTGAGTTTATTTTCTGTATCAACTGTTGATGCTTATCAAACATCGTTAAATACGGTTATTTCTATTTCACAAAAAGTCGCTGGTGACTGGTTTGATGCAAATGGAAATAAGGTATTAACTATTTCCAACGGATATATCAATGGATGTCCTATTGTAGGAGGTACGGATTTCGTAGGGGGCTATCCTGGTGCAGGGGTATTCATTATTCAAGAAGCACAAGGTAGAAAAGCGATTCATTTAGAATGGATGGGTGTTGGAAATCATAAGACTTTAATTATGAATAAAACAACTCAATTAAATAATGGTTCACAACAACATTATGAATCTGTACACGGTGTCTATTTAGGTATGACTAAAGATGCTGTATATAATTTACTTGGCAAAGCCAAGCTCTGTTAGTAAGTCGTATGGACGGGAAATATTAAAATATAATAAGTTAGGATTTTATGTTGTAGCTGATAATAATATTGTTGCTGTCATTAGACTGACCGGTAGTAATGCACGATTAGAAAAATCGGGATTAACAAAGGACTCATCGGTCATTGATTACTATAATTTCTATCAGTTTAATAGAGTGCCATCGGAATTTTCAAAAGATAAATTCCAAGGTTGTTTCTCTATCGGACATGGTGAATATATAGCCTTTGATAATGGAGAAGTTTCCTTAACTTTGTATAACACCTAATAGGATACATATAAAAATCGTCAGTGCTTCTGTATAAGTACTGACGATTTTTGTATGTACGCCGAATAGGCATGACTAATCCCCCAGTTAGACTGGGGGTCGGCAAAAAATTCTTAGAGAAAAGGAAAGAACCTCCTAGTGGTAAAATGAAGTTGGTCTGGCAACCACAACATTTCAACATAGGAGGTTCAATGTCAATGAATGACGTAAAAAGCTTATCACATAGTAAATGGAGATGTAAATATCATATTGTTTTTGCACCAAAGTATAGAAGACAAATAATTTATGGTCGGATAAAAGCTGATGTAGGTAAAAATTTTAAGAGATTTATGTAATAGAAAAAAATGTAGAGATTATAGAGGCTGAATGCTGTCCAGATCATATTCATATGCTAGTAACGATTCCACCACATTTAAGCGTATCGAGTTTTATGGGATATTTAAAAAAGCAAAAGTAGCATCATGATATTCGATAAACACGCAAATTTAAAAATATAAGTATGGAAATAGACATTTCTGGTGTAGAGGATATTATGTGGATACGGTAGGACGATATGAAGGAGCGATAAAAGAGTATACTCGCAATCAGCTAGAAGAAGATATAGCACAAGACACATTAAACTTTAAAGAATATACTGACCCGTTTACGGGTGAGCCAGTAAAATAGGCAAAATAAAAGCCCCCGAGTAGGGGGCAGCCAGTGGTAATAGAGTGGTTGTCAGATCATTCAAAGCCCTCTTTAGATGGCCACCACTAGAGAAAGACCCTTATAGGGGCAGAGCAAACCACCCGTTCTACGGGTGGTTATGATTTTGGATTATATAAATTGACTATTGCATTGAAATTTGTGTTGTGTTAAAACAGTTTTAAACATGTTGTGTAGGTTGTTTCGTCATTATTTGGTCTATAATCAATCTAAGTTACTATCTCACTAGAATTGTGTTGATATTATACTTATTTAGAAAGGCGATACATATGAAACAGTATTTAAAACAATTTGCTACATCAAGATGGTTTGATTTAATCGGCGTGGCACTCGTAGTTGGCATTGCAATCTCTGCAGGGTATCTTAATTCTCGACTTGAGAAATTTGTAGATTGGGGATCATGGACTGCATTAGTTCCATTTGGCCTTATTTCTGTTATCAATGTTGGTATTTCTATGTTGTCTACACGATTTACTGGCCAATTGAACAAATGGGGTAACTATCTTGGCATTGTTAATACTGTGTTATCAGGTGTCATTGATTTCATTCTTGGTAATAAAGCCGCGATTATTACGTATCCTGTTACCTTTATTATTTATACATTTGCTATAAAAAAATGGAAAGCATCGCATGATGGGATTCCTAATACGATGAGTTCATCACAAAAACGATGGGTAGGATCTATGATTACCGTGATGGCTTTTATTTTTTCTATCATAGCTAACTTTATAGGGTTTAGTGGTCATATTAATTTCTTATCGATTCTTACAACGATTGTATTTGCCTTATCTCTCATCGCTAATCTATTTAACGCTCTAAAATTAAATACGCAATGGCCATTTTGGATGGTCTATAATATCGTTCAGCTTCTAAAAGCATTCACTCAAGGAAATTTTGCCAATGTTGGTAAATATGTATTTTATATTCTTAATGCCATTGGTGCATTGCTAGTTTGGAATGATAAAGAAGCGAAATAAACATTTTGCTTATATTCAGATTTATAGCCAGTATCTCGACAATGAGGTACTGGCTATTTTATGTATAGACAGGCTATAATGTTTATAAAATAAAAGCTTGATGAGGTGCATAGATTGGGGATTAGCATTGATGGTTATTGAAATTACTAAAAAGCATATTATTATTGTGGCTATTACATGTTTAGTAATTGGTGTTGCTATAGGTGTTGGTACTGTTATGTTGGTCAATCACGAATCAAAGAATATGAGCCAAACGGAGACAACGAATACGCAAGTAAATTCAGTTGAGGCCCCAAAACAGGAAACGTCAACACCGACAAATCAAGCAACTACTAACTCGATAGATGTTTCGACGTATCGCAATGCACGATTTGGCTTTTCCGTTCGTTATCCTAGCACATGGGTAAGAGGGCAAGAGCCAACTAATGGTGATGGGTGTATCATCTCTCCTCAAGATGGCACTATTGAAGTCACTATATCAGGTTCGAATAATACTCTTAATGAAACAACGCAAGCAGCTTATTATCGGACTCTTAATGTAGCCAAGCAACGAGGTATACCTGGATTTCATACCGTCAGTGATGATTGGTATGTCGTAACGTATACTGATGGTACATTTATTTATTATGTGAAAGGTTTTGTTGGTGCTGGTTCTGAAAATAAATTGCATATTAAGTATTTACAATCAATGAAAGATCAATACCAAGATGTGGTACAACAATTAGAAAATGGATTTAATCACGGAAATTTAGATGCAGGTCACTAACTAATGATATAACATAATCTATATGTTTAAGAGGTGAGTCTATTGAAATATATGCTTGTAAAATTCTTATTAAGTTCTATTCTTATCATTGGTTGTATGGGACAAACTGCGTTTGCCAAAACTGATGATGCAGGTGTCTTAGCTGGATTAGAATCTAATTCGGATATGTATTCTTATTTGAATTATTATCATTATTCTTTATGGCTAGCGGATCATCGCTATTCTAGTCATGATATGTACATCTCTGCGGACCAATCAGTTATTATTTCATTATGGGATTATAGTACACCACCGAGCACGATATATATTACAAAATCGGGGTATGCCACCAATAAAGGGGCCATGGTAGGTATGACGCGCAGCGAAGTAGAATCTCTTTATGGACCGCTTCTTGAGGATACTGAATGGGGCCGTCCAGCTGAACCTTATGGAGACATCTACCATGGATATGATACATATACAGGGTACTATGTGGGTGAATATGTAAGTTATCACAATGAAGGTCTATCTTTTGTGTTCAATAAGTATACAAATCAAGTCGTATTGATTCGGTACCAACGTGATCGACATGGAAATAGTAATGTATTGAGTGATGTAAAAGAATATAATTTATTACCTTATTTACTATAGTGAATAATATAATGTAGATATGAAAAGAAACCTCTACCTAAATTATTTTTAAGGTAGAGGTTTATCTATAAATTGGTATAATACGATGCTTATTGTTTCGTATATTTGTCTAGGAAAAGACAAATAGCCCTTCGTTATCCTTTTATAATTCGATAACAGAAAGGCCATTTCTACATGTTATTAGTTTGTGAGATGAGCCTGACGTTACGACTCGTCTGACTATCTTCTTATATTATAATAAGGTTATGATATATCGTCAAATTGAGATAAACCTTATAAATACTAAATATATACAAAAAAACTTATACGTACTAAAAATATAAAAATTACTAATAATAGGCAAAAGTCTTGTTTGCATAGTATACTTATGCTAACAAGGTTGTGCTTATTTTTGTTGTAATGTGAGAGAAAAAGAGAGGGGTTTATGTTACGTAAAAAGTATAATTATGATGTTACTAGCAACTGCTTTCACCATAAATGTAAGTGCTGTACAGATCGAAGTACCGACCGGACAGCCGCCTATGCCAGGGGGCAGATGCGAGCATTCCTGCTAATGCGTATGAGAATTATCGGGCCGATAGCTTGAGTAATGTAGGGGCTAGTGATGTTATAAAGTTACATTCTGAATCTAAGAAGCGTATGGAAATGTATATAACTGACTGGGGACTAACACGAGATGAAGTCAATCAGATAGCAAGCGATTCTGAAAAGCTGATAGACTTAATTGTTAATGAGACTGCAGTTGTGTTGTTGCATGATGATCGTAATAACATCCGAGCATCTGTCCCGGACTACTATTAGCAAGTAAATATTACCCAAAACGCAGCGATGGTGAACGTTTATCTATTGTAAGAGAGAATTCCATATTTTTTGCAATCGGTACGAAACCAAATTATGATGATGCATTAGGTAAACTAAAATCAGAGCGAAAAGGGGAGTTCATATATCCTGGTATTTTACATGGTAAATGGGCTATTGATACAGAATCTTTTGGTGAGAATACGCCTGCTATGGTTGCTGTAGTTGGTTTAGATAATCAACCAAATCAAGAATATATGATAGGCCTTAGCTACAAAAATCAGCCTGTTACCAATAAGCTCGAGCGCGTTATGAGTAATTATGTAATTCCATCGATTCATTCTTTAGATGACTTGGATCATTATAGTGAAAGTATCAGCTGGGATAATCTCATGTATCGCATTCCTAAAGGGCTTAAACTAACAGCACAGAAATCATTAAAGGATTCTGCCGAAATAAGAGACTATAGTGGCTTAGGGATGCGACTTGTTGTGGCCAAGAAACCTGTAAAAAGTAGATGATAAATATATTTACTCTTTTATTAATGAAATTTCGGAGGTAAAAGCCGGAAAGCCAAATTATAGGTGATGCACCTATTCAAGCAGCATCTGTTTGGAATAATGGTGTTCCTAGTCTTTTGGTAGATAACTATCAACCAGGAAAACCGTCTATAATGTATCGATTCTTACGGGATGATAAGAATGTATATATTATGAGTTTAGTTTATGCTGATGGGGCTGTGCCATATTCTCATATTCAGCTGCGTAACACAGTAGAATATTCTGACTTTGCAAATATTGAAACATTGAGGAATAAAGTAATCCGCATGCAAAGTCGAGAAAAGATGTAATACAGTTGTGTGTATATAGTTTGTAAATTTTAAGAGGGTTTTATGTTACGTGAAAGTGTAATTACAGGGCTTGTTATAGGCCTGCAATTGGTAAGTGGCTATAGTTATGAAGCGGATGCAAGTTGGTTGAGCAAAACTTGGGACCGCCTTGAACAAATGCAGTAAAGCAGTCTTATAATTGGCTAAAAGCTGAGCAATATACACATTATACGGGCGGGCAAACTGTAGGTAGTAACTTGCCAGAAGAGGATATGATGCATGGCATACAATTTGAACAAAAAGGTGATAAAGTCAGTGAGATTTTGATTTATAAATGATCATATTCTTACCATATCTATGAAAAAGCCGAGCTTTTAATTCATAGAATTAGCTCGGTTTTTTTATTAGTTTATTCGTATATTTATATAATATAATACTTATTGTATCGTATATTAGTTCGTTTTATAATAGACTTAGTATAGTTGGACGAGGTTGGGCCTCTCTTCGTCATCGAATGGAGGGGTAAGCCTATGAGTGATTATGAAATCATCATGCTCCTTTGGCAGGTGATGACTGTTGTTATCGCTTTTGGTGCATTAATAGCGCTTATTTGTCTAGGAAAAGACAAATAGCCCTTCGTTATCCTTTATAATTCGATAACAGAAAGGCCATTTCTACATGTTATTAGTTTGTGAGATGAGCCTGACGTTACGACTCGTCTGACTATCTATTTATATTATAGATAGAATCATATATATCGTCAAATAGAAATGAACATATAAATAGTTAGAAATATAATTCAGTATCATACATTTTTTTGAATAAAATAGAATTTAATTTCCTAAATAGTAGGGGTTTAGTGTAAAATTGAAAGTAAGTTACATACTATTGTGTCCGCATGAGAGGAGACCCTTATGTCTAAAAAGAAGATTATCATTGCCGTACTTGTAGCCATTGTGGCTATTGCTCTAGGTTGGTATTTCTTGTATTTCACGAAAACGCCTGTCTATTCCTTGAACCTTGCTCGTGAAGCCGTGGAAAAACATGATGTGAATGCTTTCAAAAAACATGTCGATGTAGATTCTATTATCGGTTCTGGCTATGATGATGTTGTGGCTATGCAATTGGAAGATCCTGAAATTAAGGATAACCCACTTAAAGGCCTTGCTGAGGTGATGTTCCAAGGTTTGAAACCTAAGATTGTGCCTATTTTGAGTAATGAAATTTACAGTGCCATTGCAAAGCAACCTGAAAGTTCAGACCAAAATGCTCGCGAAAAACAAGCCGCTGATGACATGAAAGAAAAAACAGGTATTAAAGATCTTGAGTTCAAAAGCATTGGTTCTGCCACTGTTGATGGTAATAGCGCCGTTGTGCCTGTTACATTTAACTCTAAAGAACTTAACCAAGACGTAACGTTTAACCTTGCTATGAAAAAACTTGATGATGGCACATGGCAAGCCGTTAAAATCAACAACTTTAAAGAATTCCTTGCCCTTGTAGAACAACATGAAAAACAAGGTAAGGCAAAATAAGAATACGCGTTATATTAGGTAATTTGAAATAGCTACATAAAACTAAATAGAATACAAACAGCCAGTACTGCGATTGCGGTACTGGCTGTTTGTGTATCTTAAGATAGCAGATTAGTTGTATTTAGTTTTCTAGTTAGCGATTCTCTGGAAACACAACATGTTGCTGTAGTTTAAACTCCGGATTATTCGTAGAATCAAAGAATTCAATCATATTCCGTAATTTTTGAACTTCATCAGCACTTAAAAAGTTCGGATAAAAGATGGTATAGATAAAACCATAGGTGCCATCATAGGATTCAAAGTTTAGGATTTGAATATCACTATATGGTTCATAACTGTGTATGGATAGTCCAGGTATATTATTATTCCATACAACAGCGTAATTAATATACTCTGGTGTTGGGTGGTACCGGTATATATTCCAGAATGAATGTAAATTCCTACTGAAATTGTAATGCCCATCAATGATAAGATTACGAGTATACGGATTATTAGTAAGATTGATAGTAGAAATAAAAAAGGTTATGGATCCTTTTTTGTAATATCTAATATCTTGATAATCTTCTTTACTTTCACCTTCGAATAGGGCATCTTTAGGTACACGATACTGTATGCCGTTTAGGTTTTCTATGCGTGAATACTGATTCAACTCATTGAGATTTTTCACCGATGGAAGCACGTAATTGGCGAGTAGATTGTCAGTAGGCACCTTATTCAACACTGGTTTATTATCGAAATAGACGACACCTGCGTGATATAAAGGGTACCGTATGGCAAAGCCCATATATTTAAAGTTGATGGTATCGACGGTCATCGTCGTTTTTTGACCGTTTTTGAGGTAAGGCATTTTCATGCTGTCCCAAGTACTATAGGTAACGGTAGGGTATGAAAATACAGTTGCCTTTATATCAGAAATATGCTTCGATGGATTGTGGTTGGCCTTATTTTGCAAGAATTGGCGGACATCCTTATCTGTTAACTTTTCATAATTGATCTTGGTATCGCGCCAGCTATGGTTAGGATAATAACCGTAGTCGACCTCTAGATTGAGGCTGCCGTTATCAGTTATAACGCGATAATCCTCTATGGTGCGATCTGGATTTTTATACCGGCCAATATTATATTCGCTCTTTATGCCTGCTACGGGGAATGAAAGCCGGATTTGGCTGTATCGATTGTGAACGGAAATAACCGTATTGTGGTAATGCTCGCCACGATATATGGAGGCCTCTTTGGCATAGGCTAGTTCGTTTCTACTAATACCGTTGGCTTTATCGGTGCTCTTTAACGTTTCTACATAATTCGCTACATCCTGCTCAATGGCTGGGGTTGTGGCCTGATAATTTATATACGCATCCTTTGGAATTTTCGCATCCGCACCAGGAATATTGACGTCGATGGCCCCTACTGGCGACAGTATAGTGCTCATGATGAAAGCACCCACTATGAGTGGTAATTTTAGCATAATAGCTTCTCCTGCTTACATGCTCCTTTTTATAGGAGCTATAACAATACATAGATTCTCTTTATTAAGTATAATTATATAACTTTCTCATAGTTTAAGCAGTAATGAGTTCTTATGTCATAATGCGCAAAATTTTACGCATACTTCCGTTTATACTAAAGGTGTAAATAGCGTTAGCTTTCATCAAGATTAGTAAGATAAAAGGGGGATGTCCTATGAATCAAGGTTTAGTGCGCCAAATTAATGATATCGTTAGACCCTATCGCAAAGCGCGGATGGGTATGCTCATCGTGATTAGTGATCCTGTTGGTCAACGTGGTCCGACGCCGCCGTTGACATGGCACTATATGATCGGTCGAAATTGGTATAAGCATACGATTCATGGCACGACGTTTGTGAATGGCGTACATGGACAGCAGCCTGTGGAGATGACCTTGTTTGCATGGCCTGAGGATAGGATTGTAGATTGGCACAGTGTGGGTGGTTGGCACACGCAGCAATATGGGTATTCTTGCGTGCTCTGTGTATCGCCTACGGGGCACACCAAGATGCTTCGGTATGATCATGGTAAGATGCGGTATGGCGATGATTTAGGACTTTGGGACCCTCAGCAGATTGAGACCTATGGCAGCACTGTTTTAGGTGAAAGCTATGCTTGTACGGGCATTGACGCTGATTATCGGCGTATGCAATTCCCTGAGTTTAATCGTCAAGATGGCACTCATTTTGGTGCTTTATCTGATTATATTGGCAGTGAATATATTTTACTATTCCCAAAAACGCGTATTGAGTTAGTACGTAGAGGAATATGGCGCCATTCAATTGAAGACCTCGCCAATATATGCAATGTACCAGTTGATATAGTGGAACAAACCTATCTCGATACGCCTGATGATCCAACGGAATATAGGGAAACCTTTTATGCTCTGTATGTGCGAAAATCAAGATTACAAGAAGTATTTGGCGTTTTTAAACGGATCCTTATGACTAGAGCAATTCCTTGGATGCTTTGCATCACACCAAGAGGGTATATGTATCATATTTCTCCATGTACTAATAGTGATACGGGGCTAACAACAAGCACCTCACCTAACATTGCATATGACCCACATGCCGATGAATTTTTGGCCCTTCTCGCTAAAGATAGATGGGAACTATGTGGTAACTATGGACTATTTTCACTCGATACATATAAATCATTTATGGAAACACAAGATTGTTACATCAAAACGATTGTGCCAGACCCAGAATTTACCTATTGTCCTCCATCAGTTTTGACCGTCATAGCAGGGCACAATATGATTCAGAACTTACTGAAAACACCGTGCGTATGGGCATAAAAAGAGCATATATATCGTCAAATACGAATAAACCATAAAACAATAGGCACAGTGCTTCTTAGCATAGTATACTTATACTAAGAAGTATTGTGCTTATTTTATGTTGAGAGAAGAGGATAAAGTATGATGCGGCGTAGTTTATTTATGATGGCGATGGCAGTAGCTTTCACTACGAATGTTAATGCCGTAGAGATAGCGGTACCGGTAGGACAACCTCCTGTACCTGGTGCAGACAGGAAAATTTCTGCAAATGCCTATGAAAATTATTCACATATCAATGAGCCGGCTGTTAAGGAGGTAGACGCATATGTGGCGTATGTTAAGTCTCATCCGAGAGCCTCAGATTCATTGATAGCAAATTAATCAAGAGAAACCTGGATATGATAAAGCTGTTAGATTAGCAGAGTTTTCACAATCTACTGTTGTTTTGGTGCATGACAAAGCCAATGCGATTCGTTTCTCTGTGCCTGATGTTAGTATTCGAGGTGATGTAATTACGTCGAATACAGAAAAAGGACCATTATATGCTGTTCGGAGTCTTACTGGATTTTTGCTTGTAGGTCCTCCTCATAGTAAGCAAATAAAGGGTTATGAGCATGGAAAGTATATATATGACAATTTAAAACAGACCTCTTGGAAATTCGTGTCGGATGCTAAAGAACATGTGATGTATACTGAATTCACTCCGTCTAATTCCAACCATACGTATGGCATTACATATGGTCGTTCTGTGACGAAGAATGATCCGTTTCAAAATCGACCTGCTGAAGTAGTTATGAGTAATTATATTATTCCGTCTATTGAATCGCTAGTGGGATTGGATTCTTATTCTAAGGCTGAAAAGTCGGGGTAATTTTACGTATCGTATTCCCAAAACCGCTAAATTGATTAGTCAAACTATAGAAGAAGGTCGGTATGAGGTGCGAACCTATGAAGATAAGGGAATCACGATTCGTGTTATACGTCATGTATTTAAGAAAGATAATATAGATCGCTCTAGCGCCACACCTCAAATACTGTGGTTTTTGGATAAATATGGCGACCTTGATATACCTACACAATATGCTACTGTATGGAACAACGGCCTTCCAGGATTCTTAATTGATCGTCAAATAGCCAAAGGTAACTCGTACTTGAGACACTATACAAAAGATTCCGTATATGCTTATAGTTATCGAATTCTTTATGATGAAAGTATGTCCTCATATAATCATAAACAGTTGAGAGATATGATTGAATATGTAAACTTTGATAATACAAGAACACTTCAAAAGGAACCGCAATGGAGAGTAGACGGGACCTATAAGAAGCAGTTAGAATCAAATTTGACTTATATTCCTTGGTATATGAAGAAAATAGCACTTTATAATCAGTAAGATTATATTAATTTATAGTTGTGAGAGACTAGGAGAGAATAATGAAAATAAAATTTTTAGCACTTAGTTTAGGTCTTGCTGTATTACTGGCAGGCAATATGAGTTCTGTTGCTGATGCCAGCTGGTTGAGTAAAGCCATGGATCGTTTGGAAACGAGTAATGCTAAGCTTTCACCAAGTTGGCCAAAAGCAGAGCAATATCGTCATTATAGACCTGGTCAGGTCATAGGAGCCTATTTGCCAGCTGAAGATATGAAAATTGCAGGTGTATCCCTTGGCACATCTTTTGATGCGGTAAAGGCCAGCCTTGGTCAGCCGACCAGTGAAAAACGTGACGAGCTTACCTATGGAGGTATCAAGTTTGGACATTCTCTGATGCAAGATAGCCGACCTATCGTGTGGTATATCACCGTTAGCAATCGCGATGCTGTAACTGCTCGTGGCATTGCCGTTGGCGATACCTTAAAAAAGGTTATGGACGTTTATGGTCGTCCTGATTTTATCGACTTTAATAACCGTTGGTTCTATGGATATCTCAGATATAATAGCGATAACATTCGCGGTATATTCTTTGAACATAATGGTAGTAAGGTGACAAAGATTATTGTAAGCGATAATTGAGCGATTTTTTATAAGAGAAGGTGACTATTAGTGTCATAGGCAGGTGTTGAAATTATCCGTGTAGAAAATCTTTATAGAATAAATTATCGTAGTTTATTTTTATATTTTTTTACCTATAAAAATATGCAGTGATATTGAATTATACCTGTGTAACAGGTATAATAAAGGAGAAATATTCTATGATTATTAGTTTTAAGGATAAGGACACGGAGAAAATTTATCATCAATTATTTACTAAACGATTTTTCTCTTTCTATTCAACGTTTAGCATTGAGAAAATTAATTTTGTTAGATAATGCTGTCTCGATTAATGATCACGATGGCCTCCTGGTAATAGATTAGAATTGTTAAAAGGTGACAGAATAGAGCAATATAGTCTTAGGATAAATAATCAGTATAGGATTTGCTTTCAAGTAAAAGATATAAATTGTTTTTATAATGTTGAAATTGTGGATTACCATTAAAGAGGTTACATTTATGACAAATTATATTCCTACTCCAACAATTAGTGAGATGTTAAAAGAAGAATTTATGGAACCACTTGGCTTGACGGCGTATCGACTAGCAAAAGATATTAAAGTACCTGTATCTAGAATTCAAGAAATTTTACATGATAAGCGGAGAATTACTGCTGATACGGATTTACGGCTTTGCAAATATTTTGGTATGTCTAATGGTTTTTTCTTAAGAGTTCAAATGGATCTTGATTTGCGTGAAGCTCAAACAAATAGTCGTTTGCTTGAAGCGTTACAGTCAATACAACGGTGTACAGCTATTCCTGTAGACGATATGTAAATAGATGATATAAAAACAATAAATTGAAATTAATCGATATATCTGCTACACTATACATATGAATAATGATTCTTAGTGTTATATGTAGATAAAGGAGTTCCTATGTTATTTGTAGAATATCCAAAATGCACAACTTGCAAAAAAGCAAAGAAGTTTTTAGATGATCATCATATTGAGTACACGGATCGTGATATTAAATCTGAAAACCCTACAGCTGAGGAAATCGCTGCATGGTATCCTCAATCTGGTAAGGATTTGAAAGCATTCTTTAATACGTCCGGCTTGATTTATCGTGAACAACAATTAAAGGATAAATTGCCAGGCCTTAGCGAAGAGGAAAAACTTGCTTTGTTGGCATCCAACGGTATGCTAGTAAAGCGTCCGATTTTAGTATTAGAAGATAAGGTATTAGTAGGCTTTAAAGAAAAAGAGTGGATGGAAGCACTAAATTTGTAATTAGCTGAATGACATCGTACCCCATATTCTGATTACTACTATAAATGGCTGTAATAGCATGCGCAGTAAATGCATGTTGTTACAGCCATTTTTTGACAGCATATACATTTTTTCGGTATACTAATAGATATTTCATTAGTTTTTCATTAATGAATCGTGAACGTTAACTATGAGAGAGTGTATATGCGATTTTTAGTGTGTGTGTTGTGTGGATTGCTACTGGTTCCCACAGTGTGGGCCAGTGATGTGGCGTCCACTACGAAAAATGGACAAGTGAATACTGAGGAATTCCACATCTCGCCGGCTTATTTGCCGGATCATCAGATTGGTGAAAGTGGCCCATTGGTGATGGATACAACAGAGCGTAAAACGACGCGGTATTCTAGTGTTGATGCGGTGAATTCCGCAATCAATGCGGTAGCTGTGTCCAATATTAATTATGATATGCATACCAATGGTAAGGCGTGGATGAAACGAACCACCGTGGCGCTAAGCTTTCAGAAGGATTGGAAGCCCCTCTATAGTGCAGAAACAGTGCAACCTATAGGCCATTATGACGACCAGTCTCGCCAAGTTTGGTTTACCCAAGGTTCTGTGGCACGCGCTGCGGACATTGGTACGACCCTTAACAGCGGTTTTGGCTATCGCCGCATCAGCAGTGATGATCATCATTTGCACGGCGCGAATCTGTTTTATGACCACCGTTTCAAGGGCCAACATAGCCGCATGAGTGCTGGTCTTGAGTATCTTTCTGGTGAAAGCGAGTTCCGGTTCAATTATTATCGTGGTATGAGTGATGACCATATGGTCAATGGTGCATTGGAACGGATTACCGATGGCTATACCGTGTCCTATGGAAAAACATTTAAAAATGCCCGTTGGGCTCGCATCTATGGAGAGGCCTATCACTGGACTTTGAACCGTAGCGCTGATAAAAACGGGTTGCGACTTGGTACCGAACTGCAACTGACACCGCGCGTGTCCATTGATATGGGATTCAATAAACCAGAACACTCCTCCGGTAGTGCTTATGGTAAAATCATGTTCCGCCTTGCTGGTGCCGACATGGCGTGGTACGGTGGAAAACATAAACTCGATACAGAATTTACAGTACGATCTAAAATGCTTGAAACAGTAAGACGAGATAATACGGTCGTTGTGGAATAATAGAATATCTTTTGATGAAACACCAGTGTTATTATTTTACATAATACACTGGTGTTTTTAACGTCATAAAATATTAAAAATATGCTATAATTAATATACTATTTATAATTTAGAGAGAGTGTTTATTATGCATATTACAAAGCCCCTACTATGGCTATTAGAACCGTATATCGTATACAAAGCCTATTTGTGGGGGCTTCGTTTTTATTTGCATCCTGTGACGTGGGAAGGAGAACCCGATTGGTTTTCTTTGACACTAACCACATTGCTCGCTATTGATGCCATTATATTACCGTTATTACTGCTATACCTGCCTGCATGCAATCCAGATAAGGACGTTCCACGATGGATTATAAAAATCGTTAACCCGTTAGATCGTTTTGTGGCTTGGGTTGAAAGTAAACAACTTGGGGCCGTATGGATGAAAATTATCGGTGCCTTATGGGCATTTTTTATATACCTCGTGCCTGTCTATATCGGTGGACAATTAGCTATGGCTATTGTTGTAGCACTTATTTATGATGTACTCACCTGGGCAACCATGCAAGTATAATCGATCCATATAGGGGAATTGTATAATCCTTATATAAATATAGAAATAGAAAAATCGCGACTAGTTAATTAGTTTCTAATCAACTAGTCGCGATTTTTAATTTATTAGACATCAGTAAGTCCTTTTTTTAGAATTAGAACAGGCCTGTACTAAATTGTAGAACCACATATGGTACTCATTAGAATTAGAACAGGCCTGTACTAAATTGCAGAACCACATATGGTACTCATTAGAATTACTACAGGACTGTTTTAATTTACAGAACCATATATAAGGCTCATTAGAAATAGAACAGGCCTGTTTTAATTTGCAGAACCATATATAGGGGCTCATTGGAATTAGTACAGGCCTGTTCTATTTTTGTAGGACACATATATATGTCTATTGGCTCTTATTCCCAAGTGTGAGAATTAAGAAGACGATGGAGATAATATATGAATAATTGCTCATGCGTTTGTGTAATAAATGTATGCAAAACTAGAATAAAATTAAGAAACCTAGTAAGTATCTAGCTTTATCACATCCTATAACAAAAATATGAATAAGTGTACATATATTTGTACTTGAAAAAAATATACCCAGTAGTGTATATAGTGTAGTTAATAGGTATACCCCTATGGGTATATAACGAGATAAAAACAACGTATAAAACAAGATCAAATAAAAAATCTAACACAAATCGAACATGAATAGACATGTTTATAGCTTTCACAGGAGGTATATATGGTAATGTGGAATGAAGCAAAAGAATGGTTCGCAGATTATAGCGAACAAGTGACATTGGCCATTGGTGGCATCGGCGTAGTATTGAGCTTGGCTGGCATCCGATTGGGATTGCCCTTCGATTTAGCATGGCTTGCTATTATTTTTAATGGTTTGCCTATTGTGTGGGGCGCCGCAGAGGCGATGTACAAGGAGTTTGACGTAAAAGCAGATTTGCTTGTGTCCTTAGCCCTCATCGCAGCGGTGGTCATTGGCGAATACTTTGCAGCCGCAGAAATTGCTTTCATCATGCAACTGGGCGCTATGCTCGAAGATTTCACTGTATCTAAAGCACAAGCGGGTATTGAACGTCTTGTTAAATTGACACCGACGACGGCGCGTGTTGTACGCAACGATAAGGAGCAAGTTGTTCCTGCAGATATCGTGGAAGTAGGCGATGTGATTCGCGTGTTGCCTGGTGAAATCGTCCCTGTAGACGGTACGATTCGCACGGGTACAACATCTGTGGACCAATCCGTTATGACTGGCGAATCCATGCCGGTGGATAAAGTGATAGGCGACGACGTGTTCTCTGGTACGGTTAACCAATTTGGCGCCTTCGACATGGAGGCTACGAAGGCCGGCGAAGATAGTTCTATTCAACGTATGATTAAGCTCGTTAAGGAAACGGACCCAGGCAATGCGAAAATCGTAAGCCTTGCAGACCGCTGGGCTATATGGATTGTGGTAATGGCCCTTCTTACAGCTGTTGGTACCTATCTTGTAACCGGCGAAATGATTCGCGCCGTGACGATTCTCGTTGTGTTCTGTCCTTGCGCATTGGTGCTTGCAACGCCTGCTGCTATCATGGCCGCTATTTCCAATGCTAGTAAGCACGGTTTCCTCGTGCGTCGTGGTCACATTATGGAAGAATTGGCGAAGGTTGATACCATTACATTCGATAAAACGGGTACATTGACTCATGGTCGTCCTCAAGTGACCGCTGTAACGTCCGTTGGTTCCATGACAGACGATGATTTATATCATTTGGTGGCCTCTATTGAGCAAAAATCTGAACATCCTTTGGGGAAGGCCATCGTGTCCGATTACACATCTCATCATGAAGCGCCTTTGGCAACTGTTGAGGATGTTACCATCGTTCCTGGTAAGGGCCTTGAGGCTTCTATGAATGGTGAAAGCAGCACGCGCGTTCTCGCTGGTAATGCGGCGATGATGAACGTGTCTGGTGTTACCATTCCTGATTCTGTGAAAGCTGACGCTGCATCTTATTTAGGTCGTGGTGCTTCTATCATTTACGTGGCTGTTAATAATGTATTAGAAGGTTTTGTGGCCTTAGCGGACCGTGTTCGTTCTGAAAGCCGCGATGTAGTAGACGATTTACATAGTTTAGATGTAACACCTGTATTGCTTACCGGCGATCATGGTACAACGGCGCAACACATTGCAAAACGACTTAATATGAACCATGTTATAGCAGATTGCTTGCCAGAAGATAAGATGAATACTGTATCTACATTGCAACAACAAGGTCATGTGGTGGCTATGGTCGGCGATGGTGTTAACGATGCACCAGCCCTCAAAAAAGCCGATGTCGGTATCGCCATGGGCGGGATGGGCAGCGATATTGCTGTAGAAGCATCCGATATCGTCCTCGTTAATGATACGATTGCTGAAATGCCTCATATGGTAGCGTTATCTAAACACATGATGGGTACTATTAAAATTAATCTAAGCTTTGCCCTTATTCTGAATGGTATTGCCATTATCTTAGCCATGATTGGTACGCTTTCACCAGTATGGGGTGCCCTCGTACACAATGGGGAAAGCTTACTCGTAGTACTTAACTCTGTATTATTGTTGTCCTGGAAATATAAAACTAATTCTGACGAAGACAGAAATCCATATGTAGGCAAACTTGTAAGTAATCAATAATCTATATATAGTAAAACTTGTAAGCAATCAATAATTCATAGTAGAATACTCTCAAAAGGAGGTTTATCATGAATACATTAGAATGCATAAAAACACGTCATAGTACACGTAAATTCAAACCTGAACCGGTTGCACAAGAATTGCTCGACACCGTTATCGATGCAGGTCGTCGCGCGCCAACAGGTGGCAATTTACAACCTACACATTTTATGGTCATTACCAATCCGGATGTGTTGAAAGAACTAGTAACCCTTGTCCAAGAAGAGTATGGCAAGACGGAAGTAACGGAACAAACGCCGCCATACATGGTGAACATCATTAAAATGTCCAAAGAGGGCAAATTTGTATTCCACTACAATGCACCGGTGCTCATCGTATTGGCTCATAAACCTGTGCTAGCCAATAATTTCTCTGATACAGCTTGTGCTATGGAAAACATGATGCTTGCCTGCAACGAACTAGACTTGGGATCCTGCTGGGTGAACCAATTACGTCACCTACAAGACAACGAACGCATAATCAAAACGCCTTCGCGAACTCGGCATGGGCGATGATGAAAAAGTATATGCAAGCCTTGCCATCGGCTATCCAGACTTGCCAAATGGATTGAATCGTAGAGAACTTGACATCAAAGGAAATCCGGTAACCTATATTGACTAAAAATTACATATGAAAGGGTCGCGTAAGCGGCCCCTTTTGTTTTTAGAATAAAAATGAAAATACACTTGCAAATATACCTATATGGGTATATAGTATATATAATAGTAAATACCTATGGGGGTATAGATATAAATTAGTAATACTATTACTAATGATACAGTTTAGTTGGAGGCAACTATGGCAACGCGAAGCACAATAAAAGATTGGTTTGTCAATCATACGAAACTAATACAAAAGGCAATGAACACACTAGATCATTCAGATGTAGTATCTATGCCTGTTATGCCCATCCATTGGAATAGCGTATCGCAAGAAGCTTTAACCTGGACCATGCTCGTCGACATGGCTGCTGTAGATGAAAAAACAACTCATACAAATTTATATCATAATTAAGGATAAATATATTCCTAATACTAAAGGGTGCATGAGGTTGTACATCGAAAATGAGTTTTTGATGTGCAATCCCATGCACCCTTTTTCTTATAATCTTTATAAATTCCTAATGGATTCTAATGTAAAATGCTATATTGCGATTAGCTAAATATAGATTAGCGTCCATGGCGGATGTGTGGGTGTTTTGAAGCCGACTTTGGCCCTGCGGAGCCCGCAGGGCGGAGACAGACCCTTGCTTTATGCAGTTTTGTAAATTCTTAAAGCACTTATTGTGTGGAATAGATGAGGGGGCAAAATGACTTCGGGCTCCGCTTGCGCAGTAGCGTGTCATTTTTCCCCCTCATCTATGAGCTTATAAGTTGCTGAAGAATTTACAAAGATGCATTGACCGCTTAATGGAAAATTGTGTACAATTATTTTAGAAATATTAATGTGTGTGTAATGGAGGGCTAGTTAATGGCAAAAATAGGTACATTAGCAGGTTATAATCGCGTTTCAGAGGTTCCAGAAGATGATTATTTAATGTTGGAAAAATCAATTGGGGATTTCCTTTGTATGTAGTAGCTAAGGAAATCGTAAATGCTTATCGTCCGCATTTGGAACCTTTGAATTTGACATATACTCAATACATTGTCATGATGGCATTGTGGCAATATGGTGAATTATCCGTCAAGGAATTAGGGCAAGTGTTGCGCCTCGATTCTGGTACATTGACGCCGTTGCTTAAGAAATTAGAACTAAAAGGGTTCTTAAAACGTAAACGCAGTCGTAATGATGAACGGGTGGTAATGGTTACTCTTTCAGAAGAAGGCCATGCACTTCGCAAGAAAGCTATCGATGTGCCTAAGAAACTAGTAGCTAGCACGCAAGAAGTTTTTTTACTGTTCATGAAGCTGCTGAATTGAGAAAGTTGCTTAATAAATTATTAGATACCATTGATGCAGCGCATGGTGTTATCAATCCTGAAGATATTAAACGATAAATATGATATAATTTAATTAGATATTGTATTATTGGGTCATTGGGAGTAGACCTAGTGTTACCCGTTTAGGGTGGAGGCGAACATTATGAATAAGAAATTAGTGACTACATTTGCTCTTGCAGCAACATTATTAGTTGGTTCTGTGGCGAGTGCTGCTGACTGGAACGGTTTGGCAAATTACCCAGAAGTGCCAAACAGTGCTAACGGTACAGAAACTTACTACTTTGACAAAGCATCTCAATTTAATTTGATCGATGGTAGCCGCAACTATGTATTCGGTATTAATGTAGTAAATATGCATAACAACCAATACGGCGAAGCTACATTGTTCAAATATATTGTACATCCTAGCTTGCACACTGTATATCGCTTTGCTCCAGATGGTCAATTGTACCAAATCAATCCTGGCACAAACGAATTCAACATGTTCAAAGCTGCTTGGAAAGAAGTATATGGCACAGAGTTTGCATTCCCTGATGTAAATGCTGTTCCTGCAACTGTAAACGTTCATGCATAATAATTAAATACTTATAATGATACGTATAATGGTGAAAGTTCTTTATAAGGGGCTTTCACCATTGTTGTATATATATGAATGTATAGATATCATATAATTATGATGTTGATAGATTGTATGTTAGGTGAAAGTCTATTAATTGTATGTTAGGTGAAAGCTTAATAATTATTTTAGGAGGTAAGGATGGCAAAATCTGAATTTGCGCAGGCCTATACGGAACGCATGTTCCCCGATATTGCATCGCCAGCAGGATATATAGACCCTGAGTTTGAAGATCTATTTGAAAACTTTGCCTTTCACGAGGTTATTATAGAGGATGGCTGTAATGTAGCAGCGCATAGCCGTTTCTTGGCCATTTTAGCTACCTTGGTTGGGGCAGGTGCCACAGATGAATACTCGTTGATGATGCCAGCTGCATTAAATTTTGGTGTCATTCCCGATGAAATCGTGGAACTTATTTATCAAGCGGTACCGTATCTTGGCATCGGGAAGGTGCGTCCGTTCTTTAAGATTACTAATAAGATACTCGATTACCGAGATGAAGAAATTCAAAATCCTCATCGCAGCACGATTACCAGTGAAAATCGCCTTGAAAAGGGCATCGAAAAGCAAGTGGAAATCTGGGGTGAAGGAATGCGTAACTTTTACCAATCGGGACCTGAAGATACGCGTCATATCAATAAATGGTTAGCGAACATGTTCGGTGATTACTATACTCGTAAGGGGCTTAGCACTAAACAACGCGAGCTCATTACCTTTTGTTTTCTCATGGCGCAAGGCGGTTGTGAAGCGCAGCTTAAGGCGCATGTCATTGGTAATTTGAACGTAGGAAATGATAAGAGATTTCTGATTAGCATTGCCTCCCAATGTGTGCCGTATATTGGCTTTCCTCGTGTGTTGAATGCATTGTCTTGCATTAATGCGGGCTTTGCCGAATGGGAAGCAAATCAATAAGTGGAACACAAATCAATAAATGAGAAGCCAATTAATGAATTGGAAATAAATCAATACATGATGTAGTAGCCAAGTGCTATTAGATAACAAGGAGTAGTATGATTCTTTCTGGATTAAGTTTAATTATGATTATCGCGTCCATTCCGGCGCTAATCATTGCTGCTGCAGGGCACGAGTATGCTCATGCTAAGGCAGCAGATTTACTGGGTGACCCTACACCGCGTATGATGGGGCGCCTTACGATGAACCCTTTTGTACACCTTGATCTCATTGGATCTTTGGCCTTGATTATAGGTGGATTTGGCTGGGCCAAACCAGTTGTTGTAAATCCCACCAATTTTAAGGACCCGCGGACCGATGATATGATTGTATCCATCGCAGGGCCTATGGCGAATCTTGTGATGGCCTTTATCGGCTACGTTGTTATGCGATGCTTGGAAGCAGCGAACCTATTGGGCAATGACTCCTTGTACCTCGTATTGTTTCTCATCGTCGTGTACAACATTAACTTTGCCATCTTAAATTTGATGCCTGTGCCACCACTCGATGGTAGCCATATTTTGATGAACTTCTTGCCTCTTAAATGGCAAATTCATGTAGCACGATTTAGCATGGTTTCCTTGCTCATCTTGATCGTTATATTAAATTCACCGATTGCTTCGCACATCTTTGTGCCCTTGCAAAAATCGATTCTTGGTGGTTTTGAAAGTATCGTTAACTTGGTGCTATAACCCAACAAAACAGTCCTTTAAATTTAAAAAAGCTATTAGTTGATTGTATATAATCAACTAATAGCTTTTGTGTTTTAGGTGAAAGGGCCCTATATGAGGTTCTGTAAAATAGAACAGGTCTGTTCTATTTTAAAACAAGGGATAATGTTAAATGCGTCCTTGTTCTTTTAGTTCCGCTAGTAATTTTACGATGCGCGGACCACAGCCTTTGCCACCACAGGCACCAGTGCCTGCTCTAGTCGCTTCTTTGACAGCTGGAAATGTATGAGCCCCATTAAAAATGGCCTCTTTAATCGTTTTGCGTGTAATGCTACGGCATGTACACACCTTGTTAATTTGTCCAGAATTGCCTCTGGTACTTGGTTATTTTCAAATTCCATATATTCCTCTTTGACTCACACGAGTCATTATATACTAAATTACATCGAAACTTTACGATATAGTTTAGTATAGCATAGAAAAGGTTGTTTTGTTAAGTACATATAACATGGTCGAAGATGATATACTATAAGCATTATAAATTATACTTGGAGGTTAATATGTTACGACGTATAGTGGCAGCGACTATGATTGGTGCTTTGGCACTCACATCAGGTTGCGCATTTCATAATCCCTTTGCCAAGAAGGCAGAGCCTGTAACCTATGAAGCGGTGGTGCAGAGTGAGCTTTCACCAGAAGAAAAGGTAGATAAGCTTGTGGCTAATATGTCCGATGCAGACAAGGTAGGCCAGCTGTTGATGATTGGTATTCACGGCACAACCTTGAATGATGATGCGAAATTTATGCTCAATGAATATCGAGTGGGTGGCATTATCCTGTTCGACCGCAATATGGAGAGTAAGGAACAGGTGAAAACGCTCATTACCGATATTAATAAGGCCGGTAAAAGTGCGGGACTTACGCCATTGTTCATCGGTATCGACCAAGAGGGCGGCGCCGTGGCGCGTATGGAGGACAAGTTGATTAAGGTGCCCCCTGCAGAAGAGCTGGGTCAAGGTTCTGTTGACCATGCAGCAAATCTAGCCAAACAAGTAGGGACTGAACTTAAGGACCTTGGATTTAATATTAATTTTGCGCCTGATGCGGACTTGGGATTAACCTATGGTCGCTCATATAGTACGAATCCCGACCAAGTCGTGAAGTTTGCAGGTGCGGTAGGCAAAGCTTATGACGAATCTGGCTTATGGTATTCGTACAAGCATTTCCCTGGCATTGGTAAAACCGATGTAGATTTACATGCAGACACTAGCGTGGTGCCTGTGTCTAAAGATACGTTACTCGCTGAGGATACAAAGGTATTTGTAGACCTTATTAAACAGTCGAAACCGAATACATATATGATTATGGTATCCCATGCGATGTATCCACAAATCGACCCTGATCATCCGTCTAGCTTATCCAAGAAAATCATCACTGATTGGCTTCGTAAAGATATGGGCTATAACGGCGTCGTCGTTACCGATGATATGGACATGGGCGCCCTTGCCAAACACTATACCTTCGGTGATATGGCTGTTCAATCCATCCAAGCTGGCAGTGACATTTTACTCGTATGCCATGAGTATGAACATATGCAAGAGGCCTATAATGGGCTTATGAAAGCCGTCAAAGATGGCACTATTTCTAAGGAACGTCTTGATGAATCGGTGAAACGTATATTGCTTATGAAGATGAGTCATGGTTTATAAATACTAGGTTAATCCATAGTATATAGTGTATTCATAACAACGTATTTATCCCCTCATACAGGACTTTTTGATACCGATAGAGAATTACTAAGTATAGTTATTCTCTATCGGTTTATTTTTTTATTCGTTAGGAGTGAAGTATATGTCCCGGAGAATTATGTTGAACGGCACGTCGTATTTTGGGCAAGGTGCGATACAGGAGATTGTAAACGAAATTAAGAATCGCCATTTTAAAAAGGTTCTCGTTACATCTACGCCTGATTTATTTGAGTTTAAGGTTGCTACGAAGGTTACGGATTTGCTTGATGCGGCAGGCATTGCTTACGATGTATATGACAATATTAAGCCGAATCCAACCATTGAAAATGTAACATCTGGTGTGGCTGCATGTAAGGCGGCTGGTGCTGATGTGATTGTTGCTGTAGGCGGTGGCAGTGCTATCGACACGAGTAAGGCTATTGCTACGATTATGACAAATCCTGAATTTAGCGATGTGCGTAGTCTTGAAGGCTTGGCGCCTACAAAACATCCTTGCTTGCCGATTATCGCTGTGTCTACTACATCCGGTACGGCAGCAGAGGTTACCATCAACTATGTTATCACTGACGTGGAAAAGAACCGCAAATTTGTTTGCGTAGACCCTCATGACATTCCAATTATAGCTATCGTAGACCCTGATATGTCTGCATCGATGCCGACAGGCCTTTGCGCATCTACTGGTATGGATGCCCTCGTTCATGCCGTAGAAGGGTATATCACGAAAGGTGCTTGGGAATTAACAGATATGCTTCATTTGAAAGCTATCGAAATCATCGGCCGTTCCTTGCGCAGCGCAGTGGCTGGCGAATATGCAGGTCGCGAAGCGATGTCCGTAGGCCAATATATTGCGGGCATGGGCTTCTCTAACGTAGGCCTTGGCATCGTTCACTCTATGGCCCATCCATTGAGTGCTGTGTACGACATCCCTCATGGTAAGGCTTGTGCGATGCTTCTTACGGCGGTTCTTAAATTTAATGCCCCTGAAACAGGTGCTAAATACCGTGAAATTGCGCGCGTTATGGGCGTGCCTAATGTGGATGCTATGGATGAAAGCACCTACCGTCAGGCTGCCATCGACGTTATCCAAAAACTAGCCGACGACGTAGGTATTCCTAAATCCCTCAGCGAAGCTGGCGTGAAACGGGAAGATATTCCATTCCTCGCAGAATCTGCTTTCAACGACGCATGTACGCCAGGTAATCCACGAGATGTAACCATTGATGAAATTATTGGTATTTATGAATCTATATTCTAATTAAGTGTAATCAATAACAATCTTGTACAGCATCTGTATGGTAAATCATTCCCATATAGATGCTGTTCTTTATTTTATGAAATTCTTCTACAAGGGCATTCTTGAAAAAGAAGGCAACGGCAAGTATACTAGTTATAAATATACTGATATTCGATATGCTTTCCACGAGGAGGAGAATGCATGAAACTTTGGAAAATGAATAAACGCAGCTCTACCTTAGCGGATATGTCGATGAATCGCATATTACTATCTGAACTCATTGCTAAAGGGGCTTAGTAGGGATTATCGCAGGATTCTTTGGGGCAGCCTATCGATATTTAATCCTCGAGTCTGAACATATCCGATGGCATCTAATGGGCGATATTTCATTGGAATGGGCCATTGGTTGGCTCATCGCTATGGTCGTATTTGCCTTTATTGTTGATCGATTGTTAACGTGGGCCCCATTATCTGGCGGTTCCGGTATCCCTCAAATTGAAGGGGAAATGCTTGGCTTTATTCGACATGAAGCCGTATCGTACGCTCATCTCCAAGATGATTGGCGGCGTACTAACCGGCTTTGCAGGGTTTTCCGTGGGCCGTGAAGGGCCAGCGGTGCAAATCGGCGGCTCTGCCGGTAAAATCGTGTCGTATTGGATGAATTCAGGGTCTACGTGAACAGCGCATCCTTACATCGGCTGGGTGCTGGTGCGGGCTAACCGCTGCCTTTAGCGCGCCTGTGTCAGGGGGCTATGTTCGTATTCGAAGAGGTGCACAAAAGCTTTTATCCGTACCTCGTCATTCCTACCTTCGTGGCTACGCTCATATCGAACTACATTACGGTAACTATTTTTGGCCTTACGCCGGCCCTCGGATTTTCCGTGACATCAGGGGATGCCGCTCGATTATTTCCCAGTTCTCCTCGGTGTTGGCATTTTAATGGGTCTCTGCGGTGTATTGTTTTGTCGCATGATATTTGCCTTCAAGCGTTTCTTCGAGTGGCTCAAGTGTTCTCGCTTTCTAAAGCTTGTGCTTACCTTTGTAACCGTCGCCGTTATCGGCTTTGATTCCCAGCTCTTGTTGGGCGGTGGCAATGATTTTGTAGGTCAACTGGCCTTTCAGTCTCATGGTGTATTGCTTCTCGGTGGCATTGTGCTGGGTAAAATCTTGCTCACTACCTTTTGTTATGGCAGCGGCGCACAGGGCGGCATCTTTCTGCCTATGCTCGTCATCGGTGCGTCGGCCGGTGCTTTTTGTGAAAGCCTGCTTTCATCGGCAGGGTTAATATCTCCTGATTTTGTACCGCAATTCGTTATTTGTGCCATGGGCGGTATGCTAGCAGCCGCTATGCGGACACCAATTTTAGCTATTCTGCTCGTTCTTGAAATGACAAATAGCTTTTCTAATATTTATGCTATCGGTATCGTTACCATCGTGGCCTACTTGGTGGCAGAACTCTTAAAAAGAACCACCCAATTTACGATTCCTTATTACAAGCCATGACAGGTCAAAAGCAACTTTGGAAAATGTACAAACCTTCTTCCAAACCAAGGTCCCTGTAGTAGCATCCTATGTTGATACACAACTACAAGACCTCAACTTGCCAGACGGGAACTTTAATCGTCAGCATTCGCCGGAATGGTACATACATCGTGCCTCTAAACGATGTCAAAAACTACAACCGGGCGATGAACTACAAGTATCGTGCGAACGAGGACGATTAAAAAGCAGCGAAAATCGTATTTCCAATCTAATTAGTTTTAAATACGTTTTGGGACTGAGGTCCTACTAAAAGAAAACTCCACCGGCCGGGTCTGACTTCGGCCTACGGCCTTCGCAGGGCCAAAGTCGATTTCTTCAGAGGGACCTCGCGTTTTCGTCTTAAATCTAACATAGATTTGAAATAGGATTTAGCTGCATTGCCAAGGGCTGGATGAGAAAGGGACATGAAAGTCGTTTTTTTGAGGTAGCTCACCTTTTTCGCATCTTCAACTATAGATTGGGAAAATAAGCTTTCGTTGCATCGCCATGGGCTATATGAGATAGGGCCAAAGTCGATTCCTTTAGGGGGTTCTCGCATTCCTAAGTATTTAAGTTTAATTAGATTGATAAGAAGATTTCGCTGCTCCTGAGTATTTTTGGTATACTTACTATATATACAACAGGAGGTACTGATATGAAGACGTATTCTTTTCCTTATGATTATAAAAAGTGTAGATGTGTCTATTGATGAGCGGTTTGTGCAGGGGGTTCTTGTGTCTAATGCGGCGGCGTATAAGGCTGAGAAGAGTCCCGCTGAGCTTGTTGAGGAGGCTCTGATCATCCGATTAACAGTCCGTCTCTTGAAGCATTGGTTGAGGGAAAACGCAATATGGTTATCATTACGAGTGACCATACGCGCCCTATGCCTAGTAAGGTGACGTTGCCTATTTTGCTCCGTCGCATTCGCGCGGTGAATCCGACAATTGATATTACGATTTCTGATTGCTACTGGCTTTCATCGGGCCATGACGCACGATGAGATGGTGCATCGGTTCGGCGAGGATATCGTGAATAACGAAAAACTGATCAATCATGACTCTGAGGATGCTGAGAATATGGTGGAAATCGGCACGTTGCCATCTGGCGGCAAGTGCGTTATCAATCGTTTGGCGGTAGAAACGGAATTGCTCATCTCCGAAGGGCTAATTAATCCTCATTTCTTTGCGGGCTTCTCGGGCGGCCGTAAATCCGTGTTGCCTGGCGTTGCCTCCAAGGTGACGGTGTTGGCTAATCATTGTGCTGAATTTATTGAAAGCGAGCATTCTCGAACCGGTAAAATCGATGAAAATCCAATCCATAAGGATATGTTGTACGCCGCACGAAAAGCGAATTTGCAGTTTATCCTAAATGTTATCATCGATAGCAAAAAGGAAATCATCAAGGCTGTAGCGGGTGATTGTGTAGACGCCCATAAGGAAGGATATGAGTTTATTCGTTCCTTGTCCTCTGTGAAAGCTATTCCTGCAGATATCGTTATCACAAGTAATGGTGGATATCCATCTGACCAAAATCTATATCAATCCGTAAAGGGTATGACTGCTGGCGAAGCCTCTTGTAAGGATGGCGGTGTTATCATCATCGCTGCTTCCTGTAAAGAAGGACATGGGGGACAAGCATTATATGAGGCTTTCAAAAATATGGAAAGCCCTCAAAAAATCCTAGATGATATTCATGGCGTACCTCGTAATGAAACAAAACCATATCAATGGAAAATTCAAATTTTAGCGCGTATTTTGAATCACTATAAGGTTATCGTTGTGACTCAAGATTGTGACCATCAAGTCATTCGCGATATGCACATGACGCCTGCGTCCACATTAGATGAAGCATTGTGCATCGCCCGTGGCATTATGGGCGAGGATGCATCGATTACTATAATCCCTAATGGATCTACAGTGATTGTAGAATAGTTATGTCTATTGTATTTTTACAATGGAAAGTCCTTTACGTGGTAGTGTAGGAGTGTGATTATGTCTGATAATATAGTTTTGTTTTATTTATTTTTTATTGTAGTTGGTTTTTTTACCGCTATGTTTGGAACGATAATTGGAGCGGGTGGAGGCCTTGTATTTGTACCATTATTTATGTATTGGTTTCCAGAATGGTCTCCATCTATGATTGTGGGAACATCGCTATTTTCTGTTATGTGTAATGCCATCTCTGGGTCATTAGCATATTTACAGCAGAAAAAAAGGTGTATATTAGCGCTGCACTTATATTTAGTATTTCCACATTTCCCAGGTGCTATTTTAGGGTGCTCGTATGTCTGGATGGTTCACTGGTAATGGATTTATGTTTGCCTTTGGCTGTTTTATGCTATGTGCTTCATTCTTGATTGGTTTTAAGAACTTTGGTAAAAAAGGAGAGCGTAAAGAAGAATCTTTGACTAAAGATCAGGTGACGTACAATAAACCAATCGGTATTGCCATTAGTGTTATTGTTGGTTTTCATCTCTAGTATTTTCGGTATCGGTGGCGGCCTAGTACATGTGCCTGCTCTGATTTATATCATGGGATTTCCCACACATTTAGCAACGGCTACTAGTCATGCTATTTTGGCTGTGTCGACTGCCGTTGGTGTTATTACACATCTTATAGAGAATCATATTGTATTTAGCATTGCTATTCCGGCTAGTATTGGTGCCATATTTGGGGCCCAAGCAGGCGCTCAAATAGCAAAACGCCTCAAAGCTAAGGCTATCTTGGCACTTATGAGCATCGGCGTATTTGCATTGGCTATTAAATTGATTATTAGCTCTGGGATATTGTTTTAAGTAGGATAGATATTCATATACATTGCTTTTTAAAATTAGTACAGGCCTGTTCTAATTTATATGGAGGCCTATATGATGCTTTTTAAAATTAGAACAGCCTGTACTAATTTATAAGAGCACTAAATGTGAGGCTTTTTAGAATTAGAACACGCCTGTTCTAATTTATAAAGAGCACTAAATATGATACTTTTTACAAATAGAACAGGCCTGTTCTAATTTTACAAGAGTACCTATATAGTCTAAACATAAGAAAAATATAAAAGGGCTGTAACAGAAAATGAGTTTTACCACATTTTTGTTACAGCCTTTTTACTGTTTTTCATAGCCATATATGTTGTTTAAAAATAAATCTGCATGTGTTCCAGTTCGGAATAGAAATAATTCAAGTACATCTGTATCTTTTCGATAAATTAATAGCCAATCTGGTTCTATATGACATTCTCGAAAAATCTTTATAGTTTCCCTGTAAGTGCGTGGTCACGATACTTTTTGTTCTAAGGGGATTTCATCGGCGAGTTTATCTACGATAGATTGTAATTTATCTAGTTTTAAAGCCACGTTTTTTAGCAGATTTTAAATCTTTTTTTGAAAGCATTTGATGCAATAATCTTAAGTTTCATTTTCAACATCCTTAAGTAATTCTGCAAAAACTACTATACCGTTTGTATTTTTTTCCGGATGAGCTTTCATAGTTTCATATTCTGCTAAGGCTTGTATTGTTTCTGTATTTGGTTTTGCACGTTTTACTTCGAAGGGGATACCATCATGACTTAATGCAGATTTTAAGAACATAGTGATGGCAGATGACATGCTGAGGCCTAAGTCATTAAACAATGCTTCAGCATCTTTTTTTAACAATTCGTCAACTCGTATATTGATATTAGTTGTAGCCATAATTATCACCTCTTTTTTTACAAATATTATATCAATTTGTAAAAACAAAAATCAAAGCAAAAAGTATTTACATGTTTTACAAATATTGAGGCGTGATAATAATAGATTACTATTAAAAAAATCGAGCAAATAGTAGATCTATTCCTAAAACGCATAACTAATTTATATTGATAATTCCTAATGTGTAATATACAGGATACTAGGAAAATTCACATAAATATTCATATATTGATGTGAGATCTGTATTCATGTTACATAGCTCTTAATTCCCATGGATACACATATTGATAGGGGAATACCCTTATGGGCTTTCATAAGTAGTTATCATATATTTTTATTGATGTGTGTTCCTAGGAAATGCACCTGTTTTTCTGGTAAATGAAATCAACTTTCAACTAAGGTGCATTTTATATTATGTATCTATAGAATTTATATTTCATATACAATTTATGCATAATGGTAGCGACCGAAATGAGAACGGCGTATACTAGTTATAAAAGAAATTTTCCTAAGGATAGGATTGGAGGCTTTTCAAGTGAGTATATTAGTTAAAGATTATGATCGTTTTGCCAAAGAGGCGCAAGCGATTTGTAAGGATCGTGTTTATACAGACCGTCTGCGCCGTTATGCGTATGGTGTAGATGCATCTTGTTACAGTTATTTACCAAAAGTAGTGGTAAAAGCAGAAAACGAATCCGAAGTACGTCGTCTTATTCGTTTGTGTCAACAATGTGGCACACCATTTACATTCCGTGCGGCTGGCTCTTCTTTGTCTGGTCAATGTTCCAGTGAAGACGTGCTTATCGTTTGTAATGATGGCTTCAAAAAAATGGAAGTTATCGACGATGGCAAAGCATTGCGTTGTGAATGTGGTGTTATCGGTTCCGATGCGAATGATTTGTTGAAACCATATAATCGTAAAATCGGTCCAGACCCTGCAACGCTTGCAACAGCATTGGTAGGCGGTATTTTGAACAATAACTCCTCCGGTATGTGCTGTGGTACTGCACAAAACTCTTATAAAACAATTCGCTCTATTCGCGTTGTCTTATTAGATGGTTCCATTTTGGATACATCCGATAAAAAGAGCATCGATCAATTCCTCAAAGAAAAACCACAAATGGTTGAAGATATTTTGCAATTGCGCAAAGAAATCTTGGCTGATGAAGAGTTGACTCATTTGATTCATCACAAATATAAAATCAAAAATACTACAGGTTACGGTTTGAACTCCCTTGTAGATTTTGAAGATATCATCGATATTATCAATCACTTGTTCATCGGTTCCGAAGGTACATTGGGCTTTGTATCTGAAATCGTGTACAACACTGTTGAAGATGTACCTCACAAAGGTTGCGGTCTCATGTTCTTCAGCACATTGAACGACGCATCTCTTGCCGTTGTAGCCTTGGCTAATATGGGCCGTGAAAAGGTTGTTGCTGCTGAAATGATGGACTATCAATCCTTAAAAGCAGTTCAAACTCTAGATAATGTACCTGATTTCGTTCGTGAAGTTCCAGAAGGTACAAGTGCTATCTTGTTCCAAACTGAAAGCTATTCTAAAGAAATTGTTGATGAAAACTTGGCTTTCATTAAAGAACAATTGAAAGACATTCCAACAGCTATTCCAAGTCTTTATTCTCAAGAGCTAAAGAATACGATTCCTGGTGGGCAATCCGTAAAGGTATCTTGCCAATCGTTGGTGGTCAACGTAGAAAAGGTACTACTGTTATCACAGAAGACGTTTGCTTCCAAATCGAAGACTTCACTAAGGGCATCGAAATGCTTACTGAATTATTCCACAAATACGATTTCGTTGATGGTGGCGTAATCTTCGGTCATGCGTTGTCCGGTAACGTTCACTTTAACATTACTCCTGATTTCAGTGACCCTAAAGATACTAAGAACTTCGGTGATTTGGTAAAAGAAATGTCCGAACGCGTATCTGGTTTTGGTGGTTCTTTGAAAGCCGAACATGGTACAGGCCGTATGGTGGCACCTTTCATCGAAATGGAATGGGGCCGCAAAGCGTACGAAATCAACCGTCGTATCAAAGCTATCTTTGACCCTACTCGCATCTTGAACCCTGATGTTATGATTACTGACGATCCAGATGTGTACAAGAAAAATCTTAAAGCACAATGTGTTATCGATGATGCTTTCACAATCTGTATGGAATGCGGTTTCTGTGAAAAGAACTGCCCTAGCCGTAATTTGACATTGACACCACGCCAACGTATCGCATTGTTGCGCGAAACTAAACGCCTTGAAAATGAAGGCAATTTCGCTGTTGCAAACGAACTTAAAAAAGGTTATGAATATTTCGGTGTTGAAACTTGTGCTGCATGCTCCATGTGTAAAGGTCTTTGCCCACTTAGCATCGATACTGCACAAATCGCATTATCCATGCGTCGCATCGATCACCAGCACCTGGTTTGGCTAAGAAAAATTTACGACAACTTCTCCAGTACTCTTGAAATGTGCCGTGCCGGTGTAAGCCTTGAAGGCATTGCTGGTGCTATTATCACACAAAAAGCAATTTCCAAAATCACTGAAGGTTTACATGGCGTAACTGGCGTAACACCTTATGTACCTAAAACAACACCTAAGGCTAATCGCTATAAATTGAAAAAAACCGCATTAAACCTACTAACTTTGAAAAAGGTTGTATACTTCAGTACTTGTGCGAACCGTGCGTTCCGTCAAAACCAAGGTTATGATGATCAACGCAGTTTGCAACAAGTTGTTGAAAGCCTCTGCAATAAGGCTCAAATCGATATTATCTATCCTGAACATATCGAAAACCTCTGCTGCGGCTTGAGCTTTGAAAACTACGATGACGTACATGAACGTGCTGTAAAAGATTTACACGATGCGTTGATGAAAGCATCTCAAAATGGTAAATATCCAATCGTTATCGACCATAGTGCATGCTTTAACCATGCATTCAAACATATGCCAGATTTAGAAATCAATGATATTTCTGAATTCTTATGCAAATTCGTAGTACCTCGTCTTGACATTACAAAATGCGATGAACGCGTTCTTGTTCATAAACAATGTAAAATCAAAGTATTGGGCAAATCTCAATACATCGAAGACTTGGCACGTCTATGCTCTGACCATGTATTTAATATCAAATCCTTTGCATGTGATGGCTTTGCTGGTCAAAAAGGTTTCTTCACACCAGAACTTAATAAAGTAGCTACAAAAGACCTTGCTAGTGAAGTTGCCGAATACGGTGCTACACTTGGCGTAAGTTCCAGTTCTACATGTGAAATTGGTCTTGGTGAAAGCGGCGGCATTCCATTCGTAAGCGTTGCGTACTTGTTGGATCGTTGCTCTAAGGCTAAAAAAATAATATGTAAAAGGCTAATAATAAAGTGCTACATTTTTATAGATGTTGACTTTGTTTTGTTTCTGTATTTATTGTTAGATATTTATTTTTTTTCTAATAAATATGGTATACTATATGTAGGTAGTAGAGTGTATGAAATTACCTACAATATAACAAAAAAAGGACGAGTTGCAGCTCGTCCTTTTTCTTATATTTTAGTATACTGATACGTATGTCATACATTGGAGACATATTTAACAAAGAATATAGGGGATATATGATATGAGAAAGATATTTTTGCATATACTATGCATTACTTATATTTATTAGTGGTTGTGGAGCTAAATCAGAATACAAATAATAGTAATACAGAAAGCAATGCTAAGAGTTCTAGTATATCCACTCAAGACAGTAGCAAAATGACTAATCTAGATAGCCACTTAACTGTCGCTAAGCAAGCCCTATCGACTGGTGATTATAATAAAGCCATCGAGGAGACAACAGCTTCTATTAAGGCTAATGCCAATAATGCTGAAGCTTATTCTATACGCGGCTTTGCAATAGCACTCAATGGCGATACCGCCAAAGGCTTGGTTGATACGAAGAAGGCCTATGATTTAGATCCTAATAATGTAGCTAACTACTATAATATGGCCATGGTTTATAAGCTACAAGGTCAATTAAATGAGTCTAAACAATGGTTTGAAAAGGTATTAGAAAAGGACCCTAGTAACACCTGGTCTGTGTATGGCATTGCTACCATTTATGCAGACCAAGGGGATGATATGAAGGCCCTTGATTGGCTTGAAAAAGCAATTAAAATTGATCCATCTGTAAAGGCGGTTGCTGCTGAACAAGATCACTTTGAACGCTTTCATAATAATGAAAGATTTAAACAACTCGTTAACTTATAATGTTTTTTCTACTAATGCTTCTTGTAATAATTGTGAGAAATTTATTCCCTTTTCTAAGGCCCGTTCGTTGAGCCATGCGGGAATCGTTAATGTTTTTTTGATGGATTTACTGTTTTTACCAAGATCAATATCAGTTTGCACCAGTGTAGGGTAAGTGTTTTCAGTAATTGGTAAATTACGGACTGATGATGCGGATGGTAAACTTTGCCCATCCTCTAAGGCACCTAAAATATATAGCTCCATAGCCTCTTGGGCATTTGTTATGAGTTCAGTTAGGGTTGATCCGGTGCTGCTTGTATATTCTAAGTCTGGAAATTCAGCCCAAAGTCCATCAGAATCATCATGGATTATTGCGGGGTATATAAATTTCATAGAGGTCCTCCTTATTTAAGCCCTGTGCGTTTCAAAATGGCATTTAATAAACCTGTAGGTACATCTTTTCCGTGTACGGCAATCACTTCAACTTGACTATCTTTTTTCAAACGATGGTGGCTACCACGTTGCCGTACATCCTTCCAACCATTTTTGAGTAGCAGTTTAAGTAAATCTTTATCCTTCATATTTTCTCCTTTTATAATAACACGTGTATACGTATAAAACAATTTATAGGAGTTATTCTTTCTTAGTTGTAGTCTACCAGTATATAAAGGAAAATAGGGGTGCCCATTGGTCACCCCTGACTCTATTGGTCACTTGACAAGTAATGATAAATGACTTTTGTGTATTTATACTATTCTTATTATTTATAATAGGTATATAATTAGAATATATAAACTAAGCTGTATATTGATGAAAGGAGAGAATTCATCATGAAACCACTTGGCAAAAGGATGGCAATGGCTGTGTTGTGTGCACTAACGCTGACATCACCTTTGTTTTTGAGCGGTTGTAGTATGTCAGAGCTATGGCAGGGCACTGAGCAGAGCCGCAAGGAGATTGCACAGCGGTCGGAACAGGATCAGGTACAATTATTTAATCAATATGTGAAAGCCATAAGCCGATATAATCGCATGGCTGTTATGTTTGATTATGCGAATACACCGACGATTAATGATTTAAAAGCAGGTAAGCATTTAACTGTATTTAATACACCGAACTTTAAACAGTTACAAAAAGAATTAGAAGAAGCTAAGCAAGCCGGTATTCCTTATGATGAAATGAAGGAGCCCCTAGATAAGTTGCTTTCAAAATTGAATGAAATCACACCGGTAGCCGAAGAACTGGATGCATACTATAAATCTAAAGAATACACCACAGATAACTATGCTAAGGAACAGCAATTAGGGTCCAAAAATATGTACAGTTGTATGAGCAATTTGTGCCTATCTATGCAGATTTTTGATAATCTGATGCATAAAATCAACCTCGATCGATTGCAACAACAGTTACAACAATTGCGCGATGCAGGTAAGAAAAAAATGCAGCCGCAGCACAAGAGGTTCATTTGAGACTTACCGCTGTTCTTGAAAAAGTTAGATAGTGAAAAAAACAACCGGATGTGAATGCCATGAATCAAGAGTTACAAGCTATTGGTGATTTGTCTAATGGCATTACTAACTCTAACTATGACACTGTTAAGACCTCTGTAAACTCTACAATCGGTGCTATCCGGACTTATATGGGTTCAAAACAAGATAAGGACTATACTCGTATGATTGAGGCTTATAACCATTATATTTCTAATATGAATACGACAAATATGAATGAATTAGATTAATAAGATCTGAGTTTATATTACGTTAGACTCGTGTAAAACGAACACATAAAAAGCTGTAGTAAATGAGAATTTCATTTGCTACAGCTTTTTTGTAATGTATTCTATTTTTTTATCTTAATACGTGTCGTCATTTGATTAGATAGGGTAAACAATACGAGTGCCACCCAGATGCAGCCGAAGGCTATGAGTTGGGCTGTACCAAAGCTTTCACCAAAGTAGAAGATGGCCAAGAAGAAGCCCATGGTAGGGGACAGGTATTGTAAAAAGCCGAGTATATTTAGTGGCAATAGGCGGGCACCGTACGAAAAGAGGATGAGCGGAATCGATGTGGTAAGGCCGGCACCGATGAGGAGGAGACCGGTCGGCGTTAGGTTTTCGATAAAGGTCCACGAGGTGGTGTCCATAGCCGTTAGATACCACAATGCCACCGGTGTGACGAGCCATGCTTCGAAGGCGATGCTCGAAAATGGATGGATGGTGAGTCGTTTTTTTACGGCCCCGTATAGGCTAAAGGAGACGGCTAGGATGATAGAGACGATGGGCAATGTACCTAGTTGAACAGTCATGATAGCCACGCCCTAAGATTGCAATGGCAATACTCAGCTTTTGTGGCCAAAGTAATCTTTCTTTATAGATTAGGATACCCAGCAATACGTTGAGCAATGGATTGATATAATAGCCAAGGCTCGTGTCGAGTACGTGTTGGTTTGTAACGGCCCAAATGTAGGTGAACCAGTTGATACTGATAAGTATAGCAGCCAGTAATAGTAGGCCTAATTGCGTAAGATGAGTGCGTAAAAGTTGTATGTCCATACGCAGTTGTTGGCACCCTGTGGCGATGACGAGGAAGAACATCCAAAATCCGGACCAGATGATGCGGTGCGATAATACGGAAAAGGATGATACTTGGTTTAAAAGCGCCCAATAGAGGGGCAGCAAGCCCCAAATTAAACAGCACAACAATGTGGTGCTGAGACCTTTTTTGTTTATTTCGTTCATAATACGACCTCCCACTAGTAGAATTATTATAACATGGTGGTAGTATAGCAGTAGCGAATTATAGAGGTAATTTCTCTAAATTGCACCTATGCATTTTTATCATTCTACATATGCGTTAGTTATAACTTAAAATTTGCTACTTATGATTAACTGTTATGTTCATTGACTTTGTGCATATTTTTACACTATATTGGACTTAGAACAACGAATATAGAGAATAGGTGTCGCAAGACTTAATAGAGAAATCGGTACAAGCCGATGCGGTCCCGCCACTGTAAGGACGAGCCTGCTTTCATACATGTCACTGGAGCAATCTGGGAAGGCGAAAGCAAGGTGTTGAGCCCGAGCCAGGAGAACTGCCTATTTGATAATCACCGTTATGTACCCTACGAGCGATAGGAAGGGGATTGAGGTATACTTTTTACAATAGTTTTTAGTGTACCATTCAATATGCAACCTAACGTGTCACTCTCGGGTGGCACGTTTTTTTAATTTGCCACGCTAGAGGGTCGTTCATATATGGCATAGGCTTAATAGTTTGACTGGAGATTCATCATCATGATGGACATATATTTGGCACCTATGGAACTCATATACGAAAGCAACTCACTGGTACGGTGCGCTGTTCCCCTGTATGGTTTCAAGTTGAAAAGGAGGCACATATATGTCTGACAAAAAGACTTCAAAGGACGCTGAACGCGATTTACTGGCGCCTGTATCCTTTGATGAGTTTGAGAAACCTACGTATGAACGATGGCAGGCTGAGGTTGAAAAAGGCGTTAAAAGGGTGGCGATTTTCCATAAAAAAATGTTCACCAAAAACCTATGAAGGTATTACGTTACAACCTATCTATACACCTGCATTGCATCAGGAAAAAGATTCCAAAGGGCGTTTATCCTGGCGCTGGCGAGTTCCTACGTGGCACGAAAAGCAAGCGGCTATATCAAAGATTCTTGGGGCGTATCTCAATATGTTGACGAATCCTTACCGAAGGATGCCAATCATGCAAGTTTATACGAAATTGTGAAAGGCGGCACTATTCACAACATTCGTCTTGATGAAGCAACACGCCACGATCAAGATGTGCAAGTAGGCGCATCTGTTGGTGTAGGTGGCACATCCTTGTATACGATGGCCGATTGCAGCCAATTAATTGAACGATTTAATCTTAAGGAAAATCCTTTATACATTGAAACTGGCGCATCTGCAGCGATTTTGCTCGGTATGTTGTCGGCTACTGTGAAAGCTTCTAAAAAGCAAACATCCGATTTGAAAGGTCTCGTTGGTGCAGATCCTATCGGCGTGTGGGCTAAAGACGGTGCATTGCATATGTCTTTAGATACTGCTTTTGATGAAATGGCACATGCTGTTGTATGGGCTAAGGATCAAGCACCTGAGCTTAAAACAGTGCTCGTATCCGGTGATGTATACGCTAATGGCGGTGCTAACGATGTGCAAGAGGTTGCCTATGCATTGGCAACAGCTGTTTGCTACGTGCGGCAATTGGCACAACGCAACATCGATATTCATACCATTGCTAAGAGCATGATGTTTACATTCTCCTTGGGTGCAAACTTCTTCATGGAAATTGCTAAATTGCGTGCGTTGCGCGTGCTTTGGGCTCGCATTATGGAGGCCTTTCGGTGCTGGTGAAAGCGACCGTGCCGTTCATGTACACGGCAGAACATCTGCTTTCACAAAAAAACCGTATACGACCCATATGTAAACTTGTTGCGTAATACAACACAAGCATTCTCTGGTGTTGTAGGTGGTCTCAATAGTCTTGAAGTTTCTCCATTTGATCAACCAATTCGCAAATCCGATGAATTCTCTCGTCGTATTGCCCGTAACATTCAAGTTATGTTACAAACTGAATTCGAATTGCGTCAACCAGTTGACCCTGTAGGGTGGTTCTTGGTATGTAGAAACATTGGCAGCTGAACTATGCGAAAAAAATTTGGGATGAATTCCAAACTATCGAGTCTAAAGGAGGCATTATCGCTGCCTTGAAGGAAGGTTATCCTCAAGCGCAAGTTAAAACAATTCTTAATGAACGCTTTAAAAACCTTGCATTCCGTAAGGATGTAGCGGTTGGTAATAATATGTACGCTAATATGACGGAAGAATTGCTTGATCCAAAACCTGAAAATCAAGAAACATTACGTCAAAAAAACGGGTAGCTCATCTCGAAGAATACTTGGCAACTGCAGATCCAGAAGCGGTTGTAAAAGCCCAATCTACACTCGAAGCAAGCACAACAGAACCAGGTGCATTGATTGGCCTTATCGAGCTCGGTGCATTGCAAAAAATGACAATGCGTCAAATCCGTAAGGCTTTGGATGCGGGCGATATTTCCTCCGAAACAATCGAACCTATTACGGCTCATCGTTGGACGGAACAATTTGAAGCTCTTCGTATGCGTACGGAAAATTATAAACAACGCACAAAAGATAATGTGAAGGTATTCTTGGCTAATATGGGCCCTATTCCTCAACATAAACCTCGTGCGGACTTCTCCACAGGCTTCTTTGAAGTAGCGGCATTCGAAGTAATCAAAAATGATGGCCATGAAACAACGGCTGATGCGGCTAAAGCGGCTCGTGAAAGTGGCGCCGATGTGGTAGTTATCTGTTCTACAGATGATACGTATCCTGAATTGGTTCCACCACTTGCGAAAGAATTGAAAGAAACTATGCCGAATGTAACGGTTATTTTGGCAGGGGCACCTTCTAAGGACCTAGAGCCTGTATATCGTGAAGCAGGTGTAGATGATTTCATCTCTGTTCGCGCAAACTGCTACGCTATTTTAAATACGTTACAAGATAAGAAAGGGATGTGAGCTCATGTTTAAAAATCCAGACTTCTCCTCTCTTGGCTTGGGATCTCAGTCTGCCACATCGCGCGATGCATGGCTTGCTGAACTTAAAAAAGAAACAGGAAAAAGCTTTGAAGACTTATATAACACGACAATGGAGCAAATCCAATTAAAACCTCTCTATACAGAGATGGATTATGAAGGGATGACACACCTTGACTATATGGCTGGTGTACCTCCATTCTTGCGTGGACCTTATTCCACAATGTACGTAACTCGTCCTTGGACAGTGCGTCAGTACGCTGGTTTCTCTACAGCCGAAGAATCCAATGCGTTCTATCGTCGTAACTTGGCAGCAGGCCAAAAAGGTTTGTCTATTGCCTTTGACCTTGCTACTCACCGTGGTTATGACTCCGACCATCCTCGCGTAGTGGGCGACGTTGGTAAAGCGGGCGTTGCAGTTGACTCTATCCTCGATATGGAAATTCTATTCTCCGGTATCCCTCTTGACCAAATGTCCGTATCCATGACAATGAACGGCGCCGTATTGCCTGTTATGGCGTTCTACATCCTAGCTGGTGAAGAACAAGGTGTTGATAAAAAGGTTATGGCCGGTACAATCCAAAATGATATCTTGAAAGAGTTCATGGTACGTAATACCTATATTTACCCTCCAGCTACGTCCATGCGCATCATCGGTGATATCTTTGCCTATACATCCCAGTACATGCCTAAATTCAACAGTATCTCTATTTCTGGCTACCATATGCAAGAAGCGGGTGCAACGGCGGATATCGAATTAGGTTACACATTGGCTGACGGCCTTGAATACATCCGTACCGGTGTCAATGCAGGCCTTCACGTAGATAAATTCGCACCTCGTTTGTCCTTCTTCTGGGCTATCGGCAAAAACTACTTTATGGAAGTGGCTAAAATGCGTGCGGCTCGTATGTTGTGGGCTAAGATTATTAAGAGCTTCGGTTCTGAAAATCCTAAATCTATGGCTCTTCGTACACATAGCCAAACATCTGGTTGGTCTCTTACAGAACAAGATCCATTCAACAACGTGGCTCGTACATGTATGGAAGCGATGGGCGCCGCATTGGGCCATACGCAATCCCTACATACGAATGCGCTTGATGAAGCCATCGCGTTACCTACAGACTTCTCTGCACGTATTGCGCGTAATACTCAGCTTTACATCCAAGACGAAACTAAGGTATGTAAGGTTATCGACCCATGGGGCGGTTCCTACTATGTAGAAGCCTTGACTGATGAATTGATCCGTCGTGCTTGGGGGCATATCCAAGAAATCGAATCCCTTGGCGGTATGGCGAAAGCGATTGACACAGGTCTTCCTAAGATGCGTATCGAAGAGGCTGCAGCTCGTCGCCAAGCTCGTATCGACTCTGGTCGTGAAGCGATTATCGGTATCAACAAATACCGTCTAGATAAAGAAGATCCATTGGATATCCTCGACGTAGATAATACGGCAGTACGGGAAGCGCAAATTCGTCGATTGGAACAATTGCGTGCTAACCGTGACGAAGATAAGGTTCAATCCTGTCTCGAAGCGATTACAAATGCTACAGAATCTGGTGAAGGCAACTTGCTTGCTCTTGCCCTTGAAGCTGCTCGTGCTCGTGCATCTTTGGGCGAAATTTCCTTTGCTGTTGAAAAAGTTTGTGGCCGTCATAAAGCGGTTATCCGCTCTATTTCTGGCGTATACTCCAGCGAATATGAAGATGATGATGTTATCAAAGAAGTACGTCAAATGGCGGATGATTTCGAAGAACTCGAAGGTCGTCGCCCTCGTATTATGATTGCGAAGATGGGCCAAGACGGTCATGACCGCGGTGCCAAAGTTATTGCTACATCCTTCGCGGATATGGGCTTTGACGTGGATATCGGACCTTTGTTCCAAACTCCAGAGGAAACAGCACAAGATGCGGTGGATAATGACGTTCATATCGTTGGCTTCAGTTCTCTTGCAGCTGGTCACAAAACATTGTTACCTCAACTTGTAGAAGAACTCAAGAAACGTGGTCGTGGAGATATTTTGGTTGCCATCGGCGGCGTAATCCCTGCTCAGGACTATGAATTCCTACGCGAACATGGCGCAGTGGCTATCTTTGGCCCTGGTACAGTTTTGCCAGTAGCGGCGAAAAAATTACTAGAAACATTGACTAGCCACGTTCAAGACGAAGGCAATGACTGATAATAAACGGCCTACTCCGGATGAATTGCGTAATGCACAAAGCGTTGCTGGTGACAGTAAAGCTCCCGAATTAGGTGTAAAAAACGCAAATGCCGAGGGTAGTACGTATCGTCCGGACTGGGTGCCAGAAGATGCGAAGAAAGATGATACTTTTGCGTGTCACGTGATGAAAGGCGTCAAGGAAATGCACGACGGCCTCTTGTCTAGCTCCGCTCATCTGGCTCCGTCTGTACGTCCCGTACAGCGGCGAAAGAAGTTAACTGTCGCTGATTATGTACGCGGTATCGAGCAGGGGGACCGCGTTATACTTTCACGGGCTATCACATTAGTAGAAAGTAATAATAAGGAACACTTTAAATTAGCTCAACAAGTATTACAAGCTATATTGCCACGCACAGGTAAGGCGTTGCGCATCGGTATTACTGGTGTGCCTGGGGCCGGTAAAAGTACATTTATTGAAGCCTTTGGTAATATGCTCATTGAAGCTGGTTACAAGGTTGCCGTACTTGCTGTAGACCCTACAAGCCAAGTCACAAAAGGCAGTATTTTGGGCGATAAAACGCGGATGGAAACGTTGACGAAACATCCTGAAGCCTATATTCGTCCATCGCCGGCTGGTGGTACACTAGGCGGTGTAGCTCGTAAAAGTAGAGAAACGATGCTACTTTGCGAGGCTGCTGGATATGATATTATTCTTGTCGAAACCGTTGGGGTTGGGCAAAGTGAGGTTACCGTACGTTCTATGGTAGACTTCTTTATGCTCATCGTGCTTACTGGTGCAGGCGATGAATTACAAGGCATCAAAAAAGGCGTTATGGAACTTGCCGATGCTATTGTGGTCAATAAGGCTGATGGGGACAACCTCAAGCGTGCTCTCATCGCTCGTAGCGATTACGATCGAATGTTACATTACATTCGTCCAGCTACGGAAAAATGGAAAACCCAAGCTTACACATGTTCAGCCGTTACGAAGGATGGTCTCGATGAATTGTGGGATGTAATCCAAGAATTTGCTGAACAAGGTAAAGAAAATGGCGTATTCTTAAAACGCCGTCAAGAACAATCCCTTCGTTGGGTACGCGATATGATTGACGAACACTTGCACAACCTATTCTTTAACAATGTAGTCATTCAAGGTCGTATGGGCGAAGTAGAAGCCGCAGTTTTAGATGGCGAAATGAGTGAATCACAAGCCGTCGAAGAACTCATAGGCGTCTTTGACAAGTCCTTAACATAATCTCTATACATACAGGCATAGTATCTATACTGCTATCGGTTTGTAATCGATAGGAAATGATAGGTACTATGCCTTTTTTTCATGAAATGCATAAGTATGACTTTTGTAAAAAAATCATATTTAGTATATAATTTAGTTATAGATGTATACTTTATGGGTTATTTTAAAAGGAGAGATTTATTTTTGAATCCATTAGCAAAAAAACTGACAACAGCAGTATTGTGTGTAACTGCTCTTACCTCCCCATTATTCATGAGTGGCTGTAGTTTTTTTCTAAGATTGCCAATGGGGTGCAACAAGGCGCTCAAAAGGCATCGCAACAGGACATTAAAGTGTTCAATAACTATATCGAAGCGATTGGCGATTTTAATAGTTGGTCCGTACGCTTTGGATATGCTATCAATCCGTCCGTTCAAAAAAACTAAAAGAGGGGCAACATTTAACAAGCTTCATGGCACCACACTTTGATACCTTACAACAAAAAGTTGCAAGCTGCTAAAGACGCTGGCGTACCATATGATGATATGAAGGAACCTTTAGACAACGTATTGGCTGTATTAAAGGATATTGTACCAGTAGCCAGTGAATTGGATACGTACTACCAAACTAATTCATATCAAGCAGATAATTATGCTAAGGAACAACAATTAGGGACCTAAATACGTTCAACTATATGATCAATTCTATGCAGCATATAATCAGTTAGACGCAGTAGTTCACAAACATAACACAGAAAAATCAACAAGAACAGTTGAAAGAACTTAAAGATTCTGGTAAGAAAAACGCAGCCGCTGTTCAAGAAGTTCATTTACGCTTAACGGCTTTATTAGATGGCTTTGAAGAAGGCAAACAAATCGATGTAAATGCAGCTAACCAAGAGTTACAAGGCATTATGGATGTAGCTGGCACCGTTACGAGTCCAGAATATAACACTGCTAAGTCTCAATTAAATACAACGATTGGTAGAGTTCGTACATTCTTAGGTGACCAATCAGCTGATCATTACAATGATATGATTGAATCTTACAATCGCTTCATTGGCAGCATGAATCGCTTGGATATTAATAAACTTGATAAATAATATCTAGCTATGTACGAATCGATTCTGTGCCATTTATGAAAGCCTGCGCTTCATAGCGTGCACAATATAAATAGTACATATAAAAAAATTCATACAAAGGTACATAAAATTGCACTAATAAAGGGCTACATCAATTAGCATGTCTATTGATGTAGCCCTTTTTCTGTATTTTCTTATACTAGTTAAGATCTTTGTCAGATTGTATGCATCAACTAGTATATTTTTACTCATCTATCGTAAGCCTCATATGTTTTGATGTATAAAAACGTGGTATAATTATTAGATAAGAGCCTAAAAGAGTGTGGGTTTTGGAGGTTAGTATGAGTAGCATTGCACATTTATTTGTAGCTGGTGGTTTCGTTATGTACCCACTCGTTATCTTTCTAGTTGTTACCCTAATGATTGGTATTGAGCGATTTTTTCTATACCGTAAATTCCGTAAGGACATGCGCCAATTCACGGCTGTCCTAAATAATCATCCAGGCTGGATTATGTTGCCAACCGTATTAGAACGAGATACACAAAATCTAGGCACTCTCTTTGCAAAGGCTTTGCGCAGTGCAAAAAATTACAATGGTTTAGAAAACCGTTTACAAGACTTGGTAGGCTATACCGATGAACGCTTAAAACGTGGCCTTGGGTGGCTTAGCATGATCGTTACCATGGCGCCGTTGCTTGGCTTGCTCGGTACCGTTCTTGGCATGATCCGCGCTTTTGCCGTTGTAGGTGGTGACATTGGGGCTCCAACCATCATCACAGGTGGTGTATCCGAAGCCTTGGTAGCTACTGCTACAGGCCTTACGGTGGCCATCATTGCTCTTGCCTTTCACAGCTATTGTGCAGCAAAGGTGAATGATTTTATCGTAGCCTTAGAACATGAATGTGGCAGCATTCTCGATGCGTACAACGAGGAACATGACCTATGAGACGTCGTACATTAGGAGTGAAAAAAGAACCGACCATCATGATCATCCCTATGATTGATATCGTATTTTTTCTATTGGTATTCTTCATGGTCGGCACTTTATACATGAATACGGAGCAACAAATCCCGTTAAATTTACCATCCACATCGACTTCGACGGCTAAATCCATTGAACCGATTATCATTACTCTCACCACATCGCATAAACTCTATATCGATAACCGCGAAATTTCTGCGGATAATCTGTCCCAAGAGGTACAGGATATCGTGCGGACTACGCCACGACAGGCCTTTGTTATTCGCGCGTCTAAGGACGTGTATTATAACGAGGTCATCGCCCTTCTCGATATGCTGAAAGTAAACGGCGCTAAGTATATTAGTGTCGCTACGGATCGGAAGTGATTCTATGTTTGAATCGCATTATTTTCGACCGTTTTTGATATCCCTGTGCATCAGTATTCTCATGATAACGGGTATGGGGCTTTCACTAAAAGGCATGAGTGGCACTGGTGCAGGCCAAGAGGCAGCTGAGATTAGCTTTGATTTAGCCGATGCTGGTGAAAGCGAACAAGCCGAGGATCATCCGACGGTAACGCCGCCACCAGAGGAGGCAAAACCTCCTACAGATGCACCTGCGTCGGTAGCTCAGAAACAAGAAACGAAACCGCCTGTAAATACCGTAGAACCACAGAAAACTATAGATACAGAACAACCAGCATCGGCTACAAAACGTGAATGGGCTGTTCCAAAGGCCATAGAATCTGAGGCTACTGGCGGTGAGACAGGTGTTGTGACACATCAAAAACAGGAACAACAAAAGAAATTAGTAGGCAATGACGTATCGACGGATCCTAATGCAGAAGGTAATGGTCTCGATAATACAGATAAAGACCTATCGTTTTTTGCGGATGCACTCAATTTGCTGACGCCGGGTCAACGGGCGTGGCTCGAACAATCGGATATTAATCCTACAGAATATTTGCGCCAAGTGAAAGAACAAGGCCAAGCATCATCTGTACGCGGCGAAGCCGTTGTGCGCGTTAACTTTGACGCTAGCGGCAATGTAATCGTCGGCGTTAATACCCCGCGTATCGTAGAGGACTCTGTTCCTCCTGATGTACGAGACGAAGCGATACGTATCATCAAGACGAGTGGGAGCATTGTTAACAAACGTGGACAAGTCGTGTCCTTAGCCATCCCTGTCGTGCTAGGACAATAAAGAGGCATACCTCACATACATGGTTGTATGTAAGATATGCCTCTTTTTGTTATACCTATGATTTGCTAGTTGAGTAATCTCTTGTTCGACTACATGCTATGTTATGAGTCTGTTGCTAAACTAGGTGCTATTGTTTGTGTCCGTTGTTCAACTACTTACGTTTTAACGCCGTTTTCGTGCTGTTGAACACCGCATAGTAAATGATGACGCCACCGATGAATAATGTCACTTGCATTTGTGTTGTGTATTGGTCCACACGCCATAATGCAAAGGCATAGAAGAACATAGTAATGAGCATAATTAAGAAAGCTAGGATGCGACGCACATTCGTATGAACCACATTGGATGTAGCGATGCGACCTTTATTGATGACTACATATATAAGAGATACTAAAATATCCACTGCGTATATGCCTAAAATCCAGTTGATAGGCATGTCGTTAAACACGAAGAAGCCGAGGACGATAAAACTGATGAGGAAAAAAATAATTTTCATCAACGTGCTTGCTGTTTGAGATTCTTTCGGTTGTTGTATCCGTTCTTTATGTTGTTTTCTTTTGCCATGATCTACTCCTATATGTGTATTATTAGTATGTTGATACGATATATCACTTATTTATACATTACTATTATAATAATAAATCACAAAAACAATCTATACAAAATAAAATACCGAACATTAAGAAAAATCTAATATATATATTATTCGGAAAAATTACGGAAGATTTATTGAACCAAGCTTTTACATATGGTACAATTATTATATAAAAAATCTAGCTTTCACCATGCAAAGGAGACATCATGATACCACGTTATACACGAGAAGAAATGGGCCATATTTGGAGCGAACGCAACGAGTTCGACACAATGTTATTGGTTGAAACATTGGCATCTGAAGCGCAAGCTGAGCTTGGCGTGATTCCGAAGGAAGCGGCAAAAAAATCATTCGGGAAAAGGGCAATTTTTGATGTTGAAAGAATTCACGAAATCGAACGTGAAACAAATCATGACATCATTTCCTTTGTGACTGCTGTGGGCGAATATGTAGGCCCTGAAGCGGCTAAATACATTCATCTTGGCTTGACATCCACAGACGTTAAGGATACTGCACTTGGCTATATGATGAAACAATCTTGCGATATTTTGATTGAAGATTTGAAACAATTACACGCTGTATTGCGCCGTCGCGCTGCAGAATTCAAACATACGCCTATGATTGGTCGTACTCACGGTATTCACGGCGAACCTACTACATTCGGTTTAAAACTTTGCCTTTGGATGGCAGAGGTAGAACGCGATATCGAACGCATGGAACATGCTCGTAAAAGCGTTGCTGTTGGTAAATTGTCCGGTGCTGTTGGTACATACTCCAACATCGACCCATTCGTAGAACAATACGTATGTGAAAAACTAGGCCTTGAACCTGTTAAAATCGCGACCCAAGTCGTACAACGTGACCGTCACGCTGAACTATTGTCCACCATTGCTGTTGTAGGCGGTACATTGGATAAAAATCGCTTTGGAAATCCGTCACTTGCAACGCACCGAAGTGCGCGAAGCTGAAGAATACTTTCAGCCCTAAACAAAAAGGTTCCTCCGCGATGCCTCATAAACGTAATCCTATCACTTGTGAAAGAATTTGTGGTATGGCTCGTTTATTGCGTGGTTATGCACAATCTGCGTACGAAGACCAAGCTTTGTGGCATGAACGCGACATCTCCCATAGCTCTGTAGAACGCGTTATCTTACCAGATGCAACCATCGCGTTGAACTACATGCTTCACCTAACAATCCGTACCATCGATAAATTGTTGGTATACCCTGAAACAATGCTTAAAAACCTTAACCTTACAGGTGGCCTTGTATTCAGCCAAACAATTTTGACACACCTCGTAGACAAAGGTGCCGTACGTGACGAAGCATACCGTTGGGTACAAAAAAACACGCTATGGAACGCTGGCTCGAAGGCAAAGACTTCGCTACAGGTCTAAAATCCGATGAAAACATCAAAAAATACATGACCGACGAAGAAATCGATGCATGCTTCGATCCATATAAACTATTGAAACACGTAGATACAATAATGGCTCGTTTCGGCCTATAATTCTACTGTATAGGATGGTAACCGTCCTCAAAGCCGACACGCTATCTGCGCTACAGCGGGACGCGAAGTCGTTTTGAGAAGGTACCCGTCCTTTTTCACTATAAACTTCTATGCCGAAAACGAGCCATAGAGACAGACAGGGCAAAAGTCGTTTTGAGGAAGGGTATCCGTCCTTTTCTCTATAAGTTCTATGCCGAATTTTTTATTTACAGTGAGTGCCGTATTTTCATATGGCGCTTTTATTTGTTAACGTACATAGGGGAGGTGGTGGTACCGGTAAAAACATGACTTTGGCCCTGCGAAGCCCAAAAGGGCGAAGCAGACCCGGCCGGTGGAGTGTTTTTTTGCCGGTACCACCATCCCAAATCTGGAGGATACATGAAAAGCACCATAAGAAAAATACGCACCGCCTATCTTTCATTGCATTAACGATTTCGGTCAAGGTTCTCTCGCTGCATTGATACCGTTTTTTATTGCTAATTTTAATCTCAATTATTATCAATCGGCTTCCATTATTTTCTGTAATACCGTGGTAGCGTCTATTGCTCAGCCCATGTTTGGGGTATGTGGCTGATCGATGGCGCGTGCCTTGGTTTATTCCGGTAGGGCTTTACGGTGACTCTCGTGTCCATTAGCGCTATGGCGCTGGCTACGAGCTATGAAATGATTCTTGCTTTGTCTCTTTTTAGCTGGGCGTAGGGGCTGCGTTATTTCCATCCTGAGGCGGCTCTTTTGGTGAATCGCACGCAATCTCATGAAATTGGCAATGCTATGGGGCGCTTTGCGGTTGGTGGCAGCGCTGGTTTTGCCTTAGGGCCGCTCATTGCTGGTGGCGTTTATGTCTTTGGCGGCCAATTCCTCTGGGTGTTTACGGCTATTGCCGCGCTCGGCGTGTTGCTATATCTATATGCTTTTCACAGGTCATACTACTGAGGCCGAAGATGCGCGTGAATGTGAAAGCCAAATTAAGGGCACAAATACGGGCATAAACGATTGGGTGAGTTTTACAAAGCTATTTTTCGTTATTGCATCTCGATCAATTTTGTTCTCCGTATTATCGATTTTTATTCCGATTTTGTACATTACCGTTATCAATGGCGAAGCTGGTGCATCGAGTTTGGCACTTACTATGTACTTTTGCGATGGGGCGCTGTTCTCACCTATATGGGTGGTGCACTATCAGATAAGCTAGGCTTTCTAAAAAAACAGTGCGCTTAGGTAATATTATATTTTTACCATCCGTATTAGTGTTTATCTTCGTACCGAATGCATGGGGATTCTTTGGCGCCATGATACCAATGGCCTTTGGCGTATTCTCACAATATGGACCTATAACTGTGTTAGGTCAAAAATACCTTGCTAAAAATGCAGGCTTTGCATCAGGCATTACCTTGGGGCTTGGCATTACATTAGGTGGTCTCGTAGCACCTTATATTGGACATCTAGCAGATATTTACGATGTACAAACAGCGTTGATGACACTGATACCTGTTGGTGCGTTAGGATTATTAATGAGCTTCTGGTTGAAAGAACCTAAATAAAATAATTGTTATACAGTACAGGCTTGTGCTAATTCTTGGGGATGCATAATACACGTCTTTAAAATTAGAACAGGCCTGTTCTAATTTGTAGGGGACCCTATATCCCTATCTTTAGAATTACTACAGGACTGTACTAATTCGTAAGAGCACATATATAAGTGTGTTTAGATCAAACTCTTTATTTAGTCATTCCGTGCTTTGCCATTATGTTGTATAATAACTATGGATTAATTTGACTTTCACAATTGGAGGACATAGATATGGCAACAAGTATGGTAATCGGCACTCAATGGGGTGACGAGGGTAAAGGTAAAATCGTTGACTGGATTGCGGAACGTGCAGACGTTGTAGTGCGCAGCCAAGGCGGTAATAATGCGGGTCACACTGTTGTGGTAGATGACAAAGCATTTGCACTTCGTTTATTGCCAAGTGGTATTTTGTACGATGATAAACAAAATATCGTTGGTACAGGCGTTGTTATTGACCCTAAGGTGTTGTTACAAGAAATCGAAGGTCTTGAAAAACAAGGTAAATCTGCAAAATCCCTTCACATTTCTGACCGTGCTCATGTCATCATGCCTTACCATATTGCGCTTGATATGGCCGAAGAAGCATCCAAAGGTGATGCTAAAATCGGTACTACTAAAAACGGTATCGGTCCTTGTTACGCTGATAAGGTAAACCGTGTCGGCATCCGCATTTGCGATTTGTACGATATGGAAACTTTCAAACAAAAATTGGCGTACAATGTTGAGTTTAAAAATAAAATGCTTACAAAGGTTTACGATGCTGAACCTGTTAACTACGATGAAATTTTAGCGGATTACATCAAATATGCAGAGGCTTTGAAACCTTATGTAACTGACACAAATAATGCTGTGTTGAAAGCTATTAAAGAGGACAAAAAAGTATTGTTCGAAGGTGCGCAAGCAACTATGCTCGACCTTGATCATGGTACATACCCATTCGTAACATCTTCCCATCCAATCGCTGGTGGTGCTTCCACAGGCGCTGGTGTAGGACCTAACTATTTGAAAAATATTTTCGGCGTTGTGAAAGCTTACGCTACACGCGTTGGTGCAGGCCCATTCCTACAGAACAACTTAATGAAATTGGTGAAGAACTTCGTACTCTTGGTCATGAATTCGGTACTGTAACAGGTCGTCCTCGCCGTACTGGTTGGTTAGACCTTATGGTTGTAAAATACGCAGCAGGCCTTAGCAGCCTTGATTATTTAGCTATTACACGTTTGGATATTCTTGATTCTTTCAAAGAATTGAAAATCTGTGTAGGTTACAAATTGAATGGCAAAAACGTTGAAGGTTTCCCAGCTAGCTTGAAAGACCTTGAAGCATGCGAACCTGTATACGAAACATTGCCAGGTTGGGAAACAGATATTTCCGGCATCCGTTCTTATGACGAATTGCCTGAAAATGCTCGTAAATACGTAGAACGTATTGCAGAAGTAACAGGCGTGCCATTGGGTATCGTATCTGTTGGTCCTAATCGTAACCAAACCATCGACCTTGTTAACGTATTTTAATTAGCATTTTGGTACACAAAGTGACATATCACTAAAAATAATAAGCGGAGATTCTCAATATGGAATCTCCGCTTTTATGCGTATTTTCGAACTCATAAATAAATTTTAATTAGTCAATTAAAAATATTTTTAATGAGAATATAAAAGAAAAAAATAGATTTAGTTATAAAAAAATAGTATATAATAGTATAAAAGTAGATTGATAATTTTTGATGTATATTGAGGAGTTTCTTATGGTTGAAGTTTCTTATGAACGTTTAGCAACGATTTTTAAAGCGCTCAGTGATGAAACAAGATTACATATTATAGATATGTTGTCCTGTAATGAGTTGTGTGCAGCAGATATTTTGGCAAGCTTTAATTTGTCTCAATCCACACTAAGCTACCATATGAAAATCTTAATTGATGCTGGCGTTGTAAATTCTCAACGTAATGGCCTTTGGACTCGTTATTCCATCAATGAAGAGACATTTGGTGACATTTTGGAAATCATTCCACAATTGTACAAAACAAAAGACGAATGTATTTGTGCACAAATCAAATACTGCCGTCTTGATGAACACGAAAAAGACGCGTAATCATGAGACGCTGGATTATGCATGTTGATATGGATGCCTTCTATGCATCCGTAGAACAACTGGATCATCCTGAATACAAAGGCCACCCCGTTATCGTGGGTGGTCTTTCTTCACGTGGCGTTGTGGCCACTGCATCCTACGAAGCCAGAAAGTTTGGCGTTCATTCGGCCATGCCCATTTCGCGGGCTAAAAAACTGTGTCCCCATGGCATCTATGTATATCCTAATATGGCTCGCTACAAGGAGATTTCTCACATCATCCACAAGGTGATGGAGGAATTTACGCCCATCATCGAGCCCTTGTCTTTGGATGAGGCGTTCTTGGATGTTACGGGCATCACCCATAAATTTACGGGACCCAAGGCCTTAGGCCGTGCCATTAAGGACCGCGTGTTTAAGGAAACAGGGCTCATCATTTCGGCGGGCCTGGCACCGAATAAATTCCTTGCTAAATTGGCTTCTGACTTGGATAAGCCTGACGGGCTCGTTGTCATTCCCTATGGTAAGGAATGTGAAAGCCTCGCTAATTTGCCCATTAAACGCATATGGGGTGTAGGCCCTAGCACGGAGCGGCGCCTTAAGGACGGTGGATTTGCCTTGATTAAGGATGTACAAGCTTTGCCCGATGAGAAACCGCTAGTGCCTTATGTGGGCAATCAGGCACGCCGCATTTGGGAGCTGGCCCGAGGCATCGACGAACGTCCTGTAGAACCGGATCGTCAAATCCAATCCGTTGGTAATGAGGAAACTTATGAAAGCGATGTCGAGGATCCGGCTGTTATCGACTTAGAACTCCACTATTTTGCTAATCGCGTAGCGAAACGATTGCGTAAATATGGTTTGATGGGGCATACCGTATCGATTAAGGTGCGATACAATGATTTTAAAACCGTATCCCGTCAAAAGCGACTTGATTCTGCTACGGACCAAGAACGTATCATTTATGACACTTCTGTGTTGTTATGGAATAAGCTCATGCGTGAACGGTCTAATAGTAGACCATCGAATCATCGTAATGCTAAGAGTACTACAGATAGCACTATTATAGATAATGCTAGTGATAGGCAGCTTGCGGATGACCGAGAGATGATGGGTGCAGCGCCGTTACCTCAATTTGATACATCCGTTCTCGATATGCCGTATAAACCAATTCGCCTCTTAGGTGTCACGGTTAGTGGACTTTCAACAGAAGGGATTGTACAGGACGATTTATTCTCCATTGAAACGGACGAGAAAGATAAGAAGCTTTCAACCGTGCTAGACTCGTTGGCCTCTAAATTTGGCGAAGATGCCATCATGAGTGGAGCTCTTTGGCGTCGTGCTCACGGCGATGGTGGAGAACGGCGAAAACGGTCGGAATTAAAGGCTGAAATGGATTTAGATAATGAAGAATAAAATTCTTTCAAGAATAGAAACATTCATGATACAATGTATATGTATAGAAATGTGTATACGCATGAAACTATCTGCAAGAGAGGTATAAATATGAGTATATTTCGTGTGGCCATTCATTATGGCGTAAACAGCAACGGGGTTTTATCTTACGATACAGATACAAAAACCGTAACGGTAGATCTACCTGAACAAGAATGGATTGACAAGGTACGTGCATACTTAAATGAAGACCATGCTATCGAGCATGCTACAGGTCTTGATACGTATGAACGATTGAATGTAAAACCATTAGAATCTTTGGATAACTTTAAATTAGCTCTTACACGCATGTGGGAAGCCATCGACGTACAAGTCGACTGGAGCCGCCCCGCGTAATTAAAATGATACCCCTTCATAGGCATATTGGCGCTATGAAGGGGTTCTCTTATTGTTGCTATGAGATATTGTTGTTATGAGATGATGACGGCATTATGCTGTGATGTATCAGAAACTAAGGAACTCGATGTATGAAAAAGATAATGATACCCATTGGATTGCTCATTGTGTTAATCGCTGGATTAATGATGACCTTTTCGAGAGGTTCGGCTGAAAGCCCAGCCTTTATGCGTGAAGTCTTGCCGAAGCAGGACGGATTTGCTTCTGTAGGCAATGGTACTACTGGTGGTGCTCATGCTACAGAGCAGAATGTATTTAAAGTGACGAATAAAAAGGAATTTGTAGCTGCTCTTAAGAATAGAAAAAATACGGCTCCTAAAATTGTGCTAGTTTATGGAACCATAGAGTTTGATACCGATGATACTGGTAAACCATTGGCGATGAAAGATTACATGGCGGATGGCTATGACTTTCAACAATATCTAGAAACTCATAAGCCACATAGCACAGCGCCTAAGAGTTTGAAAGATGAGCAGGAAGAAAAGTGCAAGGCGTCGCAAAAGAATCAAAGTCAGTCTATTACCGTTCATGTACCGGCCAATACAAGTATCATTGGCATGGACAATGCAAAATTAAAGGGTGTGGATTTGGTTCTTGATGCGGATAATATCATCATACGAAATATACGGTTTGAATCGCCTTATGACTATTTCCTGCTTGGGACCCTAAGGATGGACCAGAGGGCAATTGGAATTCTCAGTATGATAGTCTTTCCATAAAAGGTGGTACGCATATTTGGATTGATCATTGCTCGTTCCAAGATGGCCCTGAAACGGTAGAAACATACTTTGGTCGTAAATACGAGCATAGGGATGGATTACTTGATATTACCAACCAAGCGGACTATATAACCATATCCTATTCAACATTTGAAAATCACAATAAAACCATGTTGATTGGCAACAGTGATTCAAATGTAGCAGATGAAGGAAAATTACACGTAACCTTGCATCATAACTATTTCCATAATGTAGTACAACGCGTACCAAGAGTACGATTTGGACAGGTTCATGTGTATAATAATTACTTTGCGTCAGATACTACAAATGGTGAATATGCTTATGCTTACGCACTAGGTGTTGGGAAAAACTCCCAAATTTATGCTGAAAACAATGTGGCGGACATAGTAGGTAAAGACTATACATCATTTGTGAAAGTATTTGGAGGAAAACAACTTACCACTGTTAATAATATGTTTAATGGAAAAATCGTTGATACATTTAACGATACGTTAACACCTGTAGATTGGAAACCTGAGCTGTTTACTACAATAGATCCTGTGAATGAAGTAAAAGAAAATGTTTTGCATAATGCGGGACCAATTAAAATAAGTCAATAAAGATATAGTTTAACCAAAAAGCCGTATCATATTTCTTTGATGAAATGTGATACGGCTTTTGTCATGATGAGTGTATTTAAATATTGTTAATCAAATTTCTTATTAGTTAAGTCCTGATACATAAGCTTAGCGATTTCATACTGTGGATCACCCGCTTGTAATTGGTGGGACGGTATTTTAAATACAGCTTCAGCTCTTTCCTCTTTCTTGATATCGATACCCTTTACATCTTCGGACCGACTTATGGAAATGGTATGTGTTGTTGGATTAATGAAGTACGCATTTACATCGATGCTGAAAGCTTTGTTTTCGTCTTTTCTCATAATTACACGTAGTATCATAGCTGAAATAGCAGTAGTGCCATCTTTTTCACCTAATAGCTGCTTAGATGTGTAGTCCACGTAATCTGCATAGACATAAATATCGCCAGGTTTAGCCTTGTCATAATCTTGTGTATAAGCCTCTACCAAACGCAAATCGAGTTGTCTGCCAAATGGTCGAGAGAACATTTCGCTTTGTAATTCGCGTGTTTCATTAACCGGTGGATAGAACGGTATGGGCGTTAAACCTTTTAGCATATCTGTGCGTGTTTCGTCTTTTCTTTTAGCCTGACGTTCTGCAGTGACCTTGTCTAAGCGTTTACGCTCTTTTAACATAGCCTTTTCTTGCTCTTCTTTAGTTTTGTAAGTTTTTACGGATACAACACGGTTACCAGACATAGTCACCGTTGAATAGATGGGCTTATCTTTAGTCGGTTTTCCCTTAGACGCATCAAGCGTAGATTGCACCATGGCAGGTGTTGCGCTTTCGATAGATTTTTTTAGCTCTGGAATATTGGAATAATCCATATCAACCACTGCGGAATCGGTACTTTCATTTGGCTGCGTAGGAGTAGCACCATACGCAGATGATATAGCCAATATTGCTAATAGTGAACTGGTAATAATTGATCGTTTACATACTTTCATTACATATACCTCTTTTTTATAAGAACTCTCTAATACTATCAACAGCTGTATTATAGCATAGTTCTTGCATAGATAGATTTAAAAACGATATAATAAAGTATACATGCGTCTATAGCTCAGTAGGATAGAGCAGCAGTTTCCTAAACTGCATGCCGTGGGTTCAAGTCCCGCTAGGCGCACCAGTATAAATATAGGAGGCATAAGGACTTTGTGGACCTTATGCCTCTTTTACGTTTGTGAAAAAAGTTGTGTTATGCTAGCAAAAAGGGCTCGCTAGCATAAAATTTTTGCTAGCAAAATGCAATCTTATGAGATTCATATGAATTTGATCATGCAAATAATTCTTTTGCAAAATCTAATTCATCCTCTTTGCTTGTAACAGCATGGGTGTATACGTTAACAATCATATCAATTGTAGTATGACCAGTCCACTGTGCAATCGTAGCTAAAGGGACGCCTTTAGCTACTAAATGAGAAATATAGGTATGTCGAGCAACATGAGATGTTAAGGAAGTTGTAAAGCCGAGCTTTTGACCTACATCTCGAAAGTACCTATTACGAAAATTATCAGGATACATTCGGTTGGTCTTGCTTTTATTTTCTACTACCCAACCCGTTTTATTTGACTCCTTTGCCGACTTTAATAGCTCAACAAGGGTTTTACTATTAAAAGGCACTTTGCGTACGCTAGAAGGCGTTTTAGTGGCTTTTACACCATATCCTGATTCAGTACGACCAATTGCTCGTCGTACGTGCACATAGCCTTTAGCATTATCAAGAAATTCAATATCGTCCCAAGTCAATGCTAATAATTCTTGTGATCGTAACCCTGTGTTAAAGATAAGATACATGGCGTGTTCTAGCCAATGCCCCTTAAAGTAATGAAGAAAACGTGATACTTCATCTGTTGTTAATGGGCGCTTGGGTTGCTTTACAATCTTCACATCAGGTTTATTAGCCGTTTACTAAAATCTTCAGGGATAAGGTCCAAGCTGTAAAGCTTGCTCAGGGTAGCATTCAAGACAGTGAACATCTTTTTTGTATTAGACGTGTATTTATCTACGAATGCCTGTAAGGTACCCTTTGTTAGCTCACCAATAGTCATCTTACCGAAATAAGGTTTTATACGGTCTTCGATGATTGTTACATACAATTGTTTAGTACCTACCTCTAGACATCTATGATTGTAATAATCAACACAAAAGTCATAGTAACTTTGTTGTAATTTTTTGGCCTTTTTACGGTCAACCTTACTAGATGGCATCTGAGAATATTGTTGGAGATAATCAAACTTAAACTTACCGGCATCACGTTCACTGATAATGAGTAAGCGTTTTGCCTCAGCTAAATCTTTTGATGTAAACCCTTCTGATTTATACATAAATACTTCGCCGTTTTCTTTATAAAATAAAGGCAAATCTCTTACGTAAAAATAGGTATTGCCACTACGTTGTTTTATTTGTGTTATTCGACCTTTACCTTTAGGTATAGGATACATTGTAAGTGCCTCCTTATCGGATGCTTGTATGGTCGAATGACACTTTGCAAATTCATTGTACAAGCATGGATAAGAAGTCGCAATAAATTTTTTACAATTATCGAACGTTAGCACGATTTTATTGCCTATATGATTAGCTGTAAGAAGCAAGCCCTGATTTTTTAGCTTGTTTCTTACAGTTTGAGTTGTAACGCCTATAAATTTGGCCAGTTCTTTTAGAGTGAGGCCATTTTGATGCTGCTGCATGATCTAATGGCCTCCTTCCTATACATAAAATGACCATTTTAGAAGCTAACAATAGCAAAGTAATATGTTTATCTATCGATATTTTCAGAATCAGTTGATTCGAACATACTTTCAGCGGTCTGTTCAGTGATATCGATAGTTATCATATCTGGTATACCTCTAGACCAATCTGGAGTTGCGGGAGGCATTAACGTCATTACCTTTACTAGTTTATTTTGTGCAGGTAAATTATCATATATCTCTTGAGAGCCCAATGAGCGAATAGAATTGATCATATCGTAACGAGCCATTTCGGCATGTAATGTACCTAGTGAGCCTTTGGTGAGTATTATAGGCTCATAATCGGACAATTCTTGTAAGGCCGTTGCCAGCTCCATTGGCGTTTCGCATATTTGAAGTTTGTTACGAGATATAATAAAGAACCCTATACCTTCTTCAATTGCAGGTGTTAAATTTTGTTCTGTTGTGTTGATAACTACGTCTTTCATGATTAGTTATGTCCTTTCATTACAAATAATGCATTATCGATTGTTAATTGAATGGGATTGCGGTCTTCTACGTTTTCCATGATTGCAGGCGCAAAACGGAAGTAGTAGGGACGTTGATTACCGCATGACATTCTATGACTTGTGCGACTAGTAGAATCTAATAAACCCTGGTTGAAGAGTTTTTCATACATAGCTACACAATCATTTTTTGTGTATCCATTCTGTCTTAGAATCTCCTCTAAACGAGCGATAATAATACAATAATAACCTTCATTATCGATGTAACCAGCCATATCTCTACTATAGCTTTCTTTATTGTCCGCAATAGGAAGATGGCCACAGTTGATAGCATCTGCAATAAGTTCACGAAGAGCATCTGCATCAGAGTGTCGACGATATTCAAGGTGTTGTGTTTGAAGAATATTCAAGATATGTTGCTTAGCGCTTGTAAAGTCAATTGAAACTTCAACTGTTTTACAAAACTGTACAAAAAAGTACAATGTATTTAACGCCATTGCTCCATAAGTGCATAAGCGTGTATGGAGCTTTTGTTTTTGCAATGCTTGATACAATATATGATGACGATCTTTCAAGTCCATATGGGACTGTTGAAATTGAGGTTCCATAAATGAAATCCAACTCGATAAGAATGCGTCAAATAACTCTGGGGACGTTTGAAGAAGCGTTAAATCTTGATTGTTATCAAAGTCAATATGGGCAGATTTATCAAATTTATTGATAATAAGACGACCTTGAGTGGATTCATTTTCTACAGGTGATAATTCTGCAGTGATGATGACACCACCATCAAAAGGTTTTGCATCTTCAAGCCCATTACCAAAGCGTTTCATTTTACTTGCTATAATGCCATCACCGAGAATTCGAGCAATTGTATTGAGCTTCTCGACATCAGATCTGCTATCATCAGTCTGGGCTTTTCGATAAATATCATCAAATACATAGAGCCCTTGACCATGTTTCCCTAGAATATGGGTAATGGAAGCATTAGTTCCATCAAACTTACAGAAGTAATCATTGTGGCATTTATATTGGAGCCCACGGCTAAGTAACTGAGCTAATACGCTCTTCCCATGCTGTGTTTCACCTTGAAAGACCATGGCACTTTGTAATCTATGTCCTGTGATCTCCTTATATGGTAAAGCTATGTGCGTTTGCAATGTATATAGCAATGCTGTTAATAACAGGTTGACGTTTTTAGAAATCCGTAGATACAAATCTAAAAATGTTCTTGCCATATCAGAAGAACTTGTTCTGTCCACGCCATTGATAACGTATGCAGTCCACTCGGGCATTTGCACCTGAGTGTTATTAAATGCGTATTGGTATATATGGGTAGCAGAAGAACATATCCAACCATGGATACTTAACCAGAGATTCTTTTGCCCACCTTGTGCCCAATATTGCGCTACTACATCTGAAAGGTAACGATCGAACAAACTTTTGTTAACTATATTGAAAATAGGATTTATTGTTTCCCCAATTTTAGTTAATTCAGGTTTGTATCGATTTTCTGATATGCTTCTTACTATGCATCCTTGAGGATGGGTGATTTGAACTTGGTAGGTAGTTTCACCAGGGCTATCAAGTCTTTCACGAATTTCAATTACTCTTTGGATTGCAAGTGCAAAGTTAGCAATTTCAGTTCGTTTATCAGAACTTTTACGGTAATACAACGCACCACGGTTATAATCCCATTCGTAGTCCCCAAATTGAATGGTGATACCTGGATGTTGAACATTAGTAATCACCTTATTAGATGGAGGAATGAGCGCAGCTGCTGTAGTAATGTTGTCGATACTAGCAGTTGTAGATGATAAGGGCCTTGTTAAGTTAGGGTTGGAGGGCTGGTTCATTTTAGCGGTAGTATTTGTTGATTTTTTTAAACCATCGAAATAGCCCTTTGTGACCTTATGTTTATTTTCTATATATGTTTTCACCACAGGATTATTAGTATTTGGTAATCCTGGAGTATTAGGATCTATAGAAAACGTGGTGTTCTTTTTGACCCGATTGCAGTTGTTCAGCCGTCTTATTAGCTGAATTTCTTCTCCATTCCTCTTTTTTTCAATGCCTTTTTGAAGCATTTTAGTTAACAATGTTTCAAACATTTTTGCTACCTCCTTAAAAAAAGAATAATTTATGAGCAAATTCGCTCATGAATCATCCTAAATGATTTATGAGAATTACATAAGGAATAATTTATTTTTAATTTTTAGACAAAATGAAATAAAAAATGAAGCAAGGGAAGAGACCCTTGCTTCATTTAGAATTTCTCTTATGAGGTTATTTTTCAATGGTTATAAGTGAACTTTCATAAAGATAGCTTACAAAATCCTTATATTGTTCAAGTTTTGTTCCGAATGGTTTATAAAAAGTAATGTTGTGGCTCTGTGGAGAATAAAATGGTTGTTATTATTGGTTCAAATAAAAAGTTTTTAAGAGTTTTCATTAAAAATATTTGTCTGAATAGAGCTGTTTGATGAGGGAAATAGAATGTTTTTATAGATCTTATTATTTATATTTTCATTTATATTGTTTTTGGTTTGCTGATGTAAACTTTCGTGGTGATATTTGATAGATGAAATATAGGAGCTTCAGTGAAATTAGGTAAGCTTGTTTGAACTGTACATTCATATCATTGCTTGGTGTGTAGGTTCGCGTAGTATTGATAGTATCAATGATGTAATAGCTAATATGTCGTTTATGTAAATTAAGAAAATTGATGAAGTCTTTAATAGTGGTATTATCAGTTTCGTTGGTGATATATCTAGCTAGTTTTCTATTGTTGCTACAAGTAAAGTTGCTAAGATTAATATATACATTCTTAGGTTTTGTCGAAATGTTTTGTTTTTTAAGCAGTTTGGTTAATTCTAGATAAGATACATCAATGAGTGGTTGCAATTGTTTTACAGTATTAATATAGTTCAATTCTTTCTGGTAGGCACGTGTTAGTTCTAACTTGGCGATAACTGTAGAGAACCGATTCCTTAGTAACCAAAATTGGTTTTTCTCATCATGCTTATAAAAAGATTTAGTAATATCGGGCATTTGTTCTAAACCATACTCATATGGGTATATTGATAGTATGGTTAAGCAATCTGTTAATATTCTAAATCGGTTTATAATGAATGAGATATTGACGCTACTATCATTGTTATTGTGGGAGAATAATGGATAAAGCCTACTTATATAGCTACTTTCAATGAGTTCAGACCAATCTCCTGGCCTATATCCTAGTTCAGAGTTAGAATCCGATATAGTTTTAGGCGGCCAAAATTTAAAATCACTCCAACGCCAATTTTGGGTGAATATTAATTTGCCAAAGTTCATACTGACGTTGCCTTCAGGTCCGTGTCCAAGACTACTTTGCTGACTTGGTAAAGCAGACCAAGAGTCTTTATTGAAAAATATGAAATTCTTTACTATGTTTAGTGGAGTTATAAATGATGTTTCTACCCTTGCTAGTAGTAATAATGTTGAGAATTCTTGCGTTGTGGTTATAGCATTGTTAAAAAGGAGAATGGCATGGAATTGCTCTCCTAAGTTTGTATGTTTAGCACTATTTTGTAAGTATGCATCTAAGATTTTTTTGGATACTAATTTTACCTTTTTTTACATTTTCTACATTATAGATACATTCATCTAATGATATTGTGTGAGTGTTATTGGAAATTTTTCTTTTGTATTTGTGTCTCAAGATGTTGTAAATGATATTTTTCTTAGTAGTATAAGTAATGCAATGATGGATCCTACATAACTTTCTATATCATAAGATTCATAGTTAGATTTCGGTTGTAATAATGTGTCAATTAAATCGGGAGAATCGTTGGAGTGAGGATTCCTTAGTTTCGACTTTTGTTTTTTTATTTGATTTTTCTCGGTTTAAGTTTTTCTTCATACTTTTTATAGCGTTCGTTATTAATTACTCTAATTGTAGCAAGGGGATTCTTTTTCTTTAAATGCTGCTAGGTAGTCTTTGTCCAATTGATCGTATATCAACTCATAGAGCGTTTTAAGGTAAGGAGCTATTTTTTTGCTTATCCATCCCTCGCTTTTGGGAAATAGTGTTCGAAATGAGCTATTATAGACTCCATCTATAGATTGTATGTTAGGGCGTTTGTAATACAGCATTTATGTCCGAGGCAAAAAAATGTTTCGATGGTTACTAGATTTTGATTATCGTCAACTAAGTTAACATTATTTAGTAGACCTATTTTTTTTAATAGTAGAGCTGGTACTTGTAACGTTGATATTGTGGTTTTTATTATCATGAGTAGAAGCAGTTATTTTATTTTTCTGTAGATAGTAAGTGGCATCTTAATGATTGGTACCAGAGAATCTGTTCTGAAGTCGGTTTTTCTATTAACTCTAAGTAAATAGATTTTTTTCTATATTGGTGTACAGGATAATATTTTTTTATTTATAACTTTTTTTGTATTTCACTATTAGTTATCATACTTGTCCTATGTCCTGTCTTAAATTAAACTCTTTCAAAAATTAATAAAATACGTGTTTTTTTCCATATTTTATATAAGTATATAGTGTTAAGACAAGACAAGAGACAGTTTTTATATTGTAAGACAGTATAGTTCTAAGACGACTTTGTCAGAAGGGTTATTGTATGCCGCAGAGGGCGGCATACAATGCCAGCCCTCTTTGTTGCATACAATAAGGGTTCTGACAAAGGGGCTTAGAACTTAATATTATCTATGATAAATACCATGACAGAGTCTTGTTTCGTCTTAGTTAATATCGTATAAGTAAAGTTTCTACTTGTAGTTGTTAAACTCTGATATCTTAATTATATATTATTATTTTGATAGCATATATAGCTATTCCTTAAGGTTAACCCCTAGGTGTCAATGCACCTAGGGGTATTTTTTATGGGAGGATTTGTATGATCAAATATTACCAAAACACATTCCTGTTTATTAGTAAGCAACAGTCAGCATTACAGCCATTACTGAAATCCTTACAGTGGGCTTTCAGAAACCAAGTCGAGCGTTTAGATGTGCCTCTTGTTCGCATGGGTATGTTAGCCAATATGCTTTCGGACAGCCAAAAACATAGCATTCTTGATTATGATCTCTATCAGCATAATCAAACAAAAGAATATATTTTACGTATTCATACAGAAAGCGAAGGCGATACACACCCTATTGATATGGAATATTGTAGAGTGTATTTGTCCCCTGATATTAAATTACATTATGTATCAGAAGAACGCTCTGAACTGACCTATATTAATACAGATACATCACATGTATACTTACCTATTCGATTCAAGATTGAATTATACATTGATGAAACCTATGATATTAACTATTTTCTAAACCTAACTACTTTACAGCGATTTTTAGTGGCGACATTTCCTTCGCTACATATTGATATCTTCGACGGGATTAAAGCCATTCGCTCTAAAATCAATCGTCATATTAAATCGCTAAATACTAATAATTGGTGTCAAATTTCCAGTTATGAATCAAAATAATTTAATTTCTATATAAGGAGAATCTATTATGAATACTACAGTTGAAGCTATGTTAACAGAAATTTTGCCAAAGGCATCCGTTCAAGAGTTAGTGGAACGTTATGGAGATCCATATGATGCATTATTCCATGCAGAAGAATCTGAGTGGTATGATGCACCAGGTATGGGAAATCGTGGCATTGCCAAACTACGTGCTATTAAATCCATTATTAAGAATGTGCAAAACAGGCCTCGTAAAGCTCCTATTAATGTGGGTCGACCTATTGATATCTATAAGGCTATGTCAGATATGCAGTACTTTGAAACCGAGCATGTGCGAGTGCTATATCTTAATGCCAGAAATAATCTAATTAAATCTGAAGATATCTCTATTGGTGATGTAACGACAGCCTCTCTAGATATTAAATGTATTTTCTCTTCGGCCGTTCGTTTAAAAGCTTGTGGGATTGTCATTGTTCATAACCACCCTTCTGGTGATTCTCACCCAAGTGAATTAGATATTCGTTGTACTAAACGAGTTGCTGAAGCAGGTAGACTATTTGATATTCCAGTACTAGACCACATCATCATCGGGCATGGTGAGTTTCATAGTATGAGTGAATGTGGACAAGTATAAGGAGGATATGATTATGCCAGCCAAACGATTTATTTGCCCTAATGGGGATGAAATTAATATGTATGAATGCTTATTACGATGCCCACAAGGTACGAGATGTATGTTTTTACCTACATTACGAGCGGTGGCTACTTCACTAGAACGTAATTTAACCAAACCATCTGTTACCGAATTATTAAGTGGTACTCGCGAGTTATATCTCAAAAAGATTACTGAATATGCCGTAGATCCACAAAAGCAACTATACGCTTTACATGGGTCAGCTGTGCATACAATTACAGAACGCCATACTAGCGGTAACATGCTTTCAGAAGAACGCTTAAAAAATACCACCACAACAGGGCAATTTGATTTATATGGGCAAGTGTTATCTAATACGGATACTACGCTAGGTGATCTAAAAATAACAAGCTCCTATAAGCTTATGAAAGCATTAGGGTATTATAAAAAAGATGTTGAAACTGGTGAAGTATATAAGACGGGAGTAAAAAAAGGCCAACCTAAAACACGAAAAGAATTATTCACAGATGGAGTACGTCATGTGTTAGATTGGGCCTTACAATTGAACTATTACAGACTACTGTTAGAGGAAGAAAACTATACGGTATCATCTATGGTTATTCAGGCCCTTTGTCGTGATACAGGGCTACGTATTGCCTCTGAACGAGGTATTACAAAGCCGTTATATCTTATTCCTATCAACCCAATCAGCAATCATTGGTTAAAACGATATATGGAAGCTAAAGCAAAACGGTTACAACAAGCCATAGAAACGGGTGTAGTGCCGAAGAAATGTAGCCAACGTGAAACTTGGCATGGTAAAAAATGTGAAGGCTATTGTGCTGTATCCGCTCAATGCAAAGCCATTGAAGACGCACAACAAGTTAAATCAGCATAGTAGAAAGGAAGCATTATGACACAATACTGCGGTATTATTATTACGGAGACAGAACTCTATGTATCTGTGGTAAAAAGAATACAAAATAAAATTAAGGTACTAGATCGCTATATATGTAAACGTGGACAATCCCTCATTGCAGATTTGGCAATAATTCATAGTAAAAACGAACACACCCCTACACTTTATTCGTTAGCCTATACAGAAATCCCACATCTTATATTTAATAAAACTTGTTCTAATACTCCTTTGCAAGATGCATGGAAGCAAAGAGACGAGCTTATATCTGCACGAGATAATCAATATACGTACCAATTTATATTACCCACTATAGATAACCAGGAATGGTTGTATATGGTGGGTATTTCTCAATCTAATATATCTGAATTACAATGTGCCGAAAAACAAAATCATATGGAAATTGAAGTTGTTTCCTATTGGCCAGCACCACTATTAGATTTACATAAAAATCATAGTAAACCTACGCTTCTACTCATTGAGGAAAATAGTAGAGTTACAGGATACCTTTGTAGTGGAACTGTCATTGTCGCTACAATCAACTGGAATCGACATACGGAAACACCCAAAGAGCTGATACAACGATTGCTTAAAGAATCCCCTATTACATTACATAATACACTCGAAATTCAAGCGTATTTGAGCGAAAAGACATATCCTTTGTGGAAAGATCTAATATCCCAATATGGTGAGGTTAACAAGTCAACAATTAGTGACGTCTTAAATCATTTTACATATCGTTGGGATGGTGATGTACATATGGATGCATCTGTTGGCTTAAGTTATTATTTAGCACGAACTGGTGTGCAAGCGGAGGAATAAAAATGACAAATACTGCATTATATGAAAAGCTATCTCTTGCTATGAAAAGTTGTAGCTACATTGAAAAAACAGGTGAAAATACCTTTCATGGGTATTCTTACGTTACTAGTAGTGATGTATTAGAACGTGTAAATGACGCTCTTACAAGTGTAGGTCTCATTACAGCTGTTACCCCTACCCTTCTTGATTTACGAGAGGTACAAACAGCTAAAGGTAATATTGATAAACACGCTACAATTAGCGTTATGATTTCTATTATTGATATAGAGACAGGAGAATCAGTACAAATAAGTGGCATCGGTTCTGGTCAAGATAGCGGTGATAAGGCCATCATGAAAGCTGAAACAGCGGCTATAAAATACGCTTATATGCTTAGCTTCTGTATTGCTACCGGGGATGACCCAGAAGCTGATAACACTACAGACCTTAATACACAAACTATATCACAATCTAAGGGGCCTATAAGTGGAAAGAAAACGATTCACACTCAAACCATGATAACAGATGATTTACATTGTACAGACTGCGGATGTGCTATATCCAGTAAAGTATCTAGTTACTCCAAACAACGTTACCATATGCCTTTGTGTATGAACTGTCAGAAGAATCATCAATCTGTAGCATAATCCACTTCAATATGAAAGGGGGTGATATTATGGATCCAGTTATTACACGAATTATTGTAGAAGCTGCTGCTACAGCTTTGCTTTATTTAATTGCGGATGAATAATATAGGAGCCATGTCGATAATACGACATGGCTCAAATTTTTTTGTTTTTTTATAATAATATGCCTTGTGCCTATAGTATATTTTTTTCATATTATAGAAAGATTGGTAGTATTTTTCGTATAATATAATAATATAAAAAGTAATAAATCGAAGAAAGTGGTAGTATAAGAATTTAATCTATAGAACCTGACCTAGTGGGATTTGTAGATTTTAATTTTCTACTTAGGAAATATAGTTTCATTCGTGGGTATGTTGTTAACTTTATGTAGTTATTAAACATATTGCTGTAGAATTTGGAGGAAGTTTTGTGACTAAGTTTACGGTTATAGATTTATTTTCTGGCGCAGGCGGTCTATCTAAAGGTTTTTTAGATGCAGGCTTTGAAGTGCTTCTTGGTATTGATAATGATAAAGCTGCTTTAAGTACATTTGAGTTGAATCATGATGGTGCTAAAGCTTTATCGTTGGATTTGGCTGATCCAAAAACATTTCAGGAAATTAAGCGTATTATAGGTGATAAAAACTTAGACGTTATTGTTGCCGGCCCGCCATGTCAAGGATTTTCGTTGAGTGGACCAAGAAATTTTGATGATGAAAGAAATAAATTGTATTTAGCCGTTATCGAAACTGTTCAGATTTTTAAACCTAAGGCGTTTATCATAGAAAATGTTCCGGGGATGGCAACTTTATATAAAGGTGAAATTAAAAATGAAATTTTGAGGCGTTTTGAGAAATTGGGCTACAATATCGAATGTAAGCTCTTATGTGCAGCAGATTATGGAGTCCCACAAGTTAGAAAGCGACTCATATTTATGGGAATAAGAAAAGATATTGGTATACCTAAATTCCCAGATGCTATTTTCAATCCTGAAAGTTATGTGTCATGTCGAGATGCAATTGATGATCTACCATCGAGGGAGAATGAAATAGGCTTGGATGTAGATAAATATATAATGCCACCAAAAACAGACTATCAGCGTGTTATGAGAGCTAACTGTGATGTTTTTGCGTAACCATGTTGGAACAAAGCATACTCAATTAGTTCGGGATACTATTGCTTTAGTACCTGAAGGTGGTAATTATAAAGATCTACCGGATGGATGGGGGCAGAGTCGCAAATTTAATGAGGCATGGACTCGTTATGATGGTAATAAGCCGTCTAAGACCATTGATACTGGCCATAGAAATCATTTTCACTATAAATATAATCGGGTCCCTACAGTAAGAGAAAATGCAAGATTACAGTCATTTCCTGATGATTTTGTTTTTTTAGGAACAAAAACTCAGCAATATAGGCAGGTTGGGAATGCAGTACCACCTTTACTTGGTTTCTCAATTGCTAATGAATTAATTAAAATTTTTAGAGAAAGAACCTAAGTGATGAGTGTACGAGTAAAGACAATAAAAATCAATAGATTTATTCGCAGGATGTGGTGGTCTAATGGAGGGGTTTGAAGCATCAAGGCTTTATACAACTTTAGCAGCCGTAGAATGGGAGAAAGCTCCTTGTGATAACTTAAAAAAACGACTAGAGGAAAAATGGCAATATAAAAATGCTGAAGATATTGTTTTGAGGTTTGATATACAACGAACTCAAGAACTTTTTTCTGGATGGTCAGATGAGGATTATGGTATATCTAAAGGTTTAGATTATATTGTTGAAAAAAATAAGGGGATAGATGTAATCATTGGTGGCCCTCCATGTCAGGCATACTCTATAGCGGGACGAGTTAGAGATGAACATGGTATGAGGAATGATTATCGAAATTATTTATTTGAAAGCTATTTAGAGGTAGTAAAACGGTATAGGCCTAAACTGTTTGTATTTGAAAATGTACCAGGTTTTATTGAGCGCTAAACCCTGGTGATAGATATATTGTAGATATTATTAGGAGAAATTTGATGAAGTCGGATATCAAATCTTAAGTGATCTAAAAGCAGGCTACTATAGATTTTACTGAATATGGAGTCCCTCAAAAATAGAAAAAGGATTATTATTATAGGATTAGATAAGTTTTCTTTTCAAAGTAGTGAAAAAAATTGCTTGAAGAATTCTATAAAGAAATATTGCCTCGATATAAAAGTCAAGAAGTTTCTACAGTTAGAGATGCAATAGGGGATTTACCTAAATTATTCCCTATAAACTACGATATTAAATTTGAGGGGAAAAAGAACTTCTTATACTTTTGCCAGAACCATTTGTTTGTAATCATATTGGTAGATGGCATAGTGAAAGAGATAAAAAGGTATTTAAACTTTTAACGCAAGATATAGAAAGTGGTAGAAATGAATATACTTCTACTCAAAGTTTAAGAGCTTTATATAAGGAAATAACCGGTAGAGATTCTAATGTTCATAAATATTATGTACTTCGATGGAATCAGCCTAGTAATTTGATACCGGCACACTTATACAAAGATGGCTTAAGGCATATTCATCCTGACTCTCAACAAGCAAGAACCATTACAGTTCGTGAGGCCGCAAGATTACAAACATTTTCTGATGATTATAATTTTTTTAGGTAGTAATACAGAAACCTATAAAATGATTGGGAATGCTGTGCCACCATTATTTTTCACAAAAAGTTAGCACTAGCAATAAAGGAGTTTTTTTAGAGAAGTATAGCAATATAATTTAAGGGGGATAAGTTATGGTGTACTCTGCAAAAAATGCTAAAGATACGTTTTTAGAATATATAAGTGTAGAATCAGAAAAAATAAAATATATTGATGATACAAATGATCGAGGATTAGAACTCAATCTTCCTAATGGAGAGGTATGCGTTATTTTTTTGTATCCAATTAGTCATAAGGCAGATGATTCTAAAAATTTTTTTGATACACGTGATAGTGGTGCGAGAGAGCGTAATTTTGCGTGGGATTATGCGTTAAAACATGGGTTGAAGTATTTTTGTTTTGCAGTAAATAATCAAGTTGGACGGTATCAGGATTTTATTTTTAGCCTAGAGTGCAATGAATCTGTTATTTCTGAAGTATCTGGAACTTTGAATGGTAAAAGAAATGGATCAGGTACACAAGTTGTAATTCCTAATGATTGGGCGCCTCAACAAGCTTTCCATAGAATAAAAAAACTAAAAAAATAATTTTTATATAGCTGCAATCAGGAAAGATTATATATTTGACTATATGCAAATCTTTGATAATCGCCCATATATGGATCGATTCAATGTCGATTTAGAATACACTGCAGTAGCTGAACCTATTTGGAATGAAGCTCGCCAACGTATTTTTTTTGGTGCACCGGGAACGGGTAAATCTTATTCTCTTAATGAAGAAGCTAAATCTCTAGTTAGTAATAAATGTGAGCATATTGAACGTGTAACATTCCATCCAGATTATACGTATGCTAATTTTGTAGGCTCTTATAAACCAGTTATGAAACAAAGTGATATAGTATGCTCAGATGATGATTCTAAAGAAATTCTTTTAGTTTTTAAAAGATACTACTAAAACAACGCAAGAAAAATATGATGCATTATATGAACGTTTTAAAAGTACTGGTAACCTAACAAGAATCCCAATGATATTGGGATTATATTCTGATGATGAGTTTGAAACTAGAAAAGCTGATGGGACTCAAACATCTGATAATAATTCAGTTGAGCGTAACCATGGTCGTGCCTTAAGAAAATATGTACAGTTGTTATCTGAAGAATCTTGTAAAGAGAAGATTGCGTATGAGTATGTACCAGGGCCATTTATACGACTTTTAGTTAAAGCGTTACAAAATCCATCTGACCCTTACGTGTTGATTGTTGAAGAAATTAATCGTGCTAATGTTGCGGCTGTATTTGGTGATGTATTTCAATTATTAGATCGAAATAACGATGGCGAGAGTGAATATAGTATAACTACAACCGCTGATATGCGAGTTTATTTACAGCACGAATTAGGTAAAGATAAAGATGTTACAACTATAAAGATACCATCAAATATGTTTATATGGGCAACTATGAATAGTGCCGATCAAGGTGTATATCCAATGGATACAGCATTTAAACGACGTTGGACTTTTTCGTATTATGGCCTCGATGATGGAGAAACCAAGCTATCTGATGTCGCTATACAACCACAGTTTACACTTGGTAAATCAAGTAAATTAATTGCTTGGAATAGTTTGCGCAAGGCAATTAATGATGAGTTATCTACAGATACTTATAATATCAATGAAGATAAACTTATGGGGCCATTTTTCTTGAAAGAAGAGGCATTGAAGGATGATACTAGCTTTAATGAAGCCTTTAAAAATAAAGTATTAATGTACTTATTTGATGATGTGGTTAAACAAAAACGTCGTTCATTCTTTAATTGTGAAAATAGTAACCGTTACTCGTCTGTTTGTAATGCTTTTGATCTTAAGGGGATTAAGATTTTCCCAGATGGAGTTGTTAATTCTAAGTGGTTGCAAGAAGCTGAGCCGGTAACAAGTGAAGATGACGAAACAAAAGGCTACAAAGGTATGAAATCAGTTTATATCCGTGAATTACGACGCTATACAAAAATTAGAGTTGTCAAATTTGTTCCCTAAAATAAATTCTAATCAATTGACTGTATTTATCAGAAAACTTAGGGCTTATGGTATTTTTAAAAGTCAGTTAAACGAGATTCTGGAACCTTAGACTTGTCAGAACTTGTTTCACTTGATAATTCGTTCATTGATGGTATTGATGATAGTAATTCCTCGTATTATATATTTAATTATGTAGGCGTTATTTATATTGATGGATATCTATTGTGCTGTTATCCAAAGTATTTATTTACATATGATTCTATAGAGGATAAATCTAGTTGCAGAAATTTGCTTAAGCAAGTTCTTAAGGTTTTACATCGGTATAATACAAATAGTCAATCTATTCAGTTATATAGTGAGGATAATAAATCTTCATCTGTCAGTAGAATATCGATGATCATGGCATTATTAGATGATTATTTTCAAAATGGCCTTTACTTTAATACACAAAATGTACATGAGTTTAATGGTGATGGTGAAATTAATTGGAATCGAACAATTAATTTTATTCATCCATTATGGCAAGAAGGAGATCCCTATTATTTAAATTTTTGGACGCGACGGAATACAATTGATGACAAAGGCTTTATTCAACGTATTCATGAATGTTTACTAACGATATGTAGTCGTGAGCTTGAGGAAATCTCTTTGCTTGACCTATTGGATATCAATAGTGTTTATTTGACAGAGCTTTCTTTAAATGATTTAGGAACTCGTGATTATCTTCTTTGGCGTATTACTAATGAGTTGAATTTAGAATTTAATTCACGAAAACAATATGTATTAAAGCTTATGGCAGCATTGTTAAATGATTCTTCTTCTATGATTGGAGAGGACAATATTGATTTATTTGGCACGACTAGTTTTAACTTAGTTTGGGAGACTGTTTGTGCTGAAGTTTTTGATAATAAATTGACAATTCCTTTATCTGATTTACCTTTATCAACAGTTAAAATACCTTTGAATACGTTAGGCGTTAAGCCTAGAACATTAAAAGATCTAATAGAACGTCCTAATTGGACATCTATAGATGGTGCTGATGCCTTTTCTGATACATTAAAACCCGATTTAATATCTGTAGAACGACATGAAAATGTATGCTCCTTTGTTATTTTAGATGCTAAGTATTATACAATGAGGATTGAAAGCAATAAAGTTGAGGGGCAACCCGGTGTTGGAGATGTGACTAAACAATATTTATATCAATTAGCGTATAAAGATTTTATTGAATTAAATGGAATTCAAGAGGTTAAAAATTGTTTTTTGATGCCTACTGAAAAAGATGAGATTGTTAGTGTAGGTAATGTTCATATGGAGATGCTTGGTAAAGTGGGATTGGAAAAAAATTCAAGTACGAGAACTTCCTGCATCAAGAATGTTTGACTATTATCTTCAAAGACGAAAGATGCCTATTAGTGTATTAAATTTATAATCATTGGTAAAATTAAAAAGCTCCATGATATACATCATGGAGCTAGTGCAAAAAGTATCATTCGATAGCATCTAAAAAAATATAGTGAATTATGCAATTATATATGCTAGCAAACTGAAGTGAGTGCTTAGAACTAGCATTATTGCTTGATAGTTATGCAGTTTCCTAAACTGCGTGTCACTGGTTCGATTCCGGTTAGGCGCACCAATAAAAATGATTTGGCATAAGGCTGTTTAGTCTTATGCCTATTTTTTTCTGTCTAGAATTCTTTTTGGTTTTTGATGAGCAAAAAGTGAATTAGCAATGTATTGTTTCATCTTTTGTTAATTTTTAATATAGGATATACTAAAAATAAGAAAAAGGGGAATTTATGTAGAGGTTGTTTTGATTTTTGTTATATGGGAGGTAATAACATGAAATTAGCAAGCAAAGTCTCGGTATTATTAGTATTGTTATGTGGTTTATTCTTGTTCGGTTCACCGAACTCTCAAGCTACTGATGTCTGGGTAGCACAAAATAGTAATGGAGTAGATATTTATCTTATGGATGATACTATACGGTATGGGAGTAGTCGTACAGGTCGTTGGTTTAGTGTATCAACTAAAAAGTGTTTTTGAACGGAGAGTTAATTAAAATTACCACTACAAGATATTCAAAATATAAATCTGATATGTGGCGGTATTATGTACAACCTATGAATCCTGCTCATGATGCTATACTTTATCCAAGAAGTCCTGTTTTTGAGTATGCAATGAATCAACTTGGTTGGTCATATAGAGTTCAGGGAGCTACTATTATTAATATTTGGACATATATAACAATTAAATATATCTATTTTTTTGTGTCTATAGTAAATTGTCGCAGTAAGTACTTAATAGCATCTAATAAATCATAAATTGGGTGCTATTTTTTTATTTAACATAAGATATGTGTGGAATGTTTGGCAAATCTAATATACCTCTACTAATCATGCTATAATGAGCATAAACAAATTTTCGTGTCAAAATCAGTATACATAGTGGAGAGTCTATATGAGTTTTTACAATTGGATCCAAGAAAAACTTTTCGATAACTACGAAGAATGGCGTTTGAAGAGCCCCGATTATAATGGGAACGGTTTTAATATAGTAGGTATAGATAACATCTTAAAGGCTATGCATGATGGATATTTTATGTATGTTGAATTATATCCACCTCATGCTATTGATGGTTGTACTGCCATGAAAGCGCGTGTAGGTAAAACACAGGATGCAGTAGATATATTTTTAGATATAGATGGCAAGACCTATCGTATGACTGATGTAAGTTATCCTGACGCAGTGAAGATGATGCGGGCTTTTGTGAAAAAACGCAGAGTACCTGATTGTAGTTTGTATGTAGAAGTAGCGTATCTAGATATAGAGCAGATGAAATCGACATTTACAGAGCTGGCAACGCTATTGCTAGGCGATGCTAAACAAGCTAACTCTTTTATGACTAAGGCAAAGTTAAACTCCATGGAAGACTTAGAAGATAGCTGGTGGAACCTCTATGAGAAACTACAGTCTAAATGTCACGCTGTAGAGCTATCTTTAAAAATTGAATTAGAGGATTTTCTTTATCATGTGCAGAAGTTAATACGTAACAAGTCTTTAGATACTAGCGAAAATCTAACTATTGATACAGCAGGATTAGATGAAGACCAATGTATTATGGACTGGTGTGCTGAACTTAATTCTACGTGGGCAAACTATAAGTTAGCAGGCATGGACATCGGAACTGATAGCTTTGTACTTATGGTACTTTCAAATGAGGAATTCAAAACAGCCCAAGAACTAGCGAAAGAATTATTACATAGAATCGATGTAGCTGAACGCTTGTGATATAACCAGTTTACACCGTATAAATGTGATGAATAGGAGCGAGTCATATGAGCTTTTACAATTGGATTCAAGAAAAACTGTTTGATAATTACGAAGAATGGCACATGAAGAGTCCTGATTATAATCGGAACGGTTTTAACATAGTAGGAATAGATAATACCTTAAAGGCTATGCATGATGGATTTTCTATGTACGTGGAGGTATACCCACCTCATGCCATTGATGGTTGCACTGCCATGAAAGCACGTGTAGGTAAAACGCAGGATGCAGTAGATTTATTCTTAGATATAGATGGTAAGACGTATCGTATGGCTGATGTAAGTTATCCTGACGCAGTGAAGATGATGAGGGCTTTTGTGAAAAAACGCAGAGTACCTGATTGTAGTTTGTGTGTAGAAGTAGCGTATCTAGATATCGATCAGATGCGATCTACATTTACAGAGTTAGCAACGTTGTTGCTAGGCGATGCTAAACAAGCTAAATCGTTTATGATCAAGGCTAAGTTGCACTCCATGGAAGAATTAGAAGATAGCTGGTGGAACCTCTATGAGAAACTAGTCTCTAAAGGATATGCCGTAGAGTTAGACTATAAATGTGAACTAGAGGATTTTATTTATTATGTACAGATGTTAATACGTAATAAGTCTTTAGATGCTGGCGAAGATTTAGTTGTTGATACCGCTACACTAGATGAAGAGCAATGCATTACAGATTGGAGTACAGAGCTTAATTCTACGTGGGCAAACTATACGTTAGCAGGCATGGATACTGGAACCGATAGCTTTGTACTTATGGTGCTTTCAAATGAGGAATTCAAAACAGCCCAAGAACTAGCTAAAGAGCTATTACATAGAATCGATGTAGCTGAGCGATTATGATGGTGTTAGGCTATAGACTAGTTATATATTTGCTTGTATGTGATGAATAGGAGAGAGTCATATGAGTGTTGTACGTTTGCCAGAATATGAAGCAGAGTTTGAATCGGAAGAGTTTGAAATCTACGCATTGCCGCGCAGTGATGCAAATGGGGCTAGTCCTTATTTAGATAAGTACCATAGACCGCTAGTGTCTACCGATGCTATCTTAGATACTCGCACTGGCGTGCTTGACCGTAGCGAAGGCATTTTGACGTGGATTATTGAAGGTTTTGACAATGGTTGGGGGTATAGTTTTGAGCCCCATGGCGTTTACAAATTGTTGGTTAAGAAAGCAAAACCTATAGAGGATTTGGGCTATATGCGGCCTTCTTGGAATAATCGGTATTATGTGCTTGAGGTGTTAGAGGAGCATGCCAAACATAGCGAGTTAGAGGCGTTGTCGGCTTATTTGAAAACACCTAAATACCTTCATACCGACAGGGGCGATTTCCTATTAAATCGAGAGTATCAATATTACACAGCGAGAATTGATGATTATGCATTCACCCTTGATGTGGATGAGGGTTCTGATGAAAGCTGTACCGTAGCATTGGCTGCTTTCAATACAATCAATAATTTCAAAGAATTTGAACAACGAATTAGTACCTATATTAGTGAAAAATTGCTAGACCTTGCTAATGATTGGCTCGACAATGATGACCAAGATCCGATTACGTCAGACGTATTTGCCAAGCGTATCAGGATGGGCGAATTGGCGTTTCGTAACGATGGCACCATAGAGGTCTATTATGACGATGACGATATTTTCTGGGGGCACTGCATCATAGCCCATATTGATGCAGAGGGGAACCCTATTGATGCAGATATTGCAGGATGATTAACTACTGGAGCGTCCTGATGAGAAAATCGGAATTAATGACATTATGGAATGTTGAAAGCTGGTCTGAAGAACCGTATGGCGTTTACTTTGTTTCTCGCAGATTGGTCAATAATCGCTTAGAGAATGAAGGACAAGCCTTTCAAAAACTTAATATTAGTTGTACCAATTATACTGAGGCTGAGGTGCTTTCGCTACCAATGTGGGAGCAATTATATGTTCAATTAGATAAATTAGATAAACTAGCACAGGAACTCATACAACAGGAAGTACCGCAAGAGGAGTCTATTGTACTAACCTTAACTGATATAATGCTAGATAAGTCAGGTTGTTACGATGCATTTGCACTAGGCTATGATGTGGGAGAATCCCCGGCAGGGCATCTATATGTTTTGGCTCCTTTTGATGAAAACTTTACGGCTCAACAAGATGTGATATACGAAACCTTATAGAGTTGTTTTAAAGTGGGGATACTGGTGTTGTATTCTCCCTAAAAATATAAGTGATATGTAGGAGAGAGACTATGGAAGATATGTATAAATTAGTCAAAGATTTCTTTAGTCATGATATGGATTTAGATGATTTATTTGATTCCGAAGCTATTATCTGGATTGATTGGCGCGAGGATGACGAAGATGTGGTTCGTTATTTCAATGATATGATGGATGAGCCTATCCACATTCAAACCGTTAGTAATGGCAAGCCTTATGGTGCCGATATTGTGCTACAAAAGGGCGATAAAGAACTGCAAATTCCTTATGGTGATGAGAAAAATCGGGATGTAACCATAAAATATTTTAACGATTTCGTTAAACCTGATTATGAGGTGCGTTGGTTTACTGAAAGCCTTGGAAACGATACATTTGGGTTTACCGTGCTTTCAGGAGCAGAATGGGCCAAATTAAACGATGAATTTGGGGCGGATACGGTTCGTTACTATTTTGAACCTATCAATCTTGAAAGTAACATGTTTAATCTCGATATGGACGAAGTATTTGCACTCCTGTCATTACGAGAAAATAGTGACGGTGTGAATACTGACTTTAGTGTACAGTTAGATTGGATTAAAATCATAAACAAAGGAAAATCCTTAACTGAACAAAAAGAAAATGGACAAATTGACTTAAAACAATACATGGTTGCTAAACAAGAATTGCAACAGATTAAGGATGAGTTTATAGCGACTCATGGCGAGATGGAATAAGAGCTGTTGTCTTAAAGGAGACGTTTATGGCAATTGACGGTGTGAAAATCATAGATAGTGATGATGGCCATGATATTTATAATGCCATTGTTGAGCGATATAAGGATGGCGTCAGTGTTGATACGATCATTTCTGAAATCTTAAGTGAGGAACAAAATTTTTGTACTGATGAGTTTTACACAGAAATTTATTGGACTGCTGTGGCCTATTCGTTGTGGAAGATAGGGCATCTACCAGAGGATATCAAAGAGAAAGCCTTAGACATCATCGCTCAGGGCCCTCATGAATTTTGGCTAGACATCGATAGTAAGGCCCTTAAACAGCGTCAAAAGGTATTGGATAAGTTAGCAGTACAGCTACAAAGTGAAAATCCAAAGCCGCTTAAGGTTCGTAAATCTAAAACAAAGAGAGAACCTCATTTTAATGTGGGAGACGTATTAGCTGTTAAGTTTGAAAACGAGTATGGTGCTATTTTTGTCTCTGACGTGGATCAATCGCCGCGGAAAATCGAATATCATTTAGCTTGTACGCGGCTTTTACAAGAAGAAATGCCAACAATGGAGCAATTTTTAAATAGTAAAATTGCATGCCGGAAAGATAATACAAATTTCGGTATCGATACAGATTGCTGGTTTAACTATAAGGACTTGGGCCTATTGCTAGAGAATTTAGAAATTATTGGGGCCGTTGAACTATATCCGTGCAAACTATGGAAACTCGCACCAGCAGGCACGCTAGAGGATATTTATGAGGAGATTACAGATAATCCTAGAATTGGAAAATTGCGTCTCATAGACACCTATGAACTGGTGAAAGAGGTTATATACGGATAGGAACACGAAAGTATATTGATAAAGGTATAACTATAATGGATACTGTGACGAAACAATATATAGAAACTGTACAAGTCAGTGATATACCCTGGCACCGGTTAACCACAACCTACGGCCGTGCTACAGATTTTCCTACAGAATTTGATGTGTTGTGGAACATGGAAAGTGTTGAATCTGTTGATGCGGCTGGTGAGGCGTTAGAACTCAATATTGAGCACCAATCAACGTTGTGGCATGCTACACCATTCGCCATGATTTTCTTGCTTCGTATTTTTAAGAAAGCCCAGGAAGAGAGCGCTCATAATGAGGTGGCTCAGTATTTAGCAGAGCAATTGGTTGAGTTGCTTACTGTGATTGCTGAGTGCATTCGAGATGGCCTTATGCTAGAGCATGCAGATCCATTGCCGAACTTTGAGGATATGCTCAACGAAGAATACCTTTGGTCGGAAGAATATGATGAAGACGAAGATGTTCTTAGATGTGAGGAAGATGACGTATTCCCTGATGATTTATTTTTTAGCTTTTATTATTACTCCTTGCAAGTGCTTTTGTTAGCTATTCCGCTATTAGATACATCTAATGAAGGAGAGGCTAAATTGCTAGGATTAATTTCTGCAAATAGGAGCGTGTAAGATGGGTTATTTAGATATATTGCGAAATGATGCCAAGTTAGCTGAAGATTTTGATACGCTATTCGATTTTCGCTTGCTAGATGTGCTGGAGGAACGAGATACGGCTGAAGGTCGCTGCACGTTCTCTGTGCCGGGGATGGCATTTGCTGTAGATGGTGCTGGCGGTGAATATCATCTGTTGGAGGACGGCTCCATAGGGTATTGGAGTAGCGAGGGTGCTGCCGGTCGTTTAGCTGAAAGTATGGATGATTTGTTTTATTTGGTCGTTTTTAGTATTTGTTGGCATGATTATTGTGACTCTCGCAAGTATTCTGATGTTGTAACATTAGATACCTATGCTCAGAATAAGCAGCTAGATATTATGTCCTATTCACCAATGGAACTTTGGGAGCCCATTGCGAATGCTTTTAACATGTCCATGGAGATAAAATTGACTCCTATTTTACAGAAATTTTATGATGCGGCGCATCGTGAACCGGTATATACCTGCTATTTCCATGAAGATGATGGAAGCGTTACAGAATCGGAAAATTTATTTTTCTAATGGTTAGAAGAGTTTATGAGAGGATTTAATTATGGGACTAATTGCCAATTATAGCTGTTTAAGCGATGCGAATTTAAAAGAGCTTAAAGCCATGGGCTCAGAAGAAGAGGAAATTCTTGAAAGCGTTGAAGAGTGGAATGACGATGATGAATTATTGCTCAATATCGATAAGATGTGGGATGTACTTCACTTTGTGCTAACTGGCGTAGGCACTGACCATAAGGACGATAAGAACCCTCTTAGTCAAGCTGTGCTTGGCATAACAACTGTTGAAGAACTATCGGATTACTTAGCGTATACTGAATACGATAAGTTAGCAGATATCGTGGCGGCTCTAGAGCAGTTTGATATGGAAGAGGCTCTTGAATCTTTTGATATGGCAGCCTGCAAAGAGGCAGAGTTATATCCAAATATCTGTACTACGATGAGGAAGAGGAAGAAATCAAAGACGAACTTCTTCATGATTTTGAACAAATGAAACGATTCTATAAACAAGTGCTAGACGCTAATGGGAACGTACTTGTATCGATTTGCTAAGGTCGCTAAAATTTGTTGGCTATGGATCTAGTTATAGCTAAACTAATTATGTAACTGTTGAAGATGAGGAATCTAAGATGGCAGTGTTAACAGAAAAGCAAATTAAATATCGATTTGACTACTATCATAAGGATGATGCACGGCCTAAATCTGTGGTAGAGGTTTCTGAATATGATGGTGAAGATAAGTTGATAATCAACTGCACACAGTTAGAAGAGTCTTATTCTGCTAAAGATAAGAAACGAATTTGGATGGAGTGGTGTGATTTTCTAGTTGAAAATCCAGATACTTTTACAGAGTTAATGTTTTGTACAAGAATGTCACAGGACTTATTTGATGCGGTGTGTGCCCAACGTAGACTTAAAAAATTACATATAAAATGGGGTGTCTATCCAGATATTTCAAAATTAGAGAACTTACAAGAACTAGAATATTTACACATTGGATCTGGTAGAAGCGTATCGAGTTTAGAGCCTATATCAAAATTAGAAAATTTAGTGGCTCTGTCTATTGAGAACTTTCAACAAATTGATGATTATGCACCATTAGCGCATCTGAAGCATCTTGAAAGTCTTGCTCTAGAAGGTGATTTTGCGGCTCCGAAAATTCTTAAGGTGCAATCTTTGGGATTTCTACGTCATATGAAACAGCTGCGACTCTTTAGCTTCTTGACAGCTAAAGTGATGGATACAGACTATTCTCCAATTTTAGAACTCCATAATCTAGAACATCTTACATTAAGATCCTGTAAAGAGGTTAAGCAGTTGTACCCTCAGTTAGTTAAACTGCCAAAATTAAAATATGGTACAGTTTTAGAACGACCAGAATTATATGAGACATAAGTTATGGGGCAGATATTAAAGGTATAAAACATAATATGTAAAGGAAAAGCATTATCATGGATAAAGCGCGTAAAAAGGAATTACTAAAGGCTTATGCTAATGAGCAAAAGCAATCTTTTAAAGATAGTCTGCCTATGGACGAAGAGTTGTTTTGGAGTCTTTTTGACTATGTAGATGAGAAATTAGAGGCAAATGACGGTTGCGACCATAGTTTGACTTTCACAAGAGAATTCTTAGAAAAACAAAAGGTAGATGTGGAAAGTGTACTAGGCTGGATCGTCAAAGAAGGTGGCGGTTGTGACTGCGAGGTTCTCTATAATGTGGAGGAACGCTTTGAGGAGTACGATTAATAGTATTTTCTATAGTTAATTCCTTTTATTTGCAGTTGTTTCTATAAAGGTATATAGTAAAGGCATGTGATGTAATTATTCACATGCCTATTTTCTTTATAAGGAGGACGCTATGCAACACGTTCAAACCCGCAGTACTACATCCGCGTTAGTACTCACAGCCGTATTGATTGCCCTCGCTACATTGCTTACAATGTATACGAAAATTCCAGTACCTGGCATACGCGGCTATTTCAATGTTGGAGATGTCGTTATCATGACATCCGCTTTATTATTAGGTCGAAAATATGGCGCCTATATCGGTGCTATTGGACCAGCGCTAGCTGATTTGTTCCTCGGCTACGCAGTCTTTGTACCAATCACCTTTGTGGTGAAAGGCATTGAAGGCTATCTTGTCGGTACTGTCTATAACAATAAGACAACTACCTCTGCTTTGGTAGCAACTATCGTAGGTGGTATTATTATCGTAGCAGGTTACTTTATCGCCGAATACTTTCGTATTCGATCCAGGCGTAGCTATTGCCGGTGTTTTGACTAATACTATTCAAGCCGTTATGAGTGTCATTATTAGCATGATTCTCTACGCGATTTTGCGCAAACGCCTTGGGTAGTAAATTGACAGTCACTAGAATTCATCTTATAAAAGAGCCAGTTAACGTGTTCTAGGCGTTAGGCTCATCAAAATGTGAGAAATTAGATAAACCTAACGTGTCTAAGTATTGCAGTACTTAGTCTTAAACGTTAGGTTTATCTTAAAAAAAGTAACTATTTACTAGTTACTTTTTAAGAATTAACACTACGAGGGTAGCGAATAAAAGGGAGACTCCATCAAGAGTCTCCCTTTGCTAGTTATAAATAGGCAAATATATATTAATAGATTTTTATTGCAAAGAATATATGTTCGATTTATAATAAACGTAAGATAGTCGACGAGGTTGGGTCGCCCTTTTTCTTTGAAGGGGGTGAAGCCTATGAGTGCCTACGAAATCATTATGATTGTCCTTGGGATTTTAACTGTAGTTATTTCCTTTGGAGCATTGATAGTGCTGATTTGTCGTAATAACGATAAATAGCCCTTCGTTACCAACTGGTAGCTGAAAACGAAAGGCCATTTCTGCATGTTTTATAATGTTTTGGGATGAGCCTGACGGAACCACTCGTCGACTATCTCTTTATTACATTATAAAGAGGTTAACCTATATAGTCAATTCGAATAAGAGAGGTAAATTGACAGTCTCTAGAATTCAGACTATACTATAAGTACAAAAGAGCCAGTTAACGTGTTCTAGGCGTTAGGCTCATCAAAGAAACAAGAATTTGATAAACCTAACGTGTCTAAGTATTGCAGTACTTAGTCTTAAACGTTAGGTTTATCTTATTTTATAATCAAATAACTGATTATTTCTTAAGAATTAACACTACGAGGGTAGCGAATAAAATCATTAATGATAATGCTTCGTATACAGTCATAATGCCACCTCCCTCAAAAGACGGAGATGAACCTAACTCATGTTAATGGCTCTTTCATTATTAGTATATAGCGGAATTTGAATATTGAAAAAAATACGAATTAATTTCTTACGATTTTTTTACACGAATAAAAAGGGAGACTTTATCAAGAGTCTCCCTTTGTTAGTTATAAATAGACTAATATTTAGTAATAGATTTTTTGTTGCGGTCGTTCCTTAATTACAGTATGTTTCGTTCTTCAAAGACCGCTTTCACCGTAAACAGTGCGTTCAGCACGCGTGGAAATCCCGCATAGGGGATGCAGTGGGTACAGACCTCTACGATTTGCTCGGGCGCAATACCGACATTGAGTGCCGCATTGGTGTGTACTTTCAGCTGTGCCTCACAACCGCCCAGCGTTAACAGGGATGCGAGCGTAATCAGTTCCCGTTCCCTGAAATCCAGGTTGGGGCGCGTGTAGATGTCGCCGAACAGCTCGACCAATAAATCGGCTATGGCCGGTGAAATCTCTTGAATTGTGTTATACACCTCCTCGCCGTGCAGCCCGTCAATTTGTTTCAATGTGTTCATACCGATGTTAAAACGTGTTTCTTTCATAATTATTACCTCCGTCTAGACGTATGATATATGCTCGAGTATACTTGAGGTCAAGGTGGTGAAAGTATGAAAATCGGTGAATTTTCAAAATTGGTGGGACTGTCTATTTCTACATTACGATATTATGAGGATCAAGGGTTCCTTCACATTGAGCGGCAGAACGGCATTCGCAATTACCATGCGGAGGATGTGGGTTTTGTGCAGTTTATTAAACGCTTGAAAGACATGGGAATGCCGCTTGCGAACATCAAGCGATATGCGGACTTGCGGTATGCCGGATCTCATACGGTCCATGAAAGAATGACATTACTAGAAGAGCATTATCGGTTTATTGAGGCCGAAATTAAACGATTGGAAGGCTATAAGAATAATCTAGAAGATAAGTTGAAGTTGTATGAAACTTTAGTAAAGAAAAATGAGATTGAGTAGTTTTGTATTGTAGATATTATATAGCCTTTGTATCAATATCGAGCCAATGGTCATCATATCAATATAGAGCTCGGCTTCTAAGGTATGGTATAATACTTTCATTATGTAGTGAAAAAGGAGATCTAAATGGCAAATTTACCTAACTGCCCTAAGTGTGGCGTTGAATACACATACGAAGACGGTCATATGTTTATCTGCCCTATGTGTGGCAATGAATGGACAGCGGCTGACGCACAAGCTGCAGCTGAAGCAGGTATCATTCGCGATGCTAACGGCAACGAGTTAGCTGATGGCGATACCGTTGTTGTTGTAAAAGACCTCAAAGTAAAAGGCGCTGGCGTATTGAAACAAGGTACGCGTGTTAAAAACATTCGCCTCATTTCTGATGCGAGCGACGGACACGATATTGATTGCAAAATCGATGGTTTTGGTGCGATGGCATTGAAATCTGAAATGGTTAAGAAAATCTAATCATGGAATCCCTACTGATAGAACGTCGGTAGGGATTTTTTCGTGGTATAATCAAGGTATAATGTGTTACGTAAATTTGTATAATTTTGAGGAGCAATTATGATATCTCAGGAGGAATTAAAGGCGTGTACGTATAATTTATTAAAGGAACGAGGCGTTACCGTTCAGGATATTGCAGATATTGTGATGATGATTCAACAACCATATATTCCTGATTTGACGATGGACGAGTGCGTAGAGAGTGTACAGGCCGTACTTGAAAAACGAGAAACACAAAATGCCATCATTACGGGCATAGAATTGGATAGATTGGCGGAGCAGAAGAAATTATCTGAGCCACTACAAAGTATCATGACTCGTGATGAAGCATTGTTTGGTATTGATGAAATCCTCGCTTTATCCATTGTGAATTTATACGGATCTATTGGATTTACGAACTATGGTTATATTGATAAGGTAAAACCGGGCATTGTTAAAAATCTAGATAGTCAAGTTGATAGTCACTGCAATACGTTTCTTGATGATTTAGTTGGTGCCGTGGCGGCCGCTGCAGCAGGTCGCATTGCCCATAATACGCCGAATCGGGTGCACCATGTCGTTGTGGAGGGATAGAACATGAACGTTTTAGTCGTAATTGATATGCAACATGATTTTGTGGATGGCTCTCTTGGTTCTCCAGAGGCTCAGGCCATCGTGGATAATGTACGTCAAAAAATTGCATCCTTTGATGGACCTATTATTTTTACACGAGATACTCACGATACTAATTATCTTGAAAGCCAAGAAGGTCAGCATTTGCCAGTTGTGCATTGTGTGAAAGATACAATTGGTTGGCAAATTATGGAGAGCCTCATCACGGTCGCAGAAAAACGCAATATCATTCATCCGTACTTTATCATTGATAAACCTAATTTTGGATCCTCTGAATTAGTTACGCGTTGCAAGGTATGAATACAGCTGAGCCTATTGAAAGTATAACCTTGGTCGGTGTTTGTACAGATGTGTGCGTTGTGTCGAATGCCATATTGTTGAAAGCTGGCTTGCCAGAGGTTCCTATTCATGTAGATCCTAATTGCTGTGCAGGGGTTACACCAGAGTCTCATGAAGCAGCACTGGCTACGATGAAAATGTGTCAGTGTGTTATTGATTAATAAAAAATTTCCTTTCCATTGCCATTAAAGGGTGTCGATCATATACTATCGATACCCTTTTTCTTGTGTACAAAGCAAAATGGTTTTATTCAATAGGCGTGAATATATTGACGATTCTCTATATAGATAGTACAATATATTAAGAATGATAATTCATATCAATTAAGACTGTGACATGAATATATTGCTTGTTGATGAGCATCATCAAGCGTATGTTAATAATTTGAATGCTGCTATCGCGAAGTATCCTGATCTCGCCTATGGTTGCGTAGATTGTATTCTCGGCGATATCGCTAATGTGCCAGAGGACATCCGCCAAGCGGTTATCAACAACGGTGGCGGTCACAAGAACCACACTATGTTTTGGGATATCATGACAAAACCAGATACGTCTAAATTGGAAGGCCCTTTGAAAGAGGCTATCGATGCTGATTTAGGTGGCTATGATGCCTTTGTTGAAAGCTTCTCCAAAGCGGCGGCAACACGTTTTGGTTCTGGCTGGGCTTGGCTAGTAGTTAATAAGGACGGCAAACTAGAAGTAACATCTACGGCCAACCAAGATAACCCTCTTTTGGAAGGTAAAACTGCTATTCTTTGCTTAGACGTTTGGGAACATGCATATTACTTGCACTACCAAAACCGTCGCCCGGACTATATCAAGGAATTCTTCCGCGTTATTAACTGGGATAAAGTTTCTGAAAACTACGAAAAAGCATTGCAACCTCATCATCAATAAGATAGCTTTAAATCCTCTCAAAACTAGATATATTTAATCGATAACGGATAGTTGATATATTCCCCTCCATACTTGACTGGGGATGTATTATCTATCCGTTATTTATATATAAATTTTTGATATTTTTAGAAAGAACTTTCAAAAAGTATAGCCATGGATACAGATTTTCTAATCGATATCATTTATCATAGTGTCATAGGTTATGTCAGATAAACCTTTCACAGTATATATTGCCTTGTATACACAGTGGTACGTATAGAGGGCTACTCACATAAGTAATAAACAATATTTTTGACACGAGGGGATCAAAATGGAAAAGAAATTAGATTTGTCCAAATCCGTATATGATTTGGTAAAAGAATATCCTGAAGTAACAGAGATTATGAAAAGTTTAGGGTTCAGTGAAATCACTAATAAAGTGATGTTAAACTCTGTTGGTAAAATCATGACCATTCCTAAAGGGGCTAAAATGAAAGGCGTATCCATGATCGATATCGTAGGCGCATTCATGAAAGCTGGTTTTACCTTGGAAGGTGAAATGCCAAATCTACACGGTGATGAAGCAGCATCTGCTAAGGATGCTCCTGTAGAGACTATGGCTACTCAAGTAGAGGAGCCTAAAGCTAGCCAAAATACAGAAACTAATGAAGAGGACACTGTTACAGATAGCGAACGTGTAGAACAATTGAAAGGTTTCTTGAAACGGTTAGGTACTGGTGAAGAGCTTGGTGCTGTTCGTGAAGACTTTGCGAGCCAATTCAAACATGTTGAGGCTAGTGAAATCATGAAAGCTGAACAAGGTCTTATGCGTGAAGGTACACCTTTAGAAGAGGTACAACAATTATGTGATCTTCACTCTGCATTGTTCCATGGTTCCACCATTCATGAACAAATGGATGCAGAACATGCTAAGGTAGAAGCGGTTCTAGAAGCTCAAGAAAAGAGCAAGAGTGTTGTGAGGTTGGTAGAAACTGCAGGTCATCCGTTAAACCGATTGACAGAAGAAAATAAAGCGCTCGACGAGTTGATTGAGGCTATTCGTCCAAAAGTAGCAGACAAAACTGCCACTTATGATGATGTGAATACAGTGCGTCAACTATCTGTTCACTATGCTAAAAAAAGGCGATTTATTATATCCAAAAATTGAAAGTGGATTATGCGATCGGTGGTCCATCCATGGTTATGTGGACTGTTGATGGCGATATTCGCGACCAATTAGGGTGATTTAGCAAAAATCTAGCCAAAGTGTAGATGATTGGTATAGACGTTTTTGATGAGCTTCTTACACGTGCTCAAGAAACGATCTACAAAGAACAAAAATATCTTGTTCCCAATCTGTGCAGAAAACTTCAGCAAAGAAGATTGGTATCAAATTTACAAAGATACAGCGCAGTATGAAGACATTTTTGGCGTAACACGTATTGCTTGGCCAGAAGCTGATGCCGCATTAGCTGCGCAAACTACAAAACCAAGTGGTGATAATAATGCTATCGGGTTAATTGGTGGTACGTTAACTGTAGACCAACTAGATGCTATGCTCAATACAATGCCAATGGAGGTAACCTTCGTTGACCATGAAGATATTAACCGTTACTTCAACGATGGTGAAAAGGTATTCAAACGTCCTACTACAGCAATTGGCCGGGACGTGTATTCCTGTCATCCGCCAAAGGTAGAACCAATTGTACGCGGTATCATTGATTCTTTCCGTAAAGGTGACCGCGATAATGTGGCAGTATGGCTTGAAAAACAAGGTCGTCCATTCTATGTAAACTACATGGCTGTACGCGACCAACATAATAACTATATTGGTACATTAGAACTCGTACAAGACATGCAATTTGCAAAGGAACATTTCGGTAGATCTAAATAAGAATATGTGACATAACAAAGACTGCCCTAGTATTGAATGATGCTAAGGCAGTCTCTTTTTATGGGTGTATATATTGGATGATAGTATTGGTAGCTATTTTGGATATTAGCTAGGCTCGTAGCCAAGTTTAGGCGTACAAATGTGGCGTAGCTTTCTCTACCAAACCATTCGCCAAAGCTTGGTGCGATGCGGCATTTATTTTCGAATAAGTCGTGCATATCTTCAGCCTTTAACATAGGCACCAAAATCAATCCATGCTAAATAGGTGCCGTCCATAGGGCTGATGCGGATTTGTGGTAATGCCGTACAAAGCTCTCGGCACAGATATTCATAATTTTCACGTATAACAGCCAATACATCTGTGAGCCATGCTTCCGCCTCTGGGTGGGTATATGCCGCAGCGATAGCCGTTTCTGCGATAACATCTGCATCCGTGTGGTACACTTGCGCTTTGTAGGCGGTGTATTGATTTCGTAAAGCCTCGTTTGGAATTATCACTTCGGATTGATGTAGACTCGCCATGTTAAATGATTTTGATACAGAGGACATGGCGATTATATTATCTTTATATACACCATTACACACAGATAAGGTTGGTGTAAATGGTGTGGGGCCGGTAATAAGGTCCTGATGGATTTCGTCGCTAATGATGAGCACCTTGTGACGCTCACAAATGCTAAATAACCGATCCATCTCATTTTCTGTCCATACGTGACCTACAGGATTATGTGGATTGCAGTGGATGAAAACCTTCACATCATTTTGCTTAATGGCGGATTCGAATACATCATAATCAACTGTGTATTTATTGGTCCGCATGCGATGTAGCGGAACAGCAACAATGCGCCTGTTCGCACCATTGGCACGGGCATCGAAGGCTCCGTATACGGGCGTAAGGACTGCGATGGCATCATTTGTTTTTGTGAAAGCCCCAATACACCACATGATACCTGTAATCACATTGGGCGCACTGGTCAACCAGTCTTGTTCAAGATTACAATTATGACGACGTTTGTGCCAATTCATGACTGCTGAAATATAATCAGGATTTGTCATGGTATAACCTAATGGATTGGCTTTTACATAGTTACAAATAGCCTCTTGTATGCACTGAGGCGTCATAAAATCCATATCTGCTACCCATAGGGGTAATAAATCGGTGCGGCTAAATTTTAAGTGCTCGCCGTCCCATTTGCGAGAATGGGAACCGCGGCGATCGATATAGTATGTTTCAGTAAAGTCTATTGTGTTCATAGTGAACCTCTATAAGTATATGTTAATGTGGTGGGAATTAATTACTCTATCTATTATCAGTATACATGCATAGATATATATGTAAATATACCCTTAAGAATTGCTGTTACAGTATCTTTTTGTTTCTATGCAATCCTTGCATAAATAGGGACTATATTCGTATACAAAAGGTGTTAGATTTGCTTGACTGTTGGGACTTTTTACAATTTAGAATATACTATAGAATAGTGTGTGTCTCACCAGTGACCACACTCGTATCGAATGGTTACAAATGATAAATTCTTGGCCGTATATAGTGGGCGATGTTCATATGTGAGTTTGCCTCATCGAACTGTGCCGCTATATAGGAAGGCTAATATAAGTATAGTACTGGATCCTGTTAAGGAGGCATGTGCCATGAGTAATGAATTGAAACCCCTTCATTTTGATGCGGATTATACGATGGAGGAGGCGCTCGCTGAGGCGAAACGTTGTCTAAATTGTCCAAAACCTTTGTGCCGCATGGGATGTCCTATTGAAAATGAAATCCCCTCGTTTTATCCAAGCCATCGCGCACGGTAACTTTGGTTTAGCCAACGATATTTTGGCGGAACGCACAAACTTGCCAGCCATCTGTGGTCGCGTGTGCCCTCGTGAAAATCAATGCGAAGGTAACTGCATCATGAACAAGGCTAAGAAACCACCTATCAATATCGGTAAATTGGAACGTTTTGCTGCCGATTTTGAAAGCATCAATGAATTGCGCAAACCTAAGAAAATCAAACAAGATCTCGGTAAAGTAGCTGTTGTCGGTTCCGGCCCTGCAGGCTTGTCCGTTGCAGGCGACGTAGCGAAACTCGGCTATGATGTCACTGTATTTGAAGGCCAATCCGAACCGGGTGGCGTATTGTTATTCGGTATCCCTGAATTCCGCTTATCCAAATCCGTTGTACGCCGTGAAATCGCCCGCCTTGAAGGCTTAGGCGTTAAATTCGTATGTAATACATTCATCGGCCAAGACAAATCTCTGGATGACCTATTTGCAGAAGGCTTTGATACCATCTTCATCGGTACAGGTACACATATTCCTCAAGAAGTACGCATGGAAAATGATGAAGTACATGGCGTATTCCAAGCGATGTACTTGTTAACAAATGTACAATTGGTAGAAAATGGTGAGCTTGAAGAAAAAGCGATTCCTGTGAAAAAAGGTGACCGCGTTGTCATCATCGGCGGTGGTAACGTAGCGATGGATGCGGCTCGTACATGCGTACGTTTAGGCTGTGAATCTGTAACCGTAGCATACCGTCGTAGCCAAGAACAAATGCCTGCTTTGTTATCTGAATACGAAGAAGCACGCGCTGAAGGCGTTCAATTCCAATGGTTCGCTTCTCCAGTAGGCGTAGAAGGTACAGATAAGGTAGAAGGCTTTAAATACGAAGTGATGGCTCTTAATGACGATGGTGCTGGTATCCACGGCACAGGCAAATACCAAGTTATGCCTGTCGATAAAATCATCATCGCTGCTGGTCATAAACCAAATGCACGTCTTGTTGGGGAAGGTAACAACCTTCGCGTAGACGAAAAAGGCTACATCATTACATCCGAAGAACCATATGGTATGACGAGCCGTGAAGGCGTATTCGCTGGCGGTGACGTAGTGCATAAACCAGCCACTGTAGTACTTGCTATGCGCGAAGCTAAAAAAGCTGTTGATGGTATGGTTAAATACATGGAAATCAAACGTGCTATGGCCATTGCAGAAGAGCATAAATAAGAATTTTATGTACAAGAATATACATGTATGTGTATTTAAGCATAATTTTATAACATAATATGAGAAAAATCCCTTGCGATATGAATATACCGCAAGGGATTTTCTATTATATGTCATCATAAATCAAGTTAGTATGGCCCCTCTTAGTTGGTTGTCGTATTGTGGAGGCAAAGAGTTGCTATTAAGGGATAGTATAGAAAGTGAGGTTTCTATGACGTATGATATCGTATGTAGTGAAACACAGTCAGAAAAGGCTATCCAACACTTAGGCGTTCTCATTCTCTTATGGCGCCGCCACTATCACATAACTCAACAAGAGTTAGCCAAACGGACCGGATTGTTACAGTCCTATATTAGTGGACTGGAAAAGGGGAATATAGACCCCCGTATATCTACACTGTGTAGGATAGTCAATGGCTTTGATAATATGCCTTTAGATACATTTTTTGGAGGCCCTGACTTAGGCTTTATCGACTTTCATGGCATAGAACATCGACATATAGAATTTCATTAAAACCCTAAATCCTCATTGATGATAATCACCTCCATAGTTTGCATGTTACGCATTTTTTTGTAGTAAATGGTTAAGGCATTACAAATTCTGTCCGGTGAACCACAGTCGTAGCATTTTTCTTCTAATTTGGCACAAGGGTTGAGAGAGCTTTTCTTATTCTTTTTGCTATTTAGTGGGGCTGCTACATTGCGTGCTCGATAGATGGCCGAGGCTAAGTCCGGTGTAATTTTATTGCGACCTAGCACAAAGAACACTTCTTGCGATCCGAATAGGGACGCCGCTACACGGTTGCCTGTGCCGTCGATATTGACCATTTCACCTGTTTGTGCCAAGGCGTTTACAGAGGTGAGAAATACATCGCGGCCCATGGTGCGTAATGCGGTATCGCGGAAGCTTTCACCAGGAAGAGGACGCTGAATATCCGTGATGTCATCATTGACCTTGGACAAAGCATGATGAACCTTGAGCTCCAATAAGGTGCGAGAATCGCCGATGGCTACTCGTTTATGTTGAATACGAGACTGTAAATAGTCCACCGCATTAGCGCCTGTTTCAAAATAATGGACTACAAATTTATTGCGCTCTAAGGCTTTGATGGTTTTTTCTATATCGATGGGAGCATCGTTGATTTGAGGATTGATAACTGCGTTGATTGTTGTTTCTGTGTTGGCCATGAGTCCTCCTAATAGTACATATAAACTAGTGAGGTAAACTAAACAGTGTTTTCGAAGTGCTGTAAGGTAAAGAGTATTTTCTAAGTAATACAGTATTTCTATTACTAGTATTGTACTGTTTTATGTGGTGGTTATTCAACATAAGGAAATCATGTTTTTAGGTAAAAGGATGATACTGATAGTATAGATCGTTTTTTTATGTAAAAATATTGGAATAGAATCCATATTTAAGTACTAAATAATAAAACTTTGGAATGAAATCCAATTTTTATGATAAAATTAACGTAAAAGTTGGAATGGAATCCAAAGTTATTGGGTAGTCGATATGATATCTGACAATACTAATAAGAGGGTTCCATCTATGAGAACGTACATAGATGAGGAGGCTCTTATGAAATTAATTCAGCGCCAAGGATATTTAGATTTTTTACGGCGTAATCGAAATCGGCCTATTGTTAAGGTTGTCTCTGGCATACGTCGTTGTGGTAAGTCTACATTGTTTAGGCTGTTTAAAGATGAACTGTTATCGGAAGGTGTTAAGCCTGAACAGATTATATCTATCAATTTTGAAGAATTAGAATATGAGCATTTACGCGATTACCATGCGCTGTATCAATATATTTTAGAACGCATGCAGCCTGATCAAATGAACTATATTTTTCTTGATGAAATTCAACATGTTGATCAGTTTCATCGCGTTGTAGATAGTTTATTTGTAAAAGAGCATACAGATTTATATATTACGGGATCCAACGCATACTTTATGTCCTCTGATATTGCTACACTTTTGACTGGTCGATATGTGGAAATTCAGATGTTGCCGTTGTCATTTAGTGAGTTCTACCATAGCAAATACGATGGGAATCAGTATTCTTTAATTCCTGCCTATGAGTCCTATCTTCGTGAAAGCTCATTCCCTTATACTCAACAATTGGGCGGCGAAGATTTTGATATACAGGAATATTTACGAGGCCTATACAATACCTTGTTATTACATGATGTAGTGGCTCGCTTAAAGATTAATGATGTTACCATCCTACAAGATATTGTGCGATATATCATGTCAAATATAGGTAGCTTGCTTTCACCAAATAAAATTGCCAATTCTCTCGTTAGTGCCGGTCGAAAAATTGATAATAAAACGGTAGAACGATATTTACAAGGATTGCAAGATAGCCTATTGCTATATAAGGTAAATCGTTATGATGTGCGTGGCAAAGAATTATTGCGTATTAATGCAAAGTACTACAGTGTGGATGTAACATTACGTAATCTATTAGTTGGCAACGCGAGTCGTGACACAGGACATATTTTAGAGAATATCGTTTTTCTTGAACTCATTCGTCGTGGTTACACCGTATATGTAGGACAATTAGCTAAGGGAGAAATTGATTTTGTTGCACAAAAAAGCAGGGTGTTACGGAATATTATCAAGTCAGCGAAACTGTGTTAGATCCTAATACACTACATCGTGAGCTCGCACCGCTTAAGGCTGTACAAGACCAATATCCAAAGTTTTTGCTCACCTTAGATGAATTAAATAAAAATGCAAATTATGACGGAATTCAACAACGAAATGTTTTAGAATGGTTGTTAGAGAGCTATTAAATTGCTATAATAATAGTATTGATATGGCATAAGCCAATGTTAAGGAGGCAAAAAAATCGTGGATTTAATTCAAAAAAATTAAAAGACCAAGTAAAACCATTAGGTAAAAAAATCGTGTTGCCAGAATACAAAGATGAACGCGTATTGAAAGCAACTGAAATCATTTTGAAAGAAGGTTTCGTAACACCTGTACTCGTTGGTAACCCTGCAGAAATCGCAGAAGCTGCTAAAGCTGTTGGCGTATCCGTAGAAGGTGCTGAAATCATCGATCCAGCTAACTACGATCGTTACCAAGAAATGGTTGATACATTCGTAGAATTGCGCGCTAAAAAAAGGTATGACTCCTGAAAAAGCTGACGCAACTATGAAAGGTGACTGCTTATTCTTCGGTGCTATGCTTGTTCGTCTTGGCGCAGTAGATGGCATGGTTGCTGGTTCCGGTTGCCCAACTGCAAACGTATTGCGTGCTGCATTACAAGTTGTAGGTACTAAAACCAGGTCTTAAAACAGTATCTTCTTCCATGTTCATGTTCACAAGCAAAAAAGAATATGGCGACGACGGTATGCTCGTATTCTCCGACTGCGGCGTATTGCCTAACCCAACTAGCGAACAATTGGCTGATATCGCAGAATCCACTGTAGAAAAAGCTCGCAAAGTTGTTGGCATGGCTGACCCTCGCGTATCCATGTTATCCTTCTCCACAAAAGGTTCCGCTTCCACTCCAGAAGTAGACAAAGTGGTTGAAGCTGTTAACATCTTGAAAGAACGCAACGTTGACTTCAAATTCGATGGCGAATTACAGTTGGACGCTTCCATCGTTCCTTCCGTAGCAGAAAAGAAAGCTCCTGGTTCCAACGTAGCTGGTAAAGCTAACATCTTGATTTTCCCCTGATCTTCAAGCTGCTAACATTGGTTACAAATTGGTACAACGCTTCTCCGGCGCTGACGCTCTTGGCCCATTGATTCAAGGTTTGGCTAAACCAGTTCATGACCTTTCCCGTGGCTGCTCCGCTCAAGACGTTGTAGACGTTGCTGCTATCGCTGCTGTTGAAAGCATCTAATAGTTACTCATACAATTATATATAAACATATGTCATATATGATTTGATATGCTGAAAGCTGGCTCTATGAGCCAGCTTTTTTTGTATGTTCAATATATATCTATATATTTTTATATTCATTACTTTATGTTATTTTTTACAGCCTTACCATTGTTGTCATGTTACTTTCAAATTGGTAGCTACTGCGACAGACAGAATCCATGGTTGATCGTATAGTATAACTATAAGAATATAGATCGGCGTAAACCATTGGAGGTGTATCTTATGAGTTTTGGAACTATTAATAAATCCATGACCGTAGCTGATGCGGTTAAAGTAAATCCAGAGTTAATGGATGTATTAGCAAAAGATGGAATTGATTTTTGCTGTGGTGGTGGACATCCTTTAGCAGAGGCTATTGCAGAAACAGGTAAAGATGTGGATGCATACATTGCTATGTTAAATACTGTACAAGTTGCTAAGAAATCTTCTCGTGTAGAGGTGCTTAGTTATTCTAAAGACCAATTGATTGACTACATCGTTCATACCTATCATCGAGAACAATTGAATATGATTGATGAAATTGACCAAGGATTGGCAAAACTACTAAATGTACATTATGACCATCATGGTGAGGAATTGACAAAGATTTATCAAACCTTTTTGCAACTCAAATCCGCTCTTATACCTCATTTCCGGCATGAAGAACATGTAGACTTTCCTGAGTTTAAAGCGGGTAAACCCATAGACTTTGATGAACTTCGGGCTGAACACGAAGCTGCAGGTGTACTTTTGGAATCCTTAAGTGCATTGACCAACCAGTACACAGCACCAGCAGATGGCTGTGCTACTTATGTCTATGTATTTAAGACCATGAAAGCCTTAGAAGAAGGTCTTCATGAACATATTTTCTTAGAAAATTCTGTTTTGTTTGACATGAAATAGATTATAATATCATCTGTATAACGACAAGGCTCTATTACAAAATGGTTCCTTGTATGTAGTAAAGACACCAATCGAATGGTTGGTGTCTTTTGTTTTCTTAAAAATTATGAGTTTGTAGCTATATTATGGTGAAATATGTGGTTTGCGTAAATACATATAGAAGGTGTATGATTGAGTTAACTATATTTGCTTAATATACTTAATCAATTTGTACATATAGTTGTGTATGACGTAATAAAAAGGAGAGAACCATGATTTCTGTATTCGATACAAACCCTGTTACATTTGAAGACAAAGGTCGTACATTAACGATTAGTTACAATGGTGTGATTTGTAAAGATGCAAATGGTACTGTTACAACTGATATTAATTTTGAGGACGTAAATGAGCTATATCTTACAAGATATTTAAATTCAAATAGTAACTATACGATTAGGTTCAGAGACCATAATTGGAAAAGCATAGAAGGTCAAGATTTAGATACTGACCGTACAGAATCTAATGCTGGTCACAATATCCGCGAAACAAAAGCGATTATTGCCGCTTTTGCTCGAAATAAATTGACAGCGGAATTCCCTGCAAATTTAGATACCCTTCAATTGCCACTTGATTACTACTACCTGGGGAAACGAGAAATCACCATTAAAAATGGTGTTATCTCAAATGGTAAGATTGATATCCCTATTAATGAAATCCGTCGTGTAGTATGTGCATCTAATGGTACAATTAGTAAATTGTTAGTCTATAAAGAAGAAAAACCTAGTTCCTTCTTCAAAAAGATTTTCGACAAATGTGATATGAAAATCACGTTGAATGCCATTACGTTGCCTTTGTTGGAAGCTATCGTAACACGTAATACCGGACATGGTATCGATTTCTCCCGCGGTAATGGCTTTGACCAAAAGGATTCTAACTATATCATCATTCGCTACCTAGACTCTGGATACTTCCTTGAAAAAGACGGTACAGCACCAACAGAATGGCAAAAAACTGCTGCCGAAACAACGGCTAAATTTAATTATGATGTAAATCAACTTATTTAAGTATAAACTTAATATATAAATAAGAGCCTCTATGGACATTCCTTATTGGTGAAAGGAATGTCCCATAGAGGCTCTTTTATAGCTTTAAATCTACTGTAGAGAGAGTTAAGTTAGTTTTGTACCGCTGTAAAGCGTTGGCGACCAAATTTGTGATTGTTGATTTCATCTACTAGAATTTGTGCAAATGTATCATAAGAGATATAAGGTTACCTTCTTTGTTCAAGATAATATTTTCATTACCTAATACATAGTCATTAGATTCAGGACCTTCTGCATCTAAGATTGGTGGTGGGGTAAACATTGTCCAGTCTACATTGCTGAATTTACGCAAGATATCGTCAGATTTACCATGAGTTTTTGAACGAACTAGAAATTCTGGAGGAAACTCTGGTGTATCATTTAGTTGAACTGTGTGATCTTCGTCTACATAGAGACTGCCTGCACCACCTATAGCGATGAGGCGCGTATTTGTGTTAGCGAATGCTTTTACAAGCAATAATGTCAAATCTGCTGGTAAGTGATACGTATCTGGTGTGAAAGCACTTGTAGCATTTACGACTACATCAAATTGAGTTAGTTCTTGTTTTGTTAGTTGTAACGCATCTTTTACGATGGTTGGAATACCTTCAATGGCACCTTCGCGGCGGACAACACCGCTTACTTGATGACCTGCTTTGAGGGCTTTCTCTACAATACGACGACCTGCGTTACCATTTGCACCGATTACTAAAATGTTCATGTGCTTTCTCCTTTTATATAAAGTGCCAAACATTAATTCTAAGCCTCCACTGCTTTGACGGTCTATGGTCTAGGTAAAGTCGTTTAGAATTAATTATTTGTCACTTCTCTAACATATGATTAGTGAATTTGAGTTAATCTGATGACCTCATTATATAGAGGTGCCATTGTTTTGAATAGTAGAATTATTCAGGATAGGTACTATCAAAAGTGATAGAATTATGATATTTACTGATTAAAAATTTTTTTCAAAAAGTTTTGTACCCTAAAAAAAGATACTATAAAAATACTTGCAATACAATAAATTTGTGATATGATTTGAACAACGTTATACACATAGAAAAGGAGAAATATAATGGCAGAGCAACTCGTAAATGTTCATGACTTAGTTGGCAGATGTCCCTTTGCTACGAGTCAAAAGTTATTAGCTGGTAAATGGTCTTTATTGATCATGCACGAATTATCTGAAGGTCCTGTGCGCTTCCGTGAGTTAGAGCGCCGATTGCATCCAATTACGCAAGCCACACTCACTAGAGCGTTACGCCAAATGGAAGATGATGGCTTAGTCCATCGTGAAGTATACGGCACCATTCCACCAAAGGTAGAATATAGCCTTACCGAAGTAGGTGCAGGCTTTAAAACAGTTCTTGCATCTCTTGGAACATGGGGTAACCAATATATCGACTACATGAAAGCCGCTGGCCGCATATAAGAAATGCCAGCGGCATTTCTTATCCCTGTTTCCCTAAAATCATTTTGTATTCTTTATTATATCTAAATGTTTCTAATATACTGAGTTGAGGTAAAGAGTGCCCTGCCAAAACGACTTTTTCCCCTTAAAATTAGTTTTGTATTCTTTATTATACCTAAATGTCTTTAATATACTGAGAGGAGGAAGGCCCTGTTTTCAAAAAACGACTTTGGCCCTGTCCCGTAGGGACAGACCCGGCCGGTGGAGGCTTTTTGGAAATAGGGCCTTCCTTTACACAAACGTATATAGAAAAATATGGTATAATAAAGAATACGAATGATATAAATTCTCAGTAATATAGAGGTATTGATAACGATGTTAGATGTAACATTTCTCGCACACAGCGGCTTCCTCGTAGATGATGGCAAGCGCTGCTATGTGTTTGATTATTATAAGGATCCAAACAATATTGTTTGGCAATTGGCAAAGCGTGGCCGTGAATTGTGGTTTTTTATTAGTCACAGCCATGCAGATCATTTTAATCCGTCTATTACGGAGTTTGATGGTCCTCAAACGCGTTATATTTGCCATCAAGATGTGCCATTAGAGGGTAAGGTAAGAAAATGTATTACCATGCGACCTGGCCAAGATGCAAATCTCGATGATGTAGGGATTCATATGTACGGTAGCACCGACGAAGGCGGTTCTTTCTATGTAAAAACGGATACTGCAAATATCGACTCTGACTCCTTGTTCCATGCGGGTGACCTTAACTGGTGGCATTGGCTTGGCGATACGCCGGAGAATAATGCAGATGCAAAACGCATGGCTTGGCGTGAATTTAAGGAACTAGACGGTCTATCCGTAGATGTGGCGATGTTCCCTGTAGATAATCGTTTAGAAGATGCCATGGAATGGGGGGCTATTGAATTCTTACGCCGCGTGCAGGTGAAAAAGGCGTTTATTCCTATGCATCTAAATGGTCCACTATGGACGCCATCCGTGTATTTTAAAGCTCTCTTTGGCGATGTTCCTGTATGGGAGCCTCAAAAAGATGGCGATGAATGCACATTCTAAATATACTTTCACAAGTTGTAGTTCATGAAAGTTCGTGACCTATGTGGTCACTACGTTGTATGGGGAGAGTCTATATACGTAATTGAGTAAGTTAGGATCAAGTGATGATGAAAACTAAACCAGTGGCAACCACACTGTTGATTGTCATGGCTATCATATTTTTAATTTCATACCCTCATAGGCACGATGCACTGTGGGCGTTTATCATGCACGTTTCGGGGGCCGCGATGATTGGCGGTTTGGCGGATTGGTATGCAGTGACAGCGCTTTTTACAAAGCCTTTAGGTATTCCTTTCAAAACGGCTATCTTGCCACGTAGTAAAGAACGGTTAATACAGATTGGCCGGACCATGCTCAGCGAAGAATTACTTCGGGTGCCACAAATGTACTATGCCATCAAACGAGAACGCGTTATGGTGCGTATCATCGAATATGGCATGAGTGATGTAGGGCAAAAACAGATGAGAGAACTCTTATACGGCGTTGGCAATCAGGTATTATCCCATATGGATATTGAGCCGATGCGTAAGGAGATTAATAAGGCTGTTTATAAAGGGGTATCCAATTGGAAGGCCACACCTCTCGTTATTCTATTCGGTCGTTGCATGCTGGAACGCCATACGGCTAGCGTGTTTTGGCTTTATTTTAATCGAACTTGTCAGCGTGTTATCGCGTCAAATCAGGTGTATCCATATTTGTATCGCGTCATGCTAGACATTATGAAAACCTATACTAAGGATTCATTCATGCGTGAGCTAGCCATTGCCTTTGGTGGTGATGGGCTTTCACCTGAACGATTAGTTGATACGGTACAGAAAAAAGCAGTTCAGTTTTTACAAGACAACGAAGATATCGATTCGCCATTGGGACGCTATATATGGGGGCAGGCCATCAGATTTTTCAATAATTTGGAAACTAATGAGGAATGGCAGGCTTTCATCGAAGAACATAAGGACCAATGGGTTAAAATGGTCCTCGAAGAATGGGAAGGCAAGCTCATCGATGGGGATACGCTCGATTGGGTGCGCCTCATGGATATTGTGCTCGAACGATTTAACGTGCTCGGCAGTGAAATACTTCTAAATCCTGAGAAACAAGCGCCGTTTGAACGATTCTTCTTGTTGCGTAGCATTCCATGGCTACAAAAAAATTGAACCCTCTCATCGATCGTGTAGTGGGCGAAGAACTATCTCGTTATTCACCGGACGAGATTACGCATATTATACGCGGTAAAATGTATTATGATTTACAAAATGGTTCGTATCAATGGCTCACTTGTAGGGGCCGTCCTCGGCGGGCTGTTCTACGGCGTTACCCTCCTCATTAAGGGGGTGATCGGATGATACGATATATTAAATCGCTTACCTTGAAACAGCGAGCCAATGGGATCTTTGGCTTGATGTTCGTGCTCTACTGTTTTGTTTTTGTAGGCCAGTTTTTCTTTGATGATAAAAGCTGGTACCAGCCGCTCTATTGGGCGGTACAATCTGCTCTTATCGGTAGTGTGGCGGACTGGTTTGCCGTGACTGCATTATTCCGTAAACCTTTAGGATTTCCGTATCATACGGCTTTGATTCCTCGCAATAAGGAACGCCTGATCAATGGTGTAATTATGCTGGTGGAAACGAAGATGCTAACGCGAGATCGTTGCCAAGTGCTATTAGGCAAGGTACAATTCGTACCTTTATTTGAAAAATTCCTACTATCTCCAGAGGGACAGCGGGCCGCACGCCTTGTCATTCATCAGGGATTACATTTGTTATGGAAATCTCAAACAACTGAGGAATGGGCACAGTGGGGGGCTAAGCGCATTCGTGCATTGTTAGAAAAACATTCCCTCGTACCTGTGTTAAAGCATGTATTACTTGATTTATGTGAACACAATCGCTATGAAGGCATGGTTGTACAGGTCTTGAATGTGATTCAAGAGCGTATTAACCATCCTGCTATGGTCACCTGGCTTACGGCCGTAGTTGCAGAGGAAGCACATAAGAAAAAACGAAAGGGCTTCCTTTCTGATTTCTTGATTTCCTTGTCCGAAGCCACCGATGTTGTTAATTATCGTGAGATGGCAGAAGCCATTGTAACAGAGGCGTATGCTATGTTGGAAAACTGGAAACGCCCTAATAGCCCTGAGCGGACAGCATGGCTTCGTCAGTGGGTAGAGCCGATTCGCCACATAGAGGAAAATCATGTGGTCTGCGATGCTCTCGATGAGGCCTGGGAACGTTGGATACGAGAACAAGATTGGGAATCTATCATCGAGAACCATTTATGTCCATACGTTGAGGAGTTACTTGTTGAAGGCGATGAAAATGGCGAAACGCCAGCTCAAGTTCTTGTAAATATCGCCCTTGAACTTTGGAATGTATATGGTCAATCTGAAGATCTTTGCAATCGCATTGAAACTACCCTCCACGATATTGCACGGTATGTGCTAGAACAAGGGTATGATCTCATCGAAACCATCATACGCCAAGTATTAGGCGGACTTAGCACCGATAAATTTATCTACTTTATCGAGTCTAAGGTAGAGGATGACCTCAGCTGGATTCGTATTAATGGTGCCATTGTAGGTGCCGTAGCTGGCCTTGTGGTATGGAGTTTTCTTGAGTACGTCTATGTACCATTATTAGCTTTACTCGGTTAAATACTTTGTCTAGTTTACAAGTAAATTACAGTATTTACATATACGAAAATAAAACACCCTTCTATATGACGAGTGCTTCTCGTAGTTGAGACTTGTCATATAGAGGGGTGTTTTTATGTACAACGTATTACATTATTCTATTAATGCTTCCGATAGAGGAAGGGTAATGGAGAAGGTAGTAAATACACCTAGCTCACTCTTTGCCGTGATTGTACCATGATGTAAATGAACAACCTTGTCTACGAAATAGAGGCCTAAGCCTATACCGTGATTAGATTTTTTATTTCGTGATTGCTCTGTTTGATACATACGATTGAAGATTTGTGATAGATTATCTGGCTCGATGCCAATCCCGTTATCGGTAACCTCAATAATCAAATATAGATTATTGCGCTTGGCCGTGATATTGATGGTTGACTTTGTGAATTTAATAGCATTGTCGATAAGATTTGTTACGGCACGACGCAAGGATACTTCGTGGCCCGTAATGATTAAATCACTATCAATATCAGCATTGATGGTGATATGCTTTTCCGCACAAAGTCGAGTGTAATCATGTATCATGTTTCTTAACATGGTACTTACATCCACAGGGGCTACATTCATTTCATAGTTATTTTCTAACCGTGCTACATCCAATAATTGCGCTACCAGGGATGACATGAATTTTGCTTGCTCTAAATATGGGTCAAGCCTTCTTGCATTTCCTCTGGTGTTCGCGCATATTTGATGGCGTACTCACTTTCAGCTTGGATAACGGCAATCGGTGTACGCAATTCATGAGATACGTCAGAACTGAATTGCTTTTCCCGATTGGATGAATCTTCGAGGCCGGATAGCATGCGGTTGAATGTGGTCGTCAACTCATAGACCTCATCCTTCGCGATTTCCGGCAATTCAATACGACGACTCAAGTCGTTGTTTTTGCCGATAACCTTTGCTGTGTGCGTCAGTTTACGCAACGGTTTAGGCCTTGTTTTATGAATAGATAACCACCGATAGAAGATATGAGCAACGCCACCAAATTGACAAGCAATAAGGCGTATAGGATATCGCCGTTTTTATCCGTAATCTTTTGGCTCGTAATAGCCCGTAAGAAACCTCGGTAATTCGGTGCGTTGATAGGAACATCGTAATAGTAAAATGTCATACCATTAGCTTCGATTTCACCAACCTGTCCAAGCGATAAATTCGATTGATTTGGGAATCCATCCGGTAAATAGCCTTTCGTAATTAATCCATCTTGTGTGTAAACGAGATAGAATGTGCCATCTTCATAAGGCTTAAACTTGCGAATGTCCGTAGACATGATGAGCGTTTGTTGTTGTAATCGATCTCTGATTTCCGTGCTGCGTGCCGTGCCCATATAGTTATAGTAGAAAATGGACATAGAAATTAGAAGGGTAATCAGAAACAACGTATACCACAACATGATTTTAAAGGTTAGTGGTATGCGATTCCACAGGTGCTTAAATGCACCGGACATAGAATTAAGGTCATGACCCTGTTCCTTAGTTTTCTGTTTTGAGGACATATCCTACTCCACGAACGGTTTGAATCAATTTCACATTTTTCATCCGTGTCAATCTTTTTACGTAAATCCTTAATATATACATCAATTAGATTAGAGTAGCTTTCATAATCGTATTCCCAAACACGATCTAGAATTTGTTGACGGGACAAAACGATATTTTTCGTTGCTTGCTAAATAATACAATAAATCAAATTCTTTAGCTGTTAATGTAATCGCTTCGCCATCGCGCTTTTACCGTACGTTGCGGAACGTTGATTGTCAAAGGACCAACCTTGATATCATTTTGGGCATGACGTGCGTTACGACGTGCTAACGCATAGATACGAGCTGTTAATTCTTCAAGATCAAAAGGTTTCACAAGGTAATCATCGGCCCCTGTATTGAGACCTGTAACCTTATCTTGTAAGGAATCCTTCGCCGTTAATAATAAAACAGGTGTTGTATTACCTTCGTTACGCATTTGAGCCAATGCGCTAATGCCATCCAATACAGGCATCATGATATCCATAACGATGACATCATAACTAGATGTATTTACATAATCGATAGCTTGTTGACCGTTGAAACATGTATCGACAGTCATATTTTCAGCACGCAAATATTTGGCCGTAATACCATTCAGCATTTCTTCGTCTTCTACAAGTAAAATCTTCATATGTTTGTTCTCCTTATGTATGATTAAATTATATAACTCTCTCTTAATACAACTTAATTACTAATCAGATCCCATTTTGTGAAAGCTGCAACACATTAGTAATTAAATTAATATTAACATATTTAAGTTATATTATATAACTAATTTATCTATTATCATACCTTATACAAACGGAATGAGTGAAAAAATGAATGTAATAAATGGTAAAACCCTATATATTCATATATATATAGCATGTAAGCACCACTATATAAGTTTTGTCTAGCGTAATTAGATTTCATAAAATGAAGTATATCGAAGATTGCTATTTATGCATAGATAAGAGCGATTTTACTGATTTTTGAAAGATGTAAAGAAAAATCACAATAAAAAAACTTATGATAATAATTATCAAAAAGTGAAAAAGTATACTAAAAATCGAGAGGTTTTAATATATATAAGCCGTTTAAATTCCGTGTATTTTTTTAGTAGGAATTTAAAAAAATTTTTGATAACAATAAATGACCTTATTGGGGTGGTATAGTCGGTAAAACATAGTATTTATTGGTCTCATATGGTTATCTATAAAGTAAAAAAATTCGGAACCGAATCAATATAAATGATATACATAAAAATAAATAGAATTTCCATTTAATATAATCAGAATGTTCAAGATTCATCTACAAAAAATGTGAAATGATATAGAGTATCAATTAAAATCATCGAAATTAATTATGCATAATAAGGTTTAGACATACGGGGCAATGCTCTCTATAATTATAAGTAAAGCTATAAGAAAAATCGCACAAGTGTGAGGCTTTTCTTTAAGGAAAAATGATTAGGTTATCAAAAATTTTTATAAGGTTTTTGAATCTAGATAGTCTAAGAAATTTTCTTTTTATAGGTAGTTATGAGGAGGTCATTATGGAACAGTTTGATGTTCTAGTAGTAGGTAGCGGTGGCGCTGGTCAACGCGCGGCTCTTGAAGTAGGTCGTCGTAAAGGCTTAAATGTAGCACTTATTACTAAAATTTTCCCAACCCGTTCAGCAACAGCAATGGCGCAAGGCGGTGTAAATGCTTGTTTGAATAACGTAGCAGCTGAAGACACAATCGAAACACATACTTTCGACACAGTAAAAGGTTCTGACTATCTTGGCGACCAAGATGCAATTGAATTCTTCTGCTCTCGTTGTCCAGAAGGCGTACTTGAAATGGACCACATGGGTGCTCCTTTCTCTCGTACTCAAGAAAATAAAATTGCGCAACGTAACTTCGGTGGTCAATCCTATCCACGTACTTGCTACTCTGCGGATAAAACTGGTCACGTTATTTTGCACACAACTTACGAACAATGCTTGAAAGAAGGCGTACACTTCTTACAAGAATGGTACCTTTTAGATCTTGTTAAATCTGCAGACGGTCATGTTGGTGGCGCTGTAGTTTGGAACATGAAAGAAGGTCGCGTAGAACAAATTAAAGCGAAAGCTATCATCTTGTCCACTGGTGGTGCAGGTCGTATTTTCTGGACTCGTACTACAAACCCATTCCTTTCCACAGGCGATGGCATGGCAGCAGCTTTCCGTGCTGGTAACGGCTTGAAAGATATGGAAATGATCCAATTCCATCCAACTGGTCTTGGTCGTACTGGTATCTTGATGTCCGAAGCGGTTCGTGGTGAAGGTGGTTACCTTCTTAACTCTGAAGGCGAACGTTTCATGAAAAAATATGCGCCAAATAAAATGGAATTGGCATCCCGTGACGTTGTAGCGAAAGCAATCGAAGATGAAATCGCTGCAGGTCGTGGTTTCGGTTCTGGTCTTAATGCATACGTAGTAGCTGACCTTCGTCACTTAGGACCTGAAGTTATCATCGAAAAACTTCATGGTATCCGTGACTTGGCAATGTGCTTCGAACACTGCGATCCATTGACTCAACCAGTACCTATTCGTCCTACATGTCACTATACAATGGGCGGTATCGACGTAGTAGACTACAAAACTTGTGCATGTGAATTGCCTGGTTTGTTCGCTTCCGGCGAAGCTTCTTGTATTTCCATCCATGGTGCTAACCGTTTAGTGGTAACTCCTTGGCAGACGGCGTAGTATTCGGTAAAGTATCCGGTGCTGGTGCAGCTGACTATGCTGAAACACATGAACAACCTAACGTAGATGCAGAATTAGCTGCAGCTGCAAAAGCTTGGGAAGCTAAATTCACTGAAGTAACAACTCGTGAAGGCGGTCGCCCAGTTGTAGAAATCCGCGATGCATTGGCTGATGCAATGTGGAATAAAGTAGGTATCTTCCGTAATGAAGATGGTATTACTGAAGCATTAAAAGAAATCGATCAATTGATCGAAGATTATAAAACTTGTTATGTAGGTGACCCTGAACGTACTTACAACATGGCATTCGTAAACTATTGTGAAATCGGTTCTATGTTAACAGTAGCAAAAGCTATTGCAATGGGCGCTTTACACCGTCGTGAATCCCGTGGCGCTCATATTCGTGAAGACCATCCAAAACGTAATGATGAAAAATACTTAAAACATTCCTTGATTAAGTTAGGCGCTGACGGTCAATACGAATTAACAGAACGCGACGTAGTGTTCACTAAATACGAACCACAAGAAAGGAAGTACTAAGATGAGACAAATCACCTATCATATCCACCGTTACCAACAAGGTCGCGCGTTTGTACAAACTTTCAAATTCGATTACGAACCTGACCGTACAATTCTTTGGGGCCTTCAAAAAATTAAAGATACTCAAGATCCAACACTAACATTCTTGGCAGCTTGCCGTTCCGCAGTTTGTGGCGCTTGCTCCATTCGCGTAAATGGCGAAGCAATGCTTGGTTGTGAATCTAAAATTGATGAATTGACAGAACGTTATGGTACAGATGAATTAACTATCGCTCCTATCGGCAACTTCCGTGTAATCCGCGACTTAGTTGTTGATTGGGAATCTAAAGTTGATCGTTTGAAAACAGTTGCTCCTTGGATTTTCCTTAAAGCAGAATTCAACGAAGGCGACAAAAATCGTTCGTCAAACTCCACTGATTTCAAAAAAATTCGTTGCTCGGTACAGAATGTATCCTTTGCGGTTGCTGCGCATCTGAATGTAACAAATTGACTGCACGTCAAGACGATTTCTTGGAACCATATGTATTCACTAAAGCTAACCGTTTCGTATTGGATAGCCGTGATGATGCACCTATGGCTCACATTCAACCTGCTTATGACAATGGTCTTTGGAAATGCGTTCACTGCATGAACTGTATCTCCCGTTGTCCTAAACACTTAAAACCTGCTCAAGATATTTCCAACATGCGTAAAGAAGCTACAAAAGTCGGCCTTACAAACAACAAAAGGCGTTCGCCATGCAGTTGCTTTCAAAGAAGACCTTTACAAAACTGGTCGCTTGAAAGAAGTTTCTATGAGCTTGAAATCTGACGGTGTTGTAGATTCCGCTAAACAAGCATTCTATGCATTACGTTTGTGGAAACACAGCAAAATTAATCCTTTCGAACTTGTAGTACCTCAAAAACCAGTTAATGGTATTGATGGTGTTCGCAGACTTATGAAAGCAGCTGAGGAGGTAAGCAAATAATGAAATACGCATTTTTCCCCAGGTTGCGTTCTTGAAAGCGCTGCCAAAGAAGATTACATGGCAACTGTTGCAGTAGCTAAAAAAACTCGGCATCGAACTAGAAGAACTTGACGGTTGGACTTGCTGCGGCGCATCCCACGTTCAAGATATCGCTCCAGAAATTACATTAGCTACAAACGCACGTAACATTGCATTGGCAGAAGAAAAAGGTTTGAACCTTTTAACTGTATGTAACACTTGTACTTTGATGCTTCGTGAAGCTAAAAACGAATTAGACAATAACGAAAAAAGAAAAAGAAGAAGTGAACAAAAATTAGCTCAAATCGGTAAACAATACCGCGGTACAACTGATATCACTCATTTCTTATGGGTATTGATTCGCGATTACGGTTTGGATAAATTGAAAGAAAAAGTTGTTAAACCTTTAACAGGTTTACGTGTAGCTGAATACTATGGTTGCCATATTCTTCGTCCTCAAACTGAAATGGGCTTCGAAGACTATCAAATGCCTACATCTTTAGCAGATTTGATCTCTGCTATCGGTGCTACACCAATCGACTTCTCCCGTAAACTTGATTGCTGCGGTTTCCATGCTGTATACCCTGCACATGATTCCGTAATGCAAAATGACTGGCTCCATCAACAAAGATGCAGCTACAGAAGGCGCAGATTGCGTAGTAACTCCTTGCCCACTTTGCCAAATGCAACTTGATATGTTCCAAAAAGAAGCAAAAGAAGTTGTTGGCGGTGGCAAAGATATGCCAATCTTGCACATGTCCCAATTAGTAGGTCTTGCTCTTGGCATCACTCCTGAAGAAATGGGCATGCCTAAACGTCACTTAACTGATACTGCAGCAGTGACAAAATTTGTAGGTTAATTCGTTTTAATTTAGAGTGCCTCAGTTGGCTTATAAAATCTAAATTAAACCTATTATCATAATTACTGTAAAGACCCCTGGCCTTGGCTAGGGGTCTTTATTTGATACATATATGGTGTTTATTATATAATAAATAGGTAAGCATTGATGACATTAGGAGGTCTCATGAACGAAGCCTTATTAGAATATATAGACCATAAATTGAATAACGAAGATTTGGGACGCGTATTCCCAGTCACCTTTCAAGGTAATGAGTATTTTGTAAAACGCGCTGTAGGTAATAACCGGTCATCATGGATCAAACCATCCCCTCGTGCATCCTTTGACCATGAGTTTTATATGATGAACTTTGTGCGTACGCAATTACCATTAGCTCCGGAAATTGTAGGCTTTCGAGAAAATTATTTCGTGACACCGAATTATGGTAAGAACTTGACCTACTATGGCCATTTACCGCAGGAACATCCAGAAGATGCATCTCTAGAGGATATGGCTGTTCATATTTTTTATGCCTTTGGTAAAGCGCTCGGCACACTTCATGATTATGGTATCGCTCATGGCCGTCCTGCGTTGCGTGATATCGTATATAATCCAGATGCGGATAGTGTCATGCTTCTTGATTGGGAAAATGCACGTCGCTGGCCAGAATTCACGCCTGCTGGATGGGATTTACTGATTTTTATTCATAGCTTCATCCGCGAAGGTGATTTGCCTAATACCTACCTATATGCAGCGATGAACGGCTATAGTTCTGCACGTTGTGCCAGTGAAACCATCCGTCATGTGAAAGAAGTGTTACACAAGCGTGACTATCTATTTAAATTCTGTCGCCTGTTGGAACCGTTCCATTTTGTAGACACAGAAGCAGCCGTAAAATCATTTGATTTTATACAAGCACTAAAAACTGAATAACTGTGTATGACTAGTTGATTCTTGCAAAAACAGAATGCTAAGGATGCCCCGAATGGCCCTCCCGTATGGTGAGGGTCATTTTATTATGGTAAAATAGATTGTATACATGGTGATATTTTTACCAGCATTAGTTAGCATTAAAAATCATAAATCCGGTGTAGGGGAGTTATGACGAGGTATAACAAGTGGAATATATTATTTCGTTTATGGAAACGTATGGCTATGCAGCCATGTTTATTGCGATGGTTCTAGAAAATGCGAATATACCGATTCCTAGTGAAATTGTGCTTGGATTTGCAGGGTATTTAATTTCTCAAGGTATATTTGATTTGCATACGACAATGGTCGTAGGTACATTGGTCGGTATCATTGGGATCCATTTTGTCATATTGGATGGGGGAATATGGTGGTCGTCCGTTGTTATTGAAATACGGTAAATATGTATTCTTTAATGAGCATAAATTTGAACTCGCTGAAAAGATGTTTAATAAATATGGTGGAGTAGCTATATTCTTTGGCCGTCTTTTACCTGGTGTTCGTACATTTATCTCCTTCCCGGTCGGGCATGGCACGCTATCCATTGTGGCACTTTATCGTTTGGACTGTACTCGGTACTATTCCTTGGACGATTTTACTCGTATATTTAGGAAAAGTACTTGGGGAAAACTGGAAAGATCTTATTCAGTATAATCATGAATTTTTGCTAGTTGTGATTGTCATCTTTGCTATTGTGGCTGCAGTGCTCGGATTTAAATACTATAAGAATCGCCGTAAATCATAAGGAGGTCACAATGAAATTGTCTCGTTTGACGCCTGTGTTGTTTGTTGTTTGGCTGGTATTCTTTATGGTAGCTAATAATATACTACCTGTAACCGATCCAGTAGAATCGAATTATGCGTTAACTGCTAAGGAAATGGTGTTGTCTGGCAATTGGTTATCGCCACAGATTTATGGGACATATTGGTATGACAAGCCGATTATGATTTATTGGCTGATTGCATTAGCTTTTAAAATCTTTGGTATCGCTGATTGGGTAGTTCGTTTGCCAAGTGCTATATTTGGTGCTTTGTCAGTGGCTGCTATGTTTCAAACTTTACGGACCTTTAGTCGACGTTGGCTCGTTGGCCTAGTAGGTTCCTCTATCCTTGGTACATCTCTTATGTTCTGGGCTGTTGCTCATGGTGTTATAACCGACATGGTACTGTTATATACGACCTTGATGGTTATGATGTATGCGTACAAAGGCTTGAATGAAAATTCTAGTACGGCCATGATTGTAGCGTATGTATTTTCCGGATTAGGTGTTTTGACAAAGGGGCCCGTGGCACTTGTTTTACCTGGCCTTATTTTGCTCGTTTATGTTGCGCTTTGCCGTTCGAAACAAATGTTATTACGCCTCTTTGACTGGAAGGGGATTTTGGCCTTTCTTGTCGTCGCTATGCCGTGGTATGTTTATATGTATAGCGCCCATGGACAAGCCTTTTTAGATGGATTCTTAGGCCTTAACAATGTAACACGTGCGACTCAGTCTGAACATCCGGAAGATAATGTGTGGTGGTACTATATCGCTATTTTCCTCGGCGCTTCTTTACCATGGACGGGCGCTGTTATTTATGGCATGATAACGGGCTTTAAACAGCACCATAAGTGGTACGTGTATTGCATGTGTTGGGGCGTGGGTACTGTTCTATTCTATTCCTTGATGGCCACTAAGTATCCTCTATATACATTTATTAGTCTTGTACCTTTCAGTATTCTTGGTACATTAGGGGCTATGAAAGCTCTGCGTCCGGGTCGGCCTCGTTATGTCCCATGGATTGTAGTCGGTCCCACACTATTGTTATGGATCGCTTATGTAGGGGCATCTTTCTTTGCACCTTGGGGCTATTATGGATTGCTCTATGTTTTGGCAGGCGTATCCATATTAGGGCTGTTATGGTTCTGGTGGACTCGCCAACGGTATCGTTTGCTGAGCATTGTCGTGATCGGAACCATGCTCATTTCCTCGATTGTAGTACTCGAAGGCTTGGTACCTCTTGTTAAACAACGTAGTTCTATCAATCTTATCCCTGTTGTAGATAAGTATAATGGTGATGTGTATTATTACAATGGATACAGCACATCTCTCGTATATTATACTGGACATGAGGTGGTTCGTATTAAGGGTGACAGCAGTCGTTGGGATGATAAGGATACATTAAAACATCGTAGTGCTGAATGGGATAAGAAATACCTTATGGAACAAGTGACGGAGGACGAGTTTATCAAGCGTTTGGCTGAAGGTAAGCAAATCATGGTCATCGTTCCAAAAGGCGAAATTAACCATTTTAAACAGTCTAGTATTGCACCATATGTTGGTGAGTACAGCGAGGCTGGTAGCTCTGAGATTTATATTTTGAATAAACGACAAGCTTTATATTGAAGAATAATATATTGTTAATCGTGTTTGTGAAAGTAGCATCAACCGCTCAATGCGGTTGATGCTTTATGTATATAATCAAAATAATTAATGTATATATTATGTCCCTAATTACTATTTATATTTTTTTAGAAATAAAACCTATTATAGTTATATGTATTGTTGACATATTAAAAGCATATTGGTATAGTAGGTTATATAACTTTTAGAACGAGGTGTTCTGAAACCTTATTTCATCTAGGTTTTAGAAAAGTGCGGAAGTGGCATGTGTCAAAATCGCCCCCCTTGTTGTGAGGTAGAAAGAGGGGAAGTTATGAAGAAGACATGGTATCTAATCATCGGAGTGGTCCTCTTGGTTATTGGCTGCATAGCCTATGGTTATCATGAACACCATAAACCAAAGACGGCTCAAGAATTAAAGACTGTACGCGTAGCCTATTTACCAATTACCCATGCATTGCCGGTATTCGCTACAAAAGAATTAGAAACGGCAGATGGTCCTGTACATGTAGAGCTTGTTAAATATGGATCTTGGCCAGAGTTGATGGATGCATTAAATACAGGTAAGGTAGATGCTGCATCGGTACTCGTTGAGCTAGGTGTAAAGGCTCGTGAACAAGGCATTGATGTTCGTGCTGCTGCACTTGGTCATACAGAGGGTAATATTATCATCGTAAATAAGGATATTAACTCCGTTCAAGACTTAAAAGGCAAATCCTTTGCTATCCCTCATAAACAATCTACTCAAAAAATTCTCGTGGATTGCATGCTTGAACAAGCGGGTCTTTCTGAAAAAGATGTACAAATCGTAGAAATGAGCCCTCCAGAAATGCCTTCTGCTCTATCGGTAGGACAAATTGCTGGGTATAGTGTAGCCGAACCATTTGGCTCTCTAGCCCTTGAAATGGGAACTGGGAAGGTCTTTGAAGATCCTGACCATCTCTGGCATGATAATATTTGCTGTGCTCTTGTGTTTAATGGTCAATTCGTCGACGAACATCATGATTTGGCAAAAGCTTTCACCAAGGCCTATCTCGATGCAGGTAAATACCTAGATGAGCATCCAGAGTCCCAAAAAGAAATTGCCTTAAAATATTTAAAGTTTAAGGATCCTATTATTGAACGTTCCTTACAAGTGATTGGGTTTGGAGATTTAGCCCTTACAGAGGACCGTTATAATGCGCTTGTGCATCATATGACACATATTGATTTAATCAAAAAAGTGCCGACCTATTCAGAGTTTGTAGATACATCATTGTTACCATAGGAGGGGGACCATGAAGAAATATACATATGTGCCAGGTTCATTTATCGCAGCTTGGCTAATTTGGGAGTTGATCGTTCGCCTCGGCGGTTTTAATGAAGCCCTATTGCCAACGCCATATAAGGTATTACTCGGATTTGGAGAACTTATAGGCGACGGTGTTCTTTTTAAGATATTGCAGATAGTTTAGTGCGTTTCTTTATCGGTTATATTATTTCCGTTGTAGCCGGCGTATTTTTCGGTCTTATCTTAGGTTGGTACAAGGGGATTTGGAACTACATCAATCCAATCGTTCAAGTCATTCGACCAATTTCTCCTGTGGCGTGGTTGCCGTTTATCGTTCTCTTCTTCGGTATCGGTCAAGCACCAGCTATCGTTATCATCTTTATCGCAGCATTCTTCCCGGTGCTATTATCCACGGTGTCTGCTATTCAAAATATTGACCCTGTGTACATCAAGGTAGCGCGCAACTTTGGTATTAAACAGCCAGAACTATTATTTAAAATCGTATTACCTGCCGTATTCCCAGGCATTGCATCGGGTCTTCACATCGCTCTCGGTACGGCGTGGATCTTCCTTGTAACAGGGGAAATGGTAGGCTCCCAAACAGGGCTTGGCTTCCTCATTATCGATATGAGAAATAACTTGCGTAACGATCTCTTGATGGTAGCCATTTTGACCATCGGTTTCGTTGGGCTTTTACTCGATTGGGGCGTATCCCTCATCGAAAAATGGATTTACAAACGTTGGGGTATTGAGAAATAGGAGGTGGCCTCATGGGTTACATTTCGGTGCGCAATGCACACAAGGAATTTATGAAAGATGGGGAACCACTCACCATTCTTGAAGATATTAATCTAGATATTGAAAAGGGCGAGTTTATTTGCCTCTTAGGCCCTTCTGGATCTGGTAAAAGTACGCTATTAAACGCTATGGCGGGCTTTGAGCTCGTTACATCTGGTTCCATTACTATCGACGGTGAAGAGGTGAAAGCGCCTCAACTTAGATATGTAACGGTATTCCAAAATTATGGCTTGTTGCCATGGCGTACGGTGGAAAGCAATATTGAGCTTGGTCTTGAAAGTAAAAAGGTGCCTAAAGAAGAGCGACCTGCTATCATCGATAAATACGTTAAAATGGTAGGCCTCGATCACGCTCGTAATCGCTATCCTGCAGAGTTATCTGGGGGGCATGCAACAACGTGTATCCATCGCTCGTGCACTAGCTGTAGATCCAGATATCATTTTCATGGACGAGCCGTTAGGCGCCCTCGATGCGTTGACACGTATTAACTTGCAAGACGAAATCTCTCGCATCTGCCGTGAAGAAGGCAAGACGGTTGTATTTGTTACCCACGATATTGAAGAAGCCGTAGTCCTAGCAGACCGCGTTGTAGTACTAGCGGCAAATCCAGGACGTGTACAAACTATCATCCCTGTAAATATCATCGATAGAACTGACCGCACATCGGCATCCTTTGTTAATATTCGAAACCACATCTTTGAACAATTCCAATTGGCAAAAGAAGACAAAATCGAGTTCTATATTTAGTTATATACACCTTAAAAGAAACACCCAAAAGTTTATACTCTTGGGTGTTTTATAATGGACAAAATTCTAAAATAATGTATATATATTTCTTATGCAATTCGTGTAATTATGATGTATAGTAGATATATATCGGTAATAACATATAAATTTTAAATTGGAGGCTGTATGTCTTTATTTGAGTTAGAGAATACCTTGTCTTTTGATGAATATATAGCAACCTTTGATGCGGAGCGCGTGGCGAAGGTGCACGATTTTGTAGACTGGCTCGCTCAGTATCAAGGTGGTCTCGTCCATAATCCTTGGGGTGAGGTAAATCCTGATTTAGAGATTGTTACAGATGGTTTTGATGCGGCTCAAGTGCGTCGAGATAATTTGGTAGCCTATTTATTGCCGCGATTAGGTCGAGCTAAGGTATTTGTAGTGGCAGAGGCAGTAGATATCAAGGCGGACGTTTTAGTGGCATTGCTATTACCTGTGAAAGAATGCTATTAGATAAGCACAAAACCATTCGTGCGAAGGATGTAACGCCGATTCGGTTGGAACGCACTAGTTCACCTACTAGCTCTTTATTAAAAGGAACACAGCAGAAGGACGGTTTTAACGAACCTACTGACACGGTGGTGTGGAGTGCTATCGTTGAAAAGGGGGATAGATCCATATGATACGTTGTTGTGGAATATATTCCCCTTCCATCCTCATAAGGATGATAATCCATTGACGAACCGCACGCCTAAGGATAAAGAGCAACAATTAGGTTGGGAATATACAAAACGCTTGTTAGATTTACATATAGAATTAGGTGGCGTAGAACCTCTTGTGCTCGCCGTAGGCCAAAAGTCTGCAGATACAATGGGGGAATTTGGATTGTCTGCTATTGGGTTGCGCCACCCTGCAAACGGCGGTGCTAATCTATATCGTCAGGGCTTTGCGGAGGCTATAGATACATACTTAAAATAGTAAACATTTGAGAGTTTTTGGAGAGATACTTATGAAACGTTATTGTGATGCTTGCCGTCATTATTGCGATGAGGCGGCTATGTTTTGCCCTACATGTGGGCAGTATACGGTGGCTACAGAGGTGGAGCGCATTGCACCTGAAGGTGATGTAATTTATCCTTTATCTCATTATCAGCTTAGTTATAAGGATACATATCTCTATGTGATGAATAAGTTCCTGGATACGGATGGTCGTGCTTCGCGAAGGGAGTTTTTTCAGTTCCTTTTACTGTGGCACATTGCTATGGTGGGTTTACTTGCCTTTTTCTATGTTTTGACGGTTATATTTCAAACCGGACCGTATTTAATCGGTTTAGGTGGGTTCTTGACGGCTATACTATGTTTAGTTTCCTTACTTCCGTTAGGGTCGTTATGTGTGCGCCGACTTCATGATATGGGGCGAGGTAGTATGAGCTTGTTACTATTCCTCGTTCCATTTGTAGGGCCTTTGATTTTACTGTTGTTATTATGCCAAAAAGGTCAACAGCAGGATAATCAATATGGCAGTGCATTGAAGCATATTGTCATAGATAAACGGCTTGCATCTATTATGAAAGTATCTCCTACGAGTAGTTCGTTAACAACGAGAGTTTTAATTGTTGTTCTTGTAAGTATAGTATGCATATTGGGATTTTCTTTACGAACTATGGGACCGGAAAATGAAGTGTTCCCTTCAGGTTGGTTTACAAATGCCATTGTTGGTGAAGGCAGTGAAGATGCCGCTCGTGCATCGGTACAAGGCTATTTTGATGCGGTAAATAATAAGGACTATGATAAGGCTTTCATGTATGTGATGAACCGAGTTAGGACCAATCCAGTAGAAAAACAAAAATGGCTCATATCTATGCAGCAAGGTACAAAAGTGGATATGGTTACCTTAGATGTGGCACGGCTGAGTCGTTCAGGCAGTTTAAAGCGTATTGTATTTGAAGCAGATTTACAAACTACAAAGGCTGGCGAAGGCATGGTAGAGGCTAAACCGATGAAGCGATATATTTCTCTTATTGAAGAAAATGGTGCGTGGCATATTGAAGGCTTTTACAAACATTTGCCTGATGATGATAACTAAATATGATGTATAAACACGGTTAGATTTTGTGCGATTATCAGCTCAAATTCGTACAGGATTAATGGAATAGCGTCAACATAAGGGTCCTCTTTTGTTAACGCTATT
>BNJU01001047.1_pt1 | contig 164118 bp, 209 predicted proteins | sample 8539281 | NCBI WGS metagenome assembly BNJU01 (sample SAMD00202456, study PRJDB9452) | human saliva metagenome | isolation source: human saliva | place: Japan | reverse complement strand
CTGTAATCACTGAGCTTTTTGCTTCTCCGCCTATCAGGCCTCCCATTGATTTTCATAGGTGTGTTGATAGGCATTGTTGCTGAATCTCTCATGATTTGAAGGACTCTTTTCATCTTTTCTGTTATCTCTTCTTTTGAGCTTGTACTCTCATCGCATTCCCTTTGCTTCATCACCTCGGAAATGGACATTTTATTACTATCACAAAGCTCTAAAAGTTCTTTTGCATTGCTAAAATCCATAATATCTCCTACTGAACTATCATTACCTGTGATATATATTCGTTCTTATATAAGTCGTCTTTTACAGTCTTTGGAATAGACTCGTCAGACTCTATAATAGTATAAGCTCTGTTGCCCTTTGACTCTCTGTAGAGCTTCATAAATGCGATATTGATATTGTGTTCACAAAGTATCTTGGTGATATACGCTATTACTCCCGGTCTGTCCTTATGTACAAGTACAAGAGCACTGTACTCGCCTGAGAAGTCTATATCCACCTCGCCTATCTTTACTATCCTTACCTTTCCGCCGCCAAGTGACTCACCTCTGACCGTTACGCTTCTGCCTTCTTCATCCTCCATACACACATCTACTGTATTCGGATGGATATCGGTCACCTCACTGTTCGGTGTAAACTTATATTCAATACCTCTTTCCTTCGCAATGTTGAATGAGTCACGGATTCTTACATCATCCGTCCCAAATCCCATAAGACCGCCAAAGAAGTGCTCTGTCGGTTCCGTGACCCTTATATGTTTTTGCAAAAGAGCCGTACAGAATGAACTCCACTTTTTTCGGTTTACCTCCAAGCATCTTTCTTGCCAAAAAAGCTATCACACATGCCCCCGCTGTATGTGAGCTGCTTGGTCCTATCATGTTCGGACCAAGCACATCAAAAACGCTAATAAACGGCATATCTATCTCCTACTACTTTTTCAATATAAACTTCTGATATATTGACTCTACAACTACGCCTATAGCATTGTCGCCTGATACATTACAAGCCGTTCCGAATGAATCCTGTGTAATATAAAGCGCTACCATAAGAGCACATATAGGACCGTTGGTATTTCCCAAATCTTTTCCGAAAATCATATAAAGGAAAGGAAGTGCCGTCATTATAGATCCGCCCGGTGCACCCGGAGATGCTACCATAGCAACACCCAGAGTCATTACAAACGGAACTACCGTATGAAGTCCTATCGGAATACCGTTCATCAAGCATACTGCCGTAGCACATGCAACTATGGTAATCATTGATCCGGCCATATGTATATTTGCACAAAGAGGTACTACAAAGTTTCTTATTTCCTCACTTACACCGTCATTCTTTGCACACTCAAGGTTTACAGGGATGGTTGCCGCTGATGACTGTGTTCCTATAGCTGTTGTATATGCAGGAATCTGATTCTTAATAAGTACAAAAGGATTCTTCCTGCTTATTGCACCTGCCACTACAAACTGGATTGTTATTATAACCAAATGCATTATTATAACAACAAGGAATACTTTCCAAAGAATACCGAGAATAACGAATGTTCTGCCCGACTTCGTCATATCTACAAATGTACCGCAGATAAACAATGGAAGAAGCGGAATGATTGCCTTATGAAGTACCTTGTCAATGATTGTTGAAAAGTCCTTAAAGCTGTTATAGAGTGTATCTCCTATCTCTTTTCCACGCATTGCAGACATACATAGTCCAAGTATGAACGCAAGTACCACTGCCGATAATGTATCTATTACAGGCGGAAGTGTTATAGAGAAGAATGCAGCAACAGATTTTTCGGCCGTAGCTTCTATTTGTGCAAGCGCATCGGCACTGATAAAGCTTGGAAAAAGTGTTGATGACACAAGATATGAACCTGAACCTGCTACAAGTGTCGATCCGTATGCAATCAACACTGTAATAAGTAAAAGCTTTCCGGCTCCCTGTGACAAGTCCGCAATACCCATAGTAACATAAGCCAGAATCATAAGCGGAATTACGAACTTAAGGAATGAACCGAATATTCCCGACAATGTTACTACAAACCTACATACGCTCTCCGGCAAAAACTGGCCGATCAAAATACCTATAACAATGGCTATGATCAGCTTTGGCACCAGTCCGATTTCATATTTTTTCATTTAATTTTCCCTCCTAAAAACATGTACATACTCATTTATATTAGTATTATTTTATCATATTTTCTAAATAAAAATTAACTTAATTATATAAAAGTTAGGATTTAAAAATCATTTAAGTATCTTATTCATTTGTTGTGTAAAAATCTAATTTATAATTAATGTTTCTTTTACCTATTTAAGGTATAATGTAAGTATCAATTTATATGGAGGGAAAAATGAAAAGATTATTTTTATATTTGACAATAGTTGCAATGCCGCTGCTTTTTGCAGGTTGTAAAAAAAGGATACCTCTGATTTAAAAAGCATTATGACAACAGAGGCAAACGGAGCCATGTCTCCTACCACTGTAGCGGCAAGCGAAAGTAAATCTGCTAATGACAATAAAAAGCCTACCGCCGAAGCTAAAAAGAGCATCACGGAACAGCCGGAGAGTTTTTCCAAGGATAAGAGCGAGATATCCTATCCGAAGCTTACAGGAAGCAAGGATGATACTTCACTGAACACTATGATTTCAGATAATGCCAAGCTCGGACTAAGTACATTTGCCAAAACTCCAGACTCTGATGTGAAGATCAAATACAACATAAAGAATCAGAGCGGAAAGCGAATGAGCATTGTCTATACAGGAAAAAGCGGTGACAACAATATTATTTTTACAAACAATATCGATCTTGAGAGCGGCAAGAGTATCGGACTTTCAGACTTTGCAGATCCGCTTACACTTGCAAACTATATACTCTCGGATGATGTGGTGCTTGAAAATGCTTCCAATGCACAGGCTTCAGGCTTTGCAGAGTACAAAAAAACCTTAAGTGTGGATATATTAAAGACTTTGCTTGAGGATGCAGACTTTCCTTTGGTTAAAGAAAATGATGTAAACGAGGGGCTTTTCCTAAGGTGTTTTCATATGAATCAGGAGGCGATATCTTTATAGCAATACCTGTATCTCATGAGCTTGGGACTATGTTCTTGTAAAGTATTCTCCTTCAACAAAAATAATTCTATATACTTATATGTTTTTTTGAACTATAATAAGGAGAATTAAATTAAAGATTGAGGTGAAAGATGTCAAAAGTTTATATTAATAAGCATCCGTTGGTACAGCACAAGATTTCAAGACTTCGTGATAAAAGCACAGGAACCAATGAGTTCAGAGCTTTGGTCGGAGAGATTGCAATGCTTATGGGTTATGAAGCTCTAAACGATCTTCCTACAGAGGAGGTTCAGGGTGGAGACTCCGCTTGAAACTTGTATGACTGAGGTGATTTCAGGAAGAAAACTGGCTGTTGTTCCTATACTCAGAGCAGGTCTCGGTATGGTAGACGGTATTTTAAATCTTGTTCCGGCTTCAAAGGTAGGACATATAGGACTTTACAGAGATGAGCAAACTCACACACCTGTAGAATACTACTGCAAATTGCCGAAGCCTATCGAGGAGAGAATAATCGTCGTTACAGATCCTATGCTTGCAACCGGCGGTTCTGCTATAGATGCCATCACACAGATCAAAAAGCATGGCGGAAAGAAAATCAAGTTTATGTGTATAATCGCCGCTCCCGAGGGACTTAAAGCATTAGAGGAAGCTCATCCTGATATACAGATTTATGTCGGACATCTTGACAGAGAGCTGAATAAAGATGCTTATATCTGTCCGGGACTTGGAGATGCCGGTGACAGAATATTCGGTACAAAATAATTTAAGCCGTCGCAAGGCGGCTTTTTTAATTTAAAAAAGGCCTCAGGACAAAGCCCGAAGCCTCATAATTATTTAAATAAGATTATCTCTTTACGTTGAATGCCTTGATACCCGGATATACTGCGCTCTCACCAAGTTCTTCTTCGATTCTAAGTAACTGATTGTACTTAGCAACTCTCTCAGATCTTGAAGGTGCACCTGTCTTAATCTGACATGTGTTGAAGCTACAGCAAGGTCAGCTATAGTTGTATCCTCTGTCTCACCTGATCTGTGTGAAGATATTGCAGTGTAACCTGCCTTATGAGCCATCTTGATAGCCTCAAGAGTCTCTGAAACGGAACCGATCTGGTTAAGCTTGATAAGGATTGAGTTTGCACATCCGTTATCAATACCCTTCTCCAATCTCTCTGTATTTGTAACGAATAAGTCATCACCTACAAGCTGTACTCTTCCGCCAAGTTCCTTTGTAAAGATCTTCCATCCTTCCCAGTCTTCCTCATCAAGACCGTCCTCAAGAGAGATGATAGGATACTTGTCGATAAGCTTCTTCCAGTGCTCAACAAGCTCTGCAGATGTGAACTCTGTACCTGCCTTTGGAAGTTTGTACTTTCCTACAGTACCTGTCTTCCACTCACTTGAAGCTGCATCCATAGCGATCATGAAGTCAACACCAGGCTTGTAACCTGCCTTCTCGATTGCCTTAAGGATGAACTCAATAGCTTCCTCATCACCGCCTGTAAGGTTAGGAGCAAAACCGCCCTCATCACCTACGCTTGTAGCAAGACCTTCTGCCTTTAAAAGTGCTGCCAAGTTGTGGAATACTTCAGCACACCATCTGAGAGCCTCTTTAAAGCTTGGAGCTCCAACAGGCATTATCATGAACTCCTGTACATCTACGTTGTTTGATGCATGAGCACCACCGTTTAAGATGTTCATCATAGGAACAGGAAGTCTGTTTGCGTTAACACCGCCAAGGAATCTGTATAGCGGGATGTCAAGTGAGATAGCTGCAGCTCTTGCACAAGCTATAGATACTGCAAGAATTGCATTTGCACCGAGCTTTGACTTATCTTTTGTACCGTCAGCCTCGATCATAGCCTTATCAACCGCATATGTATCTGATGCATCCATACCCTCAAGTACATCATTGATAACTGTATTTATATTCTCAACCGCCTTTGAAACACCCTTTCCAAGGTAGCGTGACTTGTCACCGTCTCTAAGCTCAAGTGCCTCAAACTCACCTGTAGATGCACCTGACGGAGCTGTTCCTCTTCCGACTGTTCCGTCTACCAGATAAACCTCTGCCTCTACTGTAGGGTTTCCTCTGGAGTCAAGTATTTCTCTTCCGATTACCTTCTCAATTTCTAAATAGTTCATTGGTAAAAACCTCCTTTTGGTCTCATATATCGCTTATCTATATGAAATTAACTGTCTGCGACGATAGTATAATAACACAAATCAAAAACATAACTCTATATAATTTTTATAGTTTTTTTGTTATAATGTGAAAAATAACCGTTACCGTATTCATTTAGGAGAGTTTATGTCAGATTTCAAATACAGTGAACAAGTTGATATAGAGAATATCCAAAAGCTTAGAAAGATGCTTTCAGAGTTGCGTGCATTCTTTAAAGATTTCTTTAGAGGCATTGAACCGAGGACCCTTTCAAGAACCAGAATCGCCTACGCATATGACATAAAAGTCTTTTTGGAATTCTTACTGAATGAAAATCCGAGTATCAAAAGTACATACTCCAAAATATCCGATATTCCGCTCTCGGTACTTGAAAATTTGTCGGTCACAGATATAGAGGAATTTATGGAGTATCTTAAGTATCGTGACAGTGAGGGCAGAAAAATCTCCAATAAGGAAAATGCCGTAAAAAGAAAGATATCCACTCTGAAAAGCGTCTTTAAATACTTTTATCGTGTGGAAAAAATCAGTGAAAATATCATGGAAAGGGTACAGCTGCCTAAGCTTCACACTAAGGAAATAATAAGACTTGATATTGACGAGGTCGCCATGATGATTGATGAAGCCGAAAAAGGTGAAGGACTAAGCGACAGGCAAAAGGCTTACCATGAAAAGACCAAAGTAAGAGATGTTGCTCTACTCTCATTGTTGCTTGGCACAGGTATCAGAGTCTCCGAATGTGTGGGACTGAATATTTCAGATGTGGATTTTAAAAATAACGGAATACTGATACACAGAAAAGGCGGCAAGGAAGTCACCATATATTTCTCGGATGAAGTGAAAGAAGCTCTGCAAAACTACTGTGATGAAAGAGTCCTTATACTTGAAGAAAGCGGACATGAAGGTGCTTTCTTTCTATCCATGCAGAATAAAGAGAATGTCTGTACGCAGTGTCGAAAATCTGGTTAAAAAATACGCGAGGATAATAAGTCCGCTAAAAAAGATTACACCTCACAAGCTGCGCTCCACCTACGGCACCAATCTTTATAAGGAAACCGGAGATATATATCTGGTGGCGGATGTGCTCGGACACAGTGATGTAAACACCACCAAAAAGCACTACGCAGCTATAGAGGATGACAGGCGAAGAAGTGCAAGGAATGCCGTAAAGCTTAGGGAGAGTTGATCTCCCTTTGCTTATTCTTCTTTATAGCTTACCACTATAAAGCAACCCGGATGTACTTTCTCGGATTCCATTTTGTTCATCCTAAGTACATCTTTCACATACTCCGCATGTGATACGCCTGTGTTGTTATATTTTCTTGATATACTGTCAAGGCTGTCGCCATACTCGACTTTCACTGTGGTATATCTTATATTCTCTCTATCCATATCAGCTCTTGTGGTATTGGCTCTGCCCAGTAAAAAACTGACTAAAAACAATGTAAAAATAAAAGCTAAAAATAATTTTCTCATATTCCCTCCAAACATTTGTTCTATGTCATAATAGTACAACAAGAACATATGTTTGTCAAGAATAAAATCGAACAAATGTTTATCTCATGCTTCTCTTCATTGCTTTTTCTATTTCTCTTTGCTGTGTCTTCTTTGCAAGTGTCTCTCTCTTATCATAGTTTTTCTTACCCTTTGCAAGACCGATTTCCACCTTTACAAGGCTTCCCTTAAGATACACTTTAAGCGGTACTATGGTAAGTCCTTTTTCATTAAGCTTTGCGTCAAGCTTAAGTATCTCTTTTTTGTGCATCAAAAGCTTTCTTACTCTGAGCGGGTCTTTATTGAATATATTTCCCTTCTCATACGGGTTGATATGCATTCCCATTATGAAAAGTTCTCCTTTTTCAATTCTTATCCATGACTCTTTTATAGAAACATGACCCATTCTCACAGATTTTACTTCCGTTCCGAAAAGCTCAATACCTGTTTCATAGTTTTCCAAGATAAAATAGTCAAAATACGCCTTTTTGTTATTTGCAATAACCTTAATCCCCTCTGCCATTTTTCTCCTTTACAAGTTTGAAGTCAATTCTCTTTGCAAGCCTGTCAATATCGTATACCTTAACTCTGACTTTTTGACCCAAAACAAATTTCTTTTTTGTAATTTCTCCTACCAGCTCATATCCGGCCTCATTGTATACAAAGTAATCGCCTTCCAAATCGGCCATCTTTATAAAGCCTTCCACCGTATTTTCAAGCTCCACAAATATTCCGAAGCCTGTAACACCGCTTATGATTCCGTCAAACTCTTCACCTATGTGATTTAACATATATTCACATTTTTTATACTTTACAGTCTCTCTTTCCGCCTCTTCGGCTCTTCTCTCCATCTGAGACGACTGCAAGGCTACACTGTCCAATATGGCTCTATAGTGTTCTATACGCCTGCTTGAAAGTCCCTTTTTTATATTCTCTTTGATTATCCTGTGTATCTGAAGATCCGGATATCTTCTTATAGGTGAAGTAAAATGTGTGTAATACTTTGCGGCCAAACCGAAATGCCCTACACAAACGGTGTCATATCTTGCCTGTTTCATACTTCTAAGTGCAATTCTTGATATTATAGGCTCGGCATCACTTCCCTCTATATTTGCAAACAACTTTTGAAGTTCCTTAGGTGACACCTCATCGTTTTTTCTTCTCAGTGTAAATCCGAAGTTATTGATAAATATTGCAAGGCTCTTCATCTTCTCAGGGTCCGGATTTTCATGTACTCTGTAGAGGAAAGGTATATCCTGCCAAAAAAAGTCCTCAGCCACAGTCTCATTTGCAGCCAACATAAAATCTTCTATAAGCTTTGTCGCCGCATTTCTGTCATAAGGCTTTATATCGACAGCCTTTCCGTTTTTATCAAGTATCACCTTGCTTTCAGGCAGGTCAAAGTCTATAGAACCTCTCTTTGTCCTCGCTCCTCTAAGCAAATCTGAAACTTTCTTAAAATCGTTAAACAAGTCTACATATTCGGCATATCTTTTTTTAGTCTCTTCATTGCTGTCTGTGATGACTTCATTGACCGCCGTATAGGTCATCCTTTCATTTACATTGATAACGCTCTCACAGATATTGTGGCCTATTATATTGCCCTTTTTCATCTATCTCCATAATGCATGAGAGTGCAAGCCTGTCCTCGCCCTGATTTGAGTGAGCATATGCCGTTACTCAGCTTTCTTGGAAGCATCGGTATTACTCTGTCTACCAGATACACACTTGTAGCCCTGTGAAGCGCCTCTTTATCTAAGGCGGTATTTTCTTTCACATAGTGAGTAACATCGGCTATATGTACTCCCAGATGCCATATATTGCCGTTTTTCTCAAGTGTAATAGCGTCATCAAGATCCTTTGCATCCTCGCCGTCTATAGTCACCGTTACCTTATCTCTAAAGTCAACTCTTCCTCTGATATCCTTTTTTAATACCTTGGTCGGGATACTCTTTCAGTTCATTTTCCACATCTTCATTAAACTTTTCAGGCAATCCGAATGACTTTGCTATAGAAAGTATATCTACTCCGGCATCCGTATTCTTTCCGAGGATTTCCACAACCTTACCTTCAGGCTTTCTCTTATCTCCTCCGAAGTCTGTGATTTCAACCACTACCTTGTCGCCTGTCTTGGCTCCCTTGCCCCTTGTCTCAGGAATATATATATCCTTAAAAAGCTTGGTATTATCAGGCAGTACAAAGCCGAATCTGTTGTTCTTTTGATAGTAACCTACGACCTGAACATTGGCATGTTTTTCTATCCCTATAATATGGCCTTCAGCTCTTTTTTCACCGTTTTCCACATCTATAACCACTTTTACCGTGTCGCCGTTCATAGCATTATTAACATACTCTGCAGGGTATAAATATATCCGATTCTCTACCTTCCACTCTTACAAAGCCGAAACCTCTTTGGTTTGCCATAAACTCACCGAGCAAAAAGTTATGTTCAGGGCTTTCTGTACTTACCTCTTTTGGTTATTTCAAGCTTCCCTTCAAGCAAAAGCTCCTGTAAAACCTCGTTAAGCTCATATCTTTTTTTGCTTTTTTTCAATACCGAAGAAGGTCCTAGCTCCTTTGCCTTCATAGGTACATACATCGGACTTTCCACAAAGTCCATGATTATTTTTCTGTTCTCTATAATGTTATACATATCTACCCTTATAAAAACTTATAATAAAAAAAGCACTCGTGTGAGTGCTTTTTATTGTTAACAATATTTAATACTAATGATAAAATCAAAAAAACAGTGCCGCAGCCACCTTGGTAAGCTTCTCAAAGCAAACCTTCTACTGAACGTCCTCTGTTCTTACCCCAATATGTATCTGCGATACCGCCTATTGAGCCAAGTCCCTGCTCGTTACCCTCCTGAAACAGTACTACTGCGGTCAGGAAAACACACACTAAAATAAATATTATTGAAATCAACTTATTTAACATATCTACACTCCATTTTATACAAAAACTGCTTTTTATAATATCACTAAACTATAACTATTGCAAGCAAAAGATTACTCTATCTTCACACTGCTTCTACTTTTACTCTCGACATCCGTCTGTAAAGACTCGTTAGCGTCCACAACTTTTACTTTTGCACTGTTACTTATCCAAGTATTCGGTAATATCTCATAGGAATATTTTACAGTGTAGTCGCCCTTTTTCTTTGTATCTACATTGCTTTCAACCTTTATCTTACCTCTGTCTATGTCACTAAATTCACTTCCGCTTTGAAGTTTTGCAGATATCAGGTTGTCAAATGTATTCCACTCTTTACCAAGTATCACTTCGCTGTCATTGCAATCCAGCACTTTTTGAAATTCCACATATACCTTTGAAAGGATATGCCCGTATTTGTCCTTTTTTCCAAGGTTCAGTTCAAGTCCGTCTTCATAAATATGTTTTTTTTCGCCCACTATAAAACCATATTTATTCTCCAATGCAGCATCTTTTATAAGCAGTGAATATCCTCTGTCCTTTACCAAATCCTGTAATCCCTTTGTATCCACACTTACAAAGGTGTAGTCATTGACAAAGGCATCCTTTCTTTCATCTACGTCAAAACATTGAAAAAGAAGGCTGTATTTGCATCGCCGAATTTATCTATTATATCACTTGGCAGTATGTCATAGCTTTCCTCGTCTCTTTTTGCTATTCCTACTATTTTACCGTTTGCAAAATCTTCAGTTTTCTCACTTCCGTGGCAGGTTGCAATACTTAAGTCAAGGTTCTTTTTGATAGGGTATCTGTAGTTTATCTTAAAATCAAAAATTATTGTCGGTATTTATCTCTTCAATAGTCTTTAAATCATCTACAAACTCATCTTTTTTTCTCAGGTAATGATTTATTTTCAATGATTTCCATAGGTAAAACACCTTCAAACTTCTGTCCTGCAGATATCTTACCCTCTATTTTGATTGTCTTTTACTTTATTGAAGTCAAGGCTCTCTCCTGATTTTTCTTTTGTGCCTCTGTAATGTGCCGTTTACCTGTCTCATACTTGATATCCACACCTGTCAAAGATCTCCCTTAAAAGATATCAAGATCCGAGTTGATAAAGCCTTATTGTGGACACACTGCCGTCCGTACCTGACGGCATTACTATGTCCACGCTTATATCTCTGTCCACATTTGAACCGTTTTCTATATTTGCACAAAAACAAAGGTTGCTGTATATATCCATATCCAGGATATCCGCAAAGTTCTTTATAGTACTTCTTTTATTGTCCTCATCACTTACCGATATAAGTGACATTGCATTGGATCCGTACTCAGCCTCTCCGCTCAGATTGTTGAGTGCTCTTAATCTGAACGATGTCTTTTACTCCGTTATCATTGCTCTCATAATCCGGATTGACAGGGATTTTTTTAAATATAGCACTTCTTCCTTCTCCATAAGCCCCGGCGTCATCTCCGATCAGTAAGGAAGTAAGTAAGATAACAGCACATACAAAAAGGCAAAAATATCTGATAAAAGCTTTACTCTTTTTTTTCCTTCTCCTACTTCTACCCATTTTTTCTCACTTTTCAAAAAACAATACCGCTAAAAGACTCATGTAAAAGACTTAAGATCTGATTTTTATATTCTTAGCCTCAAGCTTATTTAAAATTTTATCCATAACTTCATTCACTTCAGTATCCAGAAGAGTCCTCTCCTTATTTCTGAATGTCAGTGAATAAGCAACGGACTTAAATCCTTCATCTATCTGGTCACCCTCGTATATATCAAATAATTTGAATGACTCAAGATTGCTTCCGCCGTTTTGTGAAATAACATCCTCTATCTCGCCGACTAAGATATTTTTCGGTACTACAAGCGAAATATCTCTTGATGTTGCAGGGTATTTTGCTATTCCCGTATACTTTATATCAAAGTTTACAAAAGGAATAATATTCGGCAAATCAAGCACTGCAATATATGTTCTCTCACCGAGCTTATAATTCTCACAAACGCTCGGATGTACCTCACCCAAGTATCCTAAGCGTACACCGTCAAGTATTATATCGGCCTTTCTTCCCGGATGTAAAAACTCTTCCTTACAGCTTGGGTCATAGTGAAGTTTTGAATCAATTCCTATAGTTGTAAGGAATTCCTCCACAACTCCCTTCATATCAAAGAAATCTTCTTTTCCGTAGAATCCGAGTACAAACTGCATTCTCTCGTCAGGTAATTCCTTTAGCGGAAGTTCCTTAGGAATATAGATGTTTGCAAGTTCGAAAAGATGAACATCCTTATTTCTTCTGTTGTAGTTGGTTGATAAAGAATTCAAAATGCCGTTTACAGCCTGAGTTCTCATCATCCTGAAGTCCTCACCTAGCGGATTTGAAATCTCAATAGCTTTTCTGTAGTGACTGTCCTTTGAAAGATTCAACTTATCAAATACCTTGGCGCTTTCAAATGAATAGTTCATCGCTTCAGAGAATCCTAAAAATTTTGCAACTTCTCTTGCAATCTCTTCTATCTCAAGCTTTAAATTGATTCCACCTATAGTTGCACTTGATTTCGGCAATGTGGTAGGTATCTTGTCGTATCCGAAGAATCTTGCCACTTCCTCTGCAAGGTCCGCCATAAAGTGAATATCCTGTCTGAAGGTCGGAGCCACTATCTCATCAGTCTCTTTATCATATTTTAACTCAATTCTGTCAAAGATTTCAAGCATATCTTCTTTTGATATGTTTGTTCCAAGCAGCTTGTTAATCCTGTCAGGCTCGAATTTTACTCTTGATTCCACAACCTTTACAGGATATACATCAACACATCCTCCTACAACCTCGCCTGCACCGAGTTCTTCCACCAAAGAACAGGCTCTCATCATTGCATCATATGCATTGTTGGGGTCAAGTCCTTTTTCAAACTTTCCTGACGAGTCTGTACGAAGTCCAAGTCTTTTTGAAGAAAGTCTGATATTTGTACCGTCAAATGTAGCACACTCAAATACCATTGTAGATACATCATCTGTAATCTTTGAGTTTTCACCGCCCATGATACCTGCAATTGCTACAGCCTTTTTGGCATCATTTATCATAAGAATGTCTTTATCAAGCTTTCTTACAACTCCGTCAAGTGTCTCAAACTCTTCCCCGTCTTTTGCTCTGTCAACTACTATCTTATGTCCTTCAAGTAAGTCGTAGTCAAAGGCATGCATAGGTTGTCCGTACTCCGCCATTACATAGTTTGTAATATCCACTATATTGTTTATAGGTCTTATACCTACCGCACGAAGTCTCTCCTGCATCCAGGCAGGTGAAGCTGCAAGCTTGATATTTTTTACAACTCTTGCAACATATCTCTTACAAAGCTCATTATCTTTTACTTCAACACTCAGATAGTCGGCTACATTTTCACTGTTTCCTGTTTCATTTACCTTCGGTAATACAAACTTTTTCTTAAATGTAGCTGCAGCCTCTCTTGCAATTCCTATTACACCGTAGCAATCCACTCTGTTTGATGTTATCTCATACTCAAACACGGTATCTCTGAGTCCTAAAAGCTCTATAGCATCGCTTCCTACCTTTGCATCCTTTGGCAGAATATATATACCGCTCTCAGGTGCGTCAGGGAAGTAGTTTTTGTCCTGTCCCAGCTCGTCAATAGAGCACATCATTCCAAATGACTCCACTCCGCGAAGCTTACCTTTTTTTATCTTTATTCCGTTCTCAGGCAAAGGACCGCCGTCATGTCCTCCTGCAACTTTTCCGCCGTCCAAAACTACAGGTACCTTATCACCTACAGAAACATTAGATGCTCCTGTAACTATCTGTATTTTCTCATTGCCTACATCCACCTGACAAATAATAAGTTTATCCGCATCAGGATGTTTTTCTATTGAAAGTATCTCACCTACTACTATTTTCTCAAGATTTTTATCTAATTCTTTATAACCCTCTACCTTGGTTCCGGTTAGAGTCATTGCATCTGTATATTCACTTGGTGTCACATCCAAGTCAGGCACATATGCCTTTACCCATGATAATGCTGTATCCATTCTTTACCTCTGCTCTATGTATATTTTGTTGACTAAAACTGCTTTTAAAAAAATCTGATATCGTTCTCATATAAGAGTCTCATATCATCTATCTCATACTTTAAGAGTGCAATTCTCTCAAGTCCGATACCGAATGCAAATCCGTTATACTCATTCTTATCAACTCCACACATATCAAATACATGAGGATGTACCATTCCACAGCCAAGTATCTCTATCCAGCCGCTGCCCTTACAGAACCTGCATCCGCTTCCGTGACATTTAAAACAGGTCACATCCATCTCCGCACTGGGCTCTGTGAAAGGGAAATGGTGAGGTCTGAATTTAACATTTGTATCTTCTCCGAAAAGTTTCTTTGCAAATACTTCAAGTGTTCCCTTAAGGTCTGCAAATGTGATGTCCTTATCTACGATAAGTCCCTCTATCTGGTTAAATGTAGGTGAGTGTGTAGCATCCACCTCGTCAGAACGGTATACTCTTCCCGGACTTAACATCTTTATAGGAAGCTTACCCTGTCTCCATAATTCTTGCCTGTACAGGTGATGTCTGTGTACGAAGTACGATATCCTTTGATATATAGAAGGTATCCTGTTCATCCTTTGCAGGGTGATTTGCAGGTATATTAAGCTTGGTAAAGTTGTACTCGTCAAACTCTATCTCAGGTCCTTCGACAACTTCATATCCCATATTTGTAAATATTTTTTCAACTTCATGTAATGCAATTACATTCGGATGGCTGTGTCCGAACTCTCTTTTGTTGGCAGGTAGTGTAACATCTATGGTCTCAGCCTGCAGTCTTGCCTTAAGTGCAAGTTTTGAAAGCTCGTTTCCTACATTTTCAAGTGTATTTTCAATAGCCTCTCTCGCCTCATTCACTACTTTACCGAACTCGGCCCTGTCCTCAGGAGCTATATTCTTCATATTTTTAAGAAGTGCTGTAAGCTCTCCCTTTTTACCGAGATATGCTACTTTAAGTTCATTTAATCTTTCTTTATTCTCTGCACTGTTTATCTTCTCTAAAGCTTCTTTTTGAAGCTTCTCTATTATGTCTATCATTATTTCTCCTTACTTAATGCATAGTCAAGCCCCATATCAGTCTATTCTGATATGGGGCAAATCACCATTCAGGCTTTTATCTATAGATAATATCGTCTCTGCCCGGACCGTTGCTTACCAATTTTACAGGCACTTCAAGTTCTTTTTCTATAAACTCGATATATTTCCTACAGTTCTCAGGCAGCTTGTCATATTCTTTTATTCCTCTGATATCACATTTCCATCCCGGAAGATATTCATATACAGGCTTTTGCAAGCTTTAACTTGTTTGTTGTAGGGAAGTCCTTTGTAATCTCACCGTTTATATCATAGCCTACACATACAGGAATCTCATCAAGATATCCGAGTACATCAAGTACTGTAAGTGCAACCTCTGTAGTACCCTGTATTCTTACACCGTATCTTGAGGCAACCGCATCAAACCATCCCATTCTTCTAGGTCTTCCTGTGGTGGCACCGAACTCACCGCCGTCGCCGCCTCTTCTTCTAAGCTCATCGGCTACAGCTTCATCCAAAATCTCACTTACAAACTCTCCCGCTCCTACTGCAGATGAGTATGCTTTAACCACTGTTGTGATATCACTTATTTCATATGGCGCTATACCTGCACCGATTGCACCGTATGCCGCCAATGTGGATGATGATGTAACCATCGGGTATATTCCGTGGTCAGGGTCTTTGAGTGAACCCAGCTGTCCCTCTAAAAGAATACTCTTTCCCTCTTTGATTGCCTTATATAAATATGCACTTACGTCACATACAAAAGGCTCTATCATATCTCTGTACTCGTGAAGTGTATTCATAAGTTCGGTTTTGTCAAGCTCAGGCATATGATAAAGATGCTTGAACATTACATTCTTAAGTGTGCAGATTTTTTCAACTTTTTCTTCAAGTATCTCATCGTCAAACAGCTCGCTTACCTGAATACCGATTTTTGCAAACTTATCTGAATAAAAAGGAGCTATTCCCGACTTGGTAGAGCCATATGCCTTTCCGGCAAGCCTTGCTTCCTCATAGGTATCTTGCAAAATATGATACGGCATCAAAAGCTGTGCTCTGTCGGATACCAAAATCTTAGGCCTCGGAACACCTTTTTCTACTATTTCATTTATTTCTTTAATCAAATACGGAATATTAAGTGCAACTCCATTGCCTATAACGCTTGTTGTATGATCATAGAATACTCCTGAAGGCAATAAATGCAATGCAAACTTACCATAATTGTTTATGATTGTATGGCCTGCGTTGCTTCCGCCTTGGAAACGGATAATAATATCTGCCTTTGCAGCCAGCATATCTGTAATTTTACCTTTACCCTCGTCTCCCCAGTTAGCACCTACTATAGCTCTTACCATTTAATTCAATTCTCCTTACACATTTATATCAGCCTTTAATCCCAGAATATCCTTGTATTCATCTAAGATAGGCTTGATATTTCTTTTTATAAAATCTTCCACCTGAACACTGCTTCTGCCGATATATTTTTCAGGCTTCATAGATTCTTCCAACTCTTCCTTTGAAAGATTGAACATAGGATCATTTGCAATCAAATCAAGCAGATTGTTGTCTTCTCCAAGTTCTTTTACATTTTTTCCGGCAATCATTGAAAGTTCTCTTATTCTTTCATGCAGCTCCTGTCTGTCGCCGCCCGCTTTCACGGCATCCATCATTATATTCTCTGTAGCCATAAAAGGCAATTCAGCCATCAAATGTTTTTCTATAACTTTAGGATATACCACCAGTCCGTCCACAACATTCAAATATAAGTCAAGTATACCGTCTATGCATAAAAATCCCTCAGGTACGGACAGTCTCTTGTTTGCGGAATCGTCCAATGTCCTCTCAAACCACTGTGTGGAAGCCACCATCATCGGATTCATAACATCGCTCATAACATAATTTGAGAGCGATGCAATTCTTTCACTTCTCATAGGATTTCTCTTATATGCCATTGCCGATGAACCTATCTGTGATTTTTCAAAAGGCTCTTCGATTTCTTTTAAGATGTTGTAAAAGTCTGATGTCATTTGAAAACTTATGTGCTGAAGCCGCAATTCCCGCAAGGACATTTAATACCTTTATATCCACTTTTTCTGGAATAAGTCTGTCCTGAAACCGGATAACATTCTTTAAATCCCATCTTGTTTGCAATCATAGGATCTATTTTATCTATCTTTTCATTATCTCCGTCAAAAAGCTCCACAAAAGAGGCTTGAGTACCTGTAGTACCCTTACATCCCAAAAGCTTCAGATTATCAATGGTGTAGTTTATATCCTCATAGTCAAGCAAAAGCTCATTTATCCAAAGCGTGGCTCTCTTTCCGACTGTAGTCGGCTGTGCAGGCTGAAAATGAGTAAATGCCAAAGTAGGAAGGTCCTTATACTTTAGTGCAAACTTTGAAAGCTCGTTTATTACATTGACAAGTTTTTCCCTTACAAGCTCCAAAGCCTCTTTCATAATTATAATATCGGTATTATCACCTACATAGCAGCTTGTAGCTCCGAGATGTATTATTCCCTTTGCCTTCGGACATTGTACTCCGTAAGCATATACATGACTCATTACATCATGTCTTACCTGCTTTTCTCTCTCAAGTGCCACATCAAAGTTTATATCATCTTTGAATTTTTTCAGCTCTTCTATCTGTTCGTCGGTTATATTAAGACCGAGTTCTTTTTCGGTCTCCGCCAGCGCAATCCACAGTCTTCTCCACGTTTTAAACTTCTTATCCTGTGAAAAAATATACTGCATCTTTGCACTTGCATATCTTTCACAAAGCGGGCTTATATATCTGTCTCTCAAACCTGCCTCCTAATTTATTCCAAGTCTTCTGAATACTTCGGCATATGCGTCTTCCACTCCGCCAAGGTCTCTTCTGAATCTGTCCTTATCAAGTTTTTCATGTGTCTGCTTGTCCCAAAGCCTGCAGGTATCAGGAGAAATCTCATCAGCAAGAATTATATCTCCTTTATATCTTCCGAATTCAATTTTAAAATCTATCAGGTCTATACCCAGATTGTCAAAGTAATTTATCAATGTCTCATTTACCTTGAAAGCATATGAAGCAATCTTATCTATCTCTTCCTGTGTGGCAAGATCAAGTGCAAGTGCGTAATATCCGTTGATGAAAGGATCTCCAAGTGCGTCATCCTTATATGAAAACTCAAGAGTAGGCGTCTTTAACTTAATTCCCTCTTCCATTCCAAGCTTCTTTGCAAAGCTTCCTGCAGAATAGTTTCTTACTATAACCTCAAGCGGAACTATCTTTACGGCTTTTACAGCGGTCTCTCTGTCATTCAGCTCTTTTATATAGTGAGTAGGAACTCCCTTTGTTTCCAAAATCTTAAACAAATGATTTGTCATACGATTGTTAATCGCACCTTTACCGACTATAGTTCCTTTTTTTCTCCGTTAAATGCCGTGGCATCATCCTTATAAGAAACTATCAGCACATCCGGGTCGGCAGTTTTGAACACCTTTTTTGCTTTTCCTTCATATAACTGCTCCAACTTCTCCATTGTATACCTCCATTTGCTTTCAAAATGCAACATTTCTCTGTCCGCTGTCACATAAAGCGGGCAAACACCACGACTGTATTATATACTACTCTATTGAATGTGGCAATATATTAGGGAAAATACTTGCATCCTGTCACATATTTACACATTAAAAAAGATACTTCCACTTACCCTAAGGTAAACGGAAATATCTTTAAAATGAAGTATGCTATTTTATCTTCAGGAATAATCCTGATTTGATAAGTACGGGCCTTAGTGCTGTGTACAGTATCACTATAAGTACTGTACTGACAATCGCATTTATAAGAGTGGTTCCTGCCGCCCATGTAGCCATTATCTTGGCCGCATCGGCCTGAACTCCCAATATGTATGTCTTATACAGATATCCTACAATCGGATCGAAGATAACATTAAATCCGAGTCCGCATATTGAAGATATTGCAGTCCACTTTATAATATACTTTGTATCATGACTCTCTGTGATATGAGCAATCTTATGTGCAACAAAACCTGATATAAGTCCTATACAAAGCTTCAATATAAATGTCTTCGGAGCCGATGTAATGTATACAGGATCCAAAACATCCGCTATTGTCATTCCGAGGCTTCCGGCCACTCCGCCATATACACCGCCAAGCAATATTGCAGCTATAACACAGAATGCGTTACCTATATGCAATGCCGTCATATCACCTGATATTGTAGGAATCGGAATCTTCAAATATGTAAAGCTGACATAACATAATGCCGCCATAAGTGCCGTTACCACAAGTTTAAATACCGTACTGTCTTTCATTCTCTCCATGACTCTTTCCTCCATGTCTTAAACTGTCATTATTATACAAAAATAGTGGTATGATTAAAATATCCAATTCTGATAATTTTAATCATACCACTTATAAGTTTTAAATATATTTTCTTGTAATTCAATAAAATTTTTATTTATTATTCCGGATTTAATTTATTGCTTATGATGTAGTAATTAAGCACATATGATATAATAAGCACTGCTATATTTATAATTGCAATAAAAATCAGACTGATTATTGTACCTGTTTCTGTACTGTAGTAGTCCGCTTTAGCAACTTCGGTAACTATCAGATTTATAACCCATTCAAAAGCCGCAATTATTCTGTTTATAACTATAAATGATACCACTCCCATAAGTATTCTGTGTGAATTAAACAGCTGACCTATTGATGCAGATAAAAGCAGTATAAATGTTCCGGATACTGTTTGTATCACTGCAGATATTCCGAACATAGTTACCGCCAGCACAATTCCGAAACCTGTATAAAAGTATCTGCCCTCAAATATTTGTAAAAGACTTGAAATATTGTATATCGCATTATCAAATCCGTCTTTTGCCACATAATATCCTAAAAATATAATCACTCCCGATATTATGACCATTAAATCAACCAATATCTGTACTGCTATGGCAGGTATTGTCTTGCCTAGAAATAAGCTCATTTTGTACTTAAAGGCAATGTATGTGTAAAATATCCTGTAGACGAATACATACTTTTATAGAATCTGTAGCCTATGAATATATTCATTCCTATTGCTATAACCATCAGTATAAAGGCGTAAGCCAAAAATGAAATGCTTGCCATAAATATAGACCATATGCCTGTTCCCAAATCTTTACCGCCGAAAATCAAAATAGGCAGTACTCCAATCAAAAAAATCCTATAAGAGTAACAAAAAAATAATGCTATAAAACGTAACAAGCAAAACCGGACTCATTTGCTTAAATTCGTACTTTATCATTTTGACCGTCATCATACACCTCCCTAAAGTACTCATCTACGGAACATCCCTTTTCATTTCTTATGGCAGCCGATGTCTCATGCAGTATTATTTCTCCATCCTTTTATAAAAGATTACATCATCAAGTATCTTTTCAACATCTGCAATAAGATGTGTTGATATAATTACCGTAGCTGTTTTGTTGTAATTTCCCACTATTGTATTTAATATATAGTCTCTTGCCACAGGGATCGACTCCCGCTATCGGCTCATCAAGTACATACAACTTGGCTCTTCTGCTCATCACAAGTATCAGCATAAGTTTTTCTCTGTTTCCCTTTGACAATGCCTTTATCTTAAATTTATAAGGTACCTGCAAATCTTCAAGCAGTTTATATGCTATGCCTATATCAAAATCCGCATAAAAATCGGCAAACATTCTTATGGTATCTTCAATACTCATATTTATATCTAAAAAGTCTTTATCCGGCAGATATGATACATATGACTTGGTTACCTTACCCGGTTCATGTCCATCTATTGTTACTATGCCGCTGCTTGGCCTTGTAAGCCCTACTATAAGCTTTATCAAAGTGGTCTTTCCGCTTCCGTTCGGACCAAGCAAGCCCACTATCTTTCCGCTCTCTATGTTAAGATTGATATTTTTGAGTACCTGTTTTGCACCGTAACTCTTATTTACACTTTTTAAATTCACCGAATCAAACATAACATTACCGTCTCCCCAATACAATCTCAGTCCAAATATCTTTTGAAGCTTTCCTCACTCATATCGGCTCTTTTTGCCGCTTCACTAACACTTATTAAGCCGTCTTTAACTAATGAAACCAGACTGCTTAATACACCTTCAACTCTTCCTTCAGCTCTTCCTTCTTCCATACCTCTTGCTCTTCCTTCTTCCATTCCCCTTGCTCTTCCTTCTTCCATTCCCCTTGCTCTTCCTTCTTCCATTCCCCTTGCTCTTCCTTCTTCTATGCCCTTTTCCATTCCTTCTCTCATGGCCGCTTTCATAGACTCCCTGTCGACTTCTTCTCGCAGCGCTTCATATACTCCTCTTAATGCCTCTGTCATCTTTTCTCCCTTCGTTTCTCTGTTAAATCTAAGTTTCATCTCCGATGTTACAGGAAATTTTAAATTGTATACATCACTTTCTATAAAAACTCTCATCAGCTCAGCTATGAGACTTCCATCGTTTACCGGGCTGATATAAATTTCCTGTAAGCCGTTATCCAACTCAACCTCAGTCTTATCAATAATTCTTTTTATTACATATAGACTCTTATTAAGTCCAAATATATCAAAATTACAGACATAGACTATACAGATATTGGGAACTTTATCAAAACTGTCCCCCTTTTTCATCAGGCTTGTCGTCAACACACTGCTATAGTACCTGACTCTTCTTTGATGATCTGTATTATTTGCATTTTGTACCTCTACATTAACCTTCCTTCCATCCTCCAACTCACAGTATGCATCCAGTATAACCGATCTGCCTTCTATGCTTGTAACAGAGTGTTGTGAATGATTACTGACAACTCTCAGTTTCGGTTCCTGCAAAAATACCCTCAAAATCTCTTCACAAAACTCTATACTTTCCGCCATCTTTCTGAACACGGCATCTTCTATAGGATTCAATGTTCCTATAGCCTCCATAAACCTTTGCTTTGACTTTAATTCCATAGACCTCCCCATAATTTAACAATATATAGAATAAAATATTACACAGATAACTTAAGAAATATAAATACTACCTACAAATATAATACAATTTTTTTAATCTGAAAAAAACAATAAATTTTATATTAATTAAAAATAAAAAAAGCAGACTGATACCTTGTATAATCTGCTCTTTTATTTGAAACTATAAAAAGTCGACTTTTACGTTTCAGTCTGCTCCGACAATACGACAGCTTAGTAAATAATAAGTTACTGTCAATACTGCATTTTTTAATATTGATGCCGTTGCATAGATATGGCTGTTCAGTTCATCCCATCGGATACCTTCCGGGTCTTTTGTACCGCCTAAAATTACCTGTCTTACCAAATGTTCTGTAAAATTCTCAGCTAAGAGCAAATTACAAATAACTATAAAAAGTATCATTGCAATTGCAACACCTGCTTTTTTAAAAGATTTCCCTATAGAGACGCACAACCACAGAAGCAGTGTAGTAGTAAAAATACCGACTATTTTAGCTATAATAACTTCAACTGCAAGTAACCCGGTTACTGATTCTCCATTATTAATTTCCATAAAATAAAGCTCCGAGTAATTTACTATATCACTGAAAGATATTCCATATCCATACCCGTATCTTATTGAATCAAATTCACCCATTATCAGTGCTGCAGCTACAAACATTTCAACTCTTACCGCTATTTGAAATATTACCATAGGTATGAATTTACTTAAAAATCAGTTTATTTTGCAGATGATGTATCTGTAGAATACATACTTCTATAAAATACATCTCCCCCATATATATACATAAGTAATGTAAAAACAGGGTATATAAACTCACAAAATAAATTAACAATACCGCTAATTATATACCACAATATTATTGCTGACGTACTCTTTATACCTGAGATTAAGAATATTAATCTTATAAACAAAAAAACTGTTACTGTCATTATAGCTATTATCGTCGATACAAGTTTCAGCGGTTTTTGTAATTGTTTAAATTCACACTTTATCATCTCTGTAAACATAATATTTTTCCTTATGTCAATTAATCTCTGCTCTCCACCACCAGTATCTCACCGTCAAATATCACACTCATATAATCATCCACTATCTCATTACTGATAAAAAGGCTTGGATTTTCTATATTGTCAAGATATTTGTTTTCTACAGGATATGCAACTCCTGTAAGAGATTCTATAAAGACCTTTTCTTTCACGGCAAAAAAGCTTATATACTTGCCCCACACCAAGCGCTTCTCCAAAATAAAAGGATTTGACTTTACATATATCCTGTTGCATCTGTCAACGACCGTTATATCCACTCCTAACTTTTTGTACTTTCTAAGCATTAAAATATTTGCAAATGTGTGGTCAAACCTTCTGCCCAGTGCTCCGAAAATTACTATTTCAGTTATATTTCTTTTGTATGCCCAGTCTATTGCAAGCTCAGTATCGGAAAAATCTTTAACAGGATTATGTCTTACTATTTCAATGCCCAAACCGGCATAGTACTCAAGTCTCTTTTCATCCGCCAATGTATCAAAATCTCCGACCATTACATTTGGCAACTTACCTATCTCTTCAAGCTTTTTGACAGCCGCATCAACACTTATAACAGTCGTATATTTATTTTTACTTATATATGACTCAAGCAGTGATAAATCAATATCACCGCCTGTAACAATTATTGCATTCATTAAACTTTCTACCTTCCCATTGCTTTCTTCAAATCAAGGATGTTCTTTAAAATATCTCCTTTAAACACGGAAGAACCTGCAACAAACTCATCTACACCGGCGTCTGAAAGTTCCTTTATATTGTCAACTCCGACACCGCCGTCCACCTGTATTATAAGATTCTTATTTTTTTCATCCCTAAGTTTGGACAGCTCTCTTACCTTGTCAAGGCTGTAAGGAATAAACTTCTGTCCTCCAAACCCGGGATTCACACTCATTATAAGCACCATATCCACTTCACTGATGATATTTTGTAAAAATGAAACCGGTGTTGCCGGATTTATGCAATACCGCTTCTAAGTCCAAGGACTTTATCTGTGAGATACATCTGTCTATATGCTTACAGGCCTCAAAGTGTATTGTAATGCCGTTTGCACCGCTTTTATAAAAATCCTCTATATACCTCTCAGGATTTTCCACCATCATATGCACATCAAAGAAAAAGTCTACAGACTTTCTGAGTGAACTTATAACAGGCATACCGAATGAAATACTCGGCACAAACATTCCGTCCATTACATCAAGGTGCAAAACCTCTATATCTCCTTTTTTAAGCAGTTCAAGCTGTGACGACAAATCAAAAAAATTTGCTGCAAGCAGTGACGGTGCAATATTCTTTTTCAATATTTTCTCCTTTCAGACAGTTCCTCATACATCTTTTTTTATAACTCTGATATCTTATCTTTGCTGATACCCCCGATTTCTAAAGCTTTTTTAACCGCACATTCAGGTTCATTGATATGTACACAGCCTGCAAATCTGCACTTTCCCTCATACTTATCAAACTCATGAAAATGAAATCGGAGTTCTTCTTTATCAAAGGTAGGAGACTCAACACTTGTAAATCCCGGCGTGTCAAAAACAAATGTGTTATCATCAATCATAAAAAGCTCAGAATGTCTTGTAGTATGTCTGCCTCTTTCTATCTTCCTACTGACGGTATTTGTATCCATATTCGCCTTAGGTGCAAGGATATTGGTTATAGACGACTTTCCGACTCCCGACGCTCCCGCCAGTACACTGACTTCACCCTTTAGAGCCTCTCTAAGATTATCAAGTCCGCCTTCAGTCTTAGTTGATGCCATAATATTTTTAAATCCGGCATTTTCATAAACTTTTGCATATTCTATAGCCTTAGCTTCATTTAAATCGGTCTTATTCCAACATATATCCACTCTTATACCGGCATTTGACATATTTATCAAATACTTGTCCAGATAGTAGAATGCCGGCGATGGAGATTCCACCGCCAAAACAAGCACTACCTTATCAATATTTGCCACTGCCGGCCTTATCAGGGCATTTTTTCTTTTATGAATCTTTACAACATTTCCTTCAAGATCCTTTGTATCGGTAATCTCAAAATCCACATTGTCGCCGACAAGCGGTTTCATACCTATATTTCTGAAAATACCCTTCGCCTTACAGGAAAAAATCTGCCCTTTTCTCTCACACTCATCAAGTATTATACAGTAATAAAAACCTGCAATTCCCTTTATTATCTTTGCAAAATAAACTTTGCCTTCATCCAAATTACTCAACTCTAAAGAACTCCACCGTATATGATTTCAATACTTCTCCGCTATCCACATTTACAATCTCAACCTGTCCCTGGTCCACTCCGTTTGCACCTACAATGGTTCTGAACCTTACAGGAAGTATGGTATCACCTGTTACGGTTCTTTCATCCATAAGTGTGGAGTATACATCGCTGCCGTTTACAGTCTGCTTAAGTCTTATCATAACCTTTACACTGGTAAGTCCCGAGCTTGGTCCTATCACATCCTGCAACGAATAGTTTGTATCGATTGAACCTACATATCTGTAATTTGCCGCTGCACTGGCAGGTGCCACAGTTGCTTTGGTAGGCTGTGTCTGCTGCTCATTTGTACTTTGACTTGGCTGCTGTTCACTGCTTGCCTGAGTTGTTTCAGGCGCAACACCGTTACTTACCGCATAGTCCACACTGCTTCCGCTGTCCACGCTTGAACCTGCCGCAGTCGACTGACCAATTATAATTCCCTTTGCTGCTGTCGCACTGTGTTGTTCGGCCTTATTGCCAAGTATAAGACCGTTTGTCTCAAGCAATGTCTTAGCCTCAGACTCACTCATGCCTGTGATATTCGGAACCACCACCTTTGTTACCTTTCTTGCCGCTGCTGACGGTAAGAGTCACTCTTTCACCGTTCTTTCGGTTTTGTAGGTGTATACGATATAACTGAGCCCTTCGGAACAGTATCTGAAGGTTCTTCCTTTGTATCCACAGAAAAGCCGTTTTCCTTTAACAAACTTTCCGCACTCTCCTTGGTCTTACCTACAAGGTTTAACTTGGATATATCAAAGGCGTCCGAACCCAGACTTATTACCACACTTACCTTTGAATACTTTGATACCACTTCATCGGCCTTCGGCTCCTGTGATATAACATTGCCCTTTTCCACAGTATCCGAGTACTCACTTGACTTTACCTGCATCTGAAGATTGTTGTCTGAAAGCTTCTTATCAGCCATCTTCTCGGACAGTCCCACTACATCAGGCATTTTTGTCTGTGTGGAGTCAAGCTTACTCTGTGAAGTGTCTGAACCCTTACCTCCGAATACTCCTGTAAATCTGCCAACAAAGAACACCAAAAGCACCACAATGATTACAGCTATGACAACACCTGCAACGGACATAATCTTGTCCATCTTTTCATCTTCCTCATCATAGTCGTCATCGTCGTCTTCTTCCTCTTTGTCTCCTCTTTCGTACTCGTCATCACTCATATCGTCAATCGGCTCCACCTGACTGAGCATTGCGGTATCCTCAGCCTTAATTATCTTTTGTGGAACCGCTTATCTCATACGGTGTATCAGGGTTTAAAAGCACATTTTCAAGGTCATCAAGAAGCTCCGTAATATTTTGATATCTGTTGGCAGGGTCCTTCTTTGTACACTTTAATATAATTCTTTCAAGATTAGGTGAAATCTTATTATTGTATACACTCGGAGGTGTCATAGCCTGCTCAAGATGTGCAAGTGCCACCGCTACGGTAGACTCTCCTGTAAAAGGAACTCTTCCTGTAAACATCTCATACATTGTGATACCCAAAGAGTATATATCGCTTCTGGCATCACATCTTCCGCCTCTTGCCTGCTCAGGCGAAATGTAATGTACCGAACCTATTGCATTTGCATTTACAGTCTGCTCGGATACGGCTCTTGCTATGCCGAAATCCGCAACCTTTACTTTGCTGTCATCTGTTATAAGTATATTCTGAGGCTTTATATCTCTATGCACTATATGCTGAGCATGAGCCGTCTTAAGCGCTCTTGCCACCTGTATGGCTATACTTACACCCTCCGTTATATCGAGCTTTCCCTTTATCCTTATATATTCTTTCAGGGTTATACCGTCTACAAGCTCCATTACTATAAAATGGTATCTACCCTCATCCACTACATCATAGATATTTACTATATTTTCACCCAAAAGACTTGCCGCCGCCTGTGCCTCTCTTTTGAACTTTTCAACAAAGTTTAAGTCTGTACAAAACTCATCCTTTAACACCTTTATAGCGACCATTCTTCCAAGTTTTAAGTCCTTGGCTCTGAATACATTTGACATGCCGCCTGAGCCTATCTTTTCTATGATTTCATATCTTCCTTGCAAGACAACTGATTCAAGATTCATAATATTACCTCGCACTCACATCTATAAGCAAAATTGATATATTATCACTTCCGCCTGACAGATTTGCCTCCTCTATTAGTCTTTTTGCACTTGACTCTACACCGGCTCCTGAAGATATTATATTAAAAATCTTCTTATCATCAACCATGTTTGTAAGTCCGTCCGAACATAATAACACATACTCGTTTCCCAAAAGTTCCACCTCAAAGCTGTCAATAAGTACCTTGGCTTCCGCCCCTACAGCTCTGGTTATCTTACTTTTGTTCTCTTTGTACTCGTCGCTTTCTCTTGTAATTTCGCCCTTTGATACAAGCATCTCTACAAGAGAGTGATCCTTTGTTATTTGAGCTATTCCGTTCTCATCCAGTATATAACATCTGGAATCGCCGACATTGAAAATATACAATGTATTATCTATTATACTTGCCGCAACTACCGTGGTTCCCATACCTGTAAGATTAGGATTTTTAATACCTTCAGCATACAAATTTTCATTTGCATACTCTATAGCTTCTCGGATAGCCACCACAGGCATTTTCATTGTATTTTCAATGTATGTTATCATATATCCGATAAGAGACTTTGATGCATAATCTCCTGCCTTTTCTCCTCCCATGCCGTCAGCCACAATATATAAATTCGGCAGTACCCCTATCGGTACATCACTTACATATACTGTATCCTGATTTATAAGTCTGATCCTGCCTACATCGGTCAATGCAACCGAATACATATTTACACCTCCAAGCTTTCAGATCCACCGTTTGTCTCGATAAATCTTCTTCTCAACTGTCCACAGGCACCATCAATATCTCTGCCCATCTCTCTTCTGACTGTGGCATTGACACCTTTTTTCTCCAAAAACTCTCTGAAAGCCTTTATCTTAAGCTTATCCGACTGCTTAAAATCCCTCTCTTTTATCGGATTTACAGGTATCAGATTGATGTGTATGTTTCTTCCGTTTACAAGTTTTACAAGTTTTTTTGCCTCCTCTATGTTGTCATTCACTCCCGCCACCAAAGAGTACTCATATGATACCCTTCTGCCTGTCTTTTTAAAGTAGTAATCACAGGCGGAAATAACATCTTTTAACGCGTATTTATTGGCTACAGGCATTATAGTTTTTCTTATCTCATCATTCGGTGCATGCAGTGAGAGTGCCAATGTGATATTAAGTCCCTCTTCAGCAAGCTGCCTTATCTTCGATACAATACCGCAGGTGGACACCGTAATATTTCGTTGGCTGATATTTAACCCCATATCACTGCTTATAATTTTGACAAATTTTACTATATTTTCATAGTTGTCCATAGGCTCTCCGGAACCCATCACCACTATATTCGATACTCTCTCTCCCAAAAGTCTTTGAATGCTGTACACCTGATCAAGCATCTCACCTACAGTAAGATTTCTGACAAGTCCGTCCAGTGTGGAAGCACAAAACTTACAGCCCATTCTACATCCCACCTGTGATGAAATACAGACAGAGTTGCCGTGTTCATACTTCATTCTCACACTCTCTATAATATTTCCGTCAGACAGTGCAAACAAATACTTTCTCGTATCGTCTATCTTTGATTTAAAGACCTCCACAGGCTTAAGCTCTGTAAGTTTTGCCTGTAAATTCAACCTTTCTCTGAACACCTTTGAAAGATTCGTACACTCATCAAATGACTCTATAAGTGACTTATGCATCCATTCAAACAACTGCTTTGCTCTGAATGCCGGTTCACCCATATCCTTTATGAAGGTCTTTAACTCATCCAAATCCATTGACTTTATATCAGTCATTATCTCTCCTAAATACTGCAATGAAAAAACCGTCGCAGTCATCTCTTCCGGGTATCAACTTAAGATAACCCTTCTTTAATTCCTCCGTATCAAAATGTTCAAGCAAATTGCCTGTCAGTCTGTCAGTCAGATCCACAGGCTTAAAATCACTGTGATTTTTCAAAAAATTTGACACGTTCTCTTCGTTTTCAGCCCTGTTTAATGTACAGGTTGAAAATATAAGTTCTCCGCCATTTTTTACATACTTTGATACATTATCAAGTATTTCTTTTTGTAAAGCGGAAAGTAAATCCGTCCCTTCAGGATCAATTCTGTATTTTATATCAGGTTTCTTTCCTATAATACCTATACCGCTGCAGGGAAGGTCGGCCAATACCAAATCACTTTCTGCAAATCTTTCGTCAAATACTCTTGCATCCGCCACTACAGGATTTATATTTTTAAAGCCCTGTACTTTTACATTCTCTATTATCAGATTGACCTTGTTTTCACTGACGTCACAGGAATAAATCAAAGCTTCACTTTTCGACTTATCAGCCAGCAAAAAGCTCTTTCCTCCGGGCGCCGCACATACGTCTACAGCCTTTTTTATATTCTCAGGTACTATAAGCTTTGATATCATTGAGGATGAAACATCTGTAATATAACACTTCCCCGATTTTATTGCAGGAATCTCATCCACTTTATCAAATCCGCTTATATACAAAACAGAATCGTTAAGTTTTGAATTTTCAACCTTGATATTGCCATCTTCAAGTTCCTTAATCACATCAGTAACATCTGACTTTGATGTATTCACTCTTACGGATAAAGGTCTGTTTGAGAGAAAGTACTCCAATGTTTTATCAAAATATTCACCGGTATTTTCTTTTATTATATCAAGTAAAAATTCGGGCATGGAGTACTTAATACAGTTATCATCAAAGCTTATAGATTCTTTTTCAGCGCTTATCTTTCTTAATATACCGTTTACAAAACCTGTAAGTGCATTAAGCCTTCTTTGTTTTACAAGGTTTACGGCTTCATTTATTATTGCTCTGTCAGGTACTCTGTCCATATAAAGCATTTGATATATTGCCATTCTCAGTATTTCTCTGATTACAGGCTTGATGCGCTTGCCGTTATTATATTTTTTTATAATAAAATCAAGTTGCAATCTGTACTCCACAACTCCGTGGACCACCCTTGAAAAGAAGCCTCTGTCCGCCTTTGACAGATATGAATACTTTTCAAGTGCCATATCTATGACCTTGTGGCTGTACTCGCCTTCAACATCTATAAGCATCAGAGCTTCCAAAATAAGAGCCCTTATATTTGTTTTTTCCATTATCAGTCTCTTCTTCCTCTACCGTTAAATAATAGCAAAAGTCTCAGTAACTGCAATACTCCCGAAGCTGCCGCCGCCACATATGTCATAGCTGCCGCAAAAAGCACCTTTCTTGCACTCTTATCTTCATCTGACGGCAATATATTGTTGCTTTGCAGCTCTATCAATGCTCTTCTTGAGGCGTCAAACTCTACAGGCAATGTTATTATCTGGAATATTACCGCAAGCAAAAACAGTCCTATTCCAAGCTGTATAAGTATATTTGACATATTTCCGTATCCAAGTAATATACCTATAAATATCATAGGCCAGGCAAGTCTGCTCCCCCAGCTTGCTATAGGTACAAATGCACTTCTTAAGTTTAGCGGAACATAGCCTACATTGTCCTGTATGGCATGACCGCACTCATGCGCCGCCACGGCGATTGCCGCTACTGATGTTGAATTATAGATAACCTCACTGAGACTGACAGTCTTATCTCTCGGGTCATAGTGGTCTGTAAGCCTGCCTGATACAGGTCTTACTCCCACATCATAGATTCCGTTTGCTCTAAGTATTCTCTCAGCCACTTCTCTTCCTGTAAGATTTGACTCCGATCTCACTCTCTCATACTTTGCAAATGTTGCCTTCATTCTCCATGAAGCAAGCAATGTGATTACCATTCCGATTATTACAAATATGTATGTTATATCAAAGCCGTAACCGTAGTACATAAGCCCCTCCTTATTTTCCTAATACATATCCCTGCTTTATCTCTCTGCCAAGCAAAAAGTCCTTTGCAGACATTCTTTTCTTACCTTCAAGTTGTAAAGACAGTACCTTTAAGACGCTTTTATTACATATTATAAAAATGTCTTTATTAAAGCTATATATTTTGCCGTAATTTTCGCTTAAATTTATATTTGGTAATTCCGATATATTTTCACAAACCTTGGCTTCCCAAATCTTTAATACCTTACCCTCATACTTTGTATATGCGCTTGGCCAAGGGTTCATTCCCCTTATAAGTCTTTCAATCTCTGTGGCGGATTTATTAAAGTCTATCTCGCCCATCTGCTTTGAGATCATCTTTGCGTACTCTGTGGTCGCATTTCCCTGAGGTGTGGGAGTAATACTGTCAAAATTTGCTATAGTATCCACTATAGCATCACCTCCAAGGATTGCCAATTTGTCAAAAAGCGATCCACCGGTTTCATCATCTGTAATAGGCAGTTCATACTGCTTTAAGATATCTCCGGTATCAAGTCCTTCATCCATAAGCATTGTGGTAATACCGGTCTTTTTCTTACCGTCTATAATCGACCACTGTATCGGTGCCGCACCTCTGTACTCAGGCAAAAGTGATGCATGAATGTTGATACAACCAAGCCTCGGAATATCAAGTATTTCCTTAGGTAAAATCTTTCCGTACGCCACCACCACAAAAAAATCGGCATTTTCAGACTTAAGTCTTTCAATCAACGCTTCATCTTTCATCTTTGAAGGGGTAAGCACCGGAATATTTAATTCCTGCGCCAGCTCCTTTACAGGTGTAGGGCTAAGTTCTCCTCTGTTTCTTTTCTTATCCTCTCTTGTAAGTACCAGGCTGACATCATGTCCCGCTTTTACCAGGCTTTTAAGAGGCTGTAGTGAAAAATCCGGAGTTCCCATAAAAACTATTTTCATTCTTCATCTTCCTCTTCTTCATACATTTTTTCAAGCTCTTCGTTATCTATAAGTTCACCCTCTACGAGGTCTACATACAGCTCTCCGTCAAGATGTGCGCACTCATGGCAGACGGCTCTTGCAAGCAATCCCTCTCCCTCTATGGTGTACTCATTCATATCAAGATCAAATGCCTTTGCCACTACATGATTAGGTCTTTTTACTATACCGCTCTTTCCGGGAACACTGAGACAACCCTCATATCCTACCTGCTCTCCGTCCTGCTCAAGTATAACAGGATTTATAAGAACATGTACATTTTCAGGTTCTGTCTCTATTACCACTATTCTCTTTAAAACACCTATCTGAGGAGCCGCAAGTCCTACACCGTTAGCCTCTCTCATTGTGTCAATCATATCTTCCACCAAAACTCTTGTTCTGTCGTTTACTTCTTTTACTTCTTTACACTTCTTGTTTAAAACATTGTCTCCCATTACTCGTATTGCTCTTATTGCCATATCTATCTCCTTAATTAAAGTCATATACCGCTCCTACATTCCTGTAAGAGACAAGACTCTCTTCTATTTTTTTTTGTATATCTAAAAGTATATCATAATTAGCATTTTTTATGTATACCAGTTTTCTGTAATAGTCCTTTACCTTTACAACACTTGGATCTGTGGGGCCTATTATTACAGATTTTTTGAAAATATTGTCTGATTTTAATGTATTAACTATAGCAGTTGCACATTTATTCAGTTCTTCCTCTCTTATACTGCTAAACATCACTGTAAGCATATGACAGACCGGAGGGTAACCTCCAAGTTTCCTGTATGCAATCTCATTTTTAAAATATTTTTTATAGTCCTGTGCGGCCGCCGCCACTATAGCATAATTTTCAGGCTTATAAGTCTGTATCACGGCTTCACCGCTCTTTGCTCTGCCCGCCCTGCCTGCAGCCTGTGTAAGCAGCTCAAAAGTTCTCTGTGCACTGTTATAATTGCTCACATACAGTGAGGTGTCCGCCGCCATTATTCCCACAAGCGTCACATTGTCAAAATCATGTCCTTTTACAATCATCTGTGTGCCTATCAAAATATCCGCATCACCCCTTGCAAAATCTCTTATCATATCATTTGCACTGTTCTTCTTTGAAACACTGTCGGTATCCATTCGTAAAACCTTGGCGCTTGGAAAGACTTCCCTTGTCATAGCTTCAAGCTTCTGTGTGCCTGTGCCGAAGTTTGCAATATACTTTGAGCCGCAACTTGGACAAACCTTCGGCAAATCAATACTGTAGCCGCAGTAGTGACATACAAGTTTATTGTTGTTATGCAAAGTCATAGTCACATCACAGTGCTTACATTTGTATAGCTTCTCCACATGAGCGGCAGGATACAAAGCTTGAATATCCTCTTCTGTTCATAAAAAAAGCATTACCTGCTCATGTTTTTCTTAATCTGTCTTCTATCAAAGTTTTTCAACTTGTTGCTGAAAAATGCTCCTGTTGCCCATTTTCAACTCATCTCTCATATCGACTATACTGACTTTAGGGCAGTGAAGTGCTTCTTGCCCTTTCTTTTCAGCTCCAAAAGTTTTATCTCTCCTGCCACAGCCCTGTTATAAGTCTCAGGTGTCGGGGTTGCAGATGCCAAAAGCAGTGAAGCCCCTGCTATATTTGCAAGTTTGCCTGCCACATCTCTTACATTAAAAGTAGGCACATTCTCATTTTTGTAGGCGGAATCATGCTCTTCATCTATTACTATAAGCCCCAATCTTTTTACAGGGGCAAATATTGCGGACCTCGGACCTATTATCACATCAGCATCACCGTTTTTTTATTCTGTCAAACTGATAGAACCTCTCATTTTTTGAAAGCTTTGAATTGATTATAGCCACTCTGTCTTTAAAATGCTCAGCCATTCTAAGGACAGTCTGATAAGTCAACGAAATCTCAGGTATAAGTACTATGGCCTGCAATCCCTTACTTATCACATATTTTATCATATTTATAAATACAAGAGTCTTTCCGCTGCCTGTAATACCGTGTAGCAGATAGGTATTTTTATTTCCGGCGTCAAAGTCTTTTTTAAAAATATCTACCGCAAGCTTTTGCTCCTCATTTAAAATATATTCATTTGCCGCCTGTATCTCATTAAAATCTTCCACTCCCAAAGACTTAAGTATGGGCAAAAGCGGATTTGACTTTCTCCGTTTATTTCCTACCGTTATATATCCCTCTTTTGCCATCCTCTTTATTGTGGCGGAATTTACTTTAAGCTCTTTATTTACATAGCTTTGTGGCAGGCTTGATACTTTCTTAAGCTCTTTTAAAAGCCTTACCCACGCAACTTTTCGCTTCTTTGTAAGTTCTTTAAGGATATCCTCTCCGATATCTTGATTTAAAAAAATTTCATTGCTTGTCTTTTCTTCCACATTTGACTTTACAGGCATTACAGTGGAAATAGCTTTATCAAAAGTCACTCCGTATCTGTGCTTTATCCATATGGCCAGACGCAGCAGGTTTTCATCTGTGCTAAGTTCTCCCTTTTCTATATCCTTAATATATTTTAACTTGGATATATCTACATCACTTTCTTCTTTTATATCTATTATATAACCTTTTTTGGTCAATTTTCCAAATTCAATCAAAACAGGACAGCCCGGAGTAACCTTATCCCTCAAATCCATGGGGATAAGGTATGTAAACGGTCTGTCCACATTTGTATTTGCTACAATTATATCAGCGAATAAATTTTTCATAATTTTTTATTTTGTCTACTACATCAAAAAGTCTCATACTGTTTGAACCTTTTAAAAGGCATACATCGCCTTCCTGTAAATATTCAAGCAGATAACTTTCCAGTTCTTCATTATTATCAAAACTTTTTGTTAAATGTATTTAAACAGCCTGTAATCTCTTTTGCCAAATCTCCCACACTAAACACGGCATCAAGCTTAAGATTCTTTGATATAAACTCTCCAATCTCTTTATGAAGTTTGATTTCATCAACTCCAAGCTCTTTCATATCCGCCAAAACCGCCACTTTTCTTTTTGCATCAAAGTCCTTTAATATGGAAAGCGACGCCTTCATAGAGTCGGGAGAAGCGTTGTAGGTATCATCTATCACGGTAAGATTCTTAAGCTTTAAAAGTTCCTGTCTGTGTGCAAAGCCTCTAAAAGACTCCAGATGCCTGCTTGCAGACTCAAGGTCCAGATTATAGTGATCTGCTACAGCCAGTGCCGCAAGCGCATTTGATATCTGATGTTCTCCGAATACATTCAAAGCCACCTTTACACTTTTACCGCAGATATGTGCCACAAATTCAGGAAGTGCATTGTGAAATACAATATCGCTTGCATAATAATCACAATCCGTATTTCCCTTGGCACTGAAAAACTTATATATTATGCCCTCTTTTTTTGGAGGATCACAAAGCATATCATTGTCGGCGTTTAAAAACATCACACTGCCTTCCTTCATTCCGTCTATTATATGGAACTTTTCAGACCTTATGTTCTCTCTTGTATGAAGGTTTTCAATATGTGCGGTGCCTATATTTGTGACTATGGCACAGTCACATTTGACTATTTTTGCGATACGCTCCATCTCACCGAACATACTCATTCCAAGTTCTATAACACCTATCTCTTCGTCATTTATTCTGCTGATTGTGACAGGTACGCCAAGCTGTGAGTTGAAATTGTTCGGAGTCTTAAATACCTTAAGATCTGAAAGTGCAAGTGCCACCATCTCTCTTGTGGTGGTCTTTCCGACGCTTCCTGTTATTCCTACAAGCGGCAGTGAGAGTTTGCTTCTAAGATATATGCCCAGATCCTGCAATGCCTTTGTAGTATTCTCTACAAGTACTATATTAAAGTCTGATTTTAAGAAAATATCTTTTCTTGAGCTTATCGCCACTCTGCATCCGGCAGTATATACAGCTTCCAAAAATTTATGCGCATCGTTTCTTTCACCCACTACAGGTACAAAGAGGCTGTTTTTATTTGCCTCTCTTGAGTCGATCACAATATTTGAAAATACGGCATCTTCATTTCCTGAGATAAGAACTCCGCCTGTCGCAGCTATAAGCTCTCTTACACTAGTTTCTTTCATTCATCTTCTCCAAGCATTCTTCTACAACTTCCCTGTCAAGGAAATGATGTCTCACTCCGTTTATCTCCTGATAGTCCTCATGTCCTTTACCTATTATCGCAATAATATCGCCGGGCTTGGAGTTTTCTATAGCGTAGAATATCGCTTCTTTTCTGTCCGGAATAGTGATATACTTTCCGCCTGTTGCAGATAATTTCTCAACAATATCCGCAATAATGTCCTCCGTCCTTTTCATATCTTGAGTTATCTGCGGTAACTACGGAGAAGTCCGCCATCTTTCCGCAGATTTCGCCCATTGAATATCTTCTGTCTTTAGACCTGTTTCCTCCTGAACCGAAGACTACTACAAGTCTCTTCGGCTTATACTGACGAAGTGTATTTATCAGACTTTCGGTACTTATTGCATTATGTGCGTAGTCAATAATTATCTTTATATCATGTGATGAATATGCCACTTCCATTCTGCCGTTCACCTTGATATCTTTTAAGGCACTCTGTAATACCTGAGGTTTTACCTTACAGATAATTGCGGCACTCAGTGCGGATAATGCATTGTATACATTAAACTCTCCGGGAATTCCTACAAGTATATCACCGACACTTTCTACACCGTATTTATCTTTTACGGTATCAGAACAGCTTATACAAAAGCTTGTACCCAAAAAGTCCTTATCTGAAATATAATTGATATGATTTATAACAAAATCTCCGCTCTTTCCGAACTTATACTTCTCATCTGATGTTGACTGCTTTAACACATAGTCGGAGTGTTCGTCATCGGCATTTACAATTGTCTTTTCACACTGCTTAAAGAAAAGTGATTTGTACATAAGATACTCTTCAAAAGTCCTTATGCTCGTCAGGTCCCTATATGGTCAGGTGAAATATTTGTAAAGATACCTATATGGAAGTTTATCCCCTCTATTCTCTTTAACATTACAGCCTGTGAAGACACCTCCATCACCACATATTCACAGCCTGCATCCAAACATTCTTTAAATGTCTTTTGTAATTCATATGGCTCAGGTGTTGTATTCAGTGTGCTTCTATGCATATCACCTATAGTTATACCGTTTGTACCTATAAGTCCCCACCTTGGAATTTTGCTCCAAGAGTTTTTTCAACATATGAGATGATGTTGTCTTACCCTTTGTTCCCGTAATACCTATTATCTTCATCTTTTTTTGAAGGGTGACTAAAGTATGCTGCTGAGAGTCTTGCAAGTGCGGCTCTGGTATTGTCCACCTTTATAACGCAAATATCATCTCTTTTTATATCTTTTTCCACTACCACAGCCTTGGCACCCAGCTTTACAATCTCATCTATTGCATCATGTGTATCAAAGTTTCTTCCCTTGATACATACAAATAAAGCAATCCTTAACTACCTTTTTTTGTATTGAATACCAAATCTGAAAAAAATTATCATCAAGTTCTCCCTGATATTATATCAATATCAAGACCTTCCGTATTTTCTATAAGTTTCATTTTTTTCTCCCAAGTCCTTTAGAAAAGTCCCTACTATATTTCCGTTTTCATCCACATCCACAGCCTCCGCAGCCGGTACCTTTAGGAAGTCCCAGGCATTGTCATAATGCTGCCTGTGATTGCAACCACAAAACCTGCACCGGCATTTACATAGGCTTCTCTTACATTTATATCGAAAGTTTTTCAGGTCTTCCAAGCTTCTTTTGGGTCATCTGAAAGTGAATACTGATTCTTTGCCACACATACAGGCAGATTGCCGTATCCGAGTGCCTTCGCCCTTTTCAATCGCCTTCTTTGCGGCAGGAGAATATGTCACATTCTTTGCTCCGTATATCTTTGTCGCGATAGTGTAGAGCTTATCTTCAATGCTCATATCGTCAGGATAGAGCGGTGTAAAAGTGACTTTCTTTATTTTCAAGTGTATAAAGGATCTTTCTTTGCAAGTTCGACTCCGCCCTTGCCGCCTTCTTCCCATACCTTTGAGATTGCAAACTCACAGTTTCTGCTTTCACAAAACTCTTTTATAAAGTTAACTTCAGCTTCACTGTCGGTTACAAAGTGATTTAATGTAACAACCACAGGCACGCCGAAAAGCTTGATATTTTCGATATGCTTTTCAAGGTTTACAATTCCTTTTTTAAGTGCTTCAAGATTTTCTGTTGAAAGATCTTCCTTTGCAACTCCTCCGTTATACTTTAAAGCTCTTACGGTAGCTACAAGCACTACACAATCAGGTGCAATACCGGCCTTTCTGCACTTTATATCAAAGAATTTCTCAGCTCCGAGGTCCGCACCGAATCCCGCCTCTGTAAGTGCGATATCCGCCATACCCATAGCGATCTTAGTGGCTCTGACAGAGTTACATCCGTGTGCAATATTTGCAAAAGGTCCTCCGTGAACCAAAGCAAGTGAATGCTCAAGTGTCTGCACGATATTAGGCTTTATTGCATCCTTTAAAAGTGCCGCCATAGCACCCACCGCCTTTAAATCTTTAGCAAATACAGGTTCACCCTTAAAATTGTAGGCCACAATAATATTTGAAAGCCTCTCCTTCAAATCATTCATATCGTCAGCCAGACAAAGTATCGCCATTATCTCTGAAGCCACCGATATTACAAAGTGGTCTTCTCTTACCACTCCGTCAGCCTTGCCTCCGATACCTACCACTATGTTTCTGAGCACTCTGTCATTCATATCGATACATCTTTTGTGGATAATCGCATTGGTATCTATTCCGAGCACATTACCCTGTTGTATATGATTGTCAAGCATTGCCGCCAAAAGGTTGTTTGCGGATGTTATAGCATGAAAATCTCCTGTAAAATGGAGATTCAGCTCATCCATAGGTACTACCTGAGAAAGTCCGCCGCCTGCAGCTCCTCCCTTTACACCGAAACAAGGTCCAAGTGAAGGCTCTCTAAGTGCTATCACAGCCTTTTTGCCCAGCTGTTTAAAGCTTTGTCCAAGTCCTACAAGTGTAGTGGTCTTACCCTCTCCTGCAGGTGTGGGATTGATAGCTGTAACAAGTACAAGCTTGCCTTTTTTGTTTTCTTTACGGGATTTTAAAAACTCCTCACTGAGTTTTGCCTTATATTTGCCGTACATCTCAAGGTCGTCAAAGCCTATCCCGTACTCGCTTGCCACATCTGCAATATTTTTCATCTCAACGCTTCTTGCAATTTCGATATCACTACGCATACATCCTCCTTAGGACAAATCTATAACACATCCAAGAATTCGTCCATATTCATTAGTATTTCTCTTCTCTTTGTTCCTGCTTCATCACCTACCACACCTGCACTTGCAAGCTGATCCATAATTCTTGCGGCTCTGTTAAATCCAATTTTAAAATTCCTTTGAAGATTGCCTATTGAAGCTCTGTCTTTTTCTATAATATATCTGCCTGCCGCTTCAAAAAGCTCATCTCTTTCAGATACCTCTCCTGACGCTCCGGCAGTCTTTTCACTCTCTTCTATATGCTTTATGGTATCTTCGTCATACCTTGCCCGCATACCTTGATTTTTCAAAAAGTCCACTACGGCGGACACTTCCTCATCCGATACAAATGCGCCTTGTACTCTTATAGGATTCGGTGATCCGTATGGAGCGAACAGCATATCACCCTTTCCGAGAAGCTTTTCGGCGCCGTTACTGTCAAGAATGGTTCTTGAGTCCGTACCTGATGATACGGCAAAAGCAATTCTTGAAGGAATATTCGCCTTTATTATACCTGTTATGACATTGACACTCGGTCTTTGTGTAGCGATAACCAGATGTATACCGCAGGCTCTTGCAAGCTGAGCAAGCCTTACTATAGCATCCTCAACCTCCGCATTTGCCACCATCATAAGGTCTGCCAACTCGTCAATAATTATAACAATCTTAGGTAACTTCTCAGGAAGCCCCTCAAGATTTCCTCTTCTTCTCGCCTCATCTATTCTCTTATTGTAGGCGGTCAAATCTCTGACACCTGTAGCCGCAAACTTCTTATATCTCTCACCCATCTCTGCAACAGCCCAGTTAAGTGCCGATGCGGCCTTCTTCGGCTCCGTCACTACAGGAATAAGCAGATGCGGGATACCGTTATAAACTGAAAGTTCCACCACCTTCGGATCCACCATAATAAGCTTCACTTCATCAGGTGAATACTTATATATGATGCTCATGATCAATGTGTTGATACATACGGACTTACCTGAACCTGTAGCACCTGCAATAAGTACATGTGGCATCTTTGCAATATCTGAAACAATTACCTTACCGGAGATATCCTTACCTACCGCAAAACCTATGCTCTCTCCACCGTTTCTGAAGGCTCTGCTCTCAAAAAGATCGCGCAAAAACACGGTCTGTTTTTGCTTGTTCGGAACCTCTATACCGATAGCTGATTTTCCCGGAATAGGTGCTTCTATTCTTATATCACTGGCAGCAAGCGCAAGTTGATATCATTTGCAAGCGACAATACCTTGGATACCTTAACTCCCTGCTCAGGCTTAAGCTCATACAGTGTAACCGACGGTCCGATACTTATATCTTCTACAGTCACATTTACATCAAAGCTTGCCAAAGTCTCCTGTAAAGTGATGGCTGTCTGTCTGTACTCACTGTCTGAAAGTACCTGATTGTTATTGTTGCTCTTCTTTAAAAGATATGTACCCGGATATGCATAAGGTCTTATGGCGGTCTTTTTCTTTTCAATCTCAGACCTTATCTTACCCTGTGGTGAAGCTGCCCTTTGCTCTTCCATCTTCTTTTGAAGTGCGTACGTGTCTGAAACTATCACCTTACCTGTCGCTGTGACTAAAGTTCTCTCACCGTCACTGCTTACCAATTCATTGTTATTACCTGTATCCGAATTAACAGACTTTTCATTATCTGTATAATCATTGTATACGGTTTCGTTATGATTTTCGTTATAAGGTTTAGTATAAATGCTGTCTTTTTGATACGGTGCCTCATAAGTAGAAGTGTTTTGATGAGTATAACCCTCATCTTCATTATCACCGTATTCTTTTCTAAACTCTATATCATTGTTTATGTTTGCCACACCTACAGGAGTATTGTCATTTATATAGCTGAAATCCTCATGTGCATCATACTCAGTGATACTTATAGTGGAAACCGGCTGTGAATAGATATCTATCTCATCTTTTCTGGCAAGTATCTCATTGGCTCTTCTTAAAGTTTCCTCATCTATATCATTTTCAAACCTCGAATCGTCATTGCCTCTGTTTATATTGCCGTAGAAGATATCGGACCTCTTATTCATTATTATGGAATCTTTGGCAGACTCATCAGATCTTTTCATTTGAAGAGTTATAGTTTGTATCTATTACTCCGTCATCGTCATCTGTTTTCTCAAAGCCTACATTGTTCTTACTGTCAAAAAGTCCGCCTATAGCTTCATTCTTTTTTGCGCCTGCATTTGAAGGAGGCAAATCCACTCTATGCTTAACTCTTCTCTTTGAAAAATCTATCGCACCGAGGTCTATATTCCCTCTGTTCGGTCTTTTATTGTAGTCAAGAAGTTCTTCTATATAGCCGTCTTTTTTATTGTCAATGTCAAGCTCTTCAAAGTTGTCATCATCATAATCGTCTTCATACTCGGCTTCTTTTCTTTGTTTCCTTTGCTCCATCACTCTTGCCACATCACTTTTTGCCTTTGATATGGTCATCTGTCCGCCGGTCTTTACCATGGACACGAATGACTTACCTGTAAGTATAACAAAAGATACTATAAACATCGCTAAAAAGAATATGATTGCACCAATCTTACCAAGTATTAACGATATGATAAGTCCGAGGCTTCCTCCTATAAAGCCGCCATACCAGCCTTCAGTATAAAATTTCAAAAATCCCACTGCCTTCAGGCTTGGAATACCTATCAGTGATATAAGGGTATCCACCGCCAAAACAGCCAACACCATTCCGATAAACTTTGTTTTTGCGACCCTTGAACCTACATTAGACAGAAGGAATGCACCGCCTATAAATACAAACATAGGTACCGCATAGCCAAGTATGCCGAACAGTCCCATCTGCAATGACCTGAAAAAAACTTTCCCTACTACTCCCATAAGTCCGAAATGGCTCAAAAAGCACCAAGGACACGACAAAAAGGGACAATCATCAGAATCTCGGAATTCAAAAAATCCAGCTGCTCATTGCTTTCCGTCTTTTTGCTCACTCTATTTGTACTACTACTCTTTTTTTGTTTTTTTGGTTGTTTGTTTTTCGACTTGCCACATCAATTCTCCACTTCCATAAAGTCTACCCTAGAGTATACCTAATATGGATATTATTTGCAATAAAGCTTAAAAATATTCAGACATATCATTTACTCTTCAATAATAATACCTATATCCATATTTACAAGCTTTCCTATATGTTTTTTACCTTTCTCACTTACAAGTCCCCTTTTTCAAAAAAAGCCTATGCTTACCGTAAGGTCAGAATTTACACAAATATTTGACTCTCCCGTATCTCCGTTCATACCTGAGTTGATATCCGCACTGACCACAAAGGCTTTGGATTCGTTTAAAGCTTTTATAAGTGAATACACAGGTTCTCTCACCTCACCTGTAAATCCTGTTCCGTATATACAATCAAGAATATAATCGTATGAATCGAACTTTTTACGCAAAGCATCATAATCCATATTTTCATCCAACACGGTATACTTAATATCCTTTTTGAAGGCATCTGTTAAAATAGTATCTTCCGTCATCTGAGAATTTATCTTTTATCAGTAAAATCTCAACTTCAATTCCTTCAATATCTAATAAGTCGGACACCACATATCCGTCACCTGCATTGTTGCCGCTGCCTGCCACTATAAGTACCTTGTCTCCTATATTCCAATCCCCCACATAAAATATAGCCTCCCGTGCTCTGTACATAAGTTCCTTACTGTCAATAAAATTTTTTATGGTGTAGGCATCCGCATCCCTCATCTCCTTTACGGAAAGCACCCTCTTATCCTTATCAAAGGAATCAAAAAACTTCTTTACAAGTGATTTATAGTCACTCTCTTTGATCTCCATACCCTTTGCACCCATAAGTTCAAACTCAACTCCCATCTCCATAACTCTTGTATCCAGAGTCTCAAAACCGTTCTTCTCATAGAATGCAAGCCTTTTCTTTCTCTGTCTTATATTGTCGCTACCCTCTTCTATAGGTTCGATAGCAAGTGATAGCTTCGGATGCATCTTCTTATATTCACGGATTATCTTGCTTCCGTATCCGCTCTGTCTGAGACTGCCGTCTATAGCAAAATAAAATATATATGAAAGCTTTTCTCCCACCAAGGTATGTATAAATCCAAGCCAGGTATCGTCATCATAAATTGATAAGAACTCAACACCTCTGTCATTTCCTACCGATACCATAATATAAAAAGGTATCCTCTCCTCAAAAGGGAAGGCATCCATATATAAATGTTTTATATCTTCCAAATTCTTCGTATTTTTCGTCTATCTTCTCAAATCTTATCATAGTACTCCAATCTGTAATACCGCACAATAATATATCAAACCGATATTTCTATACCATATCAAAGATTCCGATTCGGTCATCTTAAAAACTTTATCTCTTATTTTTAATTTATTCTTTCGAAAGTTTTTCCGTTTTTTTAGATACAAAGCATAATTTCAGTTTGACTTTTTTTGATGAATAGGTATAAAAATCGGTTTTTGTTAAAGGACATAGGAAAGTGTCTATTAAGGGAGGTATTAAAAATGTTAAAATTTAAATTATTCGCTGTTGCTGCTGTAGCTATGCTTGCTTTCACTGCTTGTGGTTCAAGCGCACCTAAGGCTGACGCTTCAAGTGCCGTTGAGTCTGCTGCTAAGGATGCTTCAAGTGCTGTTGAGTCTGCTGCTAAGGATGCTTCAAGCGCTGTTGAGTCTGCTTCAAGTGAAGTTGAGTCTGCAAAGGATAGCGTTGCAAGCGAGGCTTCAAGCGAGTCAGGTGCCGAGACAACAGCTGTAGAGTCTACAACTGCTAAATAATTATACAAACACCTTTAGGTCAGCCTTGTGGCTGACCTTTTTAATTTCATCGATTTTAATGTCGCTTTTGATACCGCTTCTATCACACCTGACCTGAAACCATAATCTTCCAATGCCTTCACACCCTCAATAGTAGTGCCTGCAGGTGAACAGACCATATCCTTTAAAACTGCAGGGTGAATATTTGTTTCAAGAATTTGTGCAGCACTTCCAAGTACAGTCTTTGCAGCCATCTTTAATGCCACATCCCTCTTTAATCCGTGAAGTACACCCGCATCCGCCAACGCCTCTATAAACATAGCCACATACGCAGGTCCGCCGCCTGAAAGTCCTGTGACTACAGGGAAAAGTCTCTCCTCAACCCATTCAACCATACCTATCTTAAAAAAAGCATCTTCAAAAATCTTTTTTTCTTCATCGGTGGCGTTTGAATCACTGTCAAGTGCAAATACACCCTCACCTACAAGTGCGGGGGTATTGGGCATAATCCTAAGAATCCTCTGTTCACCTATATATGACCTTATAACTTCACTTTCAAGTCCTGCAACTATAGATACCACAAGCTTACTGTCAAGATACTTTGAGATTTTTTCAAAGAGTGCTTTTGCATGTATCGGCTTTACCGCCACAAGTACGGCATCACAGGATTTAACCAATTCCACCTCATCACTATATACAAAAAAACCGTCCTCTTTTGCCTTTTCTCTTGATTTTAAGTATGTATCAAAAATACCTATATCCTTAATATCCATTGCATTCTTGTTTACAAAGCCCTTTGCAATGGCACAGCCCATATTTCCGAAACCTATTACTCCTAATTTCATAAATACTCCTATTCTAAAGTCTTATCCTTAAACTTTGCAACTTCTTCCAAATATTTCTTACCGAGTTCGCTGATAGATATATCTTTTCTTATAATATACCCTATAGTCATCTTTTCATTTGAATCAAGCTTTATCGCCTTATACTTTTCACCGTTTAACTCCTCACAGATTATACCTGAACAAAGTGTGTACCCGTTAAGTCCCACCATGAGATTCAATAATGTCGCTCTGTCATTTGCCTTTATCAGCCTATGGTACTCATAAGTGGAAAGCACCTCCTCCGCAAAGTAAAATGAGTTATACTCACCCTGCTCAAACGACAGACAGGGATAGTCCATAAGTTCTTCCATCTTTATCTTATCGTGACTTGCCAAGGGGTGTCCTTCATACAGATAAACATATATACTGCATTCCATCAAAGGCGTAAATAAAAGATTTGAATCCTTAAACAGCTTGGTCAAAATATTCTTATTAAAATCATTAAGATAAAGTATACCAATCTCACTTTTAAATGTCTTTACATCATTTATAACATCATATGTCTTTGTCTCATTTACCGCAAACTCGTACTCGTCCATTCCGAACTGCTTTACAAGATTGACAAAGGCACTGACTGCAAATGTATAATGCTGCATGGATACACTGAACTTCTTTTTTAAATTCTGATTTGAGATATACTTTGCTTCTATAAGATTAAACTGCTCCACCACCTGCCTTGCATATCCTACAAACTCACTTCCTGCAGGTGTCAAAAAAATACCTCTGTTGTTCCTTGAAAAAAGCTTTACACCTATCTCGTTCTCAAGTTCGGCAATGGCTGATGAGAGACTGGGCTGTGTGATAAAGAGATTACCTGCAGCCTTATTTATAGAACCGGCATTTGCAACCTCTATAGCGTATTTCAGTTGTGTTAATGTCATATCTTTAATTCTTTATTTTCCAATGTGTTTTTTATAACTTCACTTACTTTTTTAGCAAGCACCTTGTGTGAATCCGCTGTCAAATGCATAAAATCAATATTATTCATCTCTACATACGGAGCGGCATCCAAAAATCCCACATTAAGTTCATCCGCAACAAGCTTATACTCCTTGGCAAGCTCATATGATTTATCAGAGCACTTACCCATATTTTTGCCCACATCCGAGAGCTCACATTCCTTTAATATAGGACCCGGTGCAATTATAAGTATATTAGGCTTATCCCTCCATACATCTGCTACCAGTGCCTTCATAACAAGTCTTCTCATTCCAAGTGCAATATTTGCGCCTGTCAGCGAAAAATCTTTCCTTGCAGTCATTGGTACCAAAGCATTATCACCAACATATCAAGAGGTGAATGACTCTGAAGACACGGCAAAAGATAGCTAAGTCCTGAAAGCCCTTCATTAAAAGGGTCGTCAAGACAGGTAGTCCTGCCGCAAAGCCCCTCTTCATAGACTCTGTAACTCTCTCCAAGCAGCTTGTCCGCTACCGTAGGCCATCTTATTTCTTCATTAAACCTGCCGCCGCTCTTTGCATCATAACCCCATGTATTTGAATCTCCGAAAATAACAATTCTCTTTTTCCATATGTTTTTCCTATCTTGTTTTTCTTTCTATTATATAAATAAATAAAAGGGATTGGCAAATGCCAACCCCTCTTTAAATATAAATTATTTTTTTCTTCTTATTTGAATAGTATGTATCGTCCATAGGAAGCTTCGGTCTGAGCTTGCCGTCTCTCTTATAGTATGCATTCTGTACAGCAGGAGCTGTAGGAATGGTAGCAATCTCTCCGATACCCTTAGATCCGTATGCAACACCTAAGAGTTCCTTCTTCTCAACATAAATAGCCTGAATCTCAGGTATATCAACAGATCTCATAAGACCGAGTGTACCAAATTTTGACTTAGGTACACAATCCTGAAGCTTAAAGTCCTCGGTAAGTGCATATCCGAGTGACATAAGCACGCCGCCCTCGATCTGACCCTGTATTGAAACAGGATTTACAACCTTACCTGAATCATGTGCCGCAATAACCTTTGAAACCTTGCCGTCCTCATCAAGTACAACAAGATGTGTTGCATATCCATATGCAACGTGAGACTTAGGGAAAGGTACATCCGCACCAAGCTTATCTGTAGGCTCGAAGTACTCGGCATAGAACTCTCTGCCGTTAAGCTTATCAAGGTCGCCGCCTGCTTCATCAAGTGCAGCTTTAACCTCAAGTGAAACTCTCCTTATAGCCTCACCGCTTATAAGTGTCTGTCTTGAACCTGATGTAGTACCTGAATCAGGAGCAAGCTCGGAGTTGCTTCCCATATTCTTAATCTTAGACTTAGGAAGTCCCAGTGTCTCGGATGCCATCTGTACAAATATTGTTGCACATCCCTGACCGATATCTGAAGCACCGCAGTATATCTCCACCTTGCCATCATTTATCTTCAATCTTGCACGACCCTTGTCAGGAAGTCCTACACCTACACCTGCATTCTTCATAGCACATGCAAGACCTACATTCGGATAATACTTGTCATAGTAAGGCTTAACAGCCTCCAATGTCTCCTTAAGTGCTGTAGAGCAGTCCGCTATCTGACCGTTCGGAAGTACTTTCTCAGGTTCAATAGCATTTCTGTATCTGATTTCCCATGGTGAAATACCTACCTTCTCTGCAAGCAAGTCGATAATTGACTCAAGTGCAAACTCACTCTGGCAAACACCGAATCCTCTGAATGCACCTGCAGGCGGATTGTTGGTATAGTAACCGTATCCTCTGATATCGTGGTTCTGATAGCAATAAGGTCCGACAGCATGTGTACAAGCACGCTCAAGTACAGGACCGCAAAGTGATGCATAAGCACCTGTATCAAAATAAATATCGCAGTCAAGTCCTGTAAAGATACCGTTTTCATCACAACCGAGTGTAAATGTACCGTGCATTGCATGGCGCTTCGGGTGGAAGGCAAGTGACTCGTCTCTGCTAAACTTAGCCTTTACGGCTCTTTGAAGCTTATATGCACAAGTGCCGCTATATGCTGTGTTGAAACGTCCTCTTTTCCTCCGAATCCACCACCTACAAGCTTATTCTCAACAACCACCTTCTCAGGATCCCAACCGAACATGATTGCCACTTCTTTTCTGGTATCAAATACACTCTGGTCTGAACTATATATCTTTACACCGTCCTTATACGGGAATGCTATAGCACACTCAGGCTCAAGGAACGCATGCTCCGTAAAAGGTGTATCAAATGTCTCTGTAATTACATACTTTGAATTCTTGATTGCAGCCTCTGTATCACCTCTTCTTACATGTCTTGACTGGCACAGATTGCCGTTAGGATGAATATTAGGAGCATCCTTTGCCATAGCCTCACTAATATTTCTTACAGGCTCAAGTACTTCATATTCCACCTTTACCAAAGCCTTAGCCTTCTTTAATATATCTTCACTCTCTGCTACAACAAGACATATTGCATCACCTACAAATCTGGTAATCTCGCCCTTCGGAATCATTACATCCCAATCCTGCTGTAAATGTCCGACCTTATTGTTCGGTACGTCCTCAGCCGTATAAACCGCAACTACACCTTCCATTGCCAAAGCTTCTGAAAAGTCGATATCAAGTATTCTTGCTCTCGGGTACTTACTTCTGACAGCAGATACATGAAGCATATCATCCATCTCCACATCATCACAGTACTCACCGTATCCAAGTACTTTCTCTCTTACGTCAATTCTGAAAGCATTTGAACCTACACCGAACTTATCGCCCTTTTCAAGCTCCTTATCGATCTGCTTTTCACCTCTTTTTATCTGTGCAACCAAATCGATAGCTTCGATAATCTTCTTATATCCGGTACATCTGCAGATATTACCCTTGATAGCCTCTTTTATTTCAGCTTCCGTAGGGTTATGATTCTTATCTACAAGAGCCTTGCCGGACATTACCATTCCCGGGATACAAAAACCGCACTGTACCGCTCCCTTTGAGCCGAATGCATATACAAAAATTTCTTTTTCCTCGTCACTTAGTCCCTCTACCGTAACGATGTTCATACCCTGAGCTCTCTTGGTAGTCATAACACAGGCTCTGGTAGCCTTACCGTCAATAATAATAGTACAGGTACCGCACGCTCCCTGGCTACATCCGTCCTTTATAGATTTGAGCTTTAAGTCATCACGTAAAAAAACCTTAACAGTGACACCTCTTTTTCAGTTTCAACCAATTTTCCGTTTACTGTAAAACTGTACATCAAAATTCCCTCCATGATGCATTTATATCTAAATCTTTTTCAGATAAGATATACAATATAATTAGTAAATCTAATTGCATAAACAATATTTACTATTTTTGAAATTTATTTATTGAAATTATCTATATATGATAATGTTAAAAATTGTAACATTGGTAGTTATATATTATTTCAAAAGTAAATTTCATAAATTCATTCACATTTTTCAAACAATGTAATAATATTATTATAACACAACTATCTCAATAAATAAACTCATTTTTATTTAGGTTCTCAATAATTTTATACTGCTATAAAGCTCTACTTTCCTTTATTTAAGCTATACCTTACATATATATTATCTAAATATTTTTTTATATGAATTATATACCTACAAATACATCTACTATATTTTTTTATTTTTTTCCAATACATCCATTTTCTTTTTCTCTCTTGCTCCCTGCCTTCTGGATGTAGGGTGGTATTATACTGTCAAGTTCATCTCCTGCATAATCTACGTAACCCTTTGCAACAGCTTTCTCTATAAAATGATTTGAACCGCTTTTTAAGTTTTTCTTCTTCTATAAAGCTTGTTTATTTTTGCTGTTTTTTTGTTCCTTTGCAAAAAGAATAAAATGATTCAAGTATATCTTCTGTATTCTTTAGTTCTGACAATCTTGTACTGTTTATAAAAATCTATAATTAATTCTTCTTTATCCCTTGTTCCCAAGACTTGATCGAATCACTCTTCGAACCTCAGATTTTAGATTCTCTATATCCTCACTTTCCTTAGCCTTAGATAGAATCAGTGCCAAAATATAATCAAGATTTATTTCATCAGTCTTTAACAGATCAATCTCAAATTCCACATCTGAAAAAAATCAATATTTATTTTTTTGCAAACAGTCTTTCATATCCCTGTGAAACCAGATTACTGATCATGCTGTTTTTCAAGCTCCACTTCACTCTGGTAACTTCCCGCATCATGCATCATTGTCTTTTTCAAACTTAGCCAAAAATAATACCATTTGTCACCTCAGCGATAGTGGATGTAGAATAAATTTGTTTTTCCTGCACATTACCTCCGAATAAACTCTTACAAAAAAACTCCACCTCTTTTTACTACATGGTGGAGTTTTTTTGATATCTAAAATTATTTTTTTACTTTATTATTGATACTGATAAACTCATTCATGTCTATACAATATCTCTTGAGTTTTTTTATTTTCTTTCATTAAAGAAATTTTATCAGCTATCTTTTTCTCTTATATCTATAGGAATTGCCCTACCATTTAACTTACTTATATCAACATCTTCACTCATTTTTCAAGATATACGACTTGGTACAATCAATAAAACGACGGAACCCTAAGTTTACACTCTAACTGTTCTTCTCCAATTATAAGATAATAATCTTCATTTGGATTTCCTGTCGGGTCATTAGGATACTTTATTCTACAAATTATAATATCCATCATGAAAATACAAGTTCTCCTCTATGCTCTCAACAAAAAAATAGGTTCTTTTTGCAAATCCACCTTTTTCCAGCTGTTCTACCACCTCATCAGACATATACAAATTGTCCTTATCGTAGTAATATATATTGTCACCTATCTTTTCCATAGAAATTCTTTCAAAAATCCATATCCTTTATATGTTTCATAAAGGCATTTCATAAAATTTCTTTCTTTAGGTGCGATATTTTCAAATATTATTTTTCATTTCTCCCTACTTCTTGCCATATACTATGTGTATGTGTTTCTTCTGATAATTCTCTTGCAGTCTTATTTGCATATACAAAATTTACTATTTGCAATATCTTGAGTATATGTTGATTTATAATATCAGCAGCATCGTCATAGTGACAACCTAATCCCTCATACCTATAAGCTATATATTTCTCTTGATACAGGGACCGTTATCCCACTTTTCAAAAAACACAGTTTGTCAAGTTCTGATTTGTTATAGCATAATACATAAGATGTGAAAAAAATATAACAGCTTATTTAATTTAGTATTCTCATCAATATACCCGTCACGCAATACAGGATTTTTGATAAGAAACCACTTTGCCAAATCTTTTATTGTCATATCCTAACCCTCAATACTCCCTACTCTCATCGCTACATTAGAATTATAGCATATATCAAGACTCTTTTTAAAAAGATAACAGCCTTTCACGGTAGTATTCATATTGTTTTTTTACGCTCCTCTATCTCCTTTAGCAAACCTGATTTTTATATCATTTACAAGTATATCAAACTTATCCAAGATGGAGACTATATACTCAGGGTCTTTGACAGTTTGTTTACATAAATAAGCCTAAAAAAAGTCTCACAACCCGCATATAGCCTACATTTCTTGGTTGAAAAATTTGTTAAAATTTTCGTTTTATTATATAGTATTTTATGGTATAATGTGGGGTTGGAGGTTCCCTATGAAAGTTACTACATCAAAATCAAAAAATGCTGAGTCATTCTATATTTCTAAAAGTTTCATCAATGACAAAGGTGTTAGCACCTCTGTTAATGTACGCAAAAGCGATGGCAAATCGAAGAGTGCTTTAGAATTATGAAAACCGAGTTTGAGGCAAGAGCCTGTGTATTTACAAAGAGTTGACAGAATTACGGCTCACTTCTTAACTTGTTTTTTAGCATTGATTATTTACAGATATCTTGAGAAAGCTTTAGAACACAAATATACATGTGAAGAGATTCTAAAAACCTTAAAGGATTTTAATTTTGCGTATGTAAAAGAGCAAGGTTTTATACCGCTATATAAAAGAACTAAGCTTACAGATAAGCTACATGAGATTTGTCATTTTAATACAGATTTTGAATTTATAACAAAAAGTCAAATGAGAACAATTAAAAAAACAAAGCAAGGGAAAAATAAAAAGGCTGTATAATTAATGTTGGGGTTGGGTATTACCAATCTCGACATTTTTTATTATAATAAAAAAGCCTCCAAGTCCCCAGTTCAACACAAAAAACTATACTTGGAGGAGGTGTCCATATGAACGACCTAAATAAGATTTTATGTATTTATGATGTAAAAGTCAATGTTAATTGTATTAAAGACGATGATATTTCGTTTTTTATTACTACTGACCCTAAACCTCATAAATGCCCGCGATGCAGTAACCAAACCGCTAAGGTACATGATTACAGAATCCAAAAGATTAAAGATATACCCTTTCAAGGTAAATCTTGTACCCTGCACCTTAAAAAGAGACGTTATCATTGTCCTAACTGTGGCAAACACTTTTACGAATCATATGATTTCGTTTCAAAGTATATGCATAGAACTCAAAGGCTGACCAAGTTCATTGCTCATTCTTTCCATAATGTAATAACTATTAAGGAGGCATCCGACAAAGCTAATGTCTCTACACATACTGTATATAAGATACTTGGTACACTCAACAATTCATCTGATAGAATTGGAGAAGCTATATCAATAGACGAGTTTAAAGGGAATGCCGGAACCGAAAAGTATCAAACTATTGTTGTGGATCCTATAAAACACAAAGTGCTTGATATACTCTACTCAAGAAAGAGTGCATGTTTGGTTGAATACTTTAAGTCTCTTGATAAGTCAAAACGCATGAATGTAAAATATTTCTCATGTGATATGAATAAGACTTTCATAGATATGGCTAAAACATACTTTCCAAATGCTAAGATAGTTGTTGACAGATACCACTTTATAAGGCAGGTATATTGGGCTCTGGAGAATGTAAGAAAGAATGTACAAAAGAGCATGTCAAAGACTCTTAGGAGGTACTATAAGCGAAGCAGACACATCATTACGGCGAGAAAATCAAATCTGTCTGAAGAAAATAAGGCGGCACTTAATCTGATGTTAGAGTATTCAGAAGACTTAAGGAAAGCACACTTCATAAAAGAGTTGTTTATTAAGCTACTTGATGAAAAGTCATACTCAAAGCAACGAGTGCTACTTCGCGAATGGCTGCTTGAGGTGGAAAGTTCCGGTATAAAAGAGTTTAATGCGGCAATCACAGCAGTTTAGAAATAATTACAAATACATCTTAAATTCACTTAAGTATCGACATATATCAAATGGGACCTACAGAAGGGTTTTAATAACAAGATAAAAGGTACTTAAAAAGAATATCTTATGGTGTACGTAACTTTACATATTTTAGGAATAGAATTTTTAATGGCAACAGCTTAAAAATGACTGGGGACGAGGTCTTTTTGTTGTGCAAAAAAATATTTATCAGACTTTAAATATATACTGCCCGGCAAAATGGTGAGTTCAAAAAAATTTTCAAATATAAAAAAAGTGGGCTGAAAAATCAACCCACCCCAACACTGACAAAGAACCAAATAAAAATACTATTTTTTTAGTTTCAAAACGAAATGTAAATACCCTCCAAATCCGCTAAAACACGGGGTTTGAAGGGTGTTTTATATTTCAAAACTGTCAAAGACAGGACTATACTACTTTTGCAGGAATTTGAGTAATACTTTTTAAGAAATCTCAGCAATTTATCAATCACAATGTGATAAATGATATAACTACTTTAAAGCCGCCTCAATGTTTGCATCATTAATGTCCGTATCAATATCCGACTCACGAAGTTTTATAGGCTTTTTGAGAAGCTCTCTCAAATAATCTCTGTCACCGTTTCTGTATTGACCTTCTTTTACCAATGTAAATCGTGATATATCCGGATTGTAATTGTAATAATGGAATTCACTTCCATAGGTACCATATTCACTGAAATCTACGGACAACAGTGTATTGTCATCAAAAACAAAGAAATCTCCTCCACTGTTGGTGACAAATCCGATAAGACGAGGCTTGTCATCTACAATACCGTAAATACCGTAAATCCCATAAAAATCCTCCCTTTTGGGCATAACTTTAACTATAAGCTCATCACGGTTGTCACCTGTGATATCCATTAATTTAAATTTTGAAGTATCATCATGAAAGTCATGCAATATAGGTGAATATAAGCTTTTGTAGGAAGATGCAATGCCTTTAGACTCTTTAGTAATATTATGATATAGATCGATCCCCGGATCAGGCAGCTTTTCCACCGCTTCAGCAATATTTCCCGGAGTTACAGGAAAATCCATAATACTGTCTGAACTCAGTTTTACTCTGTTATTTTGCAATGAGTCCTTTGCAGAGGCAATCAATTCACTGTCTTTATCGTCATCTAACAGTGTAAAATTGCAAATGGATGTATCATATGCCCAAATACCTATATCATCCCTATTGCATTCACTATAATCTTGAACGATGATATTATTATCAAGGAACAGATATGGACTATAGGATCCACTTTCAAAAATCTGTACAGCCTTACCGTTAAATATCTTGTAAATACGCATATATTGTACTACGGAATTAAAGAACCAATTTGTACGTCTTTTTAAAAATTATTATTTCACTTTGTCCGTCACCTGTAACATCTGCAAGAGTAAAATAATAAAAATTCAATATAGAGTCATCAATAGATTTGTAGGTATCTACATCCGGACTGTCATAAAAACTCATCAACACTACCTATTACACCTGTATTATAAAAAAATTTGTAAGGATATCTCTGTAAATTTTTTTATAATTATCATCACCGGTCACAGAATTTTTGTGAAGCTTTTTGAACCCCGTCTTTTATAACACCGGCAGAAAAAAAGGCGTTTGCAGAAAACCTGCAAAAAAATCGAAAAAAACAATGGCGAACGGAACACTTAAAAAAATCTTTTTCTCATACATACCTCCTTAAAGTACACTTTTTACAATAGAGAATGATCAAATTGATTTTTGCTCTAACCAATCAAAACATATACCACATCGCTATATTTTCATTGATATTTTAAATATTCTATTTTATCTATAATTTTTTTCAATAATAACCTCTTACAATTATTATAAAATCACATACCGCTAAAAAAATAATATGAATTTTCATATATTTATTTTAATAATATTCTATCATAGTTTAATAGTTAGGTCAACTCTCACAAATAATTAATATAAATTTCTGTCTTTTTATTTCTAAACATTTATAATTTTATATACCCACAAAAAAATATTCACTATATCTCTTATTTTTTTCATTATAACAGTTTTCTTTTTTTCTCCCGGCTCAGTGCATATTTACCTCACTAAAAAATTTTATTACAGTATAACAAATTTTTATTAAAAATATCACTATTTCCTCCACGTCTTACTGGGCGGGATACCGAAATATTTTTTTTATAACCTGCTGAAGTAAAGCGGATCCTGATAGCCTACATTTATAGAGGCTTCCGTAACCGACATTCCGTCAAGCAACATCTTGGCCGCCTTTCTGAGTCGGAGCCTTATAAGATAATCAATAGGTCTAATATTGTAGATTTTATTGAATGTATATGAAAAATGTGCCTTGTTCATATCTGCGGCAAGAGCCAAATCTTCAAGTCTCAGACTCTTTTGATATGAGCTTTCCATCAATTCTATAGCATTTTCAATCTACATTATTTCCTTATCAGGCATCGAATAACAAAAAGAACTCAGTATCAGCTGTCCGGCTATCATCCTGCTTCTGATTTGATCGTCAAAACTTACACTGTTTGCACATTTTTTGAGCTTAGAGAGTAATTCAGATGTATTTTCCTTGTTAAATTCACTTATTTCATATGCCGTATTCATTATATCACTGCATCCGTGCCAAGGATTTTCAGGATCGTAATAGATATTTAAATGCACAAAAGGTACATCCGAAACTACACTAAAATCTATTTTCTGATTACTTGCACCATGTACTACCGTATTTTCGTCCGCCGTAAAACTTTCATCATTAAATTGTACCAAAGCCTCTCCGGATAAAGTATAGATAAATGCCGAGTGAACCGTATCATATGAGATATGCATCCCCACATCCTTACTCTGCAAAGATATTCCGGTAATAAAATATTTTCTTGTACTGTACTCCTTTTGACAGCTTATCAGGAAATCCTTTTCCATAATGCCCCTTTCTATGGATTATATTTTTAATAATAGTCCATATCTTTATATTATACTATATTGAAATTTAATTAAATTCAACTATAATTTATATGTTGTTAGGTGTATCTAACCAGTTTTAAAAAGAAAGGATTCTTATGACAAGAAATAAGACCGATATAAAGTTTAATATATTATTGATTATTCTTTTTATAACCTTGGTGTTTTCACTGCTGTCGGGTGTATCTCTAGGCGCTGTAAGAATAAGCCTGAAAGATACCTTCACCACCATACAGTCAAATCTATTCCATATAAATGCGGCAAGTTTGTCAAAATCAACTATAGCCATTGTATGGAATATAAGAATACCCAGAGTAATCATGGGGCTTATAGTAGGTATCGGGCTGGCACTCTGCGGAACTGTAATGCAGACCACAGTAAACAACCCGATTTCAGAACCGTATATTCTCGGTATCTCCGCCGGTGCTACATTCGGTGCAACGTTCTTTATAATACTTGGACTTAAGTCAATGACGGGAATAGGTGCATTCTTCGGCTCGGTTATATCCACAGCCATTGTTATGTTCATCGCATCCATAGGTAAAAAGATCACCACAACCAGCCTGATACTCTCAGGTGCCGTTGTAAACGCTTTATTCAGTGCATTTTCAAACTTTATCATATCAATAGGAGCAAACTCCGACAGTATGATGACCATCAAGTTTTGGACTATGGGATCGCTGGCAAGTGCAACATGGGCAGATATTCTTCTTCCGCTTTTTGTGGTACTCATCTCACTTATCTTTTTTATGACACAGTACCGCACAATGAATACCATGCTTATGGGAGATGAGGTGGCAATAACACTTGGAATAAATCTTCAAAAGTACAGACTTGTCTATATGCTGTTTATATCAATGATTACAGGAGTGCTTGTAGCAAAATGCGGAATTATAGGTTTTGTAGGACTTATTACCCCACATATATCCCGTATTCTTATCGGCACCGACCACAAAAAAATCATTCCGCTCTCAGCCCTGCTTGGAAACCTGTTTGTGCTTTGGGCCGATATACTTGCAAGATGCCTTATAGATAAGTCCGAGTTGCCTATAGGTATATTCACCTCACTGGTCGGCGGACCTTTCTTTATATATATTGTTATAAAAAATCAGAAAGGCGGTCAGAGATAATGGATTTAACTTGTAAAAATATATCCTATTCCATAAAGGACAAGCAGATATTAAAAAATGTGTCTCTAAATGTATCAGGAAACAAGTTTTTTACAATACTCGGTCCTAACGGATGTGGAAAGACAACTCTTTTAAAGAGTATCTACAGAGTATTAAAGCCTTCCTTTGGAGAGATTTTATTAAACAATAAAAATATTGAAAACATCAGGCTTAAGGACTCCGCAAAAGAGATGGCTGTGGTGGCGCAGTTCAATGAAATAAATTTTGACTGCAATGTGGAGGATATCGTCATGCTTGGCAGAAGCCCACATATAAATTTTTTTACAGTCTGAAAAACAGAATGATTTTGATATTGTAAAAGACGCCCTAAGAGATGTTGGAATGCTTGACAAGGCAAACCGCTCCTACTCCTCTCTTTCCGGAGGTGAAAAACAAAGAGTGGCTTTAGCCAGAGCTATAGCACAAAAACCTTCATTACTTTTACTTGACGAACCTACAAACCATTTGGATATCAAATATAAGCTTGAAATACTTCATATAATAAAGGACCTTAATATAAATGTACTTGCGGTACTTCACGATATTCAATTGGCATGTAAGTTTTCAGACTATTTATTTCTTATGAAAGGGGGTGAAATAAAGTACGAGGGCATACCGAGACAAACTGTAACAGAAAGTTCAATGAAAGATGTATATGGAGTAAATTGTAAAATATCATGGTCTGATGACAACCAAGCCATGATTGAATATATTTAAAATGAAAGGAAAAAATAATGAAAAAGATTCTAAACTTAACTATAACAACTTGTATAGCACTTGCAATTGTAGGCTGCGGCGGCACAAATAATACAAAAGAAAGCGCCTCCACAGAGCAGACTTCTACAACCATTGAAAGCACTGCGGCAGAGAGTACATCTAAAAGCGTCTCAGACGCTAAAGAGACTACATATCCTGTCACAGTTACAACATACGATGCCGACGGCAAGGAGATATCACAGGTATTTGATAAGGCTCCCGAGCGAGTAATTACAAACAACTTATCTTCTACCGAACTGATTATAGACCTTGGATTGCAGGATAAAATAGTCGGAATGTTAAATCCCGACAATGAAGTAAACTCTGATTATGCCGCAGCTATTTCTTCCATACCTCATATCGGTGATAAGAAAAGCGTATCAAAGGAAGTTGTACTTTCAAACACTCCTGATATACTTATCGGAAGAAATATGATGTTCTCAGATAAATCTCTCGGCAGTGTGGATACCTGGAATCAAAACGGAGTACCTGTATACACTCAAAAAGCTTCCGTTTCAAATATGAAGCAAAACCTTGAAAGCGTCATTGATGATGTAAAAAATATAGGTATCATCTTCAATATACAGGACAAAGCAAATGCTTATGCGGACGAATTACAAAAAAGAATTGACGCCGTAACAGCAGCAAACAAGGCTAATGCCGGCGAATTAAAGAACGCTCTTATTATGTGTGCATACAACGATCAGACCTTCGGTGCATATAAGTCAGCATTGCAGGAGAGTATTCTTAATACACTCGGATATACAAATGTTGCAACAGGTACATCGGATCTCACTCTTGAAAACCTTGTTACCATGTCTCCTGAAGTTATAATCTATGTCACAAGTGACAGAAACAAGGATCTTGATACAAAGGCTGTCGATCTTATGAAAGCCAATGCGGTAATCTCCGAGGTTCCTGCAATAAAGAATGACAAAGTCATGACCATCTCATATGATGAGTTTATGGACTACGGTACTTCTTCAATCAATGCGTTGGAAGATATCAATTCATTCTTAAATAAATAGTATGTTCGATACAAAAATATCTTTGCCGGACAATTACAATAAAGAAAACACATATCCTTTGATCCTTTTAAATGACGGCGAAATAAATTATCTTAAAAATTTAAAAGATACAGCTATACTTGTGGGTTTGATACCACAAAACAGATTGGATGCCTTCACACCTTGGAAAGCACCTAATCTAAGGCCCTCTATGCCTGATTTCACAGGAAAACTTGATGAGTACCACAATCAGGTGTTTGAGCATCTGCTCCCGGAGTTATTGTGTAAGTACAGTATTGATGAAAGTAAAATCGCCTACGGCGGCTACTCACTTGGCGGATTGGCGGCGGTATACAGTCTGTATACCTCTACCGTTCCAAGTATTATATTTTCGCTTTGCGGCTCGTTTTGGTACCCTCAATTTTTAGATTATTGTGAAAGCCATACGATACTTAATAAAAAAGCATCTCTTTATTTGCAAAACGGCAAGGCTGAAGGCAGTAAGCACAACGATATGCTCTCAAACGCACCGATACTTTCCGCCAAGCTCCATAAGCTTCTAAGTGACAAATTGGATAAGGTCACATCTGTCTTTGATGAATACGGACATCACGAAAATATCAAAGGAAGATATGAAAATCTTATTGAGTGGCTGAAAGAAAATTAAAATAATAAAAATGTAGCCTAAGAATCTCAAGTTCTTAGGCTACAGCTAATTATTCTAATCATAATGTCCCTTACATGAAACTATATATATAATGCCTGACTGTTCATAGTATACAATTCTGTTAGTATCATCAATCCTTCTACTCCAAAATCCGGAAAGACTGTCCTTTAAAGGTTCAGGCTTACCAATTCCTTCAAATGTATTTCTCTTTATATCTTTTTATAAGTTCGTTTATCTTTTTCAGCGTTCTTTTATCTTGTTTTTTTGCCAATATAAATAGTCTTCCCATGCCCTGTCTTCCCATAGAATACCCATTATTCCACCTCAATCAAATCATGCTGTGAAAACTTTGCTTTACCGCTCTTTATATCTTCCATCATTCCTTCAAGATAACGAATATTGCTTTCATAATAGAACGGGTCAAGTGATAATTCAAACGGAATGCGTTTTTCCCTTGCAACCTTTTTTGCAAAAATAGTAAAAGCGGCACTCATAGAAAGTCCTAATTGTGAACATACCTGCTCCATGTCTTTTTTATCTGTTTCATCTAAATAAAAATTTATGTTTGTCTGTGTATGTTGCATTGATAAACCTCCTCTCATAACCTTAAAAATAAACTCAAAACTTTATATAACCATATTACTTATATTTTTTTATACTATGTCAACATTATACATATACCCACTTTTTCAACAACACAAAAACCTCCCGGCAAGTACCGGGAGGTCGTCATATATTATTATCCAAGCATATTTAATCTGTCAATAAGCTCATTTACATTGATACCGTGTACCATAGCGGCCTCTGCAAGTGACTCCATCTGTGATGAAGGGCATCCGAGGCAGTGCATACCGATATCCATAAGAACGCTTGCCGCTGCAGGGTTCTCTGAAAGAACTTCACCTATAAGCATATCAGGATTGTACTTTCCCTCAGCAACAGGCTTCTCAACCTTTCCGAAGAAAAGCTCGATATCATCCTCAACTGTTCCGATACCTGCTATACCGAAGTTCTCAACCCAAAACCTTAGCTACATTCGGTGAAAGGAATCCCGGAAGTGTTGGTCCGAGGTGAATATTCTTCACACCGAGGTAGAGTAGAGCAAGTAAAACTATAACCGCCTTCTGCTCATACCAAGCAATATTGAACTCAAGCGGAAGATCGTTGATATCGTCAAGTCCGAAGATTTCCTTAAGCTTAAGTGCGATAACTGCAAGTGAGTAAGAGTCATTACACTGTCCTGCATCAAGAACTCTCGGGATACCGCCTATATCACCAAGTTCAAGCTTGTTGTACTTATACTTGGCACAACCTGCTGTAAGGATAACCGCATCCTTTGGAAGAGCCTTAGCAAACTCTGTATAATAGTTTCTTGCCTTTGAACGTCCGTCACAACCTGCCATTACAATGAACTTTGAAATAGCGCCTGACTTAACAGCGTCTACAACCTTATCTGCAAGTGCAAAAACCTGTGCATGAGCAAAACCGCCCACGATGCTTCCGCTCTCAATCTCTGTAGGAGGTGCACACTTCTTAGCCTGCTCGATAATCTCTGAGAAATCCTTCTCCTCACCGATATCACCTGCGATATGCTTACATCCCGGATATCCTGCAGAACCTGTTGTATAAAGTCTGTCGATATAGCTTGCCTTAGGCGGAACGATACAGTTTGTAGTCATAAGGATAGGTCCGTTAAAACTCTCAAACTCTTCTTTCTGCTTCCACCAAGCATTACCGTAGTTACCCTTAAGGTTTGAATACTTCTTAAGCTCAGGATAGTACTGACCTGCAAGCATCTCTGAGTGAGTATAAACATCCACTCCACTTCCCTGTGTCTGCTTTAAGAGCATCTCAAGGTCTCTTAAGTCATGTCCTGAAACAAGGATACCCGGGTTCTTACCTACACCGATATCAACTGTTGTGATCTCAGGGTTACCGTAAGCTGTTGTATTAGCCTTATCAAGTAAAGCCATACCGTTTACACCGTACTTACCTGTCTCAAGTGTAAGAGCTACCAAGTCGTCTACGCTTAAGCTGTCATCAAGTGTTGCGGCCAATGCTCTCTGTAAGAACGCATCAACCTCACCGTCATCCTGCAAAAGTGCGTTTGCATGCTTTGAGTATGCTGAAAGTCCCTTAAGTCCGTATGTGATAAGCTCTCTAAGACTTCTTACATCCTCATCCTTTGTTGCAAGAACACCTACTGTAGATGCCTTGTCAAGGTACTCGCTCTCATCAAATGACTCCCAAATGGCAGCCTCAGGAAGATTGTCCTTATTTGAAAGCTCGTTTAAAAGTTCCTTCTTAACTTCAAGTGTCTTCTTAATTCTTGCTATAATAGCATCATTGTCGAAGTTTGCATTTGTAATTGTGATGAAAAGGTTTAATGTAACAAGGTGATTTACTTCCTTGCTTACTTCCTTACCCTCTGCACGAAGTCTTGTTGTTATAGATGATATACCCTTACTTACATAGATAAGTAAATCCTGCATCTTTGCAACTTCCGGCTTCTTACCGCATACACCTACCTGTGTACATCCTGTATTACCTGCTGTCTCCTGACACTGATAACAAAACATTTTGTTTTCCAATTTATACCTCCTCTTACTATGACTGCCATCCAGTCTATGAGCAATCTGATTAACAGATTTAATTTTTATTCTTCTGCATCACTGCATGGCATTATAATATCAGATTAAAAGTCTAAAAACTGTAACTTACATTACCGAGCGATGTTTTTTTTTAAAGACTTTTAAGTCCTTCAATATTTTTTACAATCAAATCTTTTCTGACCACCTTTATAAATCCGTCATCCTGCATCTTCATAAGCTCTCTTGATAGTGACGGCCTTGCAGCATTCAAAAAATCCGCGAACTCTTCTCTACTCATCTTAAGAGTAACTCTGTCTCTCTCATTCATATTTTGAAGTATGAATCTTGCAATCTTTTGCCTTAATGTTGAGCATGAAAGCACCTGTAATCTGTTATTAAGATAAAAGGTTCTTTCGGCAAAAATTGTAATCATATTTGAGAGCATTCTGCTCTGTAATGCTGACGGATTTGCACCCGACCTTGTAAGATACTCCTTCGGTATCTCCAAAAATTTTACTTGGTGAACTTGCATAGGCATAGTTCACATATTCGATATGATTTAAGAAAAGGAACACCTCACCGAAAAGCTCTCCCGGATTTGAGAACATTCCCATTATACTTCTCTTGCCGTTTACAGAGTCGTTACCTATAGATACACTTCCTTCTACAAGCATTGTAATATATCTGGGTGTATCTCCCTGATTAAATATTGTCTCACCTTTTCTGAATCCGACAATATCAGCCTTCGCTTCCTTTAAGCAAAGTTCTATCTCTTCTTCTGTCATTCCCCTAAAGAGTGGGGATTGTGTATAACTTCCTGACATAATTCTCCTTCAAGCGTCATACCCGCACGCAGTCTCTTTCTAGCTTCTTGCATAATTTCATCAATACTGTTCAGTTGCACCAAAACTTCCTTTTCCTCTGCGGTTGTCTCTATAATTTTATCAATTCCGCCGTTTTTGATAACTATTCTTCTATCGGCCATCAACGCCAAAAGAGGATCGTGAGTAGCCATAAGCACAATCTTGTCCTGTGAAACCAAAAGATCCAGTGCTTTCTTTCTGTCTATTCCGGCATTTTCTATCTCATCTATCAAAACTATAGGTGAAGAGCTAAGCACTGCGGTATCTGCAATCATCAGAGCTCTGGATTGTCCTCCGCTTAGAGCCGTAACTGCAGTCTCAGGTGCAAAATTCTCACCTGCAAGCTTATTTGCCTCTTTCAATATCTTCTCAACTGTAGCCTCGATATCCTCAATCATTCTGCTTTCGGCATGCATAGTTATAAATTCACGGGCTGTAAGATCCATAACAAAATTCATATTTTGTGAAAGTTGTGCAACCAATTTATTATTTGTCGAATATCGCCATTTGGGATCCGGTTTTCTACCATTTATATATATGGTACGACCGGTAGGGTATCATTTTGTGCTGCCCATTCAATATCAGCCAACAATCTACTTTTTCCGGACCCTGTAGCTCAACTATAGACATAATTTGTGAAGAAAAATATGTCTAATTTTTTTGAAATCTTTTCTTTTTCTCCACTTTTGTTATGACCGGGAAAAATAGTTAAACTTTCTATATTTTCCCTTTTATCACCAAGGAATTGTAACATTTGTTCGATGAATGTGTCAAGACGGTTTTTAATTTCTTTCTTATCTATTGCCTTATCTTCCAGTTCTTCTTGTGATATATTATCCAAAAATTCTGAAAATGTAAGACCAAGACTGCTGTCTATACAAAATCCGGTACTTTCAAAAAAATCACTCACAAACGGGTACTTTTCAAGTAATTCCCCAAGCTTTAATTCACTCATTTTTGTCCTCCCACTGCATTTTCTTTGTGTTACCAAGCTGATAGTCCTCACCTATTCTGGTCTCACCCAAGCAATAGGAACACATAGCCGAAGGCATTGCAAACCTAAGTTTCATTCCTTGTACCGATTTAATGTCTATATTATTGTCATATATTAAGGTGGAAAGTTCAAAAGCTCCCTGACCGCTAAGTCCGTTTACATTCATGACCATGGCCCTCGGATTTACCGCACAAACTCTACCGCTGAATACTTCTCTCTCCGCCTGGCTCACTATATCACCCTTTGTAATAACCACTATATCTGCAGACTTAAGCATAGGACCTATCTTTTTAGGTGTATTGATACCTGAAAGATTGTCTATCACACATACTCCCTTTATATCGGTAATATACGGTGAACAACGATTACAAAGTCCTGCCGATTCGGTTATAAGTAAGTCCAGTTTTTGGTCATTTCCCCATTTTACCACATCTTCTATATTTGATGCAAAGAAATGATCCGGACAAAGTCCGCCTGAAAGTCCCTTTTTTACAGGAATGTTTGCTTTTTCATATATCGCATCATCATCTGTGTACAGGCAGTCAAATTTCACAACTCCCGCCTTTATCCCCCTGCCCTGCATGGCTTCAATAGTCTTTAAAATAACCGAGGTCTTTCCTGATGAAGGAGGACCTGAAAATATAACCAAATTCATACTACTCCTCTCCAAAGAACCACTTTTCAGTATTACTCAAAATCTCACCTATATCATTTGAGCGGATAAAATCCCATCCTGCCCAAAGGAAATTTTGACTTTCTTCCAATTTATTGTCATACTCGGGATTTGTCTGTGGGAACTTACCGTCCGCACCCAAAACCTCAGCCACCTGTTTTGAAAACAAGAAATCAATAAGAGGCTTACTGTTTTCATAGTTTTTCTTCTTTGTTAAAAGAAATACAGGGCTTATAACGGCTCCGTCCTTTGGCCATACCACTGAAAGATTTGAGTTTTCTTTGATAGTCTTTGAAAAGAAGTAAGGCATAATGCTGATTGCCGGAGTGTCAATGTCCTTTCTTCCACCGGTCTTTACCATCTGTGCAGGATGCATTGACTTAAGCAGTCCTCTGCCCAAAGATTTTATACCTTCTTTCCATACTTGGAGTATATCCCAAGCATTATCGCATTAAACATATCAAGATCGGATGTAGGCAGTGCTATAGAATTTTCAAACTCTTTTTTAAACAGATCTTCCCAAGATGTCGGAGCTTTTTCTGTCACCTAATACAGCTTTATTCACAATAAATATAGCCGGAACAAGGCCTATTATAGAATATTCTCCCTCAGGATCTTTTACCGAAATATTTTCATTATCTAAAGATTTATTTAATTTTTCCAATTCTGTGGTCTTTAAATACGCCTTTATCTCTAAATCTGCCCATATACTTATTATCAAAGAAAAGATTAAAGCCTGCAGACATATATATATCCGATAGATCGTCCTCAGTCTTTGCATTCATTATCTCAGATTCTATAGCATCCATACCCATACTTGCCGCATTAAGATTATAGTTTATCTTATAATCCTGACTCTCTACAAACTTTTCAAAGCTTTCAATAAACTGCATCCTCACAGGACATGGCAATATGCCCTTTATAGATACTTTAGCATTTTCGTCAACATTTTTTACAATCCCGTTGTTGTCCGTCATGTCCGACTTTCTCTCGATAGCCTCTACTAACTGCTTCTCGAAAACATCCACATTTATATTCTTACTCTTAAGTGCCGTCTCAATGCTCAAAAGCTTTCCCATGGATTTTCTCATCATATCATTCTTCAGATTTTCAAATCCGGCATTTGCAAGCACCTCTATAAGCTCAGGATACTTCTCTGTAACATCATACACTTTATCTTTTATATCAAAATACTTATTCATATATGCTCCTTTACTATACAAACCCTAAGGGTATACCTGTAAATGTTTTTTTATTCTACTATGTATACATAAAAAAAGTCTGTAACTATTGTTAAATAATAAAGAAATTATGGGAGGGGAATAATAACCATATATAATAAAAAAAGCCAAGTTGCAAATACAGCTTGGCTCCAAATTATATTTATTTAAAATCTATTATCTTACAAGACAAGGCTTCTTTTGGATTAAACTTCAATCCCGGGATTAGAAACCGAGAAAAATACTTATAGGTATACCTTCATCCAACCCTATTTTACAATCTATCCATACTGTATCGGTTGATAAGTATCCATGCATTGACTTAAACAGTTTGATCAATGAAAGCTTTGTCCTTATGTCTACAAATACATTGATAAGAGATATTATAGACCTCTGTTTTAAAGAATCTTCATTTGATCCAAAAAGTATTATTTGTGACATCAAGTACTCCGACTGTATTAAATATGGTAAAAGCAACAGATTTGCCTTGGATTTATACCGGAATCCTATATCAATGATACAAACGATATATCCTTCTTTTCACCTAATCCTGCCAGATACTGGACAAGATGCATATCATATCTAAAAGGTATATATCTGACAAAATCGGAAAAAAATACCTGATGAGATCTTTGTAAAGCATAATATAGTGGCGAACTGTCAAAATTTACAATTAAAAAAATAAATCGTATAGTGTTTTACTCCTGCTATTACTATCATTTCATCAACATATGGTCTATAATAATATAAGTAGGAAAAATTTTTAATATTTGGGGGATAAAATGAAGAAAGAAAAAAATACAAGCTTTCCTTGCACTGTTCATTGCAACTTTTTTTTGGGCTTCCGCCTATATTTTTGTAAAACAGCTCTTAGACAATGTATCACCATATGTGATGTTGTTTGTAAGATTCGGCTTAGCATCTCTGATACTTATTGTCATTTTATAACAAAAAGGCTTTTTACAAATAAATTTGGAAATGCTTAAAGCCGGTATTATAATGGGAGTGTTCCTGTTCGGTGAATTCTTTACATTTACCGTAGGATTGCAATACACCACTACATCCAGATCGTCACTAATCATCGCATCATACATCATACTGTTGCCTTTTGCATACCTTTTGATAATGAGAAAAAGGCCTTCACTCTCCGACATTATAGTCTCAATCATATGTATGATCGGAGTATTTTTTATACTGGGAAATGACCTTGGCAGCTTTCACCTCGGAGATGTCTACTGCATCCTTTGTGCACTTTTTTATGCACTCTACATTGTTATATCTTCAAAATATTCAAGGCGATATGATTCGGGTATTTTGAATGTTCTACAGGTATCCACTACAGCCACACTGTCGATGGTGGTATTGCTCTTTGTCAAAGACCACAGATTCTATGTTACGTTTAGAGACGGATTCCAACTTATATACTTGATTATACTTTGTACTACACTGCCGTTCTTCCTTATACTCTACGGGATGAAGCATGTATCAGCTACTACAAGCGGTATACTGCTTTCATTTGAAAGCGTGATGGCTGCCTTTATGGGCATAATGGTATTACATGAGCCGTTTACACTGAATCTGTTTATAGGCGGTACTATTATCATATTTTCATTTATATTGTCTGAGGTATTGCCGAAAATATTGAAAAGGTGAAAACAATTCTAAAATGACCTTAGTTTACTATATTTACTAACTAAGGTCATTTATGTTAAATATGTTTCTATATAATTCTTACCTTATTTCTCTTTACATTCCATAGCATGTACCATATTTACAACAAATTCATGTGTAGGAACTTTTACACCAACTTTATTTGCCGCTCTAACTACTGAACCACTTATAGTATCTACCTCGGTTTTTCTACCTGCACCTAGATCTGCACATATAGATGTGACTCCTTCAGGTGACTTTATAGAAACATTCTCTACATCCTTTGTAATCTTTTTCAATAATATTAAAAAATTTAATTTTCGTTACATTAAATATATATATTGTATTTTTTTATCAATTTAATATATTAATGTAATTATTGATACCTATTCCTCCCACTTGTATTTATATATCCATATGTTTATAATATCTACAAATTGATATTTAACCGAAAACCAAACTAAGGAGTATCGTATGGGTTCTAAAGTAAAAATGGATACTGCTACAAGGCAGAAATGTAACAAAATCATTGCATCGGCGGCGGCTGCCGCCGGTTTGGCCGGCGCTGCACCTATTCCGCTTGCGGATACCATACCTATTACAGCCGCTCAGGTAGGAATGGTCATCGCACTTGGAAAGGTTTTTGACCTGACTATAAGTGAATCCGCCGCCAAATCGGTTTTGAGTATTATGACGGCTCAGACTGTAGGAAGAGCTGTGTTTGCAAATGTAATTAAAGCGATTCCGGGTGCCGGAGCTATAGTCGGAGGCGTGGTTGCAAGCGCTACTGCAGGTGCCGTCACAACAGCCCTCGGTAATATAGTTTCAGAAGATTTTTTTATAAGATTTCAATCGGTGAACAGCCTGACAATATATCTTCGGCTGCAAAGGACATCGGAAAAACTGTTTTCCAAAAATTATATAGATATAAAGTAAATTATGTCTATATAAGCTAAAAGACCGCCACATCAAAGTGACAGCCTTTTATTATTTCTTATCTTCCATCTTCCTTTTATCTTTTTGTCCTTTGGTCTTAAAGTCAAAAGCCAACCTCATTCTGAAGTTTATATTTTGACTTAATACAAGTGAAATCACTCTTGCCATAAACAGCAATGTCACCATAAAAACTGCAAAAATTATAAAAAGTATTCAATCTTTCATCTGATTTTTTTCCATCATTACCTCCTGTATGATACCATTAAGCTTCTTATATAAGAGTATCACAAAGTGAAAAATCCCTCAACCTTTAGGGGATTGAGGGAAGTTATCATTTTATTAAGCTGCGTTTGCTACGCCTTGTTTAGAATCTTGTTTTGATGTAACTTTTTTGATAATGAACAGTACACCTACCATCAATGCTACCGCGATTATGAGTGATATAACCACATTTCTTACAAATGCTGCGATTATATAGCTTACAAATGATACAGCTGCAACCAACATTGCATATGGCAACTGTGTGTTTACGTGGTTGATGTGATTTGACTGTGCACCGGCACTCGCCATAATGGTCGTATCTGAAATAGGTGAGCAGTGGTCACCGCAAACAGCACCTGCCATACATGATGAGATTGAGATTATCATCATCTGCTGATCCTTGCCTGCAAATACAGCAACAACTATAGGAATAAGGATACCGAATGTTCCCCATGATGTTCCTGTTGAGAATGCGAGGCAAACTGCAACAACGAATATGATTGCCGGAAGGAGTATCTGCATTCCTGTTGCCGAATGCTCCATCATAGCGGCTACGAACTGCTTTGCACCAAGTACATCTGTGATAGCCTTCAATGACCACGCAAATGTAAGAATAAGTATTGCAGGAACCATTGCCTTAAATCCTGCAGGTAAGCAATCCATACATTCTGTGAACTTAAGTGATCTTCTTGAAATATAGAATATCAATGTGATGATAAGTGCTATAGAGCTACCCATTGAAAGACCTACTGAAGCGTCACAATTTGAGAAAGCCTCTACAACGCTTGCGCCACTGAATATTCCACCTGTGTAAAGCATACCTACTACACAGCAAACAATAAGTGAAATGATCGGGAAGATCATATCTACAAGCTTGCCGTCCTTATGGCATCCTCTGTCAAGCTCCTCAAACTTCTCTTCACCTGTTGTAAAGAGATCACCTTTCATTGCATTCTCTTCATGAATCTTCATAGGACCGAAGTCAAACTTCCAGAATGTTATTACAAGCATCATTACAATTGTAAGAAGTGCATAGTAGTTAAAAGGGATGGCCTTTACAAAAAGTCCGAATCCGTCTTCACCGTCAACAAAGCCTGTAACTGCCGCTGCCCATGATGAAATAGGTGAAATAATACATACAGGAGCCGCTGTAGCATCTATCAAGTATGCCAACTTTGCTCTTGAAACCTGATGCTTATCTGTAATAGGTCTCATAACGCTACCTACTGTAAGGCAGTTGAAATAGTCGTCAATAAAGATAAGGCATCCAAGTAATATTGATGTAAATTGTGCACCTACTCTGGTCTTGATTCTTTTAGAAGCCCATTTACCGAAGGCATCCGAACCTCCTGTCTTATTCATAAGGGCAACAACCATTCCCAAAATAACAAGGAAAATCAAAATACCCACATTGTAGCTGCTTGACAGTACTGAAACCATACCTTGCTCAAATACCGCCTTCATAGTTCCTTCAAAGTTAAACCCTGATGCCAACATACCGCCGAAAATCAATCCGATTGCAAGTGAGCTGTATACTTCCTTACTTATAAGTGCAAGCACGATAGCTACAAGCGGCGGTATAAGTGACCAAAATGTTGCATACAGAGCAGGCTTCGGTGCTTCCGCCTCCGCTCCAAAAACAACCATCGGACACATAACTGCAATAAACAACGCTAAACATAGCACGTATGATTTTTTATCTCTAAAAAATCTCGGTTTACAAGTGTCATTCCCACTATTCATACCGTTTCCTCTCTTTTACATTTCTATACCGACACGGGCCCTTTGCCCCTTGTCAAAAGGATGCTTAACCTTTTGAAAATGTGTAAAATAATCAGCAAGTTCTGCTATCTCATTCTTAGGATTTCGTCCGGTCATGACAATCTCAAGATTTTCAGGGCGGGATTTTAGAAATCCGTCAATGTATCATGATCCACCATATCAAGATTGTAAGCATCTATTACCTCATCCATTACCACCAAGTCATATTTACCTTCAGTGGCAAGATGAATAACGTCTTTTAAATGATTTGTGAAAAAAACTCTTTTGCTTTTAAGTTTCTCAGCATCAGTCATATTAAATGTAAACCCAAAATTAGTTTTTGTATAAACTTCTATATTATCTATTTTTCTAAGCACCTTCAGCTCGTTTGAAGTATCACTTTTTAAAAATTGTGTAAACAGAACCCTTCTGCCGCTACCTGCACATCTTACCGCCAGCCCTACAGCTGCAGTTGTCTTTCCTTTACCGTCGCCTTCGTATACGTGAATAAGTCCTGTCATTTTTACTCCTTTACTTGCCTAAGCCTCTTTTTACCATTTCTGTAACAGCAAATGTTGCTACATCGTCTGCAAACTTTCCGGTTCCGAATCCGGCATCATAGCCAAGTTCCTTAGCAAGCTCATATGTGATTCTTGCACCTCCACATATGAGAATATACTTATCTCTAAGATCTTCAGCCTCCAAAAGTTCTACAAGATTTGTAAGATTCTTTATATGAATATCCTTTTGTGTGACTGTCTGTGAAACCAGTAATACGTCTGCATTAAGTTCTCTTGCCTTTTCTATGAACTCTTCATTTGTAACCTGTGCACCTAAGTTATATGCATCAATCATCTCATATCTCTCAAGTCCGTAGTGTCCAGCAAAACCTTTTCTGTTCATTATAGCGTCTATTCCTACAGTATGTGCATCTGTACCTGTGGAAGCTCCGACAACAACTATCTTTCTGTGGAAGTTCTCTTTGATAAATTCATTGACTTCTTCCATACTCATTGTCTCTTCTTCAACTGTCTGCACATGAATATTGGTATAATCAACACTATGTACTAAGCTACCATAAACTACAAAAAATGTAAACTCCGCATCAAGTGATCTTCTGTATGCCACATTGACATCTGAAAGTCCCATCTTCTTTGCAAGTATTCTTGCCGCCTCTTCACCTCTCTCATCATTCTTTATAGGAAGTGTAAAGCTGACCTGAACCTTACCGTCGTTCATGGTATCGCCATAAGCCTTTACCTTTGTAAGGTCAAGTGTCTTATCAAAGTCGACCTTATTTAGATTATATAAACCGCTACTCATCTTTTACCTCCTTCTTCATAAGAGGAATAAATGGGTTGAAGTATACACTATCTTTTACAACGACTCCGTCTAATCCCTTGCCTCCGTTGAAAGGTCTCTTTATATCTGCAAATGTTCCCTTTTCAAGTGTAGCAAACAATCCTTGTGTCTCAATATCCGATAAAAGATTTGCAGCCTTTGTAAGGACTTCATTTGCTCTGTTTCTAATGATACCGTTTTCCTTGAACTCGATTTCCTCTCCCAAATCCTTCATTGTTCTGAAGATATACTGTGCATTTTCTATTGCAAGCGCTCTGTCAGACATAAACGGAGTATGTATAGCCTCTGTCATCATTCCGAGAAGATGTATCTTTTGATGTGTCAGTATGGTCACCATATTAAAGAGTGCATCCTGTACATGACCGCGGAAGATATTTCCTGTCATGAACTTTGTAGGAGGCATATATTTAAGAGGTGCCTTAGGGAAGATTTCTCTTGCCATCTGTGCCTGTGCAAGTTCAAATAAGAATCCGTTTTCGGCATCAGGTGAAATCTCAAATGCGTGACCGAGACCCTGCTGCTCAGGCGGCAATCCTGCTTCAAGAGCGAACTGCTCATTCAAAAACTGTGATGCAAGTACTGTATGTGCTTCTTCTATAGCATCTGCCGTAGTAAGGTAGTTATCCTCACCTGTGTTTATGATAACGCCTGCAAATCCGTTGATGATTCTTGAGAAATACTGATCAACCAATGTTCTTTGCATATTTATATCTCTGAAAAGAATTCCGTACAATGCGTCATTAAGCATTACGTCAAGTCTTTCCATAGCACCCATTGCCGCTATCTCAGGCATACAAAGTCCTGAACAGTAGTTACACAGTCTGATATATCTGTGCTCTTTTTCACCTACCTCGTCAAGTGCCTTTCTCATAAGCTTGAAGTTTTCCTGTGTAGCATATGTACCGCCGAATCCTTCTGTGGTGGCACCGTACGGAACATAGTCAAGAAGGCTCTGTCCTGTAGTTCTGATAACAGCTATTATGTCGGCTCCCTGCTTTGCGGCTGCTACCGCCTGTGTGATATCCTCATATATATTTCCTGTTGCAACAATCAAATATATGTACGGACCTTTTGTATCTCCAAACTCTGCCAAGTATTCGTTTCTTTTATCAACATTAACCTGAATTCTGTCCACCATAGTCTTTGCTACATGTACAATTGCATCTTCGATTTCCTTTGATGAATGAATCTTTAATTTTGATAAATCTATCTCACCTTTGTCGATACCCTGTGCTATCTCATTCGGTGTTAGTGACAGTTCCAGCATTGCATTTCCAATCATGAATGCCGCACCCATCGGAAGAAGCTTATGTTCCACCATGTGGTCCACTACCACATTCGGTAGCGGAACCTCCACGCTGTTTACTCCGTCAATCCCTAAAAGTCTGCATACCGTTCTCTCTACAGCTACTGTAGTATGTTCATCAATAAAGGCTTGGACATCCAGCGCAACATTTTTTGCACTATTTCTAGCTTTAGAGATTAAACTTTGATCAAGTCCAAGTTTACTCATGTTTTTATCTCCTATTTTTTCTCATGTGATCTTCTAAATCTTGCCAAATCAGCCGGCTCAATTGTCATAGCATTTCCTTGCTCAAGTCCTGCCACACCGCCTAACTGCTTTTCTCTCTTACCCTTGCAAATATCACAGTTGCAATGATTCTCATAATGCTCAGGCTCCGTATATGTTGTGATAACACCTTCATAGTTTCTAAGTATTACCTTGCCCGGACTCTGTGAAATAACATAGTTAGGCATAACAGGTGTCTTTCCGCCGCCTCCAGGTGCGTCAACAACGAATGTAGGAACACAATATCCTGATGTATGTCCTCTAAGGCCTTCTATGATCTCAATACCCTTTGAAACCGGTGTTCTGAAGTGCTCAAGTCCCTGTGAAAGGTCACACTGATAGATGTAGTAAGGTCTTACTCTGATCTTTACAAGCTCATGCACGAGGTCTGTCATTACATGTACACAGTCATTTACACCTGCTAAAAGCACTGTCTGATTTCCGAGAGGGATACCTGCATCTGCAAGTCTTGCACAAGCCTCTGCAGATTCTTTTGTAATCTCGCTCGGATGATTGAAATGTGTGTTGAGCCAAATCGGATGATATTTCTTAAGCATATTTACAAGCTCAGGTGTAATTCTCTGAGGCATAACCACAGGTGTTCTTGAACCGATTCTTACAATCTCGACGTGATCTATTTTTCTAAGCTCTGAGATTATGTACTCAAGCTTTTCATCGCTGATAAGAAGTGCATCACCGCCTGAAAGAAGTACGTCTCTTACCTCAGGATGTCTTCTGATATAGTCAAGGCAGGCATCTACCTGTGATGTAGGTACGCTGGTATCGTTTTGTCCTGCAAATCTTCTTCTTGTACAGTGTCTGCAATACATTGAGCACTGATCTGTTACAAGGAATAATACTCTGTCCGGATATCTGTGTGTAAGTCCGTGAACAGGTGAGTCGGTATCCTCATGTAAAGGATCCGCAAGATCCGCATCAGCTATATGAAGCTCGGACACTGTAGGGATTGCCTGCTTTCTTACAGGATCGTTCTCATCATCAAGATCTATAAGTGAAAGATAATACGGTGTGATAGCCATTCTCAAGTTCTCAAGGCATCTCTTTACACCTTCTTCTTCCTTCTCGGTAAGCTTTACATATTTCTTTAAACTCTCTACATTTGTAATTCTGTTTCTAAGTTGCCATTTCCAGTCATTCCACTCGTTGTCCGGAACGTCCACGAATAAACCGTTTTCTCTACTATTTCTCATTTGATTCCCCTTACTTATGTGTATTAAACGTACTTTTTCTCGAATACTTCTCTGATTGCAGGATTTTCACGAATCTCCTGTAATGTAATAACATCATGTCCCTTTGTATATCCGTTTCCGATGATCATATCGATATCTTTACCTACGCCCTCTGCTCCGAGTGCAGCCTTTGTAAAGCTTGTAGCCATTGAGAAGAAGTATACGCATCCTCCGTCATGTACAGGAAGGATTGCACTCATCTCACAGTTGTTTACGTTTACGCAGCATATTGAAACGTCATACTCTTTTCCGTCATTAAGTTCCAAAGCCTTTTCAAGTACATCTACAGGAAGTGCCGCACTTGCCTGGAACGCCTCATGGCAAAGTCCCATCTTCTTAAGTTCTTCCACACCTTCTTTGCTGTAGTCCATAGCCACTACCTTACCTGTAGGTCCTACTCTCTTCATAGCTTCGTAGCAAACAAGCATTCCGCTCTTTCCTGCTCCGCCAAGTACCAATACGCTCTGTCCGGACTGAACAAGCTTGCTGTTTGAGCAGGTGCTCCGGCTACATCAAGTGCTGCAAGTGCAAGAGGCTCAGGTAAATCATCAGGGAGCTTTGCATACAATGCGCTCTCAAACAATACGGCCTGACCGTCAATGTCCACTCTGTCTATCTCAGGATGAATAGCTTTGATCTTGTCAATCTTTAAAGGTGTCATAGAAAGTGATACCAAAGATGCGATCTTATCACCGACCTTAATATCTGTCTTAATGTCTTCACCGATATAGCTTACGGTTCCGATAAACATTCCGCCTGAACCTGTTACAGGATTTTGCATTTTTCCTCTCTCATTTACGATATCAAGGATCATCTGTCCGATCTTTTCAGTATCCTTATTGCAAGCTTCCTCAATCTGTGTAAATGAAGCCGAATCGATGTTCAATGAAATAACGTCGCAGATAATCTCATTTGAATATCTCTTTGTCATATCATTGTCGATTTTCTTTGCTGCCTGTGTCAAAACCCCTTGCGGTTCAATAACTCTGTGAATACCGTACTTATTTCCCTTTAACATACTTTCTCCAATCTATTTTAAACCAAGTATTTTTCTTGCTTCATCCGGCGTAGCTATTTCTCTGCCAAGTTCCTTTGCCAGTCTCACGACCTTCTCAACCAGCTCTCCGTTTGACTTGCCATTACGCCCTTGCTAAGATATATATTATCTTCAAATCCTACTCTTGCATGTCCGCCCATAAGAATAGCCATTGTTACCATCGGAAATTCCGCTCTTCCGACTCCTGAAGCGGTCCATGTTGAACCCTGCGGTATGCTCTCCGCCATAAATAACAAGTCTCTCGGTGTTCCTGAAATACCGCCGTTTACGCCCATTACAAAATCGAAATGCATAGGAGCTTTTATAAAGCCCTTTTTGTGAAGACGAATTGCCATATCCACCATACCCTTATCAAATACTTCGATTTCAGGTTTTACATTATGTTCATTCATCTTCTTTGCAAAATCCATAATCATATTTTCAGTGTTGACAAAGATCTCGTCACCGCCGAAATTGCAGGTTCCGCAGTCAAGTGTTGCCATCTCAGGATCAAGATCAATCGGTGCAAGTCTCTCTTCATTGCTCATACCTACCGCACCGCCTGTAGAAGGCTGTATAATAACATCCGGCAACTCTTTTCTTATAGCATCAATACATTCTTTGAATCTGTCCGCACTCTGTGTAGGTGTTCCGTCATCTTCTCTTACATGAAGATGTATTATAGCGGCACCCGCATCATAAGCGGATTTTGCTTCTCTTACGATTTCTTCCACCGTGTAAGGTACATTAGGATTTTGCTCCTTTGTAACCTCGGCGCCGCATATACATGCTGTAATAATAAGTTTTTCCATATTTGCCTACTTGTTTCTCTGTCTGTCTTTAAGTACTACGCAGGTTCCGCTTGCTCTGCATACCACTACAGGCTCTTCCAATACGTCACATGCCGAATCATTGATATCTGTTCTGGGTGTAATTACCTTTCTTGCCTCAAATACCATCTTTCTTGATGTGTTTCCTACAGAAACGATCTCACCTGTCGCCTCAATGAAATCTCCCGCATGAACCGGTGCCAAAAACTCTACGCTGTCATAAGCCTTGAAAAGACCCTCATCACCGTCATTGATGATCAAAAGTTCAGTTGCTACATCTCCGAACAATCCCAACATTCTTGCTCCGTCTACCAACTCACCGCCGTAGTGAGCATCATGAGCGCTCATACGAAGCCTAATAGTTGATTTAACCATTTTTCCTCCTTACATAGATAAGCCGTACTCATCTCTTTTTTATGTAAATATTTTACAATAAACTTAAGAAATTGGGGACTGACTAAATGTATATAAAAAAATACAAGTTAGTGGACAAAATGTATATATCGTATATTTGATTCCTTTTTTTATAATGAGTCTTTTATATTTGAAATTACTATGATATTTTAACTTGGATTATAATACTTTATTATTTTACTATACTGAAATCCATATTTCATATATGATATGCACATATACATTCCAAACAGAACTATAGGTTGTCAAACTTTATAAATCCTTGTTTTACACTGAAATCGTATTATTCTATTGCATATATTGCATAATAAAAAAGATACGGATGAAAAATGTATTCAGTATTATCTCATCCGCATCTTTATTCTAATCAAAGTAATCATTTTAACATCAGTGCCAGCGACAAATCCAGCCTCTCATAGTAGTCGTCAAAGTTGAATCCTGTAATATCTTTTATGGCATCCATTCTGTTTATCAAAGTATGCCTATGTACAAAAAGTCGCTTTGCAGCCCTTGTTACATTACCGTTTTCTTCCAGAAAGAACCTTACAGTCTTTATATAATCACTGTCGGATTCTCTGTCCTTGTCGATAAGAAGCCTCAGTACCTTATTTTCCTTTGAATAAAGTGTATTTGTTCTGTATATTGAATACAACTTTTTCAAAAACGACATATGCTCATACATACAGGTACCTCTTATAGCTCTGATACTGTGCAAGGTCTGTAAGGCTTCCATACAGTGTTTAATGCAGTTTTCAAGATTGTTGTCCTCAACTGTATCCGCCGTTGCAAATAAGTTTAATCCTATCTTGTTTGAAAGTCTTATAAGTACAACCTGTACCTCATCCATCAAATCTCTGAGCTTGGTAGCATTTTCAAATCCCAGACAAAATGTCATCTGTACATTCTTTTCATAATGTCCGATATATGTATCACAGCTGATGACCGACAATGATTTTATATTTTCAAACGCTTCTTCTATATCAGGTCCCACCTCATTGTATACATTGACTGCCGAAACGGCCAAAACAGCTATAATGTTGTCGCTTCCTATACCCCTTTCAAGGCTCTCAGCCAGCTTTTTCTTAAGCTTGGGATAAAAATAGTTGAAATCCAAATAGCTTTGATTGCCTATAACCGACTCTCTGTTTATCTCACTTATAAGAGTCTTTAAAACTTCTGAAAATGAAAAACTTGCAGGCAGCTCAAGCACCGGAAACTTATATTTTCTGGCCGACTCCAATATGTATACAGGTATACTGTCCACATAGTAGCCCGTCTGTACCATAAGCCCTACAACGCCCTTTGCCTTCAGTCTCTTTATCAAATTAAAATATCTGGTATAATCCGCCAGATCAAACCCTGTCGTTATAAGCAGTTCACCGCTGCCTACCATATCTACAGAATCAAGTATCTCCTGTACGTTTACCCAACTGATTATATTTCCGGCACTCTCTCTTCCTGTTATAAGTTCGGTACCCGGAAAAAAATTGTTCTCAATGATGTCCCTAACAGTAAGTGGCATAACCCGGCCTTTCTATTATAGTATATCTAAAAGTTCATCTTGCAACCCTAAAAGTCTGCAAATCATAAGTGCCTCTTTTGGCGGCTTGGCATCTTTGTCCACCTTAAAGATACCGTAATTCATAAACCCGGAGATGGCTGTAATCTTTGCATCGTCATCCGACCTTGTAAGAAGTGCTGAGGAAATCTTATCCTCAGACACTCCCTGTAAACCTCTGACCTGGTAGTGACTTTTTGAAAGCTCGGCCACATGGTCAAAATGAGTTACCAAAAGGCTTACAGTCTTCTTTGTATTAAGGAGTGCGACAAGTCCTCTTACCAGACTCTCGCCCTCTTTCGGATTGGTTCCTCTTGCAAACTCGTCCAAAATTGCAAAGACAAATTTATTTTCTATCTCATTTAAAAGGTTCTTAAGTTCCACAATCTGTGCACCGAAGCTTGAAAGACCCTTTGCTACAGACTGTGACTCCTCGGATATCATAATTATCTCATCAAAAGCGGGAATACTTGCACTGTCTGCATATACGAAAAATCCGCAAAGTGCAAGATATGTGTTTAACGCCACAGTCTTTAGCGTAACGCTCTTACCTCCCATGTTTGCACCTGTAAGTACCGTAGTTCCAAGCCCCATCTCTATACTTACAGGTGTAAACTTAAGTCTCTTGCTCTCTAAGATATCACATATATAAGGATTGGTTGTTTCTTTCAATATAAGGGTATCTATTGTGATTTTCGGCAGGCATGAAGGGTAAAGCTTTGATACACGGTGCTTTTCTATAGCAAATCAAGCCTTGCAACACTGTCTATATTCTTTATTACGGTATCAAAATACGGCCTTAACTTTACTGAAAGTTCTTCCCTTATCCTTCTTTCTTCCTTCTCTTCTTTTGCAGTAATACTGAGTCTCTCATCCTTAAGCTCATCAAACAAAGCCTCATCACTTTGCATCCTCAATTCTATATCACGCTTTTTATTTCGGATTTCTCTTAAAGTATCCGAATATTCATCATATATTGAAAAAGTAGGTATCCTCCTGCCGTCAGGATCAAGTATATCCACAGCAATGCTTACAGGCTCTATGAAAAAGCCGTCAAGTAAAAGTTCATCCGCCACTCTTTCAACAACAGGCTTAAGCTTTTCAAGTTGCATAAGCAATATCTTTATCTCAAACAATTCTATATCTGAAAGTGTATTGTCTCTTCCGAACTTTATAGAACCTCTTACATCCTTCATCTGCATAAATATTCTTCTTATTGCATTGATATCGGATTTTATCTCTTCATAATTTAAAGAAAGCTTATTTAAATTGCTTAATTCAACCTCCAAAATATCTCTTTCATCTTTTCTAAAAGGTCTTATACTCTTTACAAGCTCGGCTCCGAAAGGTGTGGCAGGCAACATTTTGCCCTTTATGAATTCAAAACCTATATTTTCTCTTTGCCAAAAATCCATCTTTACCCCCTATATTTTTCCGCAATATTTATAACCGGCAGTTTTGTATATTTTTTCATTCTTTCTAAGAACTCTCCCGCATCGTAATGATTTCCGTACGCCGAAAAAGGATTTATCGTTATTGCTAAAATATTTATTCTTTCAATAAATGAAAATATCATACCTCTTTGTATGAGTTTTTCAAAGTTTTCATAATTTATCAATATTCGTGAACCGTCAAAAAATACCAATCTCTTGCCTTCAAGCTTTGCATTTGAGAGCAGCAGCGGTTTTATCATGGCATCGGTCAAAGCACCGTTTACAAATACACTCTCTATATCACTTTCCTTAGCCCATATCTCCTTTAAGTCTATCTTTTCGCTATTTTCCTTCAGATGATTTTCTTCTATTATATAGTACTTGTCACTGTAATTTTCTTTATTGAAATTATCAGGCAAGGTAAGCTTATACTCCGGAAGTGAAAAAAGCATTGATGTAAAAATAGTATCTCTGACAGTCTTTTCCATATCCACACTGTATGAGGCGCCGCTTGAGAGTATTGCCACATTGCTTACCTTGCCTGTAGCAATGCTCTTTCGTTCCAATGCTCCGTCTATCAAAATCTTTCCGTCACTGTAGCCTTTGAAACTTTCACATACCTTAGACATCTGAGTTGCAATGGACGGTCCGGCTATCTGCACATAACCGTCACTTAACGCCTTTATTATTATTATCTCTCCCATAGGAGTGTATATGCCTGTGCTTTCCACTATTTCTTTGGTTATATCACAGTACTTTATCAGATTCCTTGCCGTCGCAATATAGTCATCTTTATAAATATATATTTCAGGCTTCTTGGTATTGGTGACAAGGTCAAGCTCCTCACCGTCTCTTCCTATAGAAGTAAGCAGTATATTTTCGCCTCTTTTATGTACACTTTTTATCACCTCGTTAAGTACCGTAGTCTTACCTGCATTTTTACACATACCTATAAAAGATATCCTGTCTTCATCCTTTATCAAATCATAAATATCCATCATTCATCCCCTTTTGTAGGCAGCTGTGCCACTATAATAGCGACAAACATCATTATTGCTCCTATAAGCTCACGACCTCCAAGTACTTCACCAAGTATTATCCACGCAAAGACCGCACTGAACACACTTTCAAGACTCATAAGCAGGCTTGCAATACTTGGTCTTACATACAGTTGCCCCACATTTTGCAAAGTATATCCGCAGGCTCCGCTTAAAACTCCTACATATAAAAGAGCCGGCAGTGCTTTCATTATCATATCAACAGGCGGCTTTTCAACAACAATCATCACAACACTTGAAAAACACGCCACTACAAAGAATTGAAAGATCGAAAGGTCAAGTACATCCACCTTTTTTACAAAATGTCCTACTGTAATTATCTGCAGCGCAAACAAAAGGGCGCAAAATAAAAGTATAGCATCTCCGTACTGTAAGCTGATACCTCCGTGTATACAGAGTAAGAACATTCCTATTATACTGAGTACTACACTTATCCAAAGTCTGATTCCTTCTTTTGCCTTTAAAAAAATAATAGAGATAATAGGAACCAAGATAACATAAAGTGCCGTAATAAAACCTGCTTTTGATGCATTTGACTCTTTTATACCTATCTGCTGCATTGCACTTGCAAAAAAACAAAAAAATCCCGAGCAAAGACTTGCAATAAATAATGTCTTCTTATAAGATTTGTCCTTTGTCTTTTCACCACCGGACTTTTTCTTCTTAAAAAAACACACTACAGGAATCATGGCGATAAAGGATATCCAACTTCTTATTGCAAGAAATGTATAAGCATTCACATATCTTGCACCTATACTTTGAGCTGAAAAAGCGGATCCCCATATAATTGCCGCCAGCATCAACATCGTGACTCCAAATACATTCTTGTTCTTTACCATATTTCCCCTAATATTGAATAGTAAACTTGCACTAGTTCTTCTATTATATCCTAATCTTGTTATAAAAAAGATAAAGATTGTAAGACTCTCGTAATATTTTTCAAATTTAATGCAGTTTATACCTCAATTACCGCAATCTATACTTTTTTTGTTCAACCTTTTAAAAAATATTATATAATACAAGCATATTAAACAAGTTACAAAAACAAGGAGAAAATATTATGAAATTAAGTTTTAATAAGAGAGCCGTTGCAGTTGCGCTTTCACTTGCATTGGCTACACCGATTATATCAACAACAGCAATACCTACAATCAATGTTTTTGCAGGCGCTTTTGCTACAAACCAGGCGGTAGCACAGGGACACGCAATTCCTAATACCGATGCTGTCACTGTTTCAGGAAATACAGTTAGTGTAACACTTGAAGGTACAGGCGTAAGCGACGCTGTAAAGGCAAGTACAGTTGTCGACATATATCCTGACACCAGAAACTCTTCTCCTGCCGCCGTACTTACAAACCTTCCTCTTACATGGACAGGCAGCACAGGTGCTTGGACAGCTTTCAGCTTTCAGCTTCCTGCAAACTGGCAGACAAAATTCCATAACTCAGAGCAGATGGGAATACAGGTTACATCAACTGTAGGTACATCTACTTTCTCCGCTATGGCAAATAAGATTGTAAACAATGATACACAGATCAGCGTCGAGTTCCCTACAGTAGGTGCTACAACACTTTCGGCTAAGGTAACAGGCGGTTCACTTTACAACAACTCTGTTGCACAGAGCTTAAACGACTACACATATGAGTACACTGTTGCTCCGCAGACAAGCGGTTCTATTACAACAGCCATGGCAAACAGCATCTTCAATGCAAGTGCAAATATCGTAGCTCTTTCAAATGCAAGCGCTACAGCAGACGCTTCGGGTAACTTTACACTTAATCTTCCTGCAGGAAAGAGCATCCAAAACCTCGGTGCAAACGATGCAATCTATGTAAGAAGAAAAGCTAAGCACTCAAATGCACAGTATATCTTCATTATAAACAGTGTAAGGGAGTGCGGCACAAACACCTGCAGCTACCGCAACACCTTCAAACCCAAGACCTGCAAATCCTTCTAACCCAAGACCTGCAACTTCTTCAAACACTGTTGTAAACCCTACAACTCCTGAGAAGAAAGAAACAGATGTTATAATAGCTACAAACTCCAACAGCAGACACAGAAGCTCAGGCGGCGGTTCAGGCAGCTTTAGTTCAAGAAGAAGTGTAAACGGCAGCAGCTACTCATCTCCTGCTACAACCACACCTGCTCAGAATCCTGCAGCTCCTACTGCAAACGTGAACAATCAGAATACAGCAGGTAATGTTACAAGAGTTCCTGCTCCACAGGGTCCTTCTTCACATAAGCAGACAAAGAGCAGATTCTCAGTTCCGAAGACTGCAGATGCATCCGATATTGCAAGAAATGTAATCGTACTTTTCGGTTCGGTTGTCGGTATGGCATTTGCAACAATCGGTCTTAAGAAAAAAGAAGACTGATACTTAAATTTTATAAACTTTATTTCATAGTTCGTTTTAAGGCAATATATATCTCTAAATACCCGATATATATTGCCTTTTATTTTTTTTCCTATTATAATGTCGGTGTATTTTTGCTATGGAGAGGTATATGAGACGAAAAAATACTACAACTGAAATGATGATGGGATATATGTGTTCCGCTTTGCTTGAATTGATGCTTGAAAAAAAGACTATACAAAGATTTCAATAGGTGAGATTGCCAAAAAGCTGAAGTGGACCGTTCATCATACTACAGACATTTTAAATCAAAAGAAGACATCATATCATTCTTTTTTGATATGGTTTTGAAGGAGTCTCTTGACGGCTTTACAAATCTGTCAAGTATAGACTTTACACTGTATATTCATTCGATATATATGGCTTTTTATAATTATAAGAAAGAGGTCTTACTTATTTATCGTTCAAATCTTTCTTCACTGCTTTTGGAGGTGCTTTCAAAAAGATTTCAATTCAGCGAACTTGCGATTGAGTTTCCGCTGACAAAGCAATATGAGCTTTCCTATATCATCGGCGGAATATACAACAATTTGATATTCTGGATGAGCAGAGATATGAATGAAACTCCTGATGAACTTACTGAGATTTCACTCCAGTTTAGAGATGAGGAATCAATATCACTGTTAAGCCTAAGATAAAATACCCCCCCTGCAGCCTTAACTGCAAGGGGCACTTTTATATGTTTTTTAGAGGCTTCATAGCTCTTTTTAATATACCGTTCATATATGCTATAGCAATACCGTAGTTTGTCATAGGGATTTCTCTTTCCTTTGCAAACTTCATCCTCGTTTTCATCTGATTCTCATTCAACATACAGGCACCGCAATGTATTATCAGCTTGTACATTGATACATCCTTCGGGAACTCTCCTCCGGTACTGAACTCAAAAATAAGATCGTCTTCATCAAAAAGCCCGGTATGTTTTCTTACAAGCCTCGGTATCTTTACACTTCCGATATCTTCACACTGCCTATGATGTGTACAGCCCTCACTTATAAGTATCCTGTCACCTTTCTTTAGTGTGTCCAGTACTTTTGCCGCACCGTATAAGCTTTGCAACGCTCCTTTATAGTTTGCAAATATTATGGAAACGATGTAAGCGGTATATCTTCCGGTATCACCTCATCCACCTCTTTAAACACCTGTGAATCACATATCACAAGTGAAATATTTCCTATTCTTTCCAAGGTGTCTTTTATCTCATTTACCTGCACTTCTATCGCAATACCGTGTCTGTCAAGTATCTCCCTTATTACCTGCTGCTGCGGCAATATAAGTCTGCCCTTCGGAGCTGAAGCGTCTATAGGAGTCACCAAAAGTATTATATCCTTTTCCTTCATCATATTGCCTAAGATAGACTTTTCATTTTTACCTTCAGACAATATCTGTGACATCATGTTTTTAAGCTTATCTATATTGATGTTTTTCAGTGCGGAAACATATATATCAACCTTAAGGTCATTCTTTATAATCTCACAATCATATTTATTTCCGACTATAAGATATTTTTTACCGCTTGACTTTATTTTGTCTAAAAACATCAGCTCATCAGAAGTGGCTTCTCTGCTTGCATCTACTACAAAGAGTATCAAATCCGCCTGATTTATGTAATCAAGACTTTTTTCAACTCTGAGTGTACCAAGTGTACTCTTATCATCAAGTCCCGGAGTATCTGTAATTACCACAGGGCCGAAAGGTAAAAGCTCCATAGTCTTTTTTACAGGGTCCGTAGTGGTACCCCTTATATCCGATACTATCGCTATATTCTGTGAGGTGATTGCATTTATAAGGCTTGATTTTCCTGCATTACAGCAGCCGAATATCACTATACTTGCTCTCTCTCCGACAGGAGTGGTATTCATATTCAAACCGCTCATACTAGAACCTGAAATCCCTTGCATTTGTAGTTTCTATTTCACTTATATACTGTGTGGCCTTTTGTTTTACAACAGGGTTGCTTATCTTTTCAAGCTCGGACTTTATCATCTTCATTCCGTCATCCTTGGTATCTTTAGATGCGTAGTCTGTCATATACTCACTTAAAGTCATCAGCGCATTAGGGTGGCAGCAGTTTATAATCTGTCCGCTCTTGCATAGGCTCATAAATCTGTCACCTGTTCTGCCCTCTCTATAGCAGGCTGTACAAAATGAAGGAATGTGCCCCATCTGCATAAGCCAATCCACCACCTCATCCAAAGTTCTTTGGTCGGATACGTCAAACTGCTCGGAATCTGTAGGTCTGATTTCCTCGGTATATCCTCCGACTGAAGTTCTTGAAGCACCGCTTATCTGTGAAATACCCACCTTCAGTGCTCTCTCTCTTACCCTTTGGCTCTCTCTGGTGGAAATAATCATTCCGGTATAAGGAACAGCTATTCTTATACATGCGATGATCTTCTCAAATGTATCGTCATCAAGTCCGTTGTCAAAGGTCTCAGGGTCTATATCGTCGGCCTTTTTGATTCTCGGTACGCTGATAGTATGAGGTCCTACACCGAACGCCGCTTCAAGGTGTTCAGCATGCATTAAAAGCCCTGCAAACTCATATCTGTAAGACTCAAGGCCAAATAATACTCCAAGTCCTACATCGTCAATACCGCCCTCCATAGCTCTATCCATAGCTTCGGTATGGTATATATAGTCATGCTTCGGTCCTGTAGGGTGAAGGCTCTCATATGATTCCTTATTATAGGTCTCCTGAAAAAGGATATATGTACCGATACCCGCATCATGAAGCTTTCTGTAATTTTCCACTGTAGTAGCCGCAATATTTACATTTGCTCTTCTTATAGCGCCGTTTTTATGCTTGATACTGTATATTGTCTTTAAAGACTCAAGTATATACTCTATAGGGCTGTTTATAGGATCCTCACCCGACTCTATTGCAAGTCTCTTATGCCCCATATCCTGAAGTGCGATAACTTCATTCTTTATCTCTTCCTGTGTAAGCTTCTTTCTTGCGATATGCTTATTCTTGGCATGATAAGGACAGTATACGCATCCGTTTACACAGTAATTTGACAAATACAGCGGCGCAAACATTACTATTCTGTTGCCGTAGAATGTCTGCTTTATCTCACCTGCAAGTGCATAAATCTTTTCTATGATTTCCTTGTCCTCACAGGCAAGCAGTACCGACGCCTCTCTGTGAGTAAGTCCCTCGGCTATAATGCCTTTATCAGTTTTTTTCGGCCTTGCTTTTTCAAGGTATTTTTCTATCAAAGGAATATTGTTTTTATTTTCCTCGGCAAACTTGAGCGTCTCCAATATTTCTTCATGGTTTATAAACTCTTCGGCATTCTTTGATTTTACATCGTACTTAAACATTTACTATCTCCTCTTACCTTTGCAACTTCATAACCTATATTATTGATTCTGTTGGTAATACATCCGATGCAGTGAGCGGCTTCATCTCCTGTACATACCTTTCCGTCATATAGTTCATATTTTTTTCTTGTCTTTAACGGTGAAAGATTCGGCATCACCACATTTGCACCTGCCAGTATTCCCTTTTCTCTGCCCAGATTGTCAAGAGTACTCAGTGATGTTGTAGCAGGTATCAACATCTTAGGTCTCATTATCCTAAGTATCGCTATAAGAAAAAGCGTCATCTGTATACTTCCGCTTTTTTCATCTTTAAATGCGGTATCGTGATGTGGGATAAAAGGACCTATTCCACACATATGCGGACCGAACTCTTCTATAAACTTAAGGTCCTTTGCCAGTGTGGTTGAGGTTTGATACGGCGAGCCTACCATAAATCCGCAACCTACCTGAAATCCTATATCCTTAAGGTCCTGTAGGCATTTCATCCTGTGCTCAAATGACATCTGTTTCGGATGCAGCTTTTCATAGTGCTCCTTGTCCGCAGTCTCATGTCTTAAAAGATACCTGTCCGCACCTGCATCAAACATCTTTTGGTACTCATCTCCTTCATATTCTCCCAAAGAAAGTGTCACTGCAACATCCTTATACTTTTGTTTGACTTTCCTTACTATAGAGCATATATAATCCGGTTCAAATTTACCGTCTTCTCCTCCCTGCATCACGAAGGTTCTGTAACCGAGCCTGTATCCTTCATCCGCACATTCAATTATCTCTTCATCAGATAATCTGTAGCGGTCACAGTTTTTATTAGAATGTCTTATTCCGCAGTAGTAGCAGTCGTTCTTACATATATTGCTGATTTCTATCAGTCCTCGCAGGTAGATATCTTTTCCGTAGTTTTCATCACCTAGTATCCTTGCCTTTTTACTGATATAGTCAAATACCTCTTCATTCAAATTCTCTACAAGGTATTTGTATTCTTCAAGACTGAGGCTTCTTTCTTTTTCAAGTTTATCTATCAGAGCGATACTTTTATCAATTTCTAAATGTCTGTCATATTCGGTGTCTTTAAATTTTGTCTTATACAGTGATATGTTTTTAGCCATTGGCATCACCCACATTTGAGTAAGCGGTTTTTATACTTACTCCGGATAATTTTCCTATTTTACCTGAAAGACTTGAAATCACATTGTTAGGTGCGTCGAGAGCGACCGACAACACACTTATGTTTCTTTTGTGATAGGGTATTCCCATCCTTCCGATAATATAATCTCCGTACTCATGCAATAAATCATTGAGTTCTTTTACAGAATCTCTGTCCTCCACGATTATTGCCATCAATGCTACTCTGTTATCCATATTTCCCCTTTATAAATAATAGATTTTTGTATTAAAAAAGCCCAAAGCCTAGGTGGCTTTGGGTACTCAAATAAATGTGCCTTTGCACAATCTTATACATTCACAAACCACCTTTCAAGTCAGAACCTCTTCCTTGTTAGGAGTATCTGTATACAATGTAAATCCTTTTTAGTTGTTTGTCAATATATATTGCAAGCTGTTGCAATTTTTTAAGAAGTCTTTTTCATAAGCGCTATGCATAATATTACGGTAAATATTTCAGCAGCAAAAAATGAACTCCACACTCCCACAACTCCGAAAAAGCGTGACAGAATAAGTGCAAATACAATAATTGCAACTATTCCTCTTGATATCGCTATAAGAGATGACTCTCTTCCTCTGCCTGTTGCAGAATAAAATCCCGCCGTAATGATATTGAATGCGGCAGGTATAAATCCGATAAAGTAAATTCTGATACCGGGGATTGCATATTTTGCCAATATATCAGACTTTTCACTGTTAAACGCCTCTATAATGACCGGCGCAAATACAAGTACCGAAATTACCAAAGTCAGTGCTATAATCATAGCAATTATAAGTGAATATCTATGTACTTTATGTAAATCTTTTTTCTCTGCTCTGCCGTAAGTCTCACTTGCTACAGGCTGCAAGCCCTGTGAAACACCGTTTAACATTGCCACTCCCACCAAGGCAGAGTTTGCTATAACTCCATAGGCTGCAACCGCTATATTTCCGACAAGGTTAAGCAGTATAAAGTTAAATACAATGGTTATTATACCGTTTGATATCTCACCTACAAATGCCACTATTCCCAGACTGCAAGCGGATATAAATCTTTTGATTGAAGGCAAAACAAATTCAAAACGTATGCTGTTTTTCTTTGACAGATAATGCGTCATACATATAGACATACTTACTATAGGTGAAAATCCGGTTGCAAGTGCCGCACCGAGCATACCGAGCCCAAGCGGAAACATCAGTACATAGTCAAATATAATATTGAACACTCCGCTAAGCAGTGTTGCCGCCATTGCCGTCTTCGGCGCATTATCGTTTCTTACAAATGCTGTGAATGTGAAGTTGAGCATGAAGAAAGGTGAGAAACAGAGTATCACTCTCATATACGAATGTGTTACCGCTTCTATCACATCATCCGCACCCATCAGCCTTAATACCACATCCGGAACAAATATTCCAAGCATCGAAAAGAACAGACTGCATAGTAATGTAAATATAAACGAGTTTGAAAAGTATTTATCCGCCTCTTCTTTTTCGCCAAGTGACTTTAAGAGTGCATATTTTGTTGCAGACCCTATTCCTATCATTGCACCTATCGAATAGGTTATTGCAAATATAGGCAGTACCAAATTCAAACCTGTTATTCCATTGGCTCCTTCAGCTAAGGATATGAACAATGTGTCTGCCAATACATAGCATGATGTACCTGTTGTCGCTAAAATATTTGGTAGGATATATCCTCTAAGTTTTTTCTCTATCATAAAAAGCTCCTGTAACAGTCAATGGTAGTTAAGCTTTATCCTAAAGCTAAAACCTCATTATGGTGAAAAAAATAGCAGTCAGTGACTGCTATCATTTTATGTTTAAGATTATACTAACTCAAGTAAAACTTCCATAGCTGCATCGCCCTTACGAAGACCGATCTTAACTATTCTTGTGTATCCACCGTTACGATCTGCATACTTAGGACCGTACTCTTCGAAAAGCTTCTTAGCAAGGTCAAGTGACTTTGTGTTCTTCTTCTTAGCGGCGCCCTTTGCAGGAACCTCTGTAGGAACATAAACTACAGCATTGATTTTGCTTCTTGCATGAAGTCTTGAAGGCTTATCTTTCTTGATTTCCTTCTCTACCTCATCATAAACTGTAACTTTCTTGCCGTCTACAACTTCTTTTACTCTCTTGCCGTTTGCATCTTTTCTTGCAACTTTTGCATTTACCTTTACAAGTTCGAAGTTGTCCTTCTCCTTAACAGCCAATGCTATAAGCGACTCAACAATCTTTCTGATCTCTTTTGCTCTTGCCTCTGTTGTAACAATCTTACCATGCTGTAAAAGTGCTGTAACCTGATTTCTTAATAATGCTTTTCTCTGACTGGATGTCTTTGAAAGTTTTCTATACTTTGCCATTTTTTCTCCTCCATAGGAAACATATATATGCTAACATTGGACTTACTATATATGTCTATTATTCTTTTTTATGATTCTTCGCTCTCACGAAGGTGAAGACCTAGCTCTTCAAGCTTCTGAAGAACCTCTTCTAATGATTTTCTACCCAGATTTCTGACTTTCATCATATCATCCGGTGTACGTGAACACAATTCCTCAACTGTATTGATTCCTGCTCTCTTCAAACAGTTATAGGATCTAACCGACAACTCAAGTTCATCTATATTCATCTCCAGAACTTTTTCCTTGTCATCCTCTGCCTTTTCTACCATCACATCAACAGTTTTAGCATTGTCAGACAAATCTATAAACAGATTAAGGTGCTCACTCAAAACTTTGGCAGCCAAACTTACCGCCTCATCCGGTGCCAATGTACCGTTTGTAGTAACATCAAGTGTCAGCTTGTCAAAGTCTGTCATCTGACCTACACGAGTATTTTCAACACGGAGGTTTACTCTCTCTACAGGTGTATATATAGAATCAATCGCTATAACACCTATTGGAGTATCCTCTCCCTTGTTTTTATCTGAACTTACATAACCTCTACCGTTTGTTATTGTCAATTCCATATAGAACTTGCCTTCTGAAACTGTTGCAATAACCTGGTCTTTGTTAATGATTTCTACACATGGATCACATTGAATATCTTCTGCAGTGATAACTCCCTCACCATCAAAATCTATATAAGCAACCTTCGGCTCACCGTCTTCAGCTGAATTCTTGATCGCCAAGCTTTTTATATTCATTATGATCTCTGTTACATCTTCCTTTACTCCCGGTATAGAAGAAAATTCATGTAACACACCGTCAATCTTAACCTGACTGACAGCTGATCCTGGGAGGGATGAGAGCATGATTCTCCTTAGGGAATTACCTAAAGTTGTTCCATAACCTCTCTCCAGTGGTTCACATATGAATCTGCCGAACTTCTTATCCTCGGAAATCTCTGCAATCTCAATATTTGGTTTCTCAAAATCGAACACGAATGTCCCTCCTTTTAGATAAACTATGCCAATGCCTGACAAAACCGAGCCGTGGCCGATATTCAGGCTATATTTCTACTATTAGCAAATCAGCTGATACGAAAATAAGTATCAGCTGTTAAGATTCCTATTACTTAGAGTACAACTCAACGATAAGAAGTTCGTCTACAGGAACATCAATTTCTTCTCTTGTAGGAAGGCTCTTTACAGTACCTTTTAAATTTTCAAGATCTGCATCAATCCAAGCCGGTACGATTCTTCCGGCTGTTGACTCTACAACTTCCTTATATCTTGCAGAAGATTTTGCCTTCTCCTTGATCTCGATAATATCGCCTGCCTTTACAAGATAAGACGGAATATTTACACATTTGCCGTTTACTAAAACATGCTTATGATCTACAATCTGTCTTGTTTCCTTTCTGGTTCTTCCGAATCCCATACGGAAAACAACATTGTCAAGTCTTCTCTCCAAGAGAATCATAAGGTTCTCACCAACCTGACCCTTCATTCTCTCAGCCTTAGCATAATAGTTTCTGAACGGCTTCTCCAATATGCCGTAGATGAACTTTGCTTTCTGCTTTTCTCTAAGCTGCATACCGTACTCACTAAGCTTACGGCCTGCTCTTTTTGTATCTCTGTTAGACTTTTTTTATCTATTCCCAGAAAACCCGGCTCAAGGCCAAGTGATCTGCATCTTTTTAAGAACGGGAACTCTATTAATTGCCACTTTTTAGTACCTCCTATTAGACTCTTCTGCGTTTTTGGTGGACGACATCCATTATGTGGTACCGAGTCACATCCTAATACTTGTTACTTCTATTCCACATGCAGCCAACGCACGAATAGCTGCTTCTCTTCCTGAACCGGGTCCCTTTACCATAACATCTACATACTTAAGTCCATGTACTAAAGCTGCCTTTGCAGCAGTTTCTGCAGCCATAGATGCCGCATATGGAGTAGATTTCTTTGAACCTCTAAATCCTAGACCACCGGCACTTGCCCATGATATTGCATTACCCTGGGTATCAGTTAATGTAACAATTGTATTGTTAAATGATGACTGAATATGTGCCTGTCCGCGTTCAACGTTTTTTTCTTTACGCGCTTCTTTGTCACCTTCTTGGTGGACGCATTCTTTGCCATTAAACTAACCTACCTTTTCAAACTTTACTACGCTCCTGTTTTTAAAACATACAGCGAAAATTACTTTTCGAAAAAATATAAGTGTATCACTTATTATTTCTTCTTGTTTGCTACTGTCTTTCTTGGACCCTTACGTGTTCTTGCATTTGTCTTAGTTTTCTGTCCACGAACCGGAAGATTCTTTCTATGACGAATGCCACGATAACAACCTATTTCCTGAAGTCTCTTGATGTTCATTGCGATCTCTCTTCTAAGATCACCTTCTACCATCTGAGTATCGGAAATAACCTGTGCCAACTCTTTTACTTCATCGTCTGTAAGATCCTTTACTCTTGTATCAGGATTTACATTAGCCTCTTTCAAGATACGTCTTGAACTTGTAAGACCTATACCATAGATATATGTCAAACCAATCTCAACACGCTTTTCTCTTGGTAAATCAACGCCTGCTATACGAGCCATTTACCTACTTCCTCCTTATTCCTATGCAGATCAACCTTGTCTCTGCTTGTGCTTTGGGTTCTCACAAATTACTCTGATGGAACCTTTTCTCTTAATAATTTTTGCATTTTTTTCGCAAATCGGTTTCACTGAAGATCTGACCTTCATTGTAACTCTCCTTTCATCGCTACTAATAAAGACGCCATAGTATTATACCATTAAGCAGTATAATATGCAAGGTCTTATTTTATTTATCACGCCAGATGATTCGACCCTTTGTCAAATCATACGGTGATAATTCATAGTAACTTTATCACCCGGCAAAAATTCTGATATAGTTCATTCTGAGTTTGCCGCTGATATGTGCCAATACCTGATGTCCGTTTTCAAGCTCTACCTGAAACATTGCATTAGGTAATTTCTCAACAACTGTTCCTCAATCTCTATAACGTCTGATTTAGACATTTACTCCTCCAATTTTTTTCAAGAGATATTTTAACTTAACGTCGTTAAAGTTATCATCACTGTTTCTAATATCAATAAATTCATCACTTTTTCCAAGCCTGCTTACATGCTTTATGTTCTTTTTCTTCGGCTTGTCAAGAGTCTTTAATCTGCCGTCCGCAACATAGATAAAATCTTTGTCACATTCTATGACCAGATAATACTCTCCTCTGTCATGACCTGCTATCGATACTACGATATCACCTATATTTATCATAATTTTCTTAAAGAAAGAATCTCAGGCTCACCGTCAGTTATCAAAATAGTATTCTCATAATGTGCCGCCAGCGAGTTGTCATCTGTAACAACCGTCCAGTCGTCATCAAAGCCATACCACTTCGTCTCTTCCCGCTGTAATCATAGGCTCTATTGCAAGAGTCATACCCGGCTGTAATTTGATTCCTCTTCTCTTCATATCAAAGTTCGGAACCTCAGGGTCTTCGTGCAGATGTGTGCCTATACCGTGACCCACCAAATCTCTTACAACACCGTAACCTCTGTCCTTTGCATATGTGCCTATAGCCTTACAGATATCATTAAGGTGATTACCTGCAATCGCGTACTTGATTCCCTCAAAAAAGCACTCTTTTGTCACCTTTACAAGTGCCTTTGCCTCTTCGCTTCCTTCGCCTATTATATGGGTTCTGGCAGCATCTGAATGGTAGCCTTTCCAAATAACACCTGCATCCAGACTTACTACATCTCCGTCTCTTAAAATTCTTTTCTTTGACGGAATACCGTGTACCACTTCTTCATTTACAGATACACATATTGAAGCAGGGTAGCCGTTGTAGTTCAAAAATGAAGGAACACAACCAAATGACCTTATTATCTCGTCTCCGATTTTGTTTACTTCATATGTGCTCATGCCTGCATGCAATGCCTTTTCCAGTTCTTCATGAGTTTTTGCCAGTATTTCACCGGCCTCTCTCATTAACTGTATTTCCCTTTCAGATTTTATTGTTACCGCCATCTTAATCCTCACAATCTATCCCAAAACTGCAATAATGTCCAAGAACACTTCTTCCATATCCTTTGTACCGTCTACACTTGCAAGTATTTTCTCATTGTCATAGTAGTCTATCAAAGGCTGTGTCTGCTTATGATATACATCAAGTCTTTTCTTTACAGTCTCCGGCTTGTCGTCATCTCTGATAACAAGTTCACTGCCGCAATTATCACATATATTTTCTTTCTTCGGTGCGGAATACTTTATATGATATGTACTTCCACAGCTTAAGCATGCTCTTCTGCCGCCCATTCTTGTAATGATGGACTCATCCGGAACATCTATATTTATAGCATAGTCAATACTCTCATTCAGTTTTGACAACGCTTCTGTCAAAGACTTTTGCCTGCGGAATTGTCCTTGGGAAACCGTCAAGCACAAAGCCGTCTTTACAGTCCGCTTTATGTATTCTGTCAAGAAGCATTCCGATAGTGATGTCGTCAGGGACCAACTCTCCCTTATCCATATACTCTTTTGCTCTCTTTCCAAGCTCGGTTCCTTCTTTTATATTTGCTCTGAATATATCGCCTGTGGATATATGCGGTATATTATACTTTTTTGCAATTCTCTTTGCCTGTGTACCTTTTCCGGCACCCGGTGCACCTAACATAATAATCTTCATGGTATATCTCCCCATTTTTTTGTTAGTAACCACGAAAAAAACCCCTGAAGAATATACCCCAGTGGTTTTTCGTAAGATGATTAGTCTAATAAGAATCCTCTGTAATTTCTTACAAGCATTAATGATTCAATTGCTTTTAATGTCTCAAGGACTACACCGACAATAATTATCAGAGATGTTCCGGTAAACGAAAGTCTACTGATATTGAACAATCCTGAAATTATTATAGGGATGATACATACTATTATAAGTCCTGCAGCACCTATAATGATTATATAACTTAATATCTTTTGAGAAATAGTCGCTGGTAGGCTTACCCGGTCTGATTCCCGGTATGAAAACCTCCCGACTTCTTCATATTATTAGCAACCTCAAGCGGGTTAAAAGTAATTGATGTATAAAAATAAGCAAATAAGATAATCAAAATGATATAAACTATAAGTCCGATTGAATACTTCGGAGCTTCAGGCTTAAACCACATTGATGAATTCATATATGTTAATATCTCACCTATTATTGATCCGTTATTAACTTGCAAGAATTGGCCAATAACTATAGGTGTAGAAAATATTGAAGAAGCGAAAATTACAGGAATAACACCTGCAGTATTTACTTTTAGCGGAATATTTGATGATGTTCCGCCTACACTTCTTCTACCCTGCGTTTTGGATGAATATTGTACAGGAATTCTTCTTTCAGCATCCTGTAATATGATGGTAAATACAACCATCGCTACTATAAAGGCTATTATAATAGCTGCAGCAACCACCATCTTAGCCACTGTTTGTCCCTTTAAGAATCTCACATAAAGATTGTTAAAGTCAGATGGTAATGAAGCAAGAATATTCAAGAGGAGTACTATTGAAATACCGTTTCCTACTCCGTTCTCTGTAATTCTTTCTCCAATCCACATCAAAAAAATGCACTACCTGCAGTCATTGTAACTATAGCTACAACTACACTCTTTATTCCAAAATGTATTAAAAGTCCTTGTCTACCGAATCCGATTGCCATGGCTGAAGACTGTAAGAGGGCTAGTGCGACAGTTAAGTATCTTGTATACTCTACTATCTTTTTTCTTCCGTCTTCACCATCCTGTTGTAATTCCTCAAGTGCCGGAATTGCAATTGTCAAAAGCTGTATTATGATAGAACTAGTAATATAAGGAGTGATGCTTAGTGCAAGCACACTCAAACTTTCAAATGATCCACCGGTGATGGCGTTGAAAAATCCGAACGCATCTCCGGCTTGTTTTTCAAAGAAATCTTTGAAGTAAGTTGTATTCACACCCGGTATAGGTAAATTACTGCCGAAGCGAATAATTACCAGCATTATAAATGTGTACAGAAGCTTCTTTCGTACATCCTTTACTTTAAATGCATTTAGGAGTGTTGTGAGCATTAGATCACCTCACAAGTTCCGCCTGCAGCTTCAATCTTAGCTTTTGCACTTTCACTAACAGCAATGTACTTAACAGTAAATTTCTTTGTTACCGAACCGTTGCCTAAAAGCTTAACTCCGTCTCTTGTATGTCTTATAATTCCGGCAGCCAATAATGTATCAGGAGTAACCTCAACGCCGTCCTCAAGACGATCAAGAACTGAAACGTTTACAGCTACGATATCCTTAGAGTTACGATTTGTAAATCCTCTCTTAGGGATACGTCTGTATAAAGGCATCTGACCACCTTCAAATCCCGGTCTTGTAGGGTCCTGAACGCGCTTTTCTGACCCTTGTGACCCTTACCGGCAGTCTTACCGTTACCTGAACCATGTCCACGGCCACGTCTGAAATTATCGCTGTGCTTTGAGCCTAATGCAGGCTGTAAATTAGATAAATCCATCACTACACCTCCTTCTTTAGACTTCTTCAACTTTTACAAGATGTCTTACATGCCAAATCATACCTCTTACAGCATCATTGTCAGGCATTTCAACTGTCTTGTTTAACTTTCTCAAACCAAGTGCTTCTACAGTTGCTCTCTGCTTTGGGATAGCACCGATAGGAGACTTAACCAATGTAATTTTTAACTTTGCCATATTTTCCTCCTATTATGCTAGTATTTCTTCAACTGACTTACCACGAAGCTTTGCAATCTCTTCAGGTGTCTTAAGTGCTGCCAAACCTGCAAGTGTAGCAAGACATACATTTGTCTTGTTATTTGAACCTAAAGACTTTGAACGGATATTCTTATATCCTGCAAGCTCCAATACCGCACGTGCAGGACCACCTGCGATAATACCTGTACCTTCAGGTGCTCTCTTCAAAAGTACGCTTGCACTTCCGAATTTTCCTGTGTAATCATGTGGAACACTTGAATTCTCATCTATTCTAACCTCAACCAATGACTTGGTTGCAGCCTCTTTACCTTTACGGATAGCCTCAGGTACCTCTCCTGCCTTTCCAAGACCGATACCGACATGACCATTACCGTCACCTACAACAACAAGAGCAGAAAACTTCATTGTACGTCCACCTTTTACGGTTTTGGATACACGCTTGATATTTACGACTCTGTCATTTAACTCCAATTTGCTTGGATCGATGATTTGTCTCTTCATGTATGTTTCTCCTCCTATTAGAATTGTAATCCTGCTTCACGTGCAGCTTCTGCAAGTGCGGCAATCTTACCCTGATAGATGAATCCTCCTCTATCAAACACAACTTTGTCTATACCCTTCTCAAGGGCTCTCTTTGCAACAAGAGTTCCAACATATGCTGCAGCGTCTACATCATTTGTTTTTGAAAGCTCTTCTCTTACACTCTTCTCAAGTGTTGATGCACTTACTACTGTATTTCCCACTGTGTCGTCAATAATCTGAGCGTACATATGGTTGTTGCTTCTAAATACAGCAAGACGTGGTCTCTCAGTAGTTCCGCTGAGACGATTACGCAATCTGGAATGCTTTTTGATTCTAAGATCGCTCTTTGATTTTTTGCTAACCATTTAATTACCCTCCTATTATTTCTTACCGGTCTTACCGACTTTACGTCTGATAACTTCAGTAGAGTACTTAATACCTTTGCCCTTGTATGGCTCAGGCTTTCTTTTGCTTCTGATCTCTGCAGCGTACTGTCCGACTTTTTCCTTGTCGATACCCTGTACTTTGATGATGTTCTGTCCGTCAAGAACTGATGTGATACCCTCAGGATCCACCATCTCTACCGGATGTGAATATCCGAGTGAAAGCACAAGCTTATTTCCCTGCTTTGCCGCTCTGTAACCAACACCGTTTACCTCAAGCACCTTCTCATAGCCTTCGGTTACACCGACTACCATGTTGTGTATAAGAGTTCTTGTAAGACCGTGTAATGACTTGTTCTTCTTTAAGTCATTTGGTCTGCTTACTACGATATCATCACCTTCCTGCTTAATGGTCATCTCTAAAGGTAATGCTCTCTCAAGTGTACCCTTAGGACCTTTTACAGTCACATGATTATTTTCTGCAATTGTAACAGTTACTCCTGCCGGAATTGCGATAGGCATTCTTCCAATTCGTGACATGCCGTCTTCCTCCTTAAATTTGTCGTGAGCTTTTCGCTCAGGTTTTCAGGTTTATATCATCTAATAGGAAGTCATTAAGGAAAAAATTTCTTTATGACTGCTATTAGAGTTGAAACTTAATTTATATTATTATATTCTTTCGTTTGAAATTACCATACGAAAGCGAGCACCTCTCCACCTACGTTAAGCTTTCTTGCTTCTTTGTCTGTAATAACGCCGTTATTTGTTGAAATAATAGCTGTTCCAAGACCGCCAAGAACTCTTGGAAGCTCTTCTCTGCTTGCGTATATACGTAAGCCCGGCTTTGAAATTCTCTTCAATCCACTTATTATTCTCTCGCTCTTGTTAGCTGTATACTTAAGGAATATTCTGATATCCTTGAAGTTACCATTGTCAACAAGTTCGTACTTCTCTACATAACCTTCTTCTACAAGTATGTTAGCTATTGCTATTTTCATCTTTGAGGAAGGAATATCAACTGAGTCATGTTTTGCAGTATTTGCATTTCTGATTCTGGTAAGCATATCTGCAATCGGATCGCTCATTGTCATGGAATTTTTTCCTCCTGTTTATTTTAAATGTATCTTGTATAAATTCTTTTCTTTGCTTTGATTAAGCCTTTTGATAAATGCGTCCACTCGACATTAATATACATTTATGTACCGGGTGGGTTCGACTCCACTAGCGCTCAAACTTTGTTTTCGCAGTGAAGCACCATAATACTCGCTTTGCTCGTATTAGGTGTACTTTCAAACTAAGTTCACATAGCAAAGCTATGCTCACTAAGGTTGAAATGCATCGCGAACGACTTTCACACTAAGTTCACACTGCGTGTTCACTAAGTGTTCAATGTCTCGGGACGGGCTTTCGCACTAAATTCGCACAGCACTTCGTTTGTGCTCATTAAGTGCGGGGTGCCTACCAGCTGGCTTTCTTAACTCCCGGGATCTGACCCTTATAAGCCAATTCACGGAAGCAAATTCTACAGATACCATACTTTTTAAGATAAGCATGTGGACGACCGCAGATTCTGCATCTGCTGTATTCTCTTGTAGAGAATTTTGCCGGTCTAGCCTGCTTGATCTTCATTGAAGTCTTTGCCATGAAATCTTCCTCCTAAATTATTTGAAAAATGGCATATTGAATAATGTCAAAAGTTCTCTAGCTTCTTCATCTGTGTTTGCAGTAGTAACGAAAATAACGTCCATACCGCGAACCTTGTCAATCTTATCATACTCTATCTCAGGGAAGATAAGCTGTTCCTTAACTCCAAGAGCATAATTTCCTCTACCGTCAAATGCATTAGGATTTACACCTCTAAAGTCACGCACTCTAGGAAGAGCAAGATTTATAAGTCTGTCAGCAAACTCATACATCTTTGAACCACGAAGAGTTACCTTACAACCTATAGGCATACCCTCTCTAAGTTTAAAGTTAGCAACTGATTTCTTAGCCTTTGTAACTACCGCCTTTTGTCCGGAGATAATTTCAAGATCTCTAACTGCAGCATCTAACACTTTTGCATTGTCTTTTGCCTCACCGACAGCCATATTGATAACGATCTTATCAAGCTTCGGTACCTGCATAGGATTCTTATATCCAAACTTCTCAGTCATTTTCTTGACGATTTCGTTGTCATACATTTCCTTTAATCTTGCCATGTTTTCCTCCTTTCCAATTAGTCGATAGTCTTACCGGTCTTCTTAGCTACACGAACCTTCTTGCCGTCTTTTACTTCAAAACCGACTCTTGTAGCCTGACCGTCAACAACCAACATTACATTTGATATATCAATAGTTCCCTCTGTATTTACGATACCGCCGTTCTGGTTAGCCATACTTGGCTTTGTATGCTTTGTAATCATATTACAGCCTTCAACTATTACTCTGTTCTTCTTAGTATCAACCTTTAATACTTTACCTGTCTTGCCTTTATCTTTTCCAGATATGATTTTAACCATATCATCTCTTTTGATTTTATGCACGCTAGACCTCCTTATAATACTTCAGGTGCGAGAGATACAATCTTCATGAACTGCTTCTCACGAAGTTCTCTTGCAACCGGTCCAAAGATACGAGTACCTCTTGGAGTCTTGTCATCCTTGATTATAACTGCTGCGTTTTCATCGAATTTGATGTATGAACCGTCTTTACGGCGTGTGCTATTGACTGATCTTACTACAACAGCCTTAACAACATCACCTTTCTTAACAACACCGCCAGGTGTTGCATCTTTAACGGTAGCGACGATTATATCGCCGATATGAGCATATCTTCTAGTTGAACCACCCATAACACGAATTGTAAGCAATTCCTTTGCTCCGGTGTTATCGGCTACCTTCAATCTTGTTTCCTGCTGAATCATGCCGGATACTCCTTCCTACCTAATTATTTTGCCTTCTCAATTATCTGTACAAGTCTCCATCTCTTATCCTTTGAAAGAGGTCTTGTCTCCATAATCTTTACAGTATCGCCAATGTTACATTCATTCTTCTCATCATGTGCCTTGAACTTAACAGTCTTCTTTACAATCTTGCCATAAAGTGGATGCTTTACATGGTCTTCGATTGCAACAGTGATTGTCTTATCCATCTTATCGCTAACAACCTTGCCGATACGGGTTTTTCTAAGATTTCTCTCCACGGTTTATCTCCTTTATCTTTATGCCAATTTTGCATTCTCAGTGATAACTGTCTGAATTCTGGCAATGTTCCTACGAACTTCCTTAATTCTTGAAGTGTTATCCAACTGGCTGGTTGCATTTTGGAATCTAAGGTTGAAAAGTTCCTTCTTTGCCAAAACCAATTCCTCATTTAACTGTTCTAAGCTTTTTGACTTTAATTCGTTTACATAATTCTTAGTTTTCACTTGCTTCACCGCCTTCCAAATCAGCCTTTGAAACTATCTTACATCTGCAAGGAAGCTTATGCATTGCAAGACGAAGTGCCTCTCTGGCAATCTCTTCAGGTACGCCTGCGATCTCGAATAATACACGACCCGGCTTTTACAACAGCTACCCAATACTCTGTAGCACCCTTTACCTGAACCCATTCGAGTCTCAGCAGGTTTTGCTGTAACAGGCTTATCAGGGAAAAATCTTTATCCAAACTTTACCGCCACGCTTGATATAACGAGTCATAGCAACTCTGGCAGCCTCTATCTGGTTTGACTTTATCCAACAAGGATCAAGGGATACTAAACCATACTCACCGTAAGTGATCTTATTGCCTCTTAGGGCCTTTACCTGCCATAGAACCTCTGAACTGTTTTCTACGCTTTACTCTCTTAGGCATTAACATATTATTTTTACGCTCCCTTCCTGTGTTTTTCTTTGAGGAAGCACCTCACCTGTATAAATCCAAACCTTAACACCGACTTTACCGTATGTTGTGTTTGCCTCTGCAAAACCGTACTGAATGTCGGCTCTCAATGTCTGAAGCGGGATAGTACCCTCTGAATAGAACTCTGTACGAGCCATATCCGCACCGCCAAGACGTCCTGAACAGCTTGCCTTGATACCAAGAACTCCTGCCTTCATACTTCTTGACATTGTTGACTTCATTGCTCTACGGAATGAAATACGGTTCTCAAGCTGTGCAGCGATATTCTCAGCTACAAGCTGTGCATCTCTGTCAGGTCTCTTGATTTCTTTAATATCAATGAATACTTTCTTATCTGTAAACTTTGATACTTCCTTCTTTAATTTCTCAACTTCTGCACCCTGCTTACCGATAACAACACCCGGTCTTGCAGTATGAAGTATTATTCTAACTCTGTCTGAAGCACGCTCTATTTCAATATCAGATACGCTTGCTGAATAAAGTTTCTTCTTTAAGAACTTTCTGATATTGTAGTCTTCCACTAAAGCAATCAGCGAAATCCTTATCAGCGTACCATCTGGAGCTCCAGTCTTTTATAACACCGACTCTAAGTCCATGTGGATTAACTTTCTGTCCCATTTTCGCGTCTCCTCCTATCTTTCATCTAAGACCACTGTGATATGGCTCATTCTCTTCTCGATACGATAAGCTCTACCCTGTGCTCTAGGCTTAATTCTCTTCATTATAGGGCCGTCACTTGCGTAACACTCTGCAATATATAACTTAGACGGATCTAAATTGTTGTTATTCTCAGCATTAGCAACTGCCGACTCTACCAATTTCTTGATAACACTTGACGCATATCTTGGGCTATACATAAGAATACCCAAAGCCTCACCAACATTCTTACCTCTGATAGCATCCAGCACGAAGCATGCCTTCTGAACAGGTACTCTGGCATATGAGAGCTTAGCTGATGGTCTGGTGTCCTTAACTGCATTTCTTTCTCTTTTAATCTGGGATCTATGTCCTTTTGCCATTTAAAAAACCTCCTTTCAACCCTCTCTTATCTTGAAGCTTTCTTATCGTCAGCTTTATGTCCTCTGTAAGTTCTTGTAGCAACGAACTCACCAAGCTTATGTCCTACCATATCCTCGGTAACATATACCGGAACATGCTTTCTTCCATCATGAACAGCAATAGTATGACCTACCATCTGTGGGAAGATTGTAGAACGGCGTGACCATGTCTTGATGACACTCTTGTCGCCGGCTTTGTTCATTGCGTCAACTTTCTTTAATAAACTTGCATCTGCAAATGGTCCTTTTTTAAGTGAACGTGACATTTATCTTTCCTCCTTTATTTAGTAGCGGCCTTACCATCTCTTCTTCTGATGATTAGCTTATTAGACTGTTTCTTCTTGTTTCTAGTCTTAAGACCAAGAGCCGGTTTACCCCAAGGAGTAGATGGACCCGGACGACCGATTCCGGTTTTACCTTCACCACCACCGTGTGGATGGTCATTAGGGTTCATGACAGAACCACGAACTGTAGGTCTGATACCCATGTGGCGCTTTCTTCCCGCCTTACCGAGCTTAACAAGTGAATGCTCACCGTTTCCTACTATACCGATAGTAGCTCTGCAAATGATTGGAACCATTCTCATCTCGCCTGAAGGAAGACGAAGAGTTGCATACTTTCCTTCCTTAGCCATAAGCTGTGCAACATTTCCTGCTGAACGAACAAGCTGTCCGCCCTTACCCGGATAAAGCTCGATATTATGAATCTGTGCACCTACAGGAATCTCTGCAAGTGGTAAACAGTTTCCTATTCTTGCCTCTGCACCTGAACCGCTTACGATTGTAGCTCCGACCTGAAGTCCTTCAGGAGCAAGGATATAAGCCTTTGCACCGTCTACATATGAGATAAGCGCAATATTTGCTGTTCTGTTAGGGTCATACTCTATTGCAACAACTTTTGCAGGAACTCCGTCTTTTGAATTTCTCTTAAAGTCGATAATTCTGTATTTTCTCTTTGCACCGCCACCACGATGTCTTACCGTTATTTTACCTTGATTGTTTCTTCCTGAGTTCTTCTTAATAGGTGCCAACAATGACTTCTCAGGAGTGCTTTTTGTAATTACACTAAAGTCCAAACCTGTCATGTTTCTTCTTGACGGTGTATACGGACTATACTTCTTTATTCCCATTTTATCTCCTTCTTGTGCTATGCACTTTATCACGGCAGGATGCCGTATAATATTACTCAGATATTATCTGAGAAAAAGCAACATTTGTTGCTTATAATCCCTGGAATAACTCTATATCCTTACTGTCCTCTGTAAGCCATACAATAGCCTTTTTAACCTTTGCTGTCTTACCTGTTGTCATTCCTCTTCTCTTTGACTTTCCGTCCTGGTTCATAGTATTTACTCTTGAAACCTTAACGCCGTCAAACATCTTCTCAACAGCTTCTTTGATCATTGTCTTGTTTGACTCAGGATGTACAAGGAAAGTATACTTTTTATCAGTCATGCCGAGCATGCTCTTCTCTGTAATAACCGGCTTAAGTATTACATCATAGTATTGTATGTTTGCCATTACGCATATACCTCCTCTATAGTCTTAACAGCGTCCTTTGAAGCTACCACTGTATTGTACTTTAAGATATCATATACATTGATAGTCTTAGGTGAAGCAGCCTTAACACCATATATATTTCTAACAGAAAGTACAGTGTTCTTCTCATTCTCAGCACATACAACAAGTGCCTTCTTAACATTTAAGTTGTTCAAAGTCTGCTGCATCTTCTTTGTCTTAATCTCGCTCATTGCAAAATCATCAACTACGATGAACTTGTTCTCAAGAACTCTGCTTGTAAGAGCACTCTTAAGAGCGATTCTCTTCTCTTTCTTATTGAGATTGATTGTATAATCTCTTGGAGTAGGTGCAAATACAACACCGCCGCCTTTCCACTGAGGTGATCTTGTTGAACCCTGACGTGCATGTCCTGTACCTTTTTGCTTCCAAGGCTTTCTACCACCACCGCTAACTTCGGAACGGGTCTTTGCCTTTTGTGTTCCTGACGCTTGTTTGCCAACTGTGCAACAACTGCCATATGAACTAAATGCTCGTTAACATTAACTCCGAACACAGCATCATTTAATTCTATACTACCTACTTCTTTTCCTTCAATATTAAATACTGATATATTAGCCATTTGTGTTCCTCCTTTCTGTTAGTTATTTCTTCTTAACAGTCTCTTTTAATGTTATTAGAGCCTTCTTTGAACCCGGCATTGAACCCTTTACAAGGATAAGATTCTTATCTGCATCAACTCTTACGATTTCAAGATTCTGTGTTGTCACCTTCTTTGCGCCCATATGTCCGGGCATTCCTTTGCCCTTGAATACATGGCTCGGATCTGAAGATGAACCGTTTGAACCCTGATGACGGTGGAACTTTGAACCGTGACTCATAGGTCCTCTTGACTGTCCGTGACGCTTGATAGCACCCTGGAAGCCCTTACCCTTTGAGATAGCTGTTGCATCAACTTTATCTCCTGCAGCGAAGATATCTGCTTTGATTTCAGCCTTTGTGGCATACTCTGATGCGTTCTCAAACTTGAACTCTCTGATAAATCTTCCGGCAGCAAAAACTTCTCTCTTCTTATCACCGTTCTCAACTACAGTCTTCTCAATTCCTGCCTTAGCAAGATGACCTGACTTAGCCTTATTAACCAACTTTGTACGGATCTGTCCATATGCAACCTGAACTGAATTGTATCCGTCATTCTCCTCTGTCTTAACCTGTGTAACTACACATGGTCCTGCAAGAAGAACTGTTACAGGTATCAACACACCGTTCTCATCGAAAATCTGTGTCATACCTACTTTTCTAGCAAGTATTGCCTTCTTCATTATTATACCTCCTGGTTTATTCTACAGCGGAGCACTATGTGCTCATCCTAGAGCAGGATTAACGCTTATAGCGGATTATCTACTCTTCATTTTGATGTCAATATTCACACCTGCAGGCATTTCCAATCTGGAAAGTGCATCAACAGTCTTCTGTGATGGTGCAATGACATCAATCAGTCTCTTGTGAGTTCTCTGCTCGAACTGCTCACGAGAGTCTTTGTACTTATGTACAGCTCTAAGGATAGTTACCACTTCCTTCTTTGTTGGTAGTGGAACAGGTCCTGAAACAGCTGCTCCTGTCTTCTTTACAGTATCAACAATTCTTGCAGCACAGCTGTCAACCAATTGATGATCATAAGCTTTAATGTGATTCTCATTACCTGATTTGCCATAAAAAAAGCCGCCTCCTTTTCAATCTTTATAAAAGAAATTGACAAGCGGTGACTGTACACTCTTCCGTGCGTGTCGTAAATCTTAACCACACGAAATACTCAATATGAGATGCTGTTTGTACAGTGACTTGTCGCCAGTTTTTGCAACATGACCTTCGCTCCACATAAAACCCGTAAACGGCAACCTATGCTTCTTAGCTATCAATGTCACAGCTGTTCTAGGATAGCACAGATTGAACCCGATTGCAAGCACTTTTTTATTTTATTTTATTTTTTGTTTGTACTGTTCCAAAAATTTCAATATAGCATATGCCATAAAGCTGTTTATAGGCAGAAGAATTATATTCTTCAAAGCTCTCATAGGTAAAATGGCAAGAAAAGCCTTTCCGTATAAAAACATTCAACCAAAGTGTGCCAAGTAAGATATTGCAAAAACAGGCTTACAAAAAACTCTGCAATAAAAAAATCCTCTTTATATCCACTTGCTTTTATATAATATACTTCCGTAAATAAATCCGGCAATAATCGCATTTAAAGTAAATCCCGGAAAAAAAGGTCCTGTAGGCTTAATAGCATACTTTACAATATCTGTCACAGCTCCAAAGACTGAACCCACAATAGGTCCGAACAAGTATCCCACGCTTACAGTAGTCAAAGATGAGAAACCGATCTTTAAAAAATTGCCGATAGGGACTGTAAAAGCCCCCAATATAATCGACAACGCCACAAACATAGCTACTGTTGTAATAGTTCTTACCTTCTTAAGTTCCCTATATGAGAACAAAAATATCTCTTTAATATCAGTCATAATCACTTCCTAACACATCCGCTTTCTATAGCCGCCTTACAAACCGCATCCGCTACGGATTTTGCCACATTCTTATCAAGTGCGGAAGGTATAATACTTTCCTCATTAAGCTCTTCAGGCTTTATATACTCTGCAATAGCCTTTGCTGCAGCCTTTTTCATATCGTAATTTATATCTCTTGCACCTGCATCAAGCGCACCTCTGAATATTCCCGGGAATGCAAGTACATTGTTGATTTGATTCGGTCTGTCGCTTCTTCCGGTTCCCATTACAGCCACACCGGCCTCCATCGCATCGTCATATGAGATCTCAGGATTCGGATTTGCCATAGCAAAGACTATAGGGTCCTTTGCCATTGTCTTTATCATATCTTTTGTAAGGATATTTGCTACAGAAACTCCTATAAACACATCCGCACCTACAAGAGCATCACACAGATTTCCTCTCATATCGTTAAGATTTGTAACCGTACACAGCCACTCCTTATGATCTTTTATACCCTGAGGTCTGGTCTTATACAGTATACCGAACTCATCACAGGCCGTTATATTCTTTACTCCCGACTCCAAAAGCATCTTGATAATTGCAGTACCGGCGCTTCCCGGCCCGTTTAAGACTACCTTTATTTCGGACATTTCCTTTTTTACAAGCTTAAGCGCATTAATAAGTGCAGCTGTAACAACTATTGCAGTACCGTGCTGGTCGTCATGAAATACAGGTATCTCAAGTTCTTTTTCAAGTCTTTCTTCTATTTCAAAGCATTTAGGTGAGGCAATATCTTCCAAGTTTATTCCACCGAAGCATGGCGCGATATTTTTTACAGTATTTATAATCTCCTCCGTATCCTTAGTGTCAAGGCATATAGGAAAGGCGTCCACATCTCCGAACTCCTTAAAAAGTATTGCCTTACCCTCCATTACAGGCATTGCGGCCTTCGGTCCTATATCGCCAAGTCCAAGCACTGCCGTTCCGTCAGAAACTACCGCCACAAGATTTTTCTTTGCAGTATACTTCCATACATTTTCAGGATCCTTTGCAATCTCTCTGCAAGGCTCGGCCACTCCCGGAGTATACGCAGTACTCAAATCATCTCTGTTATTTATTTTTATCTTACTTGCAACGGCAACCTTACCGCCATTTTCCTCATGTAATTTTTAAAAGCTTCTTTACTATAATCCATATTACCACCTTTATAAAAAGTCTTATAAAAATTCTTTGATGTATTCTAGCACAAATAAATATACTTTTTCACATGCAAAAAGGCGGATCTGTCCATAACCCGCCCAAACAAGTAATTATTCATATCTCTTTACAAATAAAAAAATTCAATAAAGAACTAACTTATCTCTCTTTATTTAATTATCCAAATTTACTCCAGCCATGTTTAGCTGTATACGTAGCCGATTTAAATATTGAACAAAAGATAAATAAAAAGCATCTATCTGATTCTGTTCTATTCTACCTGTGTAATTCTCTGATATAAGTGAGAGCATCTGTGGATTATAATTATTCAAAAGTGTCATCACTTTCTTTAACTTATCCACATTGTTCATAGCTTCAAATTTAGTATTTGCCTCTTTGGCAATTTCATTTCTTATTGAATCATCCAATGTTTGCATACTCTCAAAAACCTGACAGTACTTGCTAAGGTCGGCATATGGCATTGTATTATTACAAAGTATTGCAACTTTCTGCATATTAAATTCTACATAATCATAAGATATAGTAAATCCGTCATCTGCAAATAGATCTCACCAAAAAGCAACAAATAAAGTTTTTTCAAAGCATCTGCATTTTATGTATTCTCTACAGCCATATTAATCTCTTCAATAGCCTTATTTAAGCTGTCATATTTTTCAACTTCTTTTTCTAACAGCCTGCTGAATACCGTAGAATCTAGGAAATTATCTTTAATAACTGAATTACCTTCTGTATTACCCTTTGAATTTATAGGAATACTGCCATTATTTGATGCTAATATCTTCCTCAATGCTTCAATCCTTTGATTTGCCAGATTCTGATCTATCCTTCCATTAACTCTAATACCTTCAATATCAAAAAGTGCAGAATCTATATCATTCATCCTTTTCACAAATGCACTCGTACCATTAAAAATAGATAATACCCTTATTTACAGCATCATTATAAATATTCAACAATTCCTCTGCATTTTTTTAGTATACTGAGGATTTAAACTATAAGGATATGGGAATGTTAAAATCTCTCTCCAATTTGAATCATTCTCATACATATGAATACCTAAACCATTATAATTCTCATATGCACCAAGATAATGTACAAGGCCAAGATATTCATGCATTGGAATACCACTTATAGTCCTAATCACACAAATACGATCATTTATAAGTGATCTTCTTACATCAGTTGTTCCATTTGTTCCAAACATTGCTTGTTTATAGTTAACAGCAGCAGTGTATACTGCATTAGAAGCATTTGGTACTGTTAGCATTGATCTATGTGCTGTATAGTTATTATTACTAACTATTGATCCATTAGTCCAAAGAATAGGAGCTGCATCATTTACAAATGGTCTGATAATTCTATTTTCAATAGCTTGTGCAAATTGGGAAAGAGGAGCTCCTTCCATATTCAAATCTGTACGCAAAAAGGCTTCAAGACTTTGTGAAAGTATTGGATTAAACTTATTCAAAATATAACCTGATATCATTGCTTTTATCTTCCTTTCTTCCCCTGTCATCCATATATCAGGATGTTCCGTAAGAATACTCAAAAAGTCCTCTGTTTCTTGGTCTGGATTCATGGCGTTAATTATAATATCTAACTGAGGCTTTATCCTGGAAAATTTAACAAGTTGTTTTTGTAAAAACCATCCTGTGATTCATCACCTTTGCCTAACTGGAAATAATTGCTGTTTGCTTCAAATGTCTCAAGTAGTTCCTCTGTAATATACATTAATGGTTTTAGGTAGTTGTCATTTATAGAATTAAATGTATTTTTTTAAGACTTGATATCAAATTTATCAACTCTGTATACAAATCTTCCTGTGCTTTCCCAGTAATATCCGCTATTTAATATAGATGCATACTCTTTTATATATCTCCTTTTTATTCAAAAATTAGAATTTCCTAAGTTTCTCTTTGCCTCAGGTTCTTTGATTCATAAAACCTAGCTTCTGTGCTTGAGCATGTCGTCTTTGCTGAGTACAATATCTCAATCTTCCATTTAAATAATGAAAAATATCTTCTCCTGCCTTATTCATCATACCATAGGCATATATGGGACCTTTATTAGGATCATTTATTATTTCCAGCAGTTTGTTAAATGCCCAAATGGGAATAGAATCTGCATTTACCTGATATCTATAGTCTGCAAATCCTTGAGCCATAGCTTCTCTATTTTGAAGCAATACACCCTTACGCTGATTCATTGAATTCACAGTTGGATTGATCATTGCTCCCGGAAGAGTATTATCATTCATATGGGCTTTAATTTGATCAAAATATTGACTAACCAATTTCTCATCAATGCCTATCCAATTTGCTCCCCTTGATATCTGATTCACAATAATATTAAAATGCTGATCCGATAAATATAAATAATCTGCAAACTCCTGTTGAATCTGTATCTTATTCGGTAAGTCTGTTCTGATAGTAAATTGCTCAAAAAGCTTACTTGCCAAATATGTAGCCATCTGCGTCATAGGAATTTCCCAATTAGCTGATCCTATAATAGTATAGTTTTGGGAACATCCCTGGCCATTTATTGGAGGTATTACAGCTATTTCACATTTAACTTCTGCTAAGATTCCATTTATTGTAATTGCATTTTGTCCGTATGCAACTAATTCTTGTGCAATAAATGCCAGTATATAATCACCGATTACATTTAATGCGTATTCATAGCCATTTGGTATAGGAGTACCATCTATATTAGTTGAAGATATAAAATGGCACATGTCTACTAATTTATGTTGTGTGCGAATACTAAATTCCCCATAATCCTGCTCAAACCATTCATTAGAATCCTCTAAATTCATCAAATGTTCTATTTCAAGTAAAGCCGCCATTCCATTTCTCTGATTAGCAGATGTTCTAACAGGATCTCCAAGAATCCCGGGTTTTGATATAATAGCATCCGGAAGCACAAAATACCCAAATACATTAGCAGCATAGAATCCCAATCCATCAATTACCTCACGTACAATATAGCAAATATCCACAAATGATCCTGAACCCATACCACCGGAAATACCTGCAACTATATGTACATTCAGGCTTCCACCTATTCTCCCCGTACAAGCCTGAGTAATAACCTGAGTAATTCTTGATTTTATAGTATTTGAACTATTAATAGTCAGCCATCTACCAAATTGACGATATGCACCGGTTCCATCCGGAGCTGGGGAAAAATGCTATGCCATATAATCAATACTCATCCACTGGAGTTCTTTTTGTCTTTTTAATACAGCCAATTTTTTTGGTTTAAAACCCAATTTAAAAATTATAATTTTTGAATATTAAGTCTTTCCCCATTTTCAAGTCCCGAGTTTTCCAACAATCCACCGTCTGCATCAATACCTAAAAAAACTTGATATTATCATATATTGGCATAGCACCATTAGCTTGTACTAGACCTCTATTATCCGGCTCAATCTGCCTGTGCAACTTAGTTTTTAATCTGCTGATAGCATCAACACCTGTGCCACCAAGGCCAATAATTACTACAGGATCATCTGTTGATGGTGACTGTGTAATAGTATTGATAATTCCTCCGTCACGATTTCCTATAAACAATGATTTGAACATATTTCCCCTTTATATTTTATTTAATATCAATTTCCATATCACCATATGCTTAGACAAACTTCAAGACTTACCTGCTCCAAATATGGAGCTCAGAAATCCTCCTGATCTTTGCCTCGTATTGTCATTATAAAGATTTCCACTATTAATAATCTCCATTTTACTCAATAGCCAGAAAAATGGCTCTTCAATTCGTAAAGACTTCAAATTCCCTTTAGCACTTGGGTAACCACAAATAGATATATCAAACTTACAATCAGACATTTCTCGCTTATAATATACTATATAACTAATTAGCTCATTCTTGGTCATATTATAAATATTACCGCTACCTTCCTCTGTTAGTTCAATGACTTCATTTTCCCCAAACGCATTATTTACTGCATTATTTATATCGTATATAGTATTCAGATGATACATTTCACTAAATATTTTATCCAAATCTATTGCAATATCATTATTTTTGACTGAGTACAAAAGTTCTACTAACACTTATATTTGTAAAAACTTTTTCAAAGTACGGATTAGCTTCCCGATCTATTACAGCTCTTCTAATAGCCTTCAATTTATCCGCTAAAATATTAAATCCAGAAATATATCTATCAATAATTTCACTATTACATGTATTCCTAGCGAAAGCTCAAATTTTTAGATGTATATCAACTCCGTTGAGTAATGATGATACTGCAAAAAAATCCTCTTTCTTTAATACCTTTATTTACACTCTCACATTTGCTTTTTTGATAAAAACCTATGGAGTTGCCCACTAAGTTGTGCATAGATATCACTATAAAAGTATTTCTTTGTTTCATCCCAAGGAATATTTTTCTAATCGGTGAATTTTCATTAAAATATAGGCCATTAGGATTAAGAGCCTCTCTAATAAGTTCATTTGAAAATAATAAATCCGACTTTGAAATCGTTACAGCCGTAGGTATCTGCAATTGGTCACTTCCAAATACATTATATAATGTTGACATCATCTGATTTGCAGAATACTTAGGGTACAGGATTATTTACCAACTGCATAGGATCAATAAGCATAATAATTGCATCAGACTTCTTTATATAGCCACCAAAAAAGTTGAATCTATCTATATTATCTACTGTAAGATCAACCAGGGTCTCACCTGCAATATCATAGATAACAAAAATCATATGTTTTTTTATATCACCATTCTTTTCAAATCTCACTGTAACAAAAATATGGTATCTTAAAGTTAAGAGTATCTGTAGCATCAGGTAGTGGCTCGTTTGTATCCAAAAATTTTTCTCCATTCATTAATATTGGCTTAGTAGATTTACCACCTACATGACTCAATATTCCACATGCATCATCTGAACAATTCTCAATTTTTTTGATAAAAGTTGTCTTATAAACACTGTTTTTCCCTGATGAGGATACTCCAATAATAGCAATAAATTTCTGAGGATTCTTACCATAATTTAATGGTAACTCATTATGGCAATATGGACATATTCTGATTTTTACTAAGTTGATGAAAATATCTATCTTCTATCTTATTTACAAATCCATCGGAATCACATCTATAATCCCCAATAAGCATATCTATTTTTATTATCTTGATCTACCCATGGAATATAGAACAGCTCTTTCAAAGTATCTGATGGATTCCCACCTCGCAATTTTCCCCAGACTCTATTATACTTAGGATCTATCTGCTCTTCACCTCTTCTTCTAAACCTAGAACATACTTTATCTTCTGTAAAGTTCACAAAAGGAGAGATGGTATTTCCCATCTTTTTCATCCATCTTTCTTCAGCAATCCTACATGTGTCCTTAGATATACGAAAATGCACCTCATTATGTGAAAATTCTTCAAAGCAATATGGGCACTTAATCTTCCAATCCTTAGCAATTTTATTATTACGCTTCATAACTATTTTTTAACCTATTACCTGCTTATATTTTTCACTCATATCTCATACATTGAATGTATTATATGTATCATTTGGCGAACTTAGACATTTATTTGCTTTCCAAGAATTTTCTTGATTACACAAAAAAACATATTTTTAAGTATCATTTGAACAGCATAAATCAGGGTGAATTCTAACATACTCCATAATTTTATGCCATTCAAATAAAAAAATATTATGATACATAAAAATCAATAGTCCTGTATTAGAAAGAGCAAAAACTTGTATTTTAATAAAACACTTATGCTATCATAAATAAAAACAATACAGCTGAACCTATCAAATAAATTTGTATAAGTTATTTAAAGAAACAACCTTATTTTTCTTTCCAAAAATAACTTCTTCTTTTCCATCTCCCAAGTATAATTTAACAGTATCTTCAGTAACTTTAAGTGTAATTTTATCATCATCTAACACTATAAATGATCCACTATATGATTCCTTATCAATACTCTCTTCCAATTTGCAAGTAATTTTTTTGGATATTTTCTTCAGAATCATCTTCTTTGGACTCATCTTCTTTAGATTCGTCTTTTTTTAGATTCATCTTCTTTAGATTCATCTTCTTTAGATTCATCTTTTTAGATTCATCTTCTTTAGACTCATCTTTTTTTAGATTCATCTTCTTTAGATTCATCTTCTTTAGACTCATCTTTTTAGATTCATCTTCTTTAGATTCATCTTCTTTAGTTACCTCTACTGTTGACTCATCTTCTTTTTCATCAGTTTCTTTTTCATCAGTTTCTTTTTAAATAAGGTTCTTCGTTTTTCAATACTTATCTCAGCCTCCATATCAGATAAAAAAATGAAACCGTATATTTTGTTTTTGTTTTTGTAGTTGCCTCCCAATCTGTACCTTCAAATAGCCAATCTTTTTCAATTAATTCAATTTTATTCGCCCAATCAGCCTCATATTTACCCTTTACCAATTTATAGTTTACTGTTACTTGATAGTGGTTTTTGCATAACTCTTTTTTTCTGAACAATTTTAATATTAACAGCATACTTATCATTATTTTTTTGTAATAGTAATTTCCCAGCTATCATCATCTTGAAAATTAAAATCAGAATACTTATCCTTAACCTGTTTTTCAATTTCTGTAGCAGTGTACATTGTTACTCTCTTGCTTCTATCGTACATATTTAATGATACTACCGTTATAAGAACAAAACTAATAATAGCCAGTATAGTCAAAAACCACATTATATAATATTCTAAAAGGTGTTAACTTAATCATAAATATCACCTACCTACATTCTTTCCTTTTTTTGATTCTTTATCACCATTTGAGCAAATAAATAATATACATGGCATTGTTCTTATCACAATACATACTATAGGAATAATAAGACAAATAATTAAATTTGTGATCTTTGCACTCAACAATATAGCGATAGCACCAAGTATGGTATTTATAATTAGTATTCCAAATATAAATCTATCATATCTTGTGCTTATCCTAAGGTCTGCCCTTATCATCATAAAAAAATATTTGAAGCAGCTACCAAAGCCATAAGCACCACATACCCTATATAATTATAAAAACAATGCATCCCTTGTTTCTAGCGATTCCATTACAAAAATATCTAACCACATTATTTACAATCAATAATAAAAGAAGAAGAATTTGCTCAGCAAATAATCCTATTATAATTTCTCTGTATCTCGGCTTATCTGCATAGTACTCTTCGTACTTTAATATTTGTTTATTTACATCGGCATCTCTTTCAATATATTTAAAAATCCTCAATTTTTTTATATCACTATTGCTATTTTTTTATAATTGTATTTATCTAAATTTTCAAAAAGAGTATTGTAGTTAATCTTTAAAAGTATCTTTATCAACACTTATTAATGCTATATAATCTAAATCCGACTCATCCATACCTGCATCTTTATATTGTTTTTAAAAAATCCTTTTTATTATATTTTTTTCTTGCAAAACTATTATCATCTTTTGACAAAAATCGTACCATATACTGTATCCCAGTTTACAGCATCATTTTTAATAAATCTACTGACCTTATCTGCCAGTATATGATTAATATGACTATCAAATCTCCTATCATAAACTATACTATCTGAATTATAAATATCTTTATTCTCATAATCAAAAAGTATCTATATTAGACTTATCCCAAAAAGCATCTCTTGCATGTTCCAGCAGTTTATTATAATACTCCATCCCATACTCAGTTGATCTGATCCTATCAAGTATACTGATTTTTAAAAATTTTTAAACTTTTCAAAACATTCATAATCATTTTCACAAGATGAAAATTCATTCCTTATATTCTGCTCAAGCATAGAGTTTACTTTTTAATAATGTTTCTTTATGATTTTTCCCTCCTCCAATAGAATTGATTGCACTTATTATTTGTTCATTGTCAAGAAAAATATTATCATCTATTTTGGACGCACGATAACTATCAAATGAAGGTAAAGTTTCCTTACCAAGTGATTGACTGTCAAATAAACGTCTTTGTTCATTTTCGAGGAAGCTATATATTTCATTAGCATCCACAGAACTATCTGAAAGGTATAAATCTCTGATATAATCCGCTAATGTTTCCACCTGATCATCATCAATGTTACATGCTAGCTGTTTTAAACTCTCTACAGATATCTTCTCCCTATTTCTCTTCAAAACAGATATAATCTTGTCCGTCACCATATTATCTGACTCATCAATCTGCACAAAAGTTACATGATCCTCTAATTCTTTTACCGGCATGTTCTCAATAACAACGCTTATACAATTATATAAACGAGCTCTGAGTCCGGGAATCTTAGCTTTAGTATAGAGTAAGAGTAAATCATTAAAAATACTTTTACAAAAAGCTTTCATCTTTATCGTCCAAAATTTCATATATAAAAGTATCTTTAGCCACCGAATCTGTACTTTTATAAACACTGCTCCATATTTCATTCTTTTTGAGCAATATCTCCTTCTTTGAAAAACCGCTTTTATCTTTTTATACAAACAGGATTTCCAATCAGTATCATAAGCTTTGATCACATAATTTTAAATATTTGTCCACTAAAGACTTTGTCTGATTCAATCTCATTTATTTCCACAAGATTTTTCCAGTATTATTTGTACGCCTCTATCGTCAAAAGCATAATCATATAACAGATCAAATATTTGTACTCTCTCTTCACTTGTCGAGTTTCTATAATTTAAAAATTATATTCTCAGTGATTGATCTTATATTTTCTCTATTATATTCTTTTTTTAATGTTCAGCCTTTTATATAATTCAAAATTAATTTGAAATATATCCATGTGATTTTGACGATTAACAAATGGCAATAATCTCACAAGCATATTATTGATGAGTTCGTCATTTTCTGTCTCAAGTGACAATAGATCTCTAATAAAAAGTAATCTGATTCTCTGGTGTTTCTGATGAAAACATTGAAGGATCATGTGATAATTTTGAAAGCTTTGATACTGTATATGACGGCGTATCATTGTATCTTGAAAGCTTAAGTTCACCTTTAAATCTATCCATATTGCTGAAATAACAGCTCAATTCTGAATCAGACATATATAACAAATCATTTAAATAGAAGTCTATAATCTCTATTCCTGATCCATTTACTAAGCACTCTCCGGTACTAATCTCATATACAACATCAGATTCATTTCTATCATTTGCATCTATAATTTGGAATGTGACTCCACTACTATTTGACGCACTCCTACTAAAAAAGATGCTTTACTTCTCAAATCATATGGCAACATACTCATTATTAGATAACCAAAATGTCTCATCACTTTGTTCCTATCTCCTAGGTTACCCTATTTGAATGGCAAATGTTGTTCTTGTGTTTTTTTGATAGTGCAGTATAGACAGCTGTAAGAAATTTTAAATAGCCTTTATTCTTTATATTATATTCTCTAAAAATATTATCTTTATCGAATCCTATATCATAAGAAACACCCAAAAGTATTTAATGTGGGCATCTCATTTCCTAGACAGGTTGATTGGAAATTCTTATTTGTAAATCCAAAAATTTGCTTAGGATCTCGACTCCTATCCATATAATCATCAGTGTCAATTAATAACCCATGATAAATCAAAGTACTTCTTCCGCCTTGAGTTGTACTACTGAATCTTGCCAAGCATACTCTCTTTATAGTATTTTGACTACTATAAATAGGATATATCAAAAAAATGGTGTGTCTGTTCCTGCATTTATGTTTTCATCAAACTTATTCATTATGCCGATTACTTCTTTAGCTTCTAATTTAGATAAACCACTTGAAAATCTACTGATATATCCTCTTGTTCCTTCTCGTCCGTAAAAATACCTGTTCAATCATCAAGACTTACCTCCTCCAAATAACCTCCTCAAAATACCTGGTTGCTTTTGATTTGCGTTGTTAGTATTAAGATTTCCACTCTTAATAATCTCCATTTTATTAAGCAACCAGAAGAAAGGCTCTTCAATACGTAAAGTATTCAGTATATTATTATTTTTAGGGTAGCTAAGTATAGACATATTAAAACTATAGTCTTGATTCTCTCCCTTTAAGTAACCTATATATTCAATCAGCTCATTTATTTCTAATATATAATTATCACCATTTTCATCAGCCAATTCAATATTATTTTGACCTCTAAATTTCTCCGTCACAGCACTATTAATTTCGTACAGATTATTTAGTGCATATATATTACCAAGTATCTCATCCAAACGCCTTACAATATCGTCATTCTGTCCAAAAAAACAAAAAGTTCTACTTACATACATATTATCCTTTATTGATGCAATCAATTTCAGAATTAGCTTCGTGACTTTTTATAAAAATCTCTAATATATTTTAATTTATTACTTAAAATTTTAAATTTTTCAATATATCTGTCTAATATTTCACTACTCCACAAATTCTTAGGATAAAGTTCAAATTTCAACTTTCGATCAACACCATCCATTAATGATGATACAGCAAAAAAATCCTTTTTTTCTTTTCATCAATTCCTTGATCTACACCTTGTAAAAAGTAGCCGCTTTTTTTGATAAAGTATATCAAGTTGCCCCTTAAGTTTTGCATACTCATCTATATAAAAATATCTTTTTCACCATTCCAGGCAATATTTTTTTGTAATTGATGAATTATCATTAAAAGTACTCTCCATTTGGATTTAGGCTATTTTTAATCAATTCGTTTGAGTAATAAATCCGATTTTGATATAGTAATGGCTGTAGGTATCTTTAACTGTTGATTTCCAAATACTTTATACAGAGTTTGCATCATCACGCTTGCCGAATATCTCGGTGCAGGATTATCTACCAACTGTATAGGGTCTATAAGCATAATAATAGCATCTGACTTCTCTATATATCCTCCAAAAAATTTAAATCTATCTATATCCTCATTAGCAAGATTAACTAAAATCTCACCTGCAATATCATAGATAACAAAATCATATGTCTTTTTCAAAAGCTCATTGTAACAAAAATATGGTATCTTAAAACTAAGAGTTATTGTGGCATCCGGTAATGGCTTATTTGCTTCCAATTCATCTTTATCATCATCAGGAAATGTTATACTAACTCTTGAACCACCAACATGACCCAATATTCCATCTTGCCCATCTTTGCCAATTTTTGATAATAATTGTTTAATAAATACTGTCTTACCGGATGCAGATACTCCCATAATAGAAATGAATTTCTGAGGGTTTTTTCCATAATGTAATGGCAACTTATTATGACAATGTGGGCATATTCTGATACTGCTAAATGCACGATTGCATTTATCTCTGATTTTTTCTACAAATCCTTCATCATCTCGAATATAATCACCCTCAATCATCGTATCTTTATTATTATCATTTACCCAAGGAATGTAAAATAATTTCCTTCACAGCTGCACTTGGTTCTCCTCCTCGAAATTTCCCCCAAACCTCACTATATTTCTGATCTAATTCTTCTCGTCTTTCAAATCTGGCAAATACATTACCCTCTGCACCATTATTTCTACTCCTAGCATGCTCACATGTATCCTCTGCTATACGAAAATGCACCTCATCATGTCTGAATGTTCTAAAACAATATGGACATTTAATATTATTCCAAATATCATTATCTGTATTATTACCATTTTTTTATTCATAACTATTCCTTATCTATTATCAGATTATATTTATTATTCATGTCACCTGCAATACAGATTACAACTGTCATTTTTTTGGAACTTGAACATTTATTTGCTTTACCAAACATATCCTTAGTTACAGGATATATATGTCCCTTACTCTATACTCTGCTATAACCTCTCTTTCCGGTATTATACAGTTTGAAGAAAACAATATGCTTTCTTTTGCATTACAAAAATAAGAAAGCTTTGTTTTTCTATTTTTAGTAGCTTTAATTATACCTTTTATGGTTTTTATTTTGATCATATCCATTTCCATCATTTGGAATATAAACTGTATCATTTTTTTAGTAGCCAATATAATCACATCTATTGGTGGATTTATTGTACTTGTTAATATCTGTATTGAAGTCTGTTTATTGGCTTTCTGCCAAAAAAATATCAACACCTGAATAGTTATCAGCATTATTTCTTCTCAATTCTTCCACAAAACTGTCATATGATTTCAAAGATGACTTAAGACATACCAATACATCCTGATAATGTGTCAATGCTAACCAGCTTATCAAGTAATTCTGATTAACAATTTTTGCCTCTTGAATCATAACCTGATTATCCTGGTTCATATACTCTATTTTCATTAGCTATTCTCCTTATTATTTAGTGACAATATATGAAAAATCTATCCTCTCTACACAATCCTGCCTACTCAGTCTCCATAAATTATAGTTTTTGGTATATTAAGTTTCAGGAGACTTGAATTTGGGTTAATCAATAAAAATAGCATTAGCATTCTGAACTTTATTTAAATGAGACTGGAAATTTGCCCAGTAAATGCACATATTTTTGATCTACAATCTCCTGATTTCCTATTTTTTTCAAACATCCTTTCCGCAGTTGCTTGTGCTAGTCTTTCATCAACCTCATCCTCAAATGACTTGAAATAGATAGAGTTTTCATTAAACATATGAACCAGAATAGATTTTCAAAGTCTCTTTTCAGTTCTTCCTCATTTATACATCTATCTATTTTTTTATAATATTATTTATTTCAATATTAAAAATAATTATCCACTAAATTTTTTTATAATATGTCCTAATAGTTTTATCAATATTAATTGTCGCTATCTGTGTGTTTATCACATCCGAATACTTCGACAACCATTCATTAATAGACTCGGCATTGTTTATTTTTTTCTTTACATTTATTAGAAAAAAACCTCAAAAAAACTCTCTTAGTTATTTCCTTTTTTTATTTCATTATTGGAATATTCCATTAATATCTTGCTATATGATCCTTCATCAGGTATCATATTATTAATATATATACCTCTTTCTGCACCTGCAATTAAAGTTTCAGCTGTTCTGTTTCCTTTTATATAACCATGTAAACTAAAGAAAGACAGCAAAGTATTATCTCCGGATTCCTCTAAAAAAATCCAAGTTATTAAAGTCAATCTTTCCAATTTCTTTTATTTTTTTCGATCTATCATTGCCCTAAAGCAAGTCTCTGTAATAGGATAATTATTCTTTAATGTATCAATGCTCTTTTTAATACCTATTTTTCTTTTTTTGTAACTTATCATTATCAGGCAAATACATAAAGTCATCTTCCTTAAAAAGATATCCTGAACTTTTATTAATTACTTCTTTTTCTAATCAACGCTCCATATTCATTCAGTACATTTTGATCAAGATCCGGACAATCCGGACAATCATATAATCTATCTAATAAACTTTTTATAGTCACTTGAATAATATTCTTGGTCGGCTTTTTCTAGTAAATTATATGAAAATGTATAAACATTACCATCACCAAAATAGTGGCTATCAATAATCATTATAGCTGTAATATTGGCTGCAAGCCTCAAAAATTTTAGAAGCATTATCTCCCAGCCGCAAAAGCTCCATTAGCTAATTTATTTGAATAAACAAGCTGATACGTGATCCTTTCTCTATTTCTCATAATCTTTAGGAGGTTCTCTTCAGATAATTTTCCATTCCTTTTGCTTGAATAATCCAAAAACTCATGAAGTATAATATTGTAAATCGGCTCATTGAACTTTTTCTTCTATAAAGCTATGTAAAAGCATACAATTCACAATTTGTTAAATCCACCAATATATGTATATATATTATATTAAACTGCTTAAAAAAATGTATTCCCTCAAGTAAAAGTATTTATAACTTCTTCAAAATTTACATTTTTTTCTACTATTTGAATATTATTGTAAACTTGAATCCATAAGGACCTCAAATATTTCTTATAATCTTCTACCTTTCCATTAGCTAAATTAAAATTAACAATAATAGAGGATTGGTAGGATTGTGGACTACCTCCTCCGGCTCCATCTATATTTACATTATTTCTTATAGCATCAATACAGCTTTCTACTAATCCTTCCATTTCCATTCCTTTTCATAAATTTATTAATTATAAGTTAGACAATGATTAAGCTACAATATACAACTGTAGCCTTAACAAATAATACAACCTCAGCCATAATATTGATAAGGCCACAACCTAAATATTCAATAAAGAACTAACTTATCTCTCTTTATTTAATTATCCAAATTTACTCCAGCCATGTTTAGCTGTATACGTAGCTGATTTAAATATTGAACGAAAGATGAATAAAAAAAGCATCTATCTGATTCTGTTCTATTCTACCTGTGTAATTCTTTGATATAAGTGAGAGTATCTGTGGATTATAATTATTCAAAAGTGTCATCACTTTCTTTAACTTATCCACATTGTTCATAGCTTCAAATTTAGTATTTGCCTCTTTGGCAATTTCATTTCTTATTGAATCATCCAATGTTTGCATACTCTCAAAAAGCCTGATAGTACTTGCTAAGGCCGGCATATGGCATTGTATTATCACAAAGTATCGCAACTCTCTGCATATTAAATTCTACATAATCATAAGATATAGTAAATCCGTCATCTGCAAATAGATCTACCAAAAAAGCAACAAATAAAGTTTTTTTCAAAGCATCTGCATTTTGTGTGTTCACTACAGCCATATTAATCTCTTCAATAGCCTTATTTAAGCTGTCATATTTTTCAACTTCTTTTCTAACAGCCTGTTGAATACCGTAGAATCTGAGGAAATTATCTTTAATAACTGAATTATTATAAACCGGTTTATTACCCTTTGAGTTTATAGCAATACTACCATTATTTGATGCTAATATACCCTGTAAGTTCCCAATCCTTTGGTTTGCCAGATTCTGATCTATCCTTCCATTGACTCTAATACCTTCTATGTCTAAAAAGTGCAGGATCTATATCATCCATCTTTTTCACAAATGCACTTGTACCATTAAAATAGATAATACCTTTCTTTACAGCATCATTATAAATATTCAACAATTCCTGTGCATTTTTAGTATACTGATGATCTAAAACTATACGGATATGGGAATGTTAAAGTCTCTCCAATTTATATTACGCTCATACATATGAAGCCCTAATCCATTATAGCAATTATATGTTCCAAGATACTGTACAAGGCCTAAGTATCCATGCATTGGAACTCCACTTATAGTCCTAAGTACATAAATACGATCACTTATAAGTGACGCTCTTACTTCAGCAACTATACCAACATTAACTGCAGCTGCATAACTATTGGCAGCAGTACATATTATATTTGAAACACTTGGTACTGTTAGCATTGTTCTATGTGCCGTCGCTGTATTATCAGTAACTATTGTTCCATTAGTCCAAAGAATAGGAGCTGCATCATTTACAAATGGTCTGATAATTTGATTTTCAATAGCTTGTGCAAATAGGTTAAGAGGAGCTCCTTGCATATTCAAATCTGTACGCAAAAAAGATTGAAGGCTTTGTGAAAACATTGGATTAAACTTATTCAAAATATATTCTGATATCTTTGCTTTTATCTTCCTTTCTTCCTTTGTCATCCATACATCAGGATTATCTGTAAGAGTTTGTAAAAGTCCAGCTGTTTCGTTTATTGGATCCATAGCACCGATACTAATATTCAGCTGAGGCTTTATTTTGGAAAAATTTCACCAGTTGTTTTGTAAAAACCATCCTGTGATTCATCACCTTTCCCTAACTGGAAATAGTTGCTGTTTGCTTCAAATGTCTCAAGTAGTTCCTTTGTAATATCATTTAATGGTTTTAGGTAGTTGTCATTTATAGAATTAAAGGTAACTTGAAGACTTGTTATCAAATTTACCAGCTCTGTATACAAATCTTCCTGTGCTTCCCAGTAATATCTGCTATTTGATGTAGATGCATACTCTTTTATATATTTCCTCTATTAAAAATATTAGAATTTCCTAAGTTTCTCTTTGCCTCAGGCTCTTTATTCATAAAACCTAGCTTTTGTCCTTGAGCATGTTGTCTTTGCTTATCACAATATTTCAATCTTCCATTTAAATAATGAAAAATATCCTCTCCTGCCTTATTCATCATACCATAGGCATATATGGGCCCTTTATTAGGATCATTTATTATTTCCAGTAGTTTGTTAAATGCCAAACCGGGAATAGAATCTGCATTTACCTGATAGTTATAGCTTGTAATTTTTTGAGCTAAAGCTTCTCTATTTTGAAGCAATACACCCTTGCGCTGATTCATTGAATTCACAGTTGGATTGGTCATTGCTCCCGGAAGAGTATTATCATTCATATGGGCTTTAATTTGATCAAAGTATTGACTAACCAATTTCTCATCAATACCTATCCAATTTGCTCCACTTGATATCTGATTCACAATAATATTAAAATGCTGATCCGATAAATGTAAATAGTCCGCAAATTCCTGTTGAATCTGTATCTGATTTGGTAAGTCTGTTCTAATAGTAAATTGCTCAAAAAGCTTGCTTGCCAAATATGTAGCCATCTGTGTCGTAGGAATTTCCCCATTAGCTGACCCTATAATAGTATATTTTTGAGAATATCCATGTCCCTCTTTTGGAGCTATTCCATTTACATGTGCGTCAATATTATTTAAATTTCCATTCATTGTAATTGGCGTTTTTCCATTTGCAACCACTTCTCTTGAAACAAATGCCAGTATATAATCACCGATTACATTTAATGCGTATTCATATCCATTTGGTATAAGAGTACCATCCATATTAGTTGAAGATATAAAATGGCACAAATCCACTAATTTATGTTGTGTTCGAATACTAAATTCACCATAATCCTGCTCAAACCATTCATTAGAATCCTCTAAATTCATCAAATGTTCTATTTCAAGTAAAGCTGCCATTCCATTTTTCTGATTAGCAGATGTTTTAACAGGATCTCCAAGAATCCCGGGTTTTGATATAATAGCATCCGGAAGCACAAAATATCCAAATACCCTAGCGGCATTGAATCCCAATCCATCAATTACATCACGTACAATATAGCAGATATCCACAAATGATCCTGAACCCATACCACCCGAAATACCTGCAACTATATGTACATTCAGTTTTCCACCTGTTATCCCCGTACAAGCCTGAGTAATAACCTGAGTAATACTTGCTCTTATAGTATTTGCTCTATGGATAGTCAGCCATCTACCAAACTGACGATATGCACCGGCTCCATCCGCAGTTGGTGGAAGATGCTGTGCTACATAATCAATACTCATCCACTGCAACTTTGGTTGTCTTCTTAGTGCTTCCAATGTTGCCGGAGCAAAAATAACCGGAAAAGTAGTATCTTGAATATTTAACCTCTCCCCTTGTTCAAGTCCCGAGCTCTCAAACCATCCACTATCTGCATCAATACCCAAAAACTTGATATGATCATACCTTGGCATATCACCATCTCGATCTACTGCGTCCTCATTATCCGGCTTAATCTGCCTGTGTAACTTAGTCTTCAATCTGCTAATAGTATCCACACCTGTGCCTCCCAGACCTATAACTACTACCGGATCATCTGACTTGGGAGCCTGTGTAATAGTATTTATAATACCTCCATCACGATTACCTATCAACAACGAATTAAACATGTTTCTTCCTCCATTTTATTTTCTAAACTTCCCCAAGGGTAATGCTTATACTATCATTATATGCCATTGGATCTTCCTGTGAATTTGACCTAATGGTATATGACATACCGGTACACATATCTAAAGTTTTTACTCTTTGTTCACCGGATGGTGACAAATAATAAAACGCTTTTGGTGAAATCAATCTCAGTTTGCGGCTTCCTCTTCCTGAAATGCTTTTATCTTTAAGAACTTTAAAATACATTCCATTCCCAAACTGATGATTCGTAAGGCCAAAATTATCAAACTCATACTTTCCTACAAAGTTTGATGCCGGGTTTGCTCTACTGTCATCCACCTGACTATTGGAATATACATTTAAATATCCTGCAAAGAATTGATTACTATCTTCTATCTTTTTATAAATCATAATTATAATTATAAAAAGAATAATAAACCCTATTACAGATATGATTATCAACCCAAGATTCTGAACTTTGATTTCAATTACACCTTTTGCAATTCCACCATTTGAATCTTCTGCCTGTATTGTCATTTTTCCGCTAACAAAGCTTATTCAATACTATTTCATCTTCATCAGGACCATCAATCTCATCATCTTCATATGAAGATGCAATTATTTTAAAAAGAAAGCTTCTTATCTTCCTTATCTGAAAAAGTATTTACCAATATCAATAGTCTTACTTTTTGTTAAACAACTTCATTATATTTATGGTTACAGTCTTATCATCTGCTGAAAATTTCGGCAATGAATCACCTACTGAAACCACTATTGGAGCAGATAAACTTTCAAATTCTCCACATGTCAATACTGAATATATTTCATAGGTTCCCTCACTGTCGTAAGATAGTGAAGTCTTAAAACCATTATCTCCATCAGGCTCCATTGGATAGTATTGAGCATTTTTATTTTCGCTATTGGCAAAATTTACTACCAAAGTACCCTTATAATACTCATAGTATTCTTTTCCTATAAGCTTATTCCCGTCTGAGTAAAAGCCGGTTGTAAACTCCACCTCCTCACCAAGTGAGAATGATTTATCCTTTGATGTTGTTTCCAACATTACTTTATTATCTGCATTGAATACAAAGTCAAAAGTAACATTTGTACCTTCTTCACCATTAACCATTACTCTCCAAAGGCCTGCATCCGGCTCACTGATTTTTATAAAATAGTAATCTCCTATAACTGAAGATATTCCGGCAAACTCATTGGCAGATATATCTACGCCATTCGGCTTTGTAATTGTAACATTTGATAGCTTAGATGCATTATCTATTGTAATATTCAATTCACTGACACCATATGATGGAACTTCAATAGACTTTGAAGCAACTCCATTTATAATGGTTGTAGTATCAGATATGAATTTTGTCTGGAAAATCTGTCCATAAAAATCCTTCAATGCTGCTACTAAGTTCTCAGAATTTCTAACCTCTAGGAAAGCTCCTGATGTTGCAGCAGTCATATCTTTAAACTCCTTGAGATTCGCATTACCATCACTGTTTAGACAGATACCATATATCTTTATATTCTCAGATATGCATTGCTCAATAGCTTTATGCTCAATAGCTAATGATTCTGCATTCGCCTGTTCAGATCCCAAGTCTGTGTTGCCGTCGCTTAAAAAGTAATATAATATTCTCTGAATCATTATTATAATTTTTTAGATTGTTAATAGCGGTCTGAAGTGCGAGTCCAATATTCGTATCACCTCTATCCGGCACATATTCTTTTATTTGCTTACCCAAACTTTCTTTTGAGTTTTTGTTGTTCATTTCACTTAACCCTGTATCCTTCTCAATTTGAGAAGTAAATACTACAGTTCCAACATTATTACCTTTTTCTCTTAATGATTGAAGAAAGATATCAATAGCTGTGTAACGATTATTTTCTATATCGGTCTCATTTAATGAACCACTTGCATCTACGACAAGTTCAATATTATAATTCTTGACAGCCCCATCTGCACCTTCTTCTGCTCTTATAGTTGTTGCACCCGGTATCATAGCCATAATCAGTGCAATACATAATAACATTGCAAATACCAATTTATTTTTCATTTTATTACTTCCTCTTTCTTTAGTCACGCTTTCTGCTTTATCCTTTAAAAAAATTGTTTGTTTTTTTATTGGACTATAGCCACTAGGTACTCCACTCATATCCTGATCATCATATATACATCCGTCATTTATTGGATAATTATCATTACCCGGAGAAAAGTAATCATCTTCTGTTCTAAATTCCCCCATATCCATACTCCTTCCTTCAATCAATAAACTTCCGAAAAAGTAATCTTCCTGAGTTATTAAGTCTGTGCTTACAATTATTTGCTTTTCACATTTTCTTGCTTATTAAAAACACATAACTTCTTAATATATTATCAACACATTAAGATAGCCTTATTTTATATTAAATTATATGCACTTAACCGTTCTAATTATACCAAATTCTTAATCTTTCATCAACAAATATTAAGAAGTTGCAGCGGTGAAGAATAAATTTATTTTTGCCACATTCAGTTATTTTCTATTTTTCGGGTCTTTGACAGTTTGTTTACATAAATAAGCCTCAAAAAAAGTCTCACAACCCGCATATAGCCTACATTTCTTTGTTGAAAAAAATTTGTCAAAAATTTTCGTTTTTATTATATAGTATTTTATAGTATTGCGTGGTATAATGGGGCTTGAGGTTTCCTATGAAAGTTACTACATCAAAATCAAAAAAATGCTGAGTCATTCTATATTTCTAAAAGTTTCATCAATGACAAAGGTGTTAGCACCTCTGTTAATGTACGCAAACTTGGTACGCTTGCTGATTTATTAAAAAAAGCACGGACCTACCAGAGATGATGTAATGGAATGGGCTCGTGCTGAGGCAAAACTTGAAACACAAAAAAATATAAAGAAGAAAAAAACAGTAAATATTTCTTTTTAACTCCAATAAAAGACTTCAACCTCAACAACAAGTCTTCTATCGTGGGGGATATCTGTTTTTGCAATACTTTTTATTATAACCTTGGCTTAGATAAAGTTTGCAGAAAAAAATAAAGGGATAAATATAGCTTCAAGTTTGATATCAACTCGATATTATCAGATTTGATTTACTCAAGAATACTTGAACCTTCCAGTAAACGCTCAAGTTATAAATGTGCACTGGACTTTTTGGAGCCACCGTCTTACCAACTACATGACGTGTACCGTTCTTTAAATGTACTTGCTAAAGAATGTGACCTTATACAATCTGAAACTTATAAAAACAGCCACTTATTAGGAAAACGCAATGATAAGATTCTTTTTTTATGATTGCACCAATTATTATTTTGAGATTGAAGATGAAGACGGAATTAAGAAATATGGCAAAAGTAAGGAACACAGACCAAACCCTATAGTACAAATGGGGATGTTTATGGATGGTGACGGCATTCCTCTTGCTTTTTCTCTATTTCCGGGTAATGCTAATGAGCAAACATCTATTAAACCTCTTGAAGAAAAGATTTTAAACGAGTTTGACTGTCAAAAGTTTATTTACTGTAGTGATGCAGGACTTGGTTCGGAAAAAATAAGAAAATACAATCATATGGGAGAAAGAGCCTTTGTCGTTACACAATCTATAAAAAAGCTTAATGCACAAGATAGACAATGGGCTTTAGACACTAAAGGATTTAAACGTTTGTCTGATGATAAAGTAGTAGATTTATCAGAAATATCAAGGGATGATGAGGCTATATATTACAAAGATGCTCCGTATACACCTAAGGATTTATCTCAGAGGCTTATCATCACATATTCACCTAAATATGCCAAATACCAAAAAAACTATTAGAGAAAAAAACAAGTTGACAGAGCTAAGCTAATGCTTGAAAAAAAGGTAGCATCAAAAAAAGAAAGAAGAAATCCTAATGACCCTGCCAGGTTTATTAGCAGCCTTGCAGTGACTGATGATGGAGAAAAAGGCAAATGTACATAACTTTCTTAATACAGATAAAAATAGATGAAGAAACTAAGTATGACGGTATGTATGCTGTCTCAACAGACCTACTTGACGATAATGTAAGTGAAATACTAAGTATAAGTGAAAAGCGATGGCAAATCGAAGAGTGCTTTAGAATTATGAAAACCGAGTTTGATGCAAGGCCTGTGTATTTACAAAGAGTTGACAGAATTACGGCTCACTTCTTAACTTGTTTTTTAGCATTGATTATTTACAGATATCTTGAGAAAGCTTTAGAACACAAATATACATGTGAAGAGATTCTAAAAACATTAAAGGATTTTAATTTTGGATATGTGAAAGAGCAAGGTTTTATACCGTTATATAAAAGAACGGAGCTTACAGATAAGCTACATGAGATTTGTCATTTTAATACAGATTTTGAATTTATAACAAAAGAGTAAAATGAGAACAATTAAAAAAACAAAGTAAGGGAAAAATAAAATACTATTTTTTTAGTTTCAAAACGAAATGTAAATACCCTACAAAGCCGCTAAAACACAGGGCTTGAAGGGTATTTTATATTTCAAAACTGTCAAAGACAGGGATTCTAGCATAAAAAAATTCACTTTTTCCATTTTTATAGAAGTATTTTTTTAAAACTTTCTATGCTATGTCTAATTTTACATCTCAATATCCGATTTGATACTATATTTTTTTGCATTAAAAAAACTGCATGAATCCCTCATACAGTTTAATGCCGGTGGCGAGACTCGAACTCGCACACCCTTTCGAATAACAGATTTTGAGTCTGTCGCGTCTGCCATTCCGCCACACCGGCTCACTACTTGACAATATTAACATAGGAAGCCACTAAATGCAAGCAGTTTTTTTATTATAAAACAAGCTAAACTCAAACATTCCACAACTCAGGTTTACCATATCACATATACAATAAACCTGAGTGATAAAATTTACTCTACTTCAGGATGTTCTTTTTTAAACTTTGCATTCTTTATTGGTGCCACTATTGCAAGTGGTATTACAAGCAAAAATACACAAACTCTACCTATCCATCCGTAACCTACAGCTATAAGCTTTTGTAAGTCCTGCAAATGACAACAATGTAGCTATCACAATTGAAATGAGTGATATAATTATTCTTCTTTGCTCAATATTTAATGATTTAAATCCAACTTTCTCAAATCTTGTTACAAGTCCAAATACTACTCCTACACCTGTTGATACAAACGCACAGAATAGAATCAAAGAATATGCATATAACAAAAATAGGTGCATTTATAAATTTAGCAATATTAAATATAGGAAGGCTCATTCCATCTTCCAGCTGTGTAAGTGAATTCATATTACCTAATATCATTATGGCACACAACGCAGTCATAAGACCGTTTATAATAGTCCCAATCACGGCAAATCCCATACATTTTTGTAGTATTCAATAACTGTGATGTACTTATGATTGATGCAACAACTAAACTTTGAAAACCGGCATAAAGTAGACCATTCCATATTGCTGTTGTAAAAGAACCTTCTATGTGCCTTGTTGCAATCACCTCTTTTACTCCCGAATGTCCCATAGTCAATCCCGGTATTAAAAGAGCAATCAAACAAACCAAAATCATAATTGTTATAATAGTAGAAGCTTTTCTAACAAGTCCTGCTCCAAATATAGTCAGAACAAAGAATATCGCTCCTGTTATTATACAACCGATGTAAAAGTTCAATCCCCAAAGGCTTGCAAACAACTTTCCTCCACCTGCAATTGCAATACCGGCACCTACTACAACCAATACGAAGAAAGCAATGTCAAAAAACAATTTACCTGCAGATGAAAATGGAGCATACAAATGATGTGCCAATTCATCATAACGGAAAGCTTTGTGATTCTTAGCCATTACTGCACCATTATAATAGCACCATCCCAAAAGTATTATTACTAATGCCGGCATAAACAGAGCTGTAAATCTATACTTTACAAAAATACTGTACAGTTTGATTACCTGTTGCAAATCCTCCACCTACATGTGTGCCAAACCAAACTGCTGCAACAGAAAAACATCCCGGCCAGAGCTGATTTTTGAGAAGTTTCCTTATCCATATTTTTTTCCCCTTAATTTTTATTTAATAATTCATCCAAACGAGCACCATCGTTAAGTAACTCTATTAGTTGCGGCACTACCTCATATATGTCTCCCACAATGCCATAATCCGCTACATCAAAGATTGGTGCATTAGGATTTGTATTGATAGCAACAATAATTCCCGAATCCTGCATACCGGCCAAATGCTGTATAGCACCTGAAATACCACATGCAATATACACTTTTGGACGTACAGTTGTTCCTGTTTGCCCAACTTGTCTTGATCTGTCAATCCATCCGGCGTCAACTGTAGCTCTTGAAGCACCAATAGTGCCTCCTAAAATATCTGCAAGTTCCTTTAATAGTTTGAAACCGTCCGCATTTTTGATTCCCATTCCACCTGACACTATAATATCTGCATCAGTTAAAGGAATCATATCCTTTTTTATTTTTATTATATTTAATACTTCTGTTCTTATATCATCCTCGGATAAATCAACCTTTACGTCAATGATATCTCCTGTTTTTGATGTATCTTTTATAGCCTTATCCATAACTCCCGGACGGACTGTACACATTTGAGGTCTTGTTTCAGGACAGATAATAGTCGCCATCAAATTACCACCAAATGCAGGTCTTGTCTGCAAAAGCTTTCCATCTTCTTCATCTATTTCAAGCTTTGTACAATCTGCAGTAAGTCCCGTGTTGAGTTTTGAAGCAATCCTTGGTGCCAAATCTCTACCTATATGGGTGGCTCCAATAAGAATTATCTCAGGCTTATACTCTTCTACTGCCTTTTCCAACACCTTTGCATACCCGTCTGTAGTATAATTATGTAATAACTTGTTATTTACATAATATACCTTATCAGCACCGTGCTGTATAAGCTCAGGTATCAAATCATCAACATTATCTCCTGCAAGAAATGCACATAGTTCAACGCCAATCTTACTTGCAAGTTTCTTTCCTTCTCCCAAAAGTTCAATAACTACAGGTGTAAGTACTCCCTGACGCTGTTCGGCAAATACCCACACTCCTTTAAATGATTTTATATCTCTGTTATCCATGCTTTCCTCCTATCAGATAATGTGATGATGTTTAAACTTGACAGCCAATTGTTCAACCATATCTTTTACGCTTCCTTCAAGCATAACAGAATTCCCCTTAGCCGGTGGAGTAAAGGATTTATATACTCTTGTAGGAGAAGCCTTAAGACCTACATCTGTTGGTGATACATCCAAATCGTCAATATTCCAACGTGTTATATCCATCTTCATAGCTTCAAATATTCTATCAACACTCATATATCTTGGACTGTTTAATTCTTTAACAGCAGTTAACATAGCCGGTGACTTTACCTTTATTACTTCATACCCATCTTCCAACTGTCTTTGTACCGTTACAGTGTTATCGTCATTTAATACAATATCCTGCACATATGTTATCTGTGGAATTCCAAGTTTTTCTGCTGTCTGTGGCCCTACTTGAGCTGTATCTCCATCTATTGCCTGTCTTCCACCAAATATAAAATCATAATCTTTCAACTTGCGACATGCTGATGCTAATGCATTTGATGTAGCCCATGTATCTGATCCTCCAAATGCTCTGTCTGAAATCAAATACGCTTCATCTGCACCCATAGCTAAACACTCTCTAAGCATATTTTCAGCCTGAGGCGGACCCATGGAAATAACACTTACAATTGTTTCAGGTAATTTATCTTTTATTGTCAACGCTGCCTCTAAGGCATTTGCATCATCCGGGTTTAGAATACTAGGTACACCGTCTCTGATAAGCGTATTGGTCTTAGGATCTATACGTACTTCTGTAGTATCAGGTACCTGTTTTGCACATACTATAATTCTCAAAATAAATCCTCCATGTTAATTAAAATAAACTATAAGCTTGTTATTTTATCACTTTTTTATCACATGGCCTGCAATAACCATTTGTTGTACCTGTGATGTTCCTTCATAAATCGACAAGATCCTTGCATCGCGATATATTCTCTCAATAGGATAATCCTTGATATATCCATATCCTCCATGGAGTTGTAGTGCTTTATATGCAACCTCGTTTGCAGTTTCTGCCGCATAATATTTTGCCATAGCAGACTCAAGACCCGGCACTCCGCCACTGTCTTTTTTCATGGCCGCATCATACACAAGCAATCTGGCAGCCTGAACCTTTGTAGCCATATCTGCAATGGTAAACTGCGTATTTTGGAATTTTGCTAAAGGTCTATTAAACTGAATTCTTTCTTGAGTGTACTTTATCGCTTCATCTAATGCTCCTTGAGCAACTCCCAAAGCCTGTGCTGCTACTCCAATTCGTCCGTAATCCAATGTATTCAACATTATCTTAAAGCCGCGGCCCTCTCCTCCAAGTAAATTAGACTTAGGAACCTTAACTTTGTCTAATATAATATCTGAAGTCTCTGTACCACGAATTCCCATCTTATCTTCATGTGCACCTACTGAAAAGCCTTCCCATTTAGATTCAACTATAAAAGTACTTATACCCTTAGTTCCTTTACTTTTATCCGTCATTGCAGAAATTATTGCAAAGTCACAGATAGGTGCATTAGTTATAAAACATTTTCTTCCGCTTAGTTCATAATATTCACCCTTGTCGATAGCAATAGTTTGTCCTGCTCCTGCATCTGATCCTGCTCCCGGTTCTGTTAATCCAAAACTTCCAACGTACTTTCCTTCTGCAAGTGGTCTTAAATACTTTTCTTTTTGTTCAGGTGTTCCAAAGTTTACCAAAGGGAGTGCAACCAGAGATGATCCGGCTGTGATATATGTTCCGGTAGATGCACATCTCCTACTGATTTCTTCCATAATTATGGCATAAGAAACATAATCTGCTCCTGCACCACCATATTCCTTTGGAATTATTGATGAAATGAACTTATACTTTACCAGTTTATCAATAACTTCCTCCGGGATTTTCCCGGTTTTATCAACCTCATCAGGATAAGTAGACATCTCTCTTTCTACGAAATCTCTGATAGTTTTTCTTAACAATTCGTGTTCTTTTTTTAAAATCATATTACCCCCGCTTTTTTAAAGCATTTCAGCAAATGTTTGTAATCTTGTCCTTATTTGTTCAATGCTACCTGACTCCTGGTCAATTTCAATTGTAACAGCCTTTAATCCTGCATCATGAATATCGTCCAACAAAATAGGAGCATCATACTCTTCTGTATCACAGAATTTTAAAAGTGCAAATACAACACCTTCCGCGTCTCTATCTTTGCAAGCTTAGCAACCATCTTTCCTCTAATTCTAAAAGGATCATAGGCGAAAGAGCATCCTTCTATTTCTGACCACTGTGTTGCGATGCTTAAGAGCGCATTTTCTTTTCTTGGTACATCGGTTCTGAACTGTCTTGTCTCATGAGCAATATCATCACCAACAATCCTTAACGCGTTAGACTCCATAATTTCAAGAATTTCTTTGGAATCCAGAATGAATCCTGTTGTTATTATCTTGTGACCGTCATACTTTTCTTCAGGTAATTTCTTTAACTCATCATTTATGAGCTTTACCTTTTGTGTATGTTCTTCCTTTAACATGAAGTAAGCTGACTTTATTATATGGCTTCTTTGTACATTATTTATAGAATTAGGATGTGTTGCTGCCAACTCAACAAACTCTCTCATAGTCTTTCTATGCTCATTGTAAATATCTATACTGTTAAAAATTGCTTCCTCAGATATTTCTTTTCCACAAACCTTCTCTAATTCTTTTTTTACGTTCTCAAGTTCAGAAACAAGATACTTTACACCTGCAGATAATTTTCTATTCTGTGGGTATACAAGTGTAATAAAAGGAATATCCTTAATAGCAGCTTTCCAGTTTTGTCCCAAACAAATCAATGTATCATCCATACCGGGAATTATAGCTGCAGACAATTGATTATATGTACCTTTTAATGCTAATTCCATACAAGTAAACACTACAGAATTGCAGAATGCAGGAAAATATTGTTTGGCCAGATCTAATGTAACATTTTGTCCACCCCAAATGCCTACCGGCAGCATTCCTGCTGCATGAACCAACTCTTCAGGTGTATATACAGGTGCAACTCCAACAACCTTGCTTCCTGTTTTACTCAAATAATCAGCAACCGCCTCTCTTGGATTTTCAGCAATATGTTCCAATTCACTTATTAATTTATCAATTGTTGTCATCTGCCTTACCTCCATTTTCTTTTTGATGTTCCATGACTTCTACTAAACCTTGAAGTCTGGTCTCAAATTGTGCGTCTGAAAAAGCTCTCGGATCGGCTTGGTCTCCATCAAATGAAGCATATGGTAAACCTGTTTTTTCATGTACTTCTCTAGCCATTTGATATTGTATAAAGCTCATGAGCTTACAGCTACGATTCATGTGGTAGAATACTCCCTCACAGTTTCCGTCTTTAAGAGCGTTTACTCTGTAGTCTGTCATCTTATTCAAATCAACATTGTTGAACATACTACAGTATGCTCTTGCTAATCCGTCAAGATCATTCTTTTCATATACTAAAGCCCATGCATGAGGATAAACACTTCCTGTCATGTTTACACCATATTTTCCAAAAGACTTCATCTTGTATCCGATATATGGCCAACAAGGTATTCCTTCCATCATTATCCTGTACTTTTCTTCACATCTGTTAGAAGTTGTACCATTTTTTATATGTTCCTTAAGTTCCGAAATAAGTAGCTTAAATACTTCTGTAGTTTCTTTTCTTACCTCTATAACAAACTATAACTGCCATATATGAAAATAAGTCGAACCCATTCATTGGAGCAGGATATACATCTTTTTGATAATGACATTGACTCTTTCCATAACTTTCCGTTTTCGGATGAAATAGCCATAACTTCTTCTAATTTTTTAGGATCGAACTTCTTTCCTGAAATTTTTTCCAATTGATTTGCAGCTTCTTTAAATTGCTCTACAAAATAGTCAATACGACTCTGACTAACTTCACCTGAATTATTATATGCTGCATCAATCATTATTAAAGGTATATTAAGTTCTCTTTGCAAGACTCTCATACCATTTTTATAACTTCATTACAAATATTATTGCAACAACACAAAAATCCGGCTTAGGCATATTAAGATTTTTCAGATCCGCCGTTTTCAAGCAATCCGAAATTTGTTCTTGATAAGCACATAAATCAATAGAATATCCTCTTGATTCAGCCTTTTCCTGTAATGACAATGATTCCTTTTTTGCTGCCACACCGGCCGCCTGGTTTTCCGGATATAATAATGGTAATCCAAAACACTCTACAATTTCCTGTGGAAATACAGATGTAGACCAACCTACCGGAATTCCTTTTTCTTTAGCCTCCCATGCCTCTTTGTAAGACTTGGCTAAAAGACCGTTAATCATCTTCATCGCAGTGATTTTATTTTCTTCTGCCATTTTTCCTCCTTTACTTATAATCACTTATTCAATGCTTCGAATGCAAAAAGAGCTGCACCTAAAGCTCCTGTCAACTGAGCGAGTTTAGGAACTTCTATATTCTTTCCAAGCGCATCTTCCATAGCCTTCACGACACCTATGTTTTTTGCCACTCCACCAACCATGACAACTTTATCCTTTATACCAACTCTTTTTGCAAGTGCTGCCACTCTACCTGCTACAGAAATATGGATTCCGGCTATTATATCTTCTTTATTAACACCTGCAGACAAATGTGAAATAACTTCCGACTCTGCAAATACTGTACATGTACTGCTTATATTAACAGGTGATTTTGACATCATTGAAATTTCACCCAACATTGAAACCTCTGTTTCCAATACTCCTGCCATAACATCTAAGAACCTGCCTGTACCTGCCGCACATTTATCATTCATGACAAAATTAGATAAATTTCCATTCTTATCTAATAAAAGTGCTTTTATATCCTGTCCACCAATATCAATAACTGTTCCTACATCCGGAACAAGAAAATTTACTCCTTTAGCATGACAACTCAACTCACTAATCTGCTTTTTTTGCTCCCTTATATGTCATTCTTCCATAACCGGTTACAACAACAGCCTCCATATCACTTTCTAAAAGATTACTTTCCGTTAACAATTTTTTTCCTTTACACGTTCCGGTCCACTGGTGCCTGTGCCTGAGGTAATAATTGCCGTACAAACGATTTCTTTACCATCCTTTAGCACAACTCCCTTTGACGCAGTAGAGCCGAAATCCAATCCCATTGTATACACTTTTCTACCTCATTAATTATGATTAATTTATAACTTTGTTTTCTCTGAGTTTGTTAAGCTCATCATCACTGTATCCTGCCTCTTTTAATACTTCTGCTGTATGTTCTCCAAGTAAAGGTGAAAGCTTGTACTCTTCCTTTTCTCTCTTTGGGAATTGTACAGGATTTGTGAACATAGTTCTTTCGTTTCCATTTCTGTATTTTATTTTAATTAAGAAGTCATTATCCCAACACTGCATATCATTTGCAATATCAACAGGAGTCTGTAACTTTTCAAATGGAATACCTGCTTTTTGTAATCTCTCACACCATTCATTGATAGGACGTTTTGCAAATTCAACTTCCATCATATCTACAAATTCTTCAATATAATTTACAACACTTTTCATTGTGCTATATTTAGAATCCTTTAAATCCGGACGTTCTATTACTATATCGCAAAATCCCGGGAACCACTTGTCGTATTGGAAAAACGCCAATTGCAACCAATTTCCATCAGAACACTTATATGTAGTATTAAGTGGATTTGGAGGATTCTTACGTGTTATCGGCATATTGTATCCATACTGTGCCGCATTAACATATAAGCCTAATCCAAATACAGCTGTATGGAATAAAGACACTGTTACTTTTTCGCCTTCTCCTGTCTGACCTTTATTATACAGAGCAGCCAGTATACCTGCTGTAAGGTTCATTCCGGCATAATGATCGCCTAATGCCGCCGCTGAATTACATGGAGATGTATCCTTCTCCATAAGACTTGCTGCTACTCCACCTCTTGCAAAATATGCTGTATAATCAAATGCCGGATTATCCTTTGCAGGCCCTTTTTCACCATATCCCAACAAATGAGCATATATAACATGCGGAAGTCTCTTGTGAACACTTTCATAGTCTAAACCGCTCTTAACCAAAGCTTTTTCTCGAGTGTTAGTCAAGAAAATATCAGCTGATTCGAGTAATTTAAATATTATCTCGACTCCCTCAGGTGTTCCTGTGTCAACTACAATACCCTTCTTTCCGGAGTTTTCCATCTCAAACAACGGACACTCATCTTCTCCGGTAGGAAAATTCCATTGCATTCCTACGGCTCTAGTCATATCTCCAAATGCCGGTTCGATTTTTATTACTTCTGCACCCCAATCCGCTAAAACCCTACCACTTATAGGTGCTGCAACAAAATTCGCATATTCTATGACTCGTATGCCTTCTAACAACTTTCTTTTTCCCATATTTCAAATCCTCCTTATATAAATATGTGAAAAATTGTATCTAAATCATTATATATAGTATAAATATATATAGTCAAGTGTTATATACATAAATATAAATATAATATATAGATTTACTATTTTTGTATATAAATATTTATTTTATATATGATAATAAATTACATAATTTTTGCAAAAAGTGTTTTTCCTGCATTGTTTATTATGAATTCGCATATATTATGATTATTAGTCTATATGTTTAAGTATTTTGATACCTTATTCAAAGCTTTTTATATATTTTATATCGAAAATATAAATAGAGGATAATACCCTCTTTATAGGGTAGTAAATATTTAACTTTAATACTGTTATCCGCTCTTCTGCGAACACATTTCCCTGATACTGTGCATCACCGAAACCGAGAATAATCTCAAAACACGAACGGTAAAAAGAATAAGCCTACCGCAAATCCTACATCACTATATCCGAAAGCTTTTGCTTTTCAATAGCAGAATCTTGCTTCTGCAACAATGAAGAGTACCAAGAACGCAAAGCTTTACCAGACCGAATAGGAAACCGATAAATCCAATTGATTTCTGCTATCAATGCTACTATTCTTGAAAGAATGAATGCACACCAAAATAATATGCACTTCGATCCCATGTCTTTCTATGTAAAGATAATCATTATAAAATGGAATAATTGATTTCCATCCTTCAATATTTCATCTTCTCAAAAGGCTTTGAACATTCCTAACTGCAAGCTGCGTAGAAAATAAAACCAAAAACAATTAACAAAGAACTGCAATACACCCATAATTTTGCCTCCTAAAACAGTTTCTTGTAGTGATAAAACGCATTAAATTTTTATCAATACTAAAGTATATAGTAATTTTTATTATTCCGCAACAAATTTATATTCTAAATTTTTCTTACTTTTATAACATTATTCTTATTCATAACAATTTTCATCTTGAATTCCGGCTTTTACTTTAATACAATTCATTTATAGCCATTTTATATTCTTTCAGTCCACCGATTTTCTTATCTTTTTCAGTATTTTTATATCTGTCATCATCACCCATTATCATTCCCCAGATTTCTTTGAGTTTTAAATAAAGTATTTCTTTCTCCGAAACCCAAAGACATATACTCTTCAACTATATCATCCAAAAATCTATCGTCCTTCTAATACAGATAGTTTCTATAGTTTTCCTTTATGGACTCGGCCAGTAGAGGATTTTCATCAAACCCTTCCAATCATAATTCCTGTAACTTTCTCATCAAATATTTTGTGTCAAATCATTGACATCGTCTAATGTCTTTATATCACCGTTATATATAATATTCGTTTTAAAAAGTGTTGCAGGCTTCTGTAAATGAAGGCAGTGTATATTATTTTATAAAAATCACTTCGTAGTCTCGGATGAATTATTATTTCATTAAAATCATATTTTTATATACTTTTAGTAAAATCATCCCATTCTCCATAATCCGAAAAACCTATTCTTGTTTTTACAGAAATTGTTATATTATTTTTCTTCTCAAATATTTCATAAAAGAATCTGTCAAAGCTTCAGTATCTAAAAACCTGACCCACGACCCTTTGATGTTACTGTTCCTGAAGGACAACCCAAAGGTTTATATTGAATTCACTATAACCCATCTCCTCAATTTTCATCTCCAAGCTTTTTAAAATCTTCTGCACTGTTTTGTAGTATTGTGGTATCAGATATTGTCCTTATTGTATTCTGAATCTAGTTCCATCAATTCGGATTTTGAAAATCCTCATATGTGGTGTAATGAAAAGGTCAGAATTTGTCCACCCGCTAAAATGCTTTTATATATACCTTCCTGAAAACATAGTTTGTTACACCTTCCATGGTGCCATGTATATCTTCACAAATCTCCTCAATCATAGAGGGCAAACAACCTCTATCTAAGTTTATCATTTTATATGCATTTATCAAATATAATTTTTAATCTCGTTCTGATGAATTACTGCTTGGTGGCTCCGGCATTTCAAGTTCATTACTGTTTGCATCGGTAGCTTTTTGTGGTCTCCTGTAGGATGATTTTTCCTCGAATTCTCCACCGGTACTTTCTCCGATAGTATTTCCACCTGCTGTTATAGTAAGTTCACTGCTGTTATCTCCTGCAGTTACTGTATGTGTTTCTTCTGTAGTTAACTTATCTGAAGATATAACTGCAAGCTGAATGACTTGGCTGCTGTATAGCTTACAACAACATTACCGCTCTTATCGGTTACCTTTATCTCCGTTCCTGCTTCAAGAGCACTTGAATAGCATGCAGTTACAAGTTCTGTGTTGAATTACTTGAAAATGTCTGTGACATCTCCTGAACACCGTAGCTTGCAAATGTGGCCCGCCTTTAATTAGTCAAGTCACCATTGTAATCAAGTGCAACGTCGACCTGAAGTTGCTCCCGATATATATACAGTTCCTCCTTCAATATATACCTGACCGTTTGAATCAATACCGTCTGCTCGGCGTCTAGCATTCACCACACCACCTGTAATCTTTAAGTAAGTATCAGCCTGGTTCTCCTCTCCATATGCTTCCTTTTTCTTCATCTGAGGCACTTTTCATCCAGAAGACCTCTTGCATTCAGACCGTCATCTGCTGCAACAATATCAATATTTCACCCTGTTAATATCAACAGTACAGCCTCAATACCTTCTCCGGCCTTTTCTATTGATATTTCACTGTTTTATTACCAACGCACCGTCTGTTGTGATACCGTCATCTTCTGCATTTATAGTTATATTTGCATTTTCTATGGTAACAGAATCTTTACCCTTTATAGCCTTGTCTACTGAATCAATAGTAATATTGCCAAGTATAATAAGATTATCTTTTGATTTTATTGCCGCAAAATTTGAATCTATATTAAGACTGCCGTTTGCTTATCGTTAAAATTATTTTTATAAATAATGTTGCATCAGGATTCATCTTCACCATCCGCATACTCATAGCTGTTCCGTCGCTGAGAGTGTTTGTTGTTCCAATTACATGTACTTACAACTTTCTTTCCTGTAGCCGCATTAATAGCTGAAGATGTATTTGTAATATTAATGCCGTTGAATACCAGATGTACTACATCCTCATCACCAACTTCAGTTAGTTATCTGTCCGTCAAAAGTCTCCGCTGAGAACATATGTACCTGCGCTTGTTATTTTTAATATTTCATCTTCAAATGTAGCACCGTCTCCCGTTATATTGGCACTACTGACACTGAGTTCAATCTTTGTATCTGAGTCTGAGTATTAGGCGCACAAAGATCTTCATCTGAATATTCACCAACTAGTTGTTATACTTGAAGTATTGGCTACGTAGTTTTATTCTGCTGCATTGTTGTTTCTGTTGTAGTTGTTGTCTTTTTATTTGAACAACCCACTATTGCTAATCCAGCGCCATGATTAGTAAGCCAAGCACACATTTTTCTTTTTATTCTTTTCATATTGCACCTCGTTTTCTAAAATGGGGTTTTTGTTTATGCGCTGTATTATCTACTAAAGATATGTTCAAAATGTGTGCTTCAAGTGTAAAGTTTGTGTTTTACTTACATTTATATAAAATTTAATTTCTATAAAAACAGCTTTCATACTTTTTAAGTAATGAAAGCTGTCGTAATCATAAATTCTATTTATTCTTCTCTGTTTTCCATAGCATGAATCATATTTATAAATTCTGCTTAGGAACTTTAATACCTGCTGCCGCTCTTACTACAGAACCGCTTATTGTATCAACCTCTGTTTTTCTTCCGGCACACAAATCGGCACATATGGATGTGATACATTTTCCGGAGATTTTACAGTTACATTTTCACATCCTGTGTTATCTTTATCAGCATGCCCTAAGTTTTATGTGCAACCCTCACAGCCTCATGAATCAAAAGTCTTAGTCATATTCCAAGCATATTCATTCGATCGATATATCCAATCTTAACCTGTAATATACCTGTAACTGCACCCTAAAGACACATTTTGTAAAAGTTTATTCCATATAAGCTGCTGTATATTATTATGAATCTTTACATTAAATCACAACAATCAAAAAGCTGATTTTACCTGATTTAAAAATCCTACATTATCATCTATACATACCTATATTAGTATTACCAACACCACCTCTTCTAATATGTCCCTGCACCTAGTACAGCACCGTTATCTTCGGTAGTTCCAATAATTATATGACTTTTATCTACGAACTCTTCAAGTATATCTTCATGTCCAGAACCGTTTTTGAAGTGTCATTAGGTATGTATCTTTTCCTATTATATTTTTATTCTCTTCGAGTGCTGTTTTGAATATAAAGATTTCACAAAACAAGATTACAAGATCCATAGCAGGCATTTCATTACTATTTGTTACTGCCTTTGGTTTGTAAATATTGCTCTTTCCATCCTCATCCAATGTAAGACCATTCTCTATTTCATATAGTTTATCAGTTTCATTTGTATCTATTAAGTAAAACCTCATTATTTAATGAAAGATGACCACCATACTGAGCCCATAGCTCCTGCTCCGATTATAGCTATTTTCATAAAAAGAGTATTCTTCAAAAGTTAACAGCTAAACTCTGCGAGTCCCTCAATAGCATAAGCACGCACTCGACTTGAATCAAGCCTCGATTATAGGAAGTGGTGAGTATGACATAAAGAATATATTCTTTTCAAGTAACTCAAGGTTTCTTAAAACTTCAAGGAACACAATATTCTCAGCCAATAATATATCATGGAACGGCTTAACATCTCATTACAGTTCTCAATAGAAACACCATCTCCAAATCCCACACATTTACCCGTGATCACTAAACCACTTTTGCAGTCCTCCGTTTACAAATAACCCTCTATCAATCTCTGTATTTGTATCCTTTGTAAATGGTGTGTTTATATGAAGAATCAATGACTAACAATATCTCCCTCTTACCATACTTGCTTCTCTATCAAGATCTGCAGCTGTAATATGAATTAGAGCAACAGTCCTCTAAAATCTACATAAACAGCCCTTCCAAGAATGTTGAAAGTGGTAACTCTGCATACACTCACTAATTGTCATCATGATGATATGGACACATTCATAGTGTTCCTATGGCTCATAATATCTATATTAGTATGAAGTCAGAATCCATCTCCTGTATTAAAGCGGAATAAATGACATCTTCTCTCTGTCTCCGGATCCAAGATCTTTTGATAAATCTATAGTCTGAGTCATTACCCAAATTACATACTTTTCCATGAGTACCACTTTCTTTGTGGTCATTATTCCACTGCTGGCAAATTTATAATAAAACCTGAAATCGATCAGTTTTTATATATGCTATTATATCTTTGTACTTTAATAACTACCTTTTAACAGGTCGATAAATCTTCTACACGACACAGCGTATATTACATCTTCCGGTGCCACTACTATAAAAGTCACCCGGATTTAAAAATAGCCTATAACCGTCAGTTCCTTTTGGCAGTACATCATAGAGATCTAACATCTTTTCAGGATTAAAGCTGTTTTATCATTAACCCTTCTCTTTACGTATTCCAGAGAGCCTCAATACCTTCTTACAAGATATTGAATATCAGAGCATAGGCTGCAGAGGTTTCAGATCTCCTCTACAGGCAGGTGGTATATTCTGAATAATGGCCTTCCAATATCACCTAAAATAGGATGTTACCTGCAGGCGATGTCTTTAAACTCTGCTCTCTTTAGCTCACTTTATGAGGCTACTGAAAATCTTCCAAATAGTGCATATTTTCAGCTATTTTAATCTCTGGAATAAAACATATCCACCTCTTACACAAATATATTATGAAATATCAGTCACATCCAGGTTTCCGTCTGCTATGGACTGAATTTGGAGCCCAGATTTGTTCATCAATATCGACTCCGTTTTCATACTTTCCATTCTTCTCTCTTCATTGTATTCTCACCCGGTGATTGTGCGTGCATCCGGATCGTCGATGTGCACTGCTGTCAGCGACTCTTTTAACTCTTGTATTCCATTTATTTTGTATATCTTTCTTTTCACCAAACAGATACGATCGATAGCAATAAAACACCTGAGAACAGCCTGTACAGCCATACCTCTCTTTTCGGCATCATCCAAATCGGCACCTGTTTTTCCGTTTGCCAGTGCAGATGCAAGCAAATCAAGTATCAATGCGACATTGACGCATCGCTTTCCAATACCCTGTGGGCAAAATTCTGTTTTCTCTGGGGCCAGTCATGCTGCGTCAGATTGCCTTGTTCATCAAAGCCTCCCGGATAAGGTAATCTCCGGCCAGCCCTATAACACCCAGCTTACCGAATGCATACTGGACTCATTGCCATATCAAGCACATGTCACCGTCTTCCTCTCGGTACAGCAACGCAAAACGGATTGTTTCTATACGCCGCTCCAATCACTCTCCCGCGACGCTACAGCGTTTCTGTAGCTATCCAGCACATACCTCATTTTACCATGTTCCCGCAATCTTCCATGCATATAACCCACCACGCATCCAGTGCGTCGCATTTTTAATAGTTTACTAATCCAATTTCCATGTTCTGCAGGTTCAGCTGCTCTATCCGCACATAGCATTACTTATTCCAGAGCCAAGATTTCCATCGTAATTTTCTGCAACCTCTTTGTCTTATCAATATAGGATCTCCATCTGGTCTTTACGCCTTTTGAATATAATCTACATAAATCATTAGAACTCTGTTTGCACCATGGCTTTCTCACACCGTCCGCACTCGATTCAGTATGTACTCTGGCACAAATGTCAGCTTTAACCTCCTATTCCATCCGGCATTTATCAAAGCTTTTTATTGTTTTTCTATCAGATTTTCAAAATCAATCTTTATGCTCCTTACAGTATTTCCTCTCATCTGTTTACAGAATAACCTAGTCATCTCCTCGTCAAAGTCCTGAAGCTTCGTTAGTCGAAATATCCGTAAACAAGCAAATACATCTAAAAAGGTATGGTGAAAATTTAATTCCGGAGTAACTGGATGCAAAAGACATATGCAGCTTTGGTCTCACTGGTGCAATTAAACGTCAGATTATAGTGAATAAAACCTATGACCAAAGTCTGATCAGTTTTAGTATAAATTTCATTCTTTTATATTTTTCCTCGATACTGTGAAACAGTTCACTTGAAGCAATAAAACGTCAGCAACATGTTACAGGAACCTCATTATATCTTTTATATCATCTTCCTTCTAAAGTTCTTTACTACCTTATTTATAGCACATCCATAAATTCTTATATGATTCGGCTCTCTCTAAACTCAGCACATACTCTGTCTGTAAGCTTTTCCGGTAGTAGGGTATTCCACCTCCATTCCAAGTGCATTTGCCAATTTTTCAGGTGATATGTTCCCATACTCCTGACTTGTCCAGCCCATTTCAGCACAATCCCAAGCTCATGTAAATTTTTCTTTGTTCATCGAAACTTTACCCTCAAGAGGGTCTCTCGAAAAGAAACATACCCTATCCCAATGCAGAGGAATATCAGCCAAATTCCTTAGCATATCCACCAGTCTCTCTTTTCAAAATTCGGCCTTTCATAAAGAACAGTTCGTTGTTTCCGCCAAATACACCGTCCGATACAGTGGTTTTAAATCCATAGGTTGTTCGCCCATATATCCTCCAAAGTTTCTTTACATAAATTAAACGCTTGTTGTCAGCTACACATCATTACTCATTCATTCATCTCTATCACCGAGATCCAGATCCATCAGTAACAAATCTGTTTCTAAGTCTGCTGCAGAATAATCTACTTTCACTTCTCTAGCTGTAGCAAACAAAATAATCGGCCTTATAACTGAATCTGTTTTAAACTCAACATGTTCCTTCCAAAGTTCTTCTACAACTTCTCTTATAGTCTTCTCGACCCCACACGCTTCTCTCACAGAACCTGTAGAACATTGTACCTTTATAAATCCTATCCACTATTCTTACAGCATTTTTCTCTTTCTTTGTCGCACTCAAAAACAAAAAGAATTTATCAGTTTTATCTGCTAATCTTATATCTGTAGCATCCTTGCAGCAAATCTCTTGTTACCAACTCTGTAGCTTCCAACTTCGTCACATTCCTTTCACAGATGCTGTAGATACCTCTGGTGAACCTGCGTCTTGCCGCATCCTTTTCCGGTTTGAGACATCTCCACATGCACCTCTCTATAGAATCAGTGACCTGCACCGAATTAAGATGGTGCACTGTCAACAGCCTCTTTTCTTAAGTTCTCTAATATCTTCCTGCGTGACGGGTTCGGTGCTAACTCTTTCCTACATCTCTTACCATTGCAGACGCGCCTATTGAGGAAATAACTTCAGCGTTTTCGAGGAATATCGTAATCAAGTCCAGCTTTTGCGGCACAGCATGGAACCAATGCGGCTGCACGCCTCACGCAGCCTACAAGCTTCATAGTATCTTGATCGAGCTGATATTTTTCTGCTAAAGCATTTAATACATGCAGATACTTTTCATAATCCTTATCCAGTATCTTTGTTGCAAGCTGCTCTACTGTGATTCCAAGTTTATCTGCAACCGGTTGCATAGCCTTTCTGACCGCATTTGCATTACCAGATGCAAAGAACTTTTATCTACGAGTCCAAGTACATTACGCGGCACAAGTAGTTTGTAAAAAGCAAATCTTCTTTCCACTTGCAAAGCTTTTATAACACCGGTAATCAGCAGGGTCTCCTTCTTCGGACTTACAAGTTCAATCTGTTGGGTTCATAATCTCTTCTTCCGGGTAAAGCAAGCATATTCACATCCGGCAATATGTGCTGAACGTGGTGCTCACATCAACAACATCTATGTCACTGACTCGCCATTGATGCCAGCACGGCAGGATTCTAACATCAGGTGAGTTCGATATATGTATCATATCACCAATGCATAATCCACACAGTCCTACCGTAATTACTCCTATATTTTGTAGTTCCACCAACTTCAAAGCATATAGCATTTGATGCTCTAAGATACATGAGTAGACCCATTACATACCACGCATATCCTGAAAGTGCTGTGTCAAAATAGGACGTTTTCTCATTTTCATTTTATTTCCATGACACCACCGTCACCATCGCAAATATCATAAAGAGGTAATTGACACCTGCACCTCTGACCCATTGACTCTGTAGCATTTGCCGTCTCCCCATCATCTTAGGCAAAATTGATGCATTTATAGCTGCCGTTCTTGTTCTTCTTGTAAGACCACAAAGCTTTTGTAATATCTGAAGCCATTGTAACAGGTACACATTCTTTTTAGAAGCTACATGTATTTTTCTGTTCTTCTTCCGTGCTGTCTACACCAAAAAGCCACAGAAGCTACAATAACATTTTGTGCCCTGATTTACAAGCTCCATTTTATGTTTTGATTGATTACATCATCTGTAAGTTGTTTCTTCTTGATAAAAGTATTAAATACCTTATAACTCTTCCAACCTTCTCATCAAGTACAATATCTTAAGTCTGAGCTGTCTTTTAGCCAAAGCCTTCAGACCTCCACCTGCTACCTATGGGATACCGACATTTGTAACATCGCCTTCTATAAAATGCATTAGTAGCCTGAGTAGAATGGGCTACGAAAACCACATCTGAGGCTGACCTATATTAAAGTTTTTCAGACAATTTCAAACTTTCTACAACTCCGCCGTTACGCCATCCTTAATCATCATGTGTTGTTTTAACCTGGTCTTTACCAATAATCTCATGTGTCTCATTATCCATATACACATTTTGCATGTGTTCCGCCTACATCAATGCCCATACGGACTTTTCTGTTTCATTGCTCACCCTTCATATATTTAGAGTCTCATGATGCCAATATATTGGCATCTCACTAAAAATTATTTAACAGCTGACATTAACCATGTAGCACCGACTTCCAAGTAATATAAATGTAGCACATATGTAACACGCCTGCAAAAGTATGCATTTGGAATAGATAACTCAAGAAATCTTTAGATTCTACCTTTTGTATATGCAAGTCCCCACGCTACCCATGACTGTGTAATACTACGATCCTATATTTACTGTAATTGTTGGAATTGCAAATATTGCATATAGAAAGGTACGGAAATCACCAATATGCATTACTAACTCCCAGAGTTCAGCACCACAACTCTATAAGTGTCATTTATCCTCTGAAAAGAGTCCCATGAAAAAGCAGTACCGCAAAAACTATACAAAGTCTGGTCATTCTTTGGGAACACGCCACCCAGTACAACCTTAAAATAAGCGCTGCATATGATGCAACCTGATTGGAACATAGGCAATGTCAAAAGGAACCACTACAAGCGGTGCTGTATCTACTACACCATCATAATATAATTTATTGACAGTTGATAATTTCTCTTTGAAGCTTCCTTCATTTTTCCGCAGAGAAATAATGCAGCAACCTCACACAATCCACCAATAACTGAAAAATCAAGCCAAATCTTCAGTACAACAGGTACTATAGAAGTATATGTGTAGAATGGTGCATTTTTCTGCTGAACACTTTATGTTGTGTAGCCGCCCACGCATGTGACGTTTCTTTGATTTTGCAAGATAAACTCCTGACAAAACAGTTGTAGCACAGAAGTATAATAGCGCCACATATCCCCACTTTGCAGCATACCATCCGAGAGTAAACTCAGGCATTTGCTCAGGTGTGATAAAGAAAGCTCTATACTGTGCAAAATTCACAGGATTTATATATATTCCGGCAGCTACAGAACCCATAAAAGAGAACATCGCAATAGCCTTTGGTACACCAAGTGACATAAGAATTGGTAAAACAATAACACCTATAGCAATTACAGGACCTGCTCCGGTCATTGCAGTAAAGATAATTGCTGTTACAATATTTAGAAGTGTTATAGTTACCATTGGCTTGTCACCACCAAGTTCTAGTCTTATAAGTGTAGAAGCGATTCCTGTCTCCATAAGTACACGACCAAACCATGCACCCCAACAAACATTAACCAAAGTTGTACCCCAACCTTCAGGTGCGCTTTGGAAAATCTTGTTTAAAGCTGTCATAACACCTTTTAGTCCACTAAACTGTAGTGCTTCATTCTGTGCAAGGAAATCAGCACTTGCACCAAGAGTTCCTGCAAATGACAAGACAGTCCAAATAATAGTTATGATTAAGAAACCAATCATAAGGTTGTTACCGGATATACACTACCATGCTAATCCGAAAAAGTTAATATTAGAATTATACCAATAATATATTCCATAACTTTCCTCCAAAAACAAAGTTAATAAATCTTTTACAGGTTAACCCTGCTCCATAGCTTACCTCCTTCCTCACTATGGCTTAATAAAATATATCTTACTCTGATATATAAAACCCGGAAAAATCATATCAATATTTTTCTAAACTATCATCTTCCTGCTTTTACTCATCGGTGTAAATACCTTCAAGAAAATCAACAGTAGATAAAATGCTGTTATATCTGTTTGAACAGATCATGGTAAGAAGTTCAATCTGGCAGTTCTCAGCTGCTCAGACATAAGCTTTATTTCCATCATTGTATTTTTCCCATGCATTTAATGAAGAGTTATATGTATTATAATTGTATGTACTATACTTTAAACCAAGTCTATATTATTATCACATCTAATTTATTCAAAAAGAATATGCATACTCCTACTGCTCTCTTTAGCCAAAGCATTATAAAAATCCCATTCAAGCATCAGCATATCATATTCATTCTGCGGCTTTTTATAGTCTTAAGCATATTGACATACTCTTTTTACAAACTCAAGTTCTTTCCCCATTTTTCCTTTTTGTTTACAAGTTCAAACAATAGCTTGTCTCAATACAAGGTGAGTATGTGCAGCTTCTCTGATAATATCTATTCTGGTAACCACTGAACCTTTTTGAGGCAATATGTCCAAGTATCCCTCATCAGAAAGGCTTGTCAGCACCTGCCTGACTTGTGGTCTCACCCTACATCCTCTTCTGAAGATATAAAATTTCTCACTCAGTTTATCTCCCGTTTAAGTTCCATAGAAATAAGTTTTTCGTTTTAGCTTATCATATAGTTGATTCATACTTACTCCAAAATTGTTTACAAGTTTAATCCCACTTCAAGAATAATAACATGCTCATTTCTTTCAAAAATCAAGTTTATCTTTATTTAAATTAAAAACTAGAATTTTATGCTGAACTCATGCTATAATATACTAGGTATTTGCAATATATTCAGCCTAATAAAACAACATATCATATATGTCTTATAATTGTTTACAAGATGATTTATATGTTGTCTACAAGTTGAATTTGTTCGAATCAGTATTCCTAGAATAAATTTGAGTTTAGAAAATACAGGTAAGATATGAGTTTAGAAAACCAGTTGACCAAAAATATTCAAATAAATTTATACAAAGAAGGCCCTGAAGATACCAGACAATACGTATATAGAATATTAAGTACATTAATCCTTAATATGGTTCTTTTCACCGGGACAAAGGATGAACGAACATGATCTTGCATCTTTTATGAATGTAAGTCGTACGCCTCTTTCATGATACATTTTCCAGAAGCTGGCAAGAATAATCTATTAGTTATTCCTATGAGAGGTTCTTTTGTTTCAACAGTAAGTAGGAAAAGAATCGAAGATTCAGTGTGGCTTAATGAACAATTATGTATATCCATGAATACATGGCATTTTCATCACAGATGCCAAGCGTACAGAATTAAATATATTGAATGAGATATTGTCACAACTTGAATATAATTATATTTCACAGTGATCGTGCCTGCATCATTAGTTCAGTTTTATAATCAACCTTTTTATTCTTGGCGGAAATTTTAATACATTGTAGCAATCATTATATGAATATGAAGCGGACTTGTTCAGGTTATACTTCGCTTTGAGAATATAAACTATGCAAAGAATATACTAGAAATTTATCCGCTCTTACATATGCTTTTACTAAACAGAGATAATGATTTGGCTTTGCAATTATTTTCAGCATATGGACGATATCCTCAATATGATAGACACACTTACTTCCAGAGCATGAAGAACTGTTTATGGTGATTTAAAAATATAGCAACCATTATTAAATCGTATTTAATCACTAGTTTTTCTATTGTTTTATATATTTTGCTTCCGTTTTACGGTAGATAGGAGTTTCTATGATTTATGGTAATATTAAAAATGAGTTTTGAAAGACATTGGTGCTTTACTTCCACAACCACTTGGTCTTGCTTTTAAAAATATCTAAGGGACAATGATATGGCAAATGCTACTCCAGGTGTTTTATGATTTAACACTTAGGAGAGAGCATATCCTTCAGGTTTTAGACCTACAAACATCTGAAAGATGAATTTGCGTCCTGAAAGTACACAGAAAATATATAGATGTGCAGTTCCTTGCAGATGGAGGTCCTGAAGAGGCTGCATTTTCGGAATGATGACTATACTTTAGATATTGATGAGGATTTACTTGATACAAAAAGAGATATTTTATTTTATAAAAATTCAGATACTATAAAAGAAGGAAGAATCTATCTCATACAGAACATTTGCTTGCTACTTTCCATGGGATGTACATGTTCTCGCCATACGAACTGGAGATATAAGCAGGCCTATCAGAAAGATAGTTATTAAAGTTCCAATCGAGATTGCTATAAATAATATAGTTAAAAGCGGATAGGCAACAAACCTATCCGCTAATCAGCTTTTTAAATTATTTTGCTACATAAAGCTCCATCATTATTTACATAGTAACTGTCAGGAGTTGTTGCGATTGTACCACATAGCACCGTTAGCATCGAAATAGTACCAAAGATGTGTATTCTCTGTAGTAAACCAACCGATGTTCATATGTCCGTCATCATGTAAGTAGTACCAGTTGTTATTGATATGTAACCATGAGCATACAGATATAACCGTCTGCATTGAAATAATACCATTTAGAATCCTTAAATACCCAAGTATTCTTTGCATAATTTCCTGCACCATAGTTTAACCACCAGCCGTTAGCATCCTTCACCCATGTACCTGCTGAAGAACTTAAAGCAGATACTGAGCTGCTTCTTCTATTGCTTGAACCTGAACCGCCTGATGATGAAGAACTGCCTCTTCCTCTTTCCTGAACTTGAAGGTGTTGCAACAGATGGTGTTGAAGGTGTTGTTGTTGATGATGCTACTACTGCAGCAGTACTTCTTGACGGTATAATAATTGTTGATGGAGCTGCATTAGCTGCAAAAACTGTCCAAATGTTAAAACCTAATCTATGTGGTGTCGCTATTAAACGTTTCATATCCCTCCATATATCAAATTAATTTCATATTTCTTAACGAAACATTTAGGATAATAACATCATTCAACAAATAATGCAATGTAAAATTACCTCTCTCTATTACAACTTTCTTACATAATTAAATGTAATCTCTGAAACACATATATTAACAGATACAAGCAATTAACTATAATTATTTTAATTAAAAAGTTTTCACACTAACATAAAAAGGAAGGCATAACCCCCTAAAATATTTTTCTTATCGAAACTTTTTCAAGTGCGTCCTCTATACACCAAGTATATACATTACACCAAGCGTCTCTGTCATACAGACTGTATCCTGGTCTACACTTTTCATCCCAGTATATGTCTTCCATGGTCAGGACGAATATATCCTGTATATCCACAGTCATGATATGCTTTGATTATATCTAAGATTCCTACATCTCCGTCACAATCTCTATGTGAAACTTCCGAGAAATCTCCTCCCTCATAGTGCTTTACATTTCTTATATGTGCAAAGTAGATTCTGTCACAGTGTTTTCTTACTATATTTGCAACTCTGTTTTTCTCATTTGCACCAAGTGAACCTGAACAAAGTGTAAGTCCTGAATAAGGATTGTCTACAAGCTTTAAAAACTTATCGATTGCAGCTTCATCAACCAAAAGTCTTGGAAGTCGAAAATATCCTACTGTGGATCATCCTGGTGAATAGCCATCTTTGATATCATTCCTCACAAGTAGGCATTATCGCCTCAAGGAAATACTTTAAGTTTTCCCAAAGCTTTTCTTTTGTAACAGGCTTATATGCCTCAAAAAGTTCCTTCAGATGCTCAAGTCTTCAGGGCTCCCAACCGGGCATTGTGTATCCCTTTGATCCTTCTATGATATATCTGGCCATCTCCATATGGATCTTCTGATAACCTTTTTTTCATGAAAAGCGCATTTGATCCGTCAGGCAGCTCATGATGCAGTCTGTTCTGGTCCAGTCAACACAGGCATAAAGTTGTAACATACAACCTTTACAACGAATTTTGCAAGATTTCTTTAGAGTTGTTTATAATTTCATAAGTGCATCTCTTGAGGTAAACCTATCTATGTCATCGTGAACATTTACAGATTCAACCACATCCATATCAGCTCACAGGGTTCCGGTTGCTCTTTACTTCTTCGATTTCCCGGCCCACTTCCCAAACTTCTCCGCAGCCTTATTATGTAGTGCCCAAACGATGCCTTTCTACACCCGGAATCTGCTTGATTTGCTTTAAGCACGAGTCATTTCCCTCTCCGTACCATCGCCGTCAGTTTGCATAAAGTTTCTCGCTTACTGTACTACTTTTATATTAAATGAAATAATCAGAATATTGTTCTCTGAGACTCTGTTCTTCAAATCTATGTCTTGATAAAATCGTAGATCTCCGTCAGCTCTTTTGCTCTTTTCCCTTATCACCTGACAACCACAGCCAAAAGATACTACGATCACTGACGGTCTTTAGCATCGCTTGATAGCATTTTAAACCTCAAATTTCTAAGTCTGTTAAAATGTCACAAATACTTTCAATTAATTCATATGATTTGACGTTTGTTGCCGCTTCGACACACCGTTTTGTGAAACGGCATTATCCAATTGCAGAAGATGTTCTTTTATCCTTTCTCTCAAGATAATACTTCTGTGTTCTTTATATTAATATCCAACCTGTCTCACTCAGGACTTAAATTTACACACACCATTTCCACAATAGCCTTTTTCAAAGCGCAATCTTACAAACCTACTCTCCTCAACAAGATTGTAGTCTATTTGAGACAAAACTCTCTTTGAGGATAACACTCACTAATTTACTTTTTGCAAGCTCAAGCAAAGCCTCTTCTACCGGTGTGCTGATGATTCCAAATCCTTAGCAATATTCGTGTCACTTATTTTACTATTTGAGTGCAAAATCAAAGGCTTACTAATGTTTCTTTTTAAATATCTATACGCATATTCACTTGATTTTTCATGTGCTAATCTTTCGAATTCTGCCATAGATTTCCTTTTCTTAATCAAACAACAGTGCAATCTTTCTTATACCATAATCCTTGGAATCTACATAAAAGTCAAATGCCCTCTGAGCTGTCTAAGCAATTAAATGTGCTGTGATACAGCGCCGGATAAAGTCTATTTTTCCTTCATTAATTAACTCAATTGCCTCACCAAACTTTTATTTTGTAATCTTTGAGCCTCTAACATCAAGCTCTTTTCGATGTAATTAAAAATTGATTTTACTTCAGTCGGAGTGTATTGGAGTCATTGTAGTACTCACCGCATTTCCTGTAACCTTTATTGCATTCATTAAAGAATCTTTTGTGCAGTGCTGCATCTATTAGTATTACAGTCGGTCCCTATCTACACATTACTATGCTCTCTGCTTTCTCTTCAAAAATCTTCAAGGAGAAAGATTTGCGGGCATAATGAGACACCATTTTTCCGGTGCATCATTCAACTTATCATCCACTATGTCGCCTACAATAATTTTTGCATTTGTAAGTCTTGCTATTCTCAAGATTGAAGAGCCTAATGCACCACATCCTATTATAAATATGACATCATCATCTTCTATCTCGGCTCATGAAAGGCTTTGTATTGCTATAGTTGTCGGCTCGATCATTACCGAATCCGCATCACTAAGATTATCAGGCAATATGTAACAGTCCTCCTCAGGTACAGCCATATACTCTCTGTATCCTCCATCCCTATGTACCCCACGTACCTCTAAGTGGTCACATACATTTCCTCTTATGTCTGCAAGGATAACATTCTCCTACAGCTTACAACCTGATTTACTATTATTCTGTCTCCAGCTTTTAATTTTTAACATTTGGAGACCTATCTCTTCCACTACACCAACCATCTCATGTCCGATAACTCTCGGATAGGTAGCCGCTGCATTTGTTCCATGGTAAATTCCAACATCAGAGCCGCAGATACCGGTGCAGCTCTCATCTTTACCAATATATTATTTTTATCATCAATATGTGGTTTTTCCTTATCACACAATTCTAAGTTCACCCGGCTTCACAATTTGAATAGCTTTCATATTTTATCACCTTCTAGCTTCCCATTATTAATTTTACAACACCTACTGTTACAGCAGTGAACATATCGTAACTATTGCCAATACTATAAAATTACTGGCTATAAACGGCATCAATTCTCTTACTAACATTCGTCAGTTCTCTTCTGCAATATTTGTAGCTGCAAATAAACACACACCTGCTACAGAGTGGAGTACATGAAGTCCAATTACAAGATTAAGTACCACAATTACACCAAACATGGATATGATCGACACCAACCTGTGTAACTACCCCCAAAAGAACCGGGAATACATCAAAATAGCGGCTATAGTCTCCACCAAACATTCCAACAAATACAAGTAAAAGGTTTGTTAAAAGGAAGAATGATATATTTATTTTGTAGTAAAACTTAGCATAGCATCATCCAGCAACCATCTGTGGAATCTGCTCTTTTGTAAGTATATATGCAAAATATTGCAACTACAAAGAGCGTGTCAGCTGCACTGGATACAACTGTTTGTCTCCTTACATTCAAGCATTCTCTTTTATTGTGAGTTCTTTTATAAATAAATATACCTACAAATATTTCCATATACTACCGCCATGTCACGACGCCTCTGTCGGTGTAAACGATTCCTCCAACAATACTTTCAAGCAGTATTATAACAGTCAGCAGTCGAGCCACGAAGTTTTTCCTGTGCTTAATATTTCCTCTTATAGTAGCTCTTTTTCAGCCTTCGGATACTGTCTTTTATGGGATATTATAACTGAAGGCACAAAATCATACCTCTCCACCCATAAGGATGCTGGTAAGATATTCCCGCCCACAGCTTTGATGCGACAGCTGGCATGAAAGTTGCCGCCATTATCATTGGCACGAAGGAGGTATTATAGGTCCCTACACATGATGAAGCCGCTAGCATGGCTGCAGAAAGTGTCTGCATCATAACCGTCTCATTGCAGAATTAAAACTCCACCAACGCTTACAGTATCAGCCAAAGCAGTACCCACAAATACTCCAAGCAGCATTGATGCTACAACGATGCACAGCAAGCCCTCCTGTAATATGACCCACAAGTTTATTACAAAACTTGATTAATCTTTCCGTTATACCACCAAAGTTCGTGAAATTTCCTGCTAAAACAAATCCCGGAATACAAAGCAATGCAAAGGAGTCGAGTCCTGAAAAACCTTGTGTATATATAGTCACGGCATTCCACTTCCAAGAAAATACAGCAATGAAGATATTGCAAGACTAAATGCAACAGAGTGCTCCATACTTACAGCAAACCAAAGGATATGAGTAGCCGCTACCATTATCTCTCTCCTTTGCTATTCAAAGCTCTCATTGGCCTGATATATTATCTCCAATCCATAGCTTAAAATCAAGAAAGTCCAAACATTATTATCATTGACAGAGCATACATATTGCATTGGAATCTGCATTGCGGTAGATAACATTCTGTACTCTATTATTGCAAATCCTAATACGGACTTTAACAGTACAACACCACAAATACCATCAGCAAAACACCTGCAGTAACTCTCAATCACTTTTCTTACTGTAGCCGGCAGAAAACCACCACTAAATCTACAGCAGCAGAATTCCTTTTTATGTGCTGCTACTCACACTCGTCCAAGAATGCCACCATGCTGTATATAAACATATATCTAGCAAGTTCACTCTGTCCACGAGAAAGGTGTTTTTCGGCTTAGTTTCTACTTATTACCTGTACAAGTACACTGATAATAAATCCTCGCAAAGACAGAGTAAGCCAACATATATTTCAGCAACATGCAATGTGAATGTTATATTTTTATAAAACTATCCGCCAATTCACCAATCTAAAACTAGTAGTGTACTGCCTTTATCTTATCATACAGTGCTTTTGCTATCTCTGTCAAAAATAGCCTCAACTCCCGGAATAGCTTTTTCTGAGAACAGACTCTCGCCGATCTACCTCACGCAGACTCCATGCACTGCTAAGCTCAGCTCCTAAGCTTTTTCTCGTCCTCATGAACAATTCGCGCTCGCCATGCCTGAGCCTCTTTAGCCGCCTCATTAACAACTTCTTTTAAATCATCCAGCCGCAAAGACTGCATTTCTTCTCGCATAGCGATGTAAACCCATGCTCTCAAGTGCTCTGTCTCATTAACATACTTTTTGTACTTCGTAGAGCGATCCGGCTTTATCATAGCCAAAGGATTTTCCTGACCGTTTATAACACCCTCGCTGTAATGAGTAAACACCTCACTGAATGCCATTTGAGTAGGGCTAGCACCCATTGCCTCAAATGCAGCAACTGTCATAGGAGACTGTGCAGTGTTCTTGCCAGTGAATCCTTTAAATCATCAGGTGTTTTCAATAGAATTGACCATTTGATGTGATGTTTCTTGGTACCTCTGACGAAATAGCCTACCCTCATGCCTGAATTGAGCATAGATGTCTTCCATCTCTTTTCCAACTGCACCATCCAGTACTTTTGTACAACTGTTCTTCACTCTTTATAGCATATGGCATTCCGACTACACCGAGCTCCTCTGCATAAGTTTGCTAGACTCCGCAGTGGAAATGTAATATCACATCCACCACCTGTTAGAATCGACTGAATAGTATCAATCTCACTACCAAGCACGACGAGTCTGGATAAATAGTTACTAAGTCTTTCCACCTGACTTTTCCTCGGCAAACCTCTTTTAACCTCTGAACCCTATGCCATGTACATGGTCTATCATGTATATGACTGATAACAATCTCGTTGGGTTCATCTCTGGATGCAGCCTTACTGCTTTCGGTCGCAGTGCTTAGTTCCTCCACACACAAGACAGACAGCGCCAATGTGAGCTAACCTACAAAGTGCAACAATTTTCTTTTCATAGTTCCTCCTATTTACGAACAAATTAATATACTAACATATTAGCATATTAATATTTTGAGATATCATATTTATTCGTTGTAAAATATTTTCGGCATGCAGTGAACATATATCTTTTGTACTTATTGCAATAGTATTATGTTATTAGTTGACCTTTATTATGTCTTTATCTGTCAATGATTTTCTTTATATACCTTTATACAGTACTTTTCTATTAGACGTAAATCTCTAATAGACCGTAACATTGATTTATCAATAAAATAAGGAGTAGAAAACAAAACAACATATGTATTTCTACTTCCTAATATCTACAAACTTTTATTTTTATATAGCTATAATTTATCACATATTTTCTTCAATGTCTCTCTTACAGCTCCTTTCCGGCTATAAGTTCAACAAACACTCTCGAAAGTTCTCTCAAGACCTACTTACAAAGAATTTTACTCCAACATATGAAGCATCGCTAAAGAGCTTTTCCAGTCTTGAATGTACATCAGTATCGCAATCTTAATATCTTCCACCATAGGAACCACCTTATCAAGTAGAGGATCCGGACTGAGCTCAAATTTATTTAAATTGTCATCGATACCCACAAGATATCTTGCCCAATCCTGCAAATACAAGAGGTATAAGCTTAAGGTCTGATACCTTTAAACTTTCACTCTTCTCATATGCCTTTATCGTCTCACCGAAATCTTATTGCAAGCTTTTTGTGATGTATCACAGGCAATTCTTTTGCGGTGTATCAGGCATAAACGGATTTGGAAGTCTTACTCTACTACTGCATCTATGAAGTCTTCAGGTTTATGAATTCCCGGATCATGTAACTACAGGAAGTCCTCTTTGTATCCGATAGTCTGAATAAGTTTTGTGAGCTCAGTGTCTTTCATCTCATCACTGATTTTTCCTATATCCCAAGAGACATCCATATATTGCAAGAGTTGTATGTAAGAGGATTAAGGCATACTTTACCTTCATTCTCTCTACCATATCTACAACTTCACGCTTTTGTAAACATTACTCCACCATCTTCAAGCTTAGGTCTGCCGTTTCGAGGAAAGTTGTCCTCAATTACAAGGTATTCAGCCTCTTCTGCATTTACAAAACGGTGCCACAAATGTATTCTTGCTTGTCTTAACAAAATCAACATCCTCTATACCGTCTTTAACAAGCATATCCATTACAGAGTCAGCTGGTCTCGAGTGTTATTTTTATCAATCATGAACCATGGGAAACTTACCTTTTTGGAATCTTCTACATATGATAAAAACCCTTTGTCACAGACATTGTTATCAGACCAACTCTTTTGCAAATGCTGTTACGGCGCCTTTAAGCTTATCGCCGTTATGTGAGCAGTTATCCATACTTACCATAGCGGCGGAGTGCACCCTGCCTTTAAATCTCTCATAGAGCATCGCACATACCTTACCCATAGCTGGTTTTGCTTTTTCAGGTCCTACTTTAAAAATCAGCCTCAATACCTGCAGGAGTATTACCGTTTCCATCACTACAGCGTATCCCTTTTCAGTAATTGTAAAACTTACCATTTGAAGTGAAGGTTTTCTGAAAAAGTCCTTTAATGTTTTCATAATCCGCATTTTCAGGGATCTACTCAAAGACTCTACAACCGAGCCTACAATATTTTTCTCAACCGTTCCGTCACAGCAGAGCTTCATATATATTGTAAGATTGTCAAATGACTTGAATGCCTTATCTATTATTTCATAATCAAAACCTTCTGCAACAACAAGTCCTATATCTGTTTTTCTTTTTCATTTAAAAGATTGTTTTAAAACATTTTGCCTGAATGCTCTGAAAAATATTTCCGGCACCGAAAATGTATCCAGTTCGGATTTGCAAGTGTATTATTTTTCACCTGCTCTCTGTCATACTTTTGGTAGAGAGTATCCAAGTTTTTCCCATGCCGCTGCATTTTCTAAAATACTTATTTGATTAAGTTTCATTATTCTTCTCCTAATTTTTGACCTAAAAGCTTAAAAACTATATTTATAAAGCCACAACTTTCGACCATAAATATATTACAATTTACGTTTAGTAAGACATTCAATATTTTATCATCTTTTTCCAAATAAAAAGCAAGGCTGAACCGTTACAAAACTTCACTTTTATAACACGGTTCAGCCCTACCGAAATTCAATAGTTTTAATATTTAATTATTTGTATACTCAAGAACTTCTTCTATACTCTTCTTACCGAAGAAAACCTTATCTTCATTCATTACCAAACACGGCACACTCATTATGATGCTTTTCTCTGAGATCTCCGAAATGATTTATATCATAAACCTGCGCATCAATATTCGCATTTAACGAAGCAATTCTTTGTACCGCTACAACAAGATCCGGACACATTGTACAGCTGAGTGATACTAAGATTTTAAACGATACTTTATCCTTTATATTAAGTATCTTCTCTTATATCATCACTTAATCCCTGTCCCAGGACCTGATACATTGTATATACCAAGAATAAATAAAGTCAAATTCATGTCCTCCCGGAACACCGTGGAATGCCAGACCGCTGTATTCTCCGTCTCTATGTATTTCTACAACAGGCGCCTTTGCTTCATCTTTTACCTCTTCAACAGAAATCTTGTCTGTAAGTTTACCAAGTTCTGTCATATAAGAAAGAAGTTCTTTTGATACATCATCATCCTTCACATATACCTTAAGTAAAATATCATTTTCCATCTTACCGAATACAGTATTTAACTGTGCCAGCATATCAGATGAGAAATAATCCTTCTTCCTTGACTTCTTCCTTAGGTAAACTTCCTTTCCTGCACCTGATTGCCTTATAGGAACTACAGGCGATACCTGTCTTTTTATGCATTACAGAGATATACTTTTCAAGTTCTGTTGCCCGCAATACCTGCATCTCCGACAGTTGTTACAACCTGTCTGAGCGGCTTTATACAAACATCTCCTGCCGCATACAATCCGTCAGTGCAGTTTTCTTTGAGGCTATCTGTAATTACATATCCTCTTTCATCAAGTATTCCGAAGTCCTTTACCAAAAGAGGTTGCTCGGCTCATATCCTGCAAATACAGAATACACCGAAACCTTCCTTATCTTCAAATACTTCTTCTTTACCTGTTTCATTGTTCTTATAAACAATTCTCTCAAGAACGTCTCCACCTCTACTTTAACCACTTCAGTATGTGTAAGTACGGTTATGTTCTCGTTATCATAGGCATGCTGCGCAGTAGTCTTTTTGCGCAAGTAAAGTCAGGTTCTCTTATAAGAATGGTTACATACTTTTGCATACTTGGTCAAAAATACACTTTCTTCCGCTGCGGCAAAATCCACCACCAACAACAAAAACCTCTTTTCCTTTTAAAAGAATTCTCCATCACATGTCGCACAATATGCAGCTCCATGTCCTTTGAATTCAGCTTCACCCTGAAATCCTATCATTCTCGGCGATGCACCTGTTGCAAGTATTACTCCGAAACACTCAATATCTCCCTTTTGATGTATGTATCTTTTTGATATCACCGTCCATATCAATGGAGTCAACTGTAGCAAGTAAAAATTCGGCACCGAAAGTTTTCCGCCTGTTTTCTCATCTGCTCGCCTAACTTTGCTCCTGAGATATGCTCTATTCCCGGGATAATTTGACAACTTCAGCAGTCAGACTGATCTGACCGCCAAAGTTTCTCTTTTTCTATAACAAGTACACGATAATATGCTCTAGCTAAGTAAATAGCAGCTGTCAGACCTGCAGGACCTCCGCCCACAATGACTGCATCATACATGTTTTTACTCATAATGTCCCCTAATATTATAACTGACCCTACAAGATCAAGACTTGGCTTTTAATGTCTCAGCACCCGGCTGCCACTTAGCAGGGCAAACCTGATCGCCATGCTTTCATGAACGAAACTGGCAAGCACTGAAGCTTTTCTTAAAAAGCTCTTCTGCGTTTCTTCCTACGCCACCTGCATTTACTTCATAAGAAACGATCTTTCCGTCAGGATTGATGATGAAAGAACCTCTCTCTGCCAAACCGTTCTCCTCGATATATACTTCAAAAATCTCTTGAAAGCTACATGTAGTAGGATCTGCAAGCATCGGATACTCAATCTTTGAGATACGCTCTGAATGATCATGCCATGCCTTATGTGTGAAATGTGTATCTGTTGAAACTGAATAAATCTCACATCCTGCCTCAGCAAACTCCTTGTAGTTCTTCTGTAAATCCTCCAACTCTGTAGGACATACAAATGTGAAATCTGCAGGATAGAAGAAGAATACACTCCACTTTCCTAAGATATCCTTCTTAGATACTTCAACGAAAATCTCCTTATGAAATCCCTGTACTAAACTCTCCAACTTCCTTGTTAATTAATGACATAATTGCCTCCTTATATAAATAAAATATTTTTAGTTCTAAATCAGTATAGGAAATATCTTTACTCGAAAAGGTAAATGATAGGTTTTTCCTAACCTGTTGTTATTATATTTAACATAAAATTATTGTATACACAATAGCATTTTTGTAATTTCGGCATTTTAACTAATAATAATT